>Ga0065711_1037527_pt1 | contig 19745 bp, 10 predicted proteins | sample Hoacrofraction12_FD_59098 | JGI IMG/M metagenome (GOLD analysis project Ga0065711, IMG submission 59098) | Hoatzin crop microbial communities from Cojedes, Venezuela - Epithelial fraction 12 v2 (version 2) | ecosystem: Host-associated > Birds > Digestive system > Esophagus > Crop | place... | reverse complement strand
TTCAGCGGCGGCCCCACATTGTCCCTAGCCTTCCTTTTGCTGCTGATGTAGTTGAAGAAGCCCTTCTTGTTGTTTTTGACATCCCTTGCCAGCTTCAATTCCAGGTGGGCCTGGAACTCTCCTAACTCACACACATCTTAATCACAGTATAATCAGATAATTAAGACTGCAGTCCCTGGTAAGTCTACCATTAATACTTAGAAGCTATGTTTAAGGGGAAAATAAAAAGATTTATTTCAATAAATTCACATCACATTACGACTACCACAAATGGGAAGCTATATTTCCTAGAGAGCCAAACACTCATGTCACTTTTCACCATGAAAAAGTCCCAGACAAGAGCATGTAAAATCATAGTTATCAGCCCATAACAGAAACATCCACTGCTACAGATGTGATTATAAGAGGAAGTGGGCAAACTGAAGTCGGGAACCAGTCGGGACCTATGAGGTGATGCACTTTAAGAACACCACTCTGCATATACAAATATGTTGTAAAATATCAGTATGTTCATTTTTTTTTTTTTTTTAATCAAAAATTGTTACATTTCCAGAAAATGTTGCTTACCTTAGATTTTCTGGCTTTGAATCAGCTGGTAACATGCACTGCTCAGGTCCTCCTTCACTTACTGCACTATTATCTTACTTGCACATGAGAGCGGATATAAATCACAGAATATTCAATAAAGTAAGATGCCTTGCTCTTATAGGGTTTCTTTGCAGCAGAGATTTCTTACAGACAACATTAAAATGTAATTACTTCTTCTTCCAAAGTTTTAAAATACATAGCTTACATGTATTAGAAGGTGGTTTCCATCCTTGTAAACATGAAGTAAAAGAGGGAGGGGCGAGTTATTCACATTTTCATGCTTAACAGTGTCTCCTTCCCAGACCAGTACACCCAGCCACAGCAATCCATGCACGGCTTCCTCCCCGCTGCAGTTAAGATGAAGTAAAAGCTGGGGGATAAGGGGACTGTTAAATACTTCACACAACATATTGTGCCAATAATAAAAGTCTACAAGAGTGCCCAGCATGATGCAGCTGCTGGGCGGACCAAGGGCAGGCAGATGGGCCAGTGCTCAGCAAGCCATGGGCGAAAGTGTGTCAGGAATCTTGTGAAGTAGCACGTGATCTAGCAATATTTTACCTGAGTGCCCCGAGCTTGGTCACCTTCATTTTACCAGCTGTACACAATATAGACATCCCAAATACAAGCATATAAAAATAATCTTGTACCAAGTTATATACTTCTTTTTATATATTCTTTTTTATAAAAATATGCACATCAGCATAGATGTACAGATGTACATATGTAATGATTTCTAAAGCAAAAATTAATCTAGAACTGTCGATGGGGAAGATAAATCCATGGGTTTTGATAAAGCATACAATAGATCACCTGAGACTTAACCAATAATGGCATTAGATCTACCTCAGTAATCAAATTAATTTTATTGCTAAAGCAGTCTGGTGTGCTGGCCGAGGACATCTCCTACACAAGGTATCACTTCTTGCATATTTTCAGTCCCATGCAATCTGGGGAAACGAACTTGGGCTTCATGTCACCAGTTTAACTGTTTAAAACACACAGAGAACAAGTAATCCTGAATACTCATGCTACCTATTTTAAATTGGTAATCTAGGTGAGCTATTTTTATCAGAATGTGTTTCATCAGAGAGATCTCCTTGGGAACCATAACTCTCCAGAGATTTTAGAAAATCTGGGGCTACACTGCGGGACACATGATGGAAAAAGACCAAAATACATAAAAGGACACTGTCTAATGACAGGCCTGTCTGGAGCAGGGGAGTGAAAAAAGCATGGCAAAGCAAGGTGTCACAACCGCAACACACAACAAAAACAAAGGGGCAGTGATGATGATAGTGGAAGGACAGCACCTTTTGGCAAGCAGTTAGGACTGTTTGCACAGATCAGAGCAAATTTTTCAGCAAGAAGTGAGCGTGTATAAAACCAAACACGCAAACAAACTAGAAAACCCCAGTTAATCGGAAGTTTTACCACTTGACCAGGACTCCAGGTAAGCGTGACGGCTGGGAAACCTGCAGTGCCACTTCTCAGGTCTGCAAGCACAAAGCACTCGCTGTCTCGAGTTCGTTCTGCACCAAAAACAAATGCCTCAAGGGCTGGGGACTGAAAACCACCCCATCAAACCAAAAGCGCATCAGATGCAAAGTTCACATCCAGGCAGCGAGCTGAAGAGAACATTACAAGAGCAGCTCATTAAGTTTGCCTAACTTGCTTTTAGTTCACAGGGGAAAAAATATTAGTCTTAACATGGTCAAAACTTATTATCAGACTAAGATGCCTGTGATACCTCATTGATTAAATTAAGCATCATTAATTTTGAATGCAACTCGTAGATCATTCTCTAAATGCTATGCCAAAAATGTAATTGAGTCTTCATTACATTGATCAGATGGGAAATGGGAGTTTTCTTTCCCCACTATACAATTCAAGGTTAAACACCATGGATTTTTAAGAACAGCCAGACCCTCATCTTAGTAACCACACAAAAAAAACACACAAAAAACCAAACAAACAAACAAAAAAAACCAAAACAAAACAAACACCCAACCCTGTATTTTATTCACTCCGTATTCCCCTCTTTACCACCCAGCTCCTCCTTCCATCTTACCAGCAACCTGGAGAGAAGGAGATCGGTGGAGCTACTAAATAAAGACACATTTTTTTCAACGCAACCAAAGGGGCTAAAGAAAAAGGAAATTATTTCAAGCTGCAATTAAAGTATACTACCAGCCTTCACTACATTATTTCAAAGTTTAAATTTAAGTTAAATTCAAAACAAAACAAGCTGCATTTTCAGCCACCTGCTTATCATTTCATCTTTGTGATAACAGTGTCAGGACAAAAAAAAATCTCCAGCCTTACCTTGAGAACCTACTACCACGGCTATATTTGGTCCCCCTTCTGCTGTTTGTGTGTGGTGTTGGAAGAAATCCACTTTCTAGTATTTCACAGCTAACAACTAGACTTACAAACAAAGCGGGCAATTTAATACACAAAAGACAACACTGGTACAAGGGAGTGAAACAGCGAAGTGGAAGAGGCACTGGAGCTCATCACTGCAAAGAAGGTGCACTACTACTTGCAAAGTAAATCTGGAAGGTAACTCTGCTTACAGTAAAGATCCAAAGTTAATTTTTCTAACATACAGAATAGAAAAAGCCCTCAGCTAATGCCAGGCAACAGAGCGAGATTGCCAGGCGATGCCAGAGGTCAGAGAGGAAGATGGGCAGGCTCCCAGCTGGCAGTGGGATGCTGCTGGCTGCCTGCCGCAAAGAGCCAAGTGGCAAGGACTGGGGCAAGTGGAACAAGAGCAACTGGGCACACAACTCCGGGTTTTGTAAAGGCTTTTAAAATTAATTTGGTGCTTTGGTTGAATGAGGTCACTGCTCTGGGGCATGGACAAGCAATCCCTTAAACATGGCCACTCCAGTGGGTTCATGGCATGGGTTTTTTATTTTATTTAAACATTAAGTTCAAGAAATGAATACCTGTCCTTCAAACCTCTCCAGAACTCTACTGATGCTTAGAAATTGCATCTTTGTCTTCATAGCTACACTGCCTCCTTGGTTCAACCTTTTTAAGTAGGACCTTGGATTTCTGCACCCATTCCAAACTGTGTGCCCCTCTGTGTTACGCTACAGGAGAAGGAATATTAACAACATCTAAGTCATAAATGTCTTCCTCATCACTCCAAAGCTGTACATTAGGAATTCAGCTTTCATCATCCTGTCCTGCAGTTATGCCTCTACATCACAAGCTTCTTATTAGACCTTTTTTTCAGCAAAATTGGTTCAGTCATGAATACATTTTTTTCCAGGAGAGATATTTTGTACAGGTGGTATTTTGAATCTCCCCAAATCACTGATCCATTATTGATCTAAGCTGAAAATACATATCAATTTTTCACTGAACTATTGATCAAGCTAGGTCAACCCTAGCAAGATATCCAGAGTACTAGAAACCTAAAAGTAAACAACTGGAACAAGCTACGGTATTTCTGATCCCAGATAAGGAAAGGAACTTGGAAAATAATATTTAAACAGCTTGTTGTACTGCTGACTACTTGTAGAAGGGCTTCAGCAGATCATGTACTGATCACAGTGAAAGAAAGTGATCCCCATTTGCAGAAAACAGTGATTTTTTGAAAACTGTTTCTAGAGAAGCAGGCAACTTCGCCCAGCTTCTCCAGGGACACAGCCCTTTTTGCTCAGGTACAGGTATCTGACAATACTTTCCATTCTGAAACACTCACCAGAAGAGTTGCAACACTAGCGCTGACTGATGAAATCTAGTTTTTTTTAAAGAGCTCCTTTCAAAGGCAAAAGATCTTTTCATTAAATAATTGTTACAGCATATTGCCCCACAATTTCCTTTGTTTTAATTCTGAGTACTCTAGCAAAACTCCTTGCAAGATACAAAAGCAAGCCGGAAAGATGAACACACCAGATTTCCAGCCTGCTGCACTACCCAGCCTAATCACAGCTCCCAAAGCAGGAAGCGCTGCTTTTCCATTTTTTGCCCGCACCTAGAGGTCAAGGAACTCGCCTTACTTGGAAACCCTCTAACGACAAGAGCAGGTTTCTGGGGAGCAGTGACCCACTCTGCGTCCAAGCAGCCCCCAGCCCCTGGCCACAGAGCCCAGCCTGGCGGAGAGGGGAATTCGTCGCCCTGGGAATCCCATCCTGCCGTTTCCATGGCTACAGCAGCTGAGCAGGGGGTCTTCCACAGCAACCGGGCTGCGGATGCTCCACGGTCCCTCTCGGAAGGAGGAAGGCACCCGAACAGAGGTAGATGCCGAGGGGGTCATGCAAAGCCCCGCTTCAGCTGAAACAAGCTTGGAGCCTTGCAGTAAATATTACATCACGTGAACACACAAGAAAAATAAACACAGGTTATCTCAATTAAGGTGAGCCAGGGAGAGTGACAGGAGTTGCAGGAAGACAGGGGAATTTAAAGTGTCAAATGTCAATTTTGCCGTGCCAGGAAGACATTTTCATTTGTTACCGCAGGAGCTGAAAAAAAGAACCATTTTTGTACACATTCTTACTCTCCCAAAAACCAGTATTCATAAAAGTTACAGCAAAGTTTTAATAAAGAACACATGTATAGGCATGCTAACTGCCATGCACAGAGCATTCTCTGGCTCCAGTCTGTGGTGTGTAGTATTTGAATTGCCCAGCTGCCCTCTGAAAAAGCTTCTATTTTATTTTCTCATTTCCCTACAGTCTAGTTTGTGAAACGAAAATAAAAACAGGAATGACATACCCTTGTAACAATCTTGGAGACATAACTTGCTATTAGTGGTTACATTTTGAAATGTTGGTATTCAACTAGTTTTCTGCTACACTTCTTTAAAATAGACTATTATGAGATTTGTATTGAAAATCAATCACCAAGAGCTGCAGGTAGTCCTGGCCTCCTTTTGTGTTACAAGGCACATTAGTCAATCCGAAATAAAGCATTATCCTTTGACTTGCAGCCTGCGCCATGTAAATTCTGGATGCACTGTGCTGCAAGTCCCAAAGACAATGACATCACTCATCTCCATGTGGGATCTGTTGATGGTAAAAGCGTTATGATTCCTTTTAACTATTCTTTCAGAAACTACCGCTAAAATGCGAGTGTTGTCCTCACAGCAATGGCAAAATAAAAAGAATGACGGGAAGAAGGATGGTTTTCCAGTCAATGCCACTCCAGCAGCAATGTTTTTTCCAACTAAGCTTTTCAGCATTTAAAAATGGGAAAGATTATAGACACAGAGCCTGCAATTCACTTCAAAAAGATCTTTGTTAACAGCAGCAATGAAAAGAAGAAAAAAGCCTGCAAAATTCCTCCACTTAAAGCACAATCTCAAAACATATGCTTACAATCCTGGAAATCTTTGAGAGATTCAGTGTGTTTAACAGCTGCAGCCGAGCTTAGAATGAACACTGCAAATAAATGCTAATGAGATGCTTATAGATCCTGAACAAATTGATTTACTGAGATCTTGTCAAGTGTCTCCTATCAAGGCTTTGTAAGAGTAAACAACCAAATCCTTATAAACAGAAGTGACTCATTCATCACAACTGGAAAAAGAAATAAATAAGAATCTGAGCTTTAGCTCAGGAAAATGACTGAACAAGCTACATACACAAATATGCACATATTTAGAAAAGGAAAAAAAAAAAACCAACTTTTGAAACCACAATTAGATTTTCCTGTCTCTGAAGAAATTTGTCAGCAAGGGAAGTACTGAATGGTATTGGTAAAAACACACATATAGTTTCACTCACCAGAAAGTTAGAGATCAGTTTGCAATGCCATGACTACATCTAAACATTCAATATAAGAACTGCCCATACTAAAAAATACTTACATAAAGACTTAGAATAAATCCACGTAAACCAGAGGTACCATGAGTTCATACTCATGTGCTGAACTGTTTTACTGCCCGTTGCTTTAGGGCAACCTGTGTGTGTGACCAGTGCCTTGGCAATCAAATGGGTAGTAAACCCACCTTCTTAAAAAGAATCTTACTGTTCATAAGATTACATATGATAATGCACAATACGTTACGCAGGAAGAGAAGTGCGGTAGAACTTCAGCAGCGATGTATCAGAGTAAGAAAAATGTTTCTAACTCAATAAAACTTCAATGATTGCATAGTATTATAACTATCCAGGATAAAACCCCCTAGGATTTCTTTCTGGCCTGTAACCCCTTTTTTTCCCCTGCAACTGTGCCACAGACCTCCATCGCTGATGACTCTCTCTGTCACTTGCACACAGCAGAACATCAGCTGACATGCAGCGCAAACTCCCTTTGAACTAAACCAAACCAGCTCCTCCAGGGGCTGAGATTCTCCCCGTTACGACTAGAAGAGCACACCCAAAATAAAAAGTCTCCAGACTTTCTATGCTCCTCATTTTAAGCAACGTAAAGCAACTTTCACGATTCTCACAACAATTTTAGGAGAAACAAACTCAAAGTTTTTCCCCAGAGAGATCCACATCTCCCAAGTGAGTGACAAATGCAGTTCTAGCAACTGCAAGCTGCGAAGAGAAAAAAACAAAATCTGTCACAGGAAATCTCGGGAAAATAGACAGTTCCTACGGTTTTGTGTGCAACAGAATACTTGTCAGGAGAGTTGCTGCTCACATTCAATCTCACTCCTATGAAAGTGCACCACCATCATGTCACAACTTGCTTCTGCATCCCCTATTCTCCTTTTTGCTAGTTTTTAAGTATAGACTGTTATGTCAGTAGCAGCTTGCCCTCTTACAAAGATTAGTGATCAGTGGAAAATAAATCTTTTAAAACTTGAGCCATTTATGGAATCAGTGCAAGGATGCTGAAATAACCAGGAAGCTCTTCTATCTTCCTTCAACCACTTCACAAGCCAAAAGTACAATACAGCAACATAACACAATAGGATGTGTCCTTTGTGAGAGACGCTTGTATTGCTGCAAAACAGCTCTTCTGGGGGAAGAGAGAAAAAAAAGGAAAAAAAAAAACATATTAACACAACTGACTCGCCTCCCTGCCTCACACAACTGTGGAGCTTAAAAACAAATCAACTCACTGTTACAGACACAGGGCCAACTACAATTTCTGTATACTATGCCTTGACCAGAGTGATGTTGTCTTACTATTGTTTTGGATTCTCGTAAGCTGAAAAACATATAGGAAAGGGAGTTATACAGATATGCACTTCCCAAAAGACTGAAGACAACAAAAAAAAAATCGCAACTATCTTCAGGCAGCGACTCTCACCATCTCGTCAGGCAGGTCTCCCAGCAGTAATCCTATTTTTGAGAAAGGCCAGACTAACAGGACAAAGATAAAGATGACAGTGTCAAAACAAGACAAAATATTTAAGCAGTTTACCAAATTCCCATCTCTCTTGACCTGCAGGCAGTAGTCAAAATTAAAACGACATTACTCAGAATCTTAGAAAGCGTCAGAGGAAACACAAACCCACAGGCTCTAACAAAGTTACAGCCCTCCATCTCAAAACACACAGTTCAGAGCAGTACTCCACCTCCAAGAACAGACACAAAATAAGGTCCACAACATGAAAAGGATGCACTCAGTACAGGCGCTACGAGCACAGTCTGCTGTATGAAATCTAGGTATCCACAAAATCACTTCATTTTAGAACCAATTTTTGCTGTCCTTCATTCTTCTTGTCTGAGCCTTGTCTCAGCATGTACCATGGCCAGTAAGATATAATATAAACTCATGAGATGCATCCCAATCACTGTTGGAAAAGGCTACTACTTCAAGCTGTTTAAAAATCAATCTTCCTAGCGCTGGACAACAATCTCCTTTTTCTCCAAGCTGTGAGCAGAAATAGAAGTGGCTACAGAGAGAGGCAGACCATGTATTCACTGTTGACATGGTGGCCTTCCTGCAGCTACCTACCTAAAAGCCCATCTGTGCTTGCATTAGTTTTGACACTTCACCTGCTTTATCTGGTTAGTTTATCTGTTCCTCTGGCACCACATCTTCACAGCACAGATTGAAAGGACCAGACCTGCAGGTAGGCAGCACAAGCAACAGCTGGAACATTGCAACTGCCTTAGCCTGTCTTCAACCGTGATCAAAGACAAAATGTAAGAGATGGCGGCTGGGAAAACAGAACTGTCAAACACATTAAAACCAAGTAAGTCGACTTTATTCTTTCAACAATCCACACATTATTAACTGTAAAAACTACCCGAAAAGGCAATGACTAGCTTTTCAAATGGAGTTTCACATTTTGGAAAAACAGCAGATCCCTAACAGGTTAAAAAAGACCAGAAGAACTGATGAGATGATCTCAAACCAAGTAATTAAGTTTGGCTTTGGGGGCTTTTCCGTTTGTTTTGCATTTGGTGTTTTGGGTTTTTCTTTTAAGCTATGGGAAACAGACTAAGATTAAAACAAACCGGTATTAACTACAGTAAGAAATTCTTGAAGAAAAGATAAAGCTTATAGAGTTTTCCATTTGAAGTTACAAACATTCATAATGATATCTAGCAAGTTCAACAGGTTTTTATAACTTAAATAGTATTTCATGAAACAGCGTTAAGCTATGCAATTTCAAAAAAAATACAAGAACGTGCAGATTAGGAAGTATCAGCAGTAACCTTCTGGTGGTAGGAGGTTCAATAATGGTGTTTTGGGTACTTACTTCCACCCTCCACAGAACAGTAATGGGATTTCAACCGCGTGCAAGAGAGAACTGCCAGAGCTGGATTAACAGGGCCACAACACGCTCAAAGGAGAGCTATTCCTTAACTCCTGGATGCAAACTGCAGGCTACCGCGAGCTGCTCATTTCCCCAGGATGCCATTTTGCCTTTAAAAAATCTCACTGAAAAAGCTGAAGCTATTATTTAACCAATTGTCACAAAAATAAAAGTGAACCAAACGTGCTGACTTTCTTCAACAAGCAAGCAATCTGGAAAGATGGGGATCACTAATACAAGCAGCACTGGTTTTCCACTTTCAGGAAGTAGGTATTCCTAAAGGTTATTTTACAAAATAAAGCACCTTCACAATGCTCCAGTTGAAAAATTAATCCAGTATCAGCTAGAAAGATACTGCTGGAAGTCACTTTTTTTTCAGCTGTTTCCAAAGCCAAGCTTTCCTTCCCCAGGAGAAAACCTGTTCTCTAAACTCGGCTAAATGTGTACCAGAAAGATGCGCTTGCATTAGAGTCCCCTAAACAACCCAAAACTTAAACTCCATTTAACTCACACTCAGACTTTTCATCATCACTCACTTTTCCATCACTCAGACCGCTTTGGTATGTTGCTTTGTACTTTTAAGTGGGCTGGAATAAACACTGCCCCACACCAGCATGTGATATATTATTGAACATATTTAAAGCACGCTTCCAATCCCACAAGTCTATTTCTTTTCTTAGAAGCACAGAGCAGTTGCATAGAGCTCCAACTTTCTCATGCATTTCAGATTTTCCTATTTTTTCATTCCTGCAAGAAAAGAATTCACAAAAGCCCAATAACTAGCTCTTCAACAGCAGCACTCCACAGCAATACACAGCATAGAAATGGTTTGAAGTCTGTGCTTTTTTCATTTTAATTGGCATCTGCAGGGAAAATTTAAGTAAAAGCAACAAATGCAATAACTATGAAGCACAAACAGCAAAGACAGAACAACCTGATGTTTATTCATCCCACAAAAACATCAACATTTTTCCAAATATAAGAGGACAAGATACTGGGGTCTAGCCTACCCTAACATTCTACTATCCAACTTCAACGCCTTTCCCGTGTCCTGTCCTTTCCACATTTAACTCTTTTAAAGTTAACCATAAGCTCTTCAGCAGAGATATGATGTGTGGGTATACAGGACCATATTTGACATGACCCAAGCCTTAACTGCAGTTCTTATACATCACTTCAAAACAAGTCCATTATTTGGTTTTTCTGAAAAGGAGACGGCACAAACAGCGACATGGTGGCATTTCAGCAGGGTTAGACAATGGGTAATTCTGATATTCAGACTCACATTTTCTCCCTTGTAAAATAGCACGCGCTGAGCTTCAGCTGATTTACACCTGCAGTGTGCGCAGGTGGTAATGCACTGCCCATCATTCAGTTAGTCTGTAAAGCATTTGTCTATGTAGCACAATAAACACAAGGTATTTCCAGAAAACAAGTTTCTTTTCATCCTAGTCTAGATTTAGAAGCTCTATTTCAAATCCACCATATTATTACTACCAATCACTTGAAATTTACCTCATGCTTTTAAAGCTACTGTATAGTAAGCACTGCTTCAAGCCAGAAAGGTTCAGAGGCAACAGCACCATTTCAGACCTACCCAACATCAGTCTCTTGTGATATACATTCAGCGCAACTGCCACACCTTCCCGTCTCCTAAGAAAAATGTTATGACAGGCACTTCAGCCTAAGGAAATATGCAGTCTGCTGGCAACAGAAGTGATGCCAGCGTTTCCACCAACTTCAGCTGATAACCTTACTCATTTCATAGATTTTGCTAATCAATTTCTCATTCCTTATAGATCGGAATTATCTCTGGTCCATTTGTCAGTGAGAGACTTCAGTGACTTCAGACGTCTCAAGAAGGGCACAAAAGGTTTATTTGCAGCTAGGACAAACACAGCTTTCAAAATTTTTAATGAAAAACATGGCCAAACACATTCCATGTCTCCCCTAGAACATTACCTCTGAAAATATCGTCATTATTCTGTTAACGCTCAAGAAAACTCAAATCCTGAGCAATCATAAAATCATAGAATCCTTTAGGTTGGAAAAGACATTTAAGATCACCAAGTCAAACCGCAAACCTAGCATTGCCAACTTCACCACTAAGCCATGTCCCTAAGTGCCACATACTCCAGTGCTGCCAGTGCAAATGGAAAAGTGTGTGCCATAACTCCCTCTACAGTCAGAACATCACACAAATTAAACATGAACAATGAATTGCTATGGGTAAGAACATTTTAGAAATCTATATTCAGATCCAACTCCTACAGCATAGGGCAAACTTAAAACTGAGAAGACGACTACAGCAGAAGCCTATAGAAGTAAGCAATGTAGAAAGTCCCTCCAGAAAACCTAATTTTTATTAAGGAAATTAGAAGGCAACTCAAAAGCAGTAATTATTTGCACAGAATAATGCCACAAAACACTAGAATGTATTTCAACTCCTTGTGTTGCCTCTGTCCACAATCTTTAATTAGAGACGTCATGTTTTTAAGACAAGTAATTGACCATTGGATGACCAACAAGTGTGAAAAGCTCCACATCACTCAGACTCTTCTGACCAAACCCGGAAGATTCTCAAGGATCTATGTGCCATCACAGAACATCCTGCATTGCAGAGAGACACACCTGTTTGAATTTTTTAGGAAGCAGCCAAACATAAAACTTGTAATTGTTGGTTAACAAGCATTGAATGTAAAAAGATTGTAAGCCTGGTAGCGTATCAACAGTTCGTATTTCCAGTCATGAAAATGAAGGAGTCACACTCCTGTTTTCTAACTGATACGGCATAGCAGTGTACTAATAAAAAAGAAAACATTCCTTGCAGAAGAGAGCTTGCACAGTGTGTCACAACAGCTCCAGGATTTGCGAAATCAAACCTCCATGAATGAAGAGGTGTAGAAGCAGCATCACAAAAAGAAACAGAGAAATGCATAACAACCAGCTGGAAGCTTAATTTTTGTTTAAGCAGGATGCATTTCCCAGACTTGTCTCCCCTTTGGTTACGGAAACATACAAAATACCACACTCGGCAAGACCTGCAGTTCAATTTCCAGCAACAGCAGCAACCCTTTTTTTAAGTGAGAACACCATACCCTGACCATTCTCTACAGTCCATTCCCCTTATACTCCTCCAGTATCTACAGCCATTATATAGAAATTGGAGAGGGTAAATTGCTGCTTACATTTTTGCTGTGGTGTTACTGACCTGTCATTCATCAACACACCTAACCCCATTCTGAATTGCTGTCCGCCTCTAGCGTCCTGTGGCAGCAAGTTCCAGAAGTTCAATCCCTGTTGTGTAACGTGGTTTTGCCAATTACCCGTTTTTAACTAAGCCATTGGCTTCACCAAGTGACTCGCAGCTGTAGTACTTGGGGGTCTGCTGAAGAGCATCGTGCACTCGCCTCGCCCACTGCCTTCCCAAATCAGCAAACCTCAGGCTCTTCTCCAGCCCCAGCCTTCTCTGTCCTTAATCTAACACTTATAGCTTTTAACCTTCTCCAACTTCACTACTTCTTTCCTGAGATGCAGAGGAGGGACTAGAGCTGCATGTACCACCAGCGTTTTACACAACAGCAAACGACATTCTCAGTACCCTCTCCCTATTGAATGAGGTCCTAAACTCCACCACCTTGCTTGGCTGCCACTGCGTACTGAGCTCATGACATTACAGAGCTGCCAACCGTGACTCCCCGAGCTGCAACTGCCAGCACTGAGCACAGCAGCAGGCAGGTTCAGTTTGGGTTATATCTCCCCTCAGAGCTTTACATACACTGAAACTACACCTACGTTCACCCGTTGCCTCTTCCTCGCTCGCTTGATGCTGTGAGGTCCTTCTGAAGCTCCTCACCGTCAGCACAGCCCATGACTACCCTGATCCACAACCTGGCACATTTCCCTGCACAAGAACACAGTAGAAGAAAACACTTAACTGTATTTTGCTGTACCATATTTTTAGAGTAGCTAAATATACCCATCTCAAAATACTGATACTGGTTTACACTGGATTCTGCATGGTAAACAAAATACAGCAAAGTTCCACATAAGATATTATTTTCTGCTCTGTACTTGAACATGTGTACCCACAACACTGATATCCACTTTGACCATGTTTTCTGCCACTCAGTCACTAAGGAAATAGGTTTAAAAAAAGCTACAGTGAATTACATGTTATGCCCAAGGCAAAAAACCTTAAGATAAACTAACAGGACAAACACTTTCAAATCACAGCAACTGCCTTTTAAGACTATCACAGCAATTAAATATTGACGCTATGTTCTTCTGTATAATTTAAAGCAAGCTACAATGACATGTCATAGTAACACTAAAAAATAAAAGTGACATTGAGATAACTGAGATGTTGCGAAGTGTTTATTTAGTAACTAGCCAGGAAACCCTTACACTTCATTATTCCTTCCCATAAGCAAGGCTAATACTGCTTCCCCTCACTTGCTGTCCTTGCAAAAGGGTGGATGCCTTTGAACATCTTTACCATCTTTTCAGAAACATTAATTCTCCATCTACCTTCACAGTGTATTCTTTTCAGTGTTTCAGGGCTTGAAATAAAGCATCTGTGGAACAATGTTGGACATTTTCATGAACTAAATCTGTGACCCAAAGAAAAGTGCATTTTTCCATAACAAGACCAGAAGCATGGTCCAAGATTGAAAAAGGAGACAGACTAGGTGGAGAGTAACAGTATTACAGACTTAACCTGTTTATATACATATATATGCCTTTGCCACACGGATAACTGCTAAAATAAAAGGACAGACATAATTTCACACTTTCTTCAAATTACAAAGAAAACACCGTCTTGAAAAACAACGTGACATAAATGTGATAGAAGCAATCACCACTACAGGCTTGGGGGATTTAAAGAGGTTTAGGTGTTAACACTTGTGGGGTTTGTTTTGTTCTTTAATGAAACTGACATCTTGTAACTTCAAAATTATCTAGTTTGAAGATACTGTTTCATAAATGTATTAAAGAATCATAAATTGTATCTTCTAAACAGTACATCGCTTCATATAAGCGACTGTCTAAAAACAGACCTACCTACAGCATTTAACAACACAGTGGGAGTTTTTATGCAACTTAATTGTTTTTCAAACCACTAGTTCTATAATGCAAAATAATTTATTGAAAATTAAAATGTAACTTAGTATGCAGCAATTTTACTTGACTTCAGCCATGGAAGAGAATTTTTAAGTGAAGCTGCATTAATTCCTAAACATAGAAAATGAACTGCATGTGAATAATTTATTGACGGCTTTTGCTTCATGTCAGAAGCTTTGCTGAAGGAAGTGATATTTATGAAGTCCCCCAGGACACCAAGAAGCTAAAGATGGGCAAAGAAACTGTAGGATAATATTATTACCTCTGTAGAATGATACCTCAGGTATGTAGGCGTCACAGGCAGTTGGTTTCCTGCCATGAAGGAGTTACACAACACCAAAATTCACAGGGCTGGGAGATTAGCGTATCCCAAGAAAGCTGGTACCTTTCAAATCATTGATAAGTAGAAACAGTATCTTTTATGCATAACAGGTATTACAGGAAGGTATTATAATTTTGAGTAGCTTTCAAGGTCTGCTTCAAGCATGATCCTACAAGATATACCTCATAACCCAGATTCGGGAGCTTCCAGAGAACAGGTGGGACATGCTGCTCTGGAATGGATCTTGGGGTTTGGAACTCCAGAAAAGTGCTAGGTGAAGAGGAGGAAATGTGGTCAGAGAAAAATGGCTAGGACAGAGCTAGGAAACAGGATGCAACAAGGGGAAAAAAATGAAACCACAGAGAAAGACTGACTATAGAGAGCTCAAAGTCAAGAAATGCACCACCAGTTCTTAAGCAGGATCATGGAACAGCACACTCACGATGAAGAAGAGAGGCAGCAGCAGTTCCCAGTACCCATTCATCTCCTCTTTACACTTCCTGGCAGAAGCTTATCATTATTATCGCATCACATCTTCATCCCTAACCAATTTCCCCCTGTCCTATTCCTTGTGCAACCAGCACAAGCTTTAGGCATCTCCTAAACACCGTACCTCCCTACTGGGTAAAGTCTTTGCCCTTTGAGGTATCCAAGAGTCTGTTTGGGCATCTGCAGACAACCCACAGCTCTCTTCCCTAAAGCACCTACCAGTTCCACATTACCACCATTTCCAGAATAAGAGTTTTCATTCAAAAGAAAACCTACATTTGTAGCTGAACTTTGGTACGAATGCAAGACTCAATCATATGCTCAGCCTACCACCCTGATCTATTTTATATATAACACTATATGAAGCAATGTTTCCGGTTTCAAAAATATGATTCACATACATAGAAAGAATTCATTTTTTTTTTCCTCCGCACACCAGGCTATAGGGTAAATTAATGCCTCAGACTGCAGTGACTTCAAATTAGGCTAGTCTTGTCAATAATTAATACAGCTCTATATTGCAAAAGCACAGCAACAAGCTAGATCAACCAAAATCCCTTCCGCTATGACAGAGGCTTTTTTTCCCCTCCCTTTGAATGTGCATACACAAGACTGGTAAAAAAGGTCAGGATTCTTGACGACCTTGACGTAAGAGTTCTGAACATCCAGGCAGCAGTGGGAGGGGGGGTGTCCCTCCTTTCTTTAAAAGAAAGGCTTTATAAAATAAACATTTTTATTTTAGCAATTCAATAAATTGAAATTGTAGCAAATATTATCATCTTTAAGCTGGCCTCAAACTTACCCAAAATCTTTATTACCAAGTTCTTTTCAAGTCTTAGAGATTTCAGGATCCTAACATAACAAATAAAAAGCAACAAACAAAGACAGCAACAATGCTATTCCATCGGCTTGGGCGTTGATCCATCATCCTTGAAAACAACAGACGAAGGAGTAACAGACCCTCCGTCTATAAGCTTCAGCAGTCATCCTCCGTGGATAGATTATCCGTTACATTAAATCAATTATGAATTACAAAACTTGCATTGAAGTTTGAATTGTGACTCAGCAGAGATAGATACAGCAAGCCACAGACACCATTTTTATACTGACGCTGTCCTCACCCTGTATTTTTATATTGTTATAACTGCAAAATAATTACTGAAGTTATTAAATCTGCAGGTGGCTTGAAAGTGAAGAAATCAGTTCACAAATTAGCAGATCACTAAAAATATTGTTATAATAATTCTAAACATCATTTAATAAAGTAAAATAGTTTATAAATATGTAAAGAAATAAATAAAATAAATCTAATCACAGTTGTAGGATACATTCATTTCTATTTAAGAAAAATGTTCTTACAAAAAGAACCTCTCCTAAATAATCCTGGATTTCAGCTGTTTTGTTCATTATGCAGTCTTAACGAGGCCACCGTTACTGAGGGACATGACCTGATTTCTTCTGAGGTCAATGATTATCAGCAGAATTTGAACACTACAAATTTCTATCCTGAAGCTCGAGAAAAGCACTGCATCTGCATACTTTTCCTGAATTTTCAAATGTGACACTTCATTTTCCCAAGAAGTTCTTCAATTGACACAGCCCCCAATTTTTGCGTTAATAGCAAGCAGTTGCATTTGATCAATGTCCACATCGATTCTGGAAAAGATGCTCGCAGCTTCAAGGAATATAAGAGATGCTGCACGTTAGTCATGAACCACGTGACTGGTAAAGCGGTACACAGAAGTCCATTCTTTGTCTTCTTCAAAAACAAGTGTTCAGACTGTTTGGTTTTATTTTCCTCGACAAGGCAGCCTTTCAGTGAAGACTCAAAACAAATTTAGATAATGATAGAGTTCTGGTACTTGTGGCTGGACAACAAAGGTATTACCTTTATTACTCAACTCTCATGTTTAAATAAATACCAGGTCAAAACACATTTACGTTTTAATCCCTAAATCTGTGAAGTGACAGATTACTTAACTCTAGCTGTGCTTCTAGATATGTTATTCATTCCTTCACTCAGCAACTACTCCATCACCACTCTAAGCTAAGGTTTTGTTCCCATTAGCAGCACCTACAAGAGCAAGGTGCAAGCTTGAAACTCTTTGTACATTTGCACCCGGCAATTATAAAGGGTGAACCAATTCTTCTCAATTAGTCTCAGGTGACCTGAACTCAAACAGCAAGAAGGCGGTGAATTGCTCAAGATGGTTAAAGGCAAATAATTCATGTTCTTCATCCAAGCAATTGTCTACACTTCCATATAAAACAAGGGTGATTAGAAATAGTATTTATTGATAACTACTATTTGCGTATGATCTGAAGGAAAGCCATTAATTCAAGGAGAATCACAGGACAGATTCCTTTAAAAAGTACCATCACTTCTGGATGTTTTAGTCAGTGAATTATTCCATAAACAGTTTAAAGTCACTGAATACATCTGCCTTTGGTACAGCTGAGAGGAAGCTACCACTGTTGCTGGAGTTTTTAAAAAACACACCTTAAAAGGGGAAAGGGTTCCCTGCCGCCCTCGACACAGACATTCCATGAAATACTACTGTTGGAGGAGGCACTCTCTCAGACCTTTCTGACATGGAGATAAAAAAGCATGAGGTCCTAATGAGAACCCTAAGTACTTTCAAACACAAACTACAACAAACATTATGAGGGGCTTCCAGAGAAACAGCATAAAGTTTGCAGAGAAAGAGCAGGTTAAACTCTTATACTGAAACAGGTAGAAATTAGAAGTTAGGTAAAAATTCTGGAAACCCACTAAAGGTTACCTCATCCTCACGGAAAGCCTCCCACAAAAATCACTGATGCTAGCACTGTTGGGAACTCAATGCATGGCAGACCTTAAGCACAATCGTAATTTACAATAAATCCTGCATAGCAGGTAGTCCTACCCGTATACCATCGGAGACTTTGTTCAAACACAGCTAGATTCTACATTTAAAATTTCTCTTTAGGCTGAAATTTGTCTTTTCATTCAAAAGCCTTACCCCTGCCCCAGACTACATTTAGTCAATATTTACAAAACTAACATACAGCTTAATAAATCAAATTCTTTTTTCTTGTTTATTTACTTACACATACAGAGGCTTTACCAACAAAATCTGCTACAACATTGGTCCATGCGGGCTTTAAACTGGAGAAGCCAGTATGCTGCAGAAAAATTCAATACATAACCACAAGGGCCACATCAAAGTAATTTAGCATAACCAGAAAGAACGCCAAGTCAAATTAAATCCCAGTCCTTTCATTAGTGGATGGGGGAGTCTGTTTATGTTCAGGCATTCTCTACTTAAAAATTACCAAAAATAGTCCTTAAAAAATTTGTTGCCCATTTCGTTAGAGCTTGACTAGCATTAGCTATGTTGTTACAGTACCCAACACATCTTGTGTCTATAATACAGCCAAGATGTAAGTCACATAAGGACACCACAAACAGCATGGACCAACAGTTTGCACTACCAGGGTCAAGAGAAAAAAAAAGCGTTTTCATGAAGCACCGCTGACATCAACATCAGCATGTCCTAGGGAGTCTTCATTGTGATTCCAGTATTTCTCAAGTTCTTCAGTGATCATCTTCGTTAGCACAAGCTAGCCCCTCTCAACGTCACTTAGTAAACTGACAAGTTCTTCTGGAGATGGGATTTTCTTTTCCTTTCCTAATCTGTAGATACAGGCATCAGTTTCCGAATTCTACAACCCCAGGCTCAACAAACTGCAAGTTCAATTCAGACAAACAGCAACTCCCCAGATACTGCGTAATCCAGAAACCATGGACTAAAGCATGGTAAGAACGCTCTCTCATGTCTCCCCGCCTGCTTATGGCTCTCTGGTGAGTTTAGGAGATCTGAAGTCCCAACAGCAGACCCTCTACCATCTTCTGCCCCAGCACCCCTCCTCTCTGAGCAGGCTTCACAGACCTAAGTTCACTAACACAACAAATTTCAATCCTGCACAGAATGTAGGTGGACTATACTTCATAATAATTTTATGAGCAAACATACAGTTTCTTTCACTAAAATGCAGTGTATCAAAGAGCTGAGTGGAAAATGCTTTGCATATTACAATTGTGAGAACATCACTATCTCCCAAGCACCGCTCTGGGGACTGGGTGAGGATTCTCAAAGCAGCCAACCCTTGACTGAAAAACAGATCCATGCAAAGATGAATCCATACTTCAACTAAAAACAGACTGATCGTTACATCTGCAGGCTTTCTATGCAAGTTCTCCTCCAGACAGTTAACAAGTATGTACCAGCTCCTATACAAAAAACCCACACCTAAAATATTTCAAGAAAGCATTATAGTTAAGATACATGAAAACTTTCACATTTTTAGACCACAGTGGTATCAACACATCAGCAATATGACAGAAGTGCCCAGCATTTGTTATCAATGAAATTAACACAACAGCTGGATAACTGCCACAAGGAGGAAAGCAAGAGAGATCAATGCATGATATGGATTAAAACAAAGGGCAGATGGGTTTTGATAACTACAGGATTTATCTAGCTAAAAGTCTCACGTGTTCTG
>Ga0065711_1005598_pt1 | contig 19745 bp, 11 predicted proteins | sample Hoacrofraction12_FD_59098 | JGI IMG/M metagenome (GOLD analysis project Ga0065711, IMG submission 59098) | Hoatzin crop microbial communities from Cojedes, Venezuela - Epithelial fraction 12 v2 (version 2) | ecosystem: Host-associated > Birds > Digestive system > Esophagus > Crop | place... | reverse complement strand
TTTTTGGGGGGGGGGGTGTTGGGGAGGGTGGATAGTGATAAGAGCTTGCATACAGCCATATGAGAAGGGGACATCACTGACAAGAAATTATGAATGCTGTTCTCTGGACCTTGCTAGATTTAGTACTTTTAAAAATTGCTGGGGGAGGGGGGCAAGTCTTGCTGAAATCCCTTCCCCAATATAAAGTAGGTCACTGATAGTGGTGTTGGCAGTCACCTCTCTGCAGCGTATTCTCTTCTGCCCTACTGCAGTGCGAATGCTGATTTCTCCTGTGTGCACATTAAATACATAGCATAGTACAATTCCTTCACTTTGTTTGCAGAGTCCTGATTTCTGAGCAGGAATAGTGACAGGAAGCTCATGCATTGGGGGGAAGATCAGGATTAATCATATCTGCATAGAGAAAAGCAGCGTCTCGCATGGCAGACTGTGCGATATGGTTTTCTGAAAAGAAACAGCACTGATATGTGTCAGCCCTCTGAAGGTGTTATAAAGGTTGTACCATTTAATCCTCCTGATGTGAAGGTGTTGGATTGTCTGCCTCTGTTCATCAGTGCTGGAACGTGGGAGGAGAAAGTCCAGGAGAGCCAAACAGCTTTTTGTACAGAAACAGCAGGTTATTCCTAATTAAATCCAGACTTCTGTGCTACTTGGTTGAAGCAAATCTCATGGCTTCTTGTTTATGCACACATACATCCAATGGCATACAAGTAGATGCTCTAAGCTGCTTTGGGTGTTGAAGTTTACCTATGGTTTGTTTATCTCATTAGAGACTTGAAAGTTTTCAGCCGTAAGGAGGCATGTGCAGGTACATTTCAGCCTGGTGGATGAGCTAACTCATTCTCTCCTTTAAATCGGTTATTAAAGTGGTTATTAATTTATCTTTTCCATTTTGATGATTTAAGCTTACTTCCATTTTAATGGGAACATAAGTCTAGGAGAGAGTCGAGCAGAAATACTGAAGCTAAAGCTGCTTATAGTTGAACAAGTCTATTTTGTTGCAGCAGGGACCTCACAGAAAAGCTGAATTGATTTGAAGGCTCAGCTTTGTGTGTACACTTACCCTGGTCAGCAGCCTGTTTAGGCAGGGAATGAGATTTTGGGTGAACTTGTCAGCAGGTGAATTTCTTTTTTCTCTGTTATCTGAAATCCTCAGTCGCTTTCCAGGTAGCCTGATGCTGATGATAGATTTTCTGTTGCAGAAGGTGAGTGTTTAAATTCACTTGTAAATCTTTGCGTTACTGCTCCAGGAAATTAGACTTCCTGGCGCTGTCAGGGTAATGACTTTAATTTAGTAGATTACAAAAATGCTGGCAATTTTTCTTCAGGTAAAGGCGACATGTAGTGGGAGGAGCTAGAAACTTCATTGAAGCTTTACTCTGACTTTAGATTTGTAATTAAGATTAGGTGCTATTCTCATTTCACTGCCATTTTAATTTGCTTTCTTTAAATCTTTACAAGTTGACTCAAGCACTCACCTTCCCTTTCCAGCTCCCTTCAGTCATTAATTTTGATTGTCGTATTGTGAATAAGTGAGCAGAACTGATTGATTAATGGTACCATCTGCACTCGTCCTGTGCCTGCTAGTGGGAATTGAGGGACTGGAAAGATCTCCTCTGTGAGAAGCAGCAACATGTTCTTGTATTAATGTCTTTTAAGTATTTCATGCATGTTGTTGAGAATTCCTATCAGAATTATTACGTATCTCTTATTTCTCTTGCTTTACTAAGTAGAGTGTTCATTTTTGTCCTGTGTGTTTTTCATAATTGACAAAGCAGTGAAAGACTTCTCATCTGTCTTCCAGTGCTTTCAGTCAGAGAAAATATATTACCTTGAGTAAGGAAATTCCCATATGGAGCCTGCCCTTGCCAAACTTTATCTAGCCTCAGTACCTGTAAGTTCTCATTCTTATTCCCAACATCTGTGAGGAATTCGGAGCAGGCACCTGTGGATTTTTCCTTTCTTGCATACACACTCTTTCCAGAGCTGTCTGCAAATTGTTCTGGAATACTCTGCTTTTATTGTCATAGTCGTCTTCAGTTCTTATGTGGAGCCCCTTGTTTGTTCAAAGCTGGGTTGAAACGTGGCAGTGGGTTGCTTCCTGGCCTGCTGAGCTGTGCTCTGCTGGTGGACATTCTTATTTGTAATCTTTATGGATCTGTTAAATTTGATTACATAGAACATAAATTGTAAGTTTAGGGCTGAAACTGAAGGGTTTGAAAAAAATCTTATGGGGAGATGCAGCTGGAATGTGAATTGGAGGTCCAGGAGTACTGTTACGTCTTTTGTCTTGTTTCTGCCCTAACATTTCTTCTTCCAGTGAAAAGAATGAGCCTGAAACAGCTTCTTGTTATTCTTAACATGACAACTCAAGCAATTTGAACTTATACAGAGTGTATTATAGAACAAAGATTATTTTCATTTAGAGTAGACCAGCGTAAGCTTAAAAGGATTGTAGCCTATATTGACACACTGTGACGCCTTCGGTGTTTTAATGATGTGAGCATTTCTTGCATGAGTCAGATACGGAGAGAGTTTAATAGCTACTCACCTAGCTACTCATGGATTTTTAAATGGAGTGCAAAATTCTGCCACCAATAGTTAACTTGATAAAATTTCCTTAATACAGAAAATCCTTCCAGTAGGAATGTTGTTCTTAGAGTTTTTTTCACAGAGTTTGTAGACAACACAAGTTCTCTGTAAACTCAGTGAGGTGAGCAGGGATGGTTGGTCGTGACTCATCTGCAGAGACAAGAAGGTCTTTTTCCTTGACTTCTGTTTCAGTCCTAGTCCCAATACATACTCCAGAGTGCCTAAAAGGAAACTTGCTATAAGATTGTACCTGATCAGAAATGTTTTGCAGTTCTTGCTTGAGAAGTTTTATGTAGGCCAACAAGACAGGAGAAGAAACGAACAGAAGGATCTGCCTTGCTTTTCAGGGACAGCTGACTGAAACCTGTTGAATAAACACTGTTTCATTGTCGTGATGTTCCCTGTCACTAACTATTCTCAGCTTTCGCTGCCTGTTGCCAGGATCCGTCGGTTCTTACTGATAGATTTCTGTCATACCCATGCAGAGCTGCTGGACTTCATTGCAAAAGCAGTCCTGGTAGTTAGTGATTCACAAGTCTTCTCTTGTGAAAAGCTCACCTTGCTGCACAGATGTTGCATAAAATAAATCATTAGCACAATTCTTAAGGATTGTTCCTTCCATGTTGCTTTTGTGCAGGTAGTGAGCCTTGAACATCTTGGCCTCTGAAGGATGTTGTCCATGGAATGACCTTTGTTTCCTTCTACGTAACTTAGTGGCATAAAGTTTAAAAAAATAAAACAACTCCCACCTATTTTTTAACAGATATTGAACTAGCTGAGCAATTACAGCAGCAGATTGTCCCCAGATAGCGTGTTTTACTGACAGGTACCCATGGTGAGAGATTGTCGTGCAATGCATTAAACAGCGGCAACTAGACAAAATCTTTCGGGCATTTATCTTGGTGCATGCGTCTGCAACAGGACTTTGGGAAACGTAAAGGGCACAGTTATGCTTCTGTATTGCGTTATATTGCTTGAATCTGGATTTAATAAAACAAAGTGCTCTGTTGTGTGGGAGTCAGCAAACCTTTGCAGAGGGAGGTGAGCTATATCACTGAACATCACTGGGTGTCTGAGGTTCTCTTATTGTCTGCTTGGTTTTTATGTTACTATTCATTTAGTAGGATGAGAGGAAATGGCCTCAAGTTGCACCAGGGGAGGTGTAGGTTGGATATTAGGAAAGATTTCTTCGCTGAAAGTGTTATCAAGCCCTGGACCAGGCTGCCCAGGGAAGTGATTGAGTCACCATCCCTGGAGGTATTTAAAAGAAGTGTACACGTGGCACTTAAGGACATGGTTTAATGGTGGACTTGGCAGTGTTAGTTTTACAGTTGGACTTAGTGATCTTAAAGGTCTTTTCCAACCGAAATGACTCTATGATTTGTAGACCAAATATGGTTTTCTTCCAGTGCTATATCCTTTTAGCCCTCTCCTGACATACAGGTGATTTAAGTGATGTTTGTAGTTCAATAGTGAGCTAGTTATGGCAGTGTTCATCAACCACTAGATAATTTTTTTTTTAAATCAGCAGATGTATGCACGGAGTGTCTTAGGATCAGCATTGCCTTGAGGTGGAAGATGCATGTCTGCCTTATCTGTAGTTTTATCTCATCATTGGTGGATGTGATCACTTGCATTCATGTAGGCATTTAATATTGTGTACTCATAGTATTTATTCTTGTAAGAATATTCAAATGTCGGTAAGGACTCACAGTTCAACCTTGCTTTTCTCAAGTGTGCATGACTTTCCTGAATTCTGCCGCTAATTCTTTACACTTGTTAATGTGATTCTGTCCTACAACATTTTCACTTTGGGCGCTGTGAGGAAGCAAATATTTTTCTGGGACAAATACTAATGATATGACTGAAACCCTACACAGTATGCGTGTACAGTAAAGCTCCTGAGCCTCTCGCAACTCTGCTTTGTGGGTTTTAGTTATTCCACCAAATCATGTGAGAGGAATTTGAGACCGTTACAGGACCAGCTCTTACTTTGATGCTATCTGTCTGCTCAGGAATGTGAGGAATAGTTTTGGCTTTACGTTCTGGTAGTTGCTACCATGTTTGTCAGATAGTTGCGCTCTCTCTTCTGAGAATGCCTCGACATTGCAGCTCTGAGCTGTGCTTTCCTGTCGCTTGCTTCGTCCCTGGGGACATCCAGGGAAGAACTGTATTTACAGATGAGACAGGCTGGATTCCTGGTAGAGATGAAAAGGCATCTGTGGAACAGAAAAGCGCAGCTGTAGTAAGGGGAAGCATCAACGTCTCTGTAACTGGACTATCAGATAAATTGCCCAGTTGAGGGAGATTTACTTCTGTGCCAGGAAGATTGGAGTTGGGAACTTGTAGAGTTCTGCTGCATGGAGGGAATATATACCCAATGTGGACTGAAGAGGTTTCTACTGTGGTAGTTAATACGCCTCTAACACCTCCTCACCCCTAATACGGACACTTCATAGTGTGAATGTCTTTTTCATTTTTAGGTTATATAGCTTTGAAGTTTAAGCTGAGGGAGCAGTGGGAAACAACTGCTGGGACAGGGAGGCACAAGAAGCGATTGTAGTGGTACGAGAATTTCATTCAGCTCTACATTTATACAAGGTTGAGAATGTGAAGCTCTGCATGAAGTCATGAGGTGGTTGTTCTTGTTCATAACTTCTTTGCTCTGCTGTAATTTGTTTGCCTCTAGAGCTTCTCCTTTTGCCTTTGTTTTCTGCCTTTGCCTTAACAGCTAGAGGTCACATGCAAAATGAGTTAGGAAGACAGCTTGCTTTCTGAATTGTTTGAAATTCTTCCTTCTGAATGAGAAAAATCTGACTCACCTCTGAGGTACTTTGGTTATCCTGCAAATAGTGAATGACCATCCACAGCTATTCATCCTCTTCACCCTCCTCTGGCATGCTTGAATGTTCAGTCTTCCTTGGTGTGTGAAGGGGAAAAGCTTGGCAGATGGAGACAAGATTCTCCCTTTCCACCTTTAGGTCCTTTCACCTGTGTGTCTCATGGGACTGTAAAATAACTGCAGTAGTCAGATTCCAGCTCCTTCTTGCCTGAAGCTGACACCCAGGAATATAGATCTGTTACAATAACTAGCAGTATCTTCAAAAGACTAGAATCCCAGGTGGTAAATTCCCTTTCCAGCTTGATGTGAATTTGTGGCCAAGTTATAAATGCACAGAAAATGAGATTTATGCATGTGATTATAACTTCTTAAACTAGAACAGCCTATATACACTTACATAATAAAGTAGCCTATGAAAACCTAAACAGCAGGAACTCCACTCAAGCACATGATAATTACAGCAGCTACTAAGGGGGTGGAGTGATCGGGAGCTTCAGCAAAAGACAGAGCTGGAAGTAAGAAAGTCTCACTTTCACATTCCAGCATTGCTACTGACTTGCTGAGTGGCCTTAGGCAAGTTAATTGCCTTCAGATGCTGGACTGTAGTAAACTCATGAAGCGTCTGCTGCTTCCACTGCCTTCACTAGAAAAAGCGCTGGTATTTTCATTGCTGCTGTGATAACCGGTGCAAATGGAGTGTACTTGATATATTTGTAAAAACAGAAAAATTCTGCCAAAGTATTGTGTATCACAACTGTTGCTAGCACCACACTGATAGAAAAATTAAATAAAAAGATAATTTCTGTTAAAGGTTGATAGTAGTGGCTTGCCCCAGTGGGATACTGTGTGACTGGACTGTGGAGTTGGTGTTGCAGAGAGTATTTTGGCAGTCAGAAATACTATGAATGGCTTTGTATTCTTGCTATGCATATTACACTTACCGTGTGTTTTTATGGAGAGATTCAACTGTATTGTTTATGATGTTCTGTATAGATAGGTATATACAGAAACCAATACATGGCAAGTTTTACAGCCCAGCTACAACATTTACTTTAGTCATAGCAATATGTGTTCTCTGGCAGTGCAGGATCTTAACCCTTCAACCACTGGTTGGATTTTCATGTCCTTTATACCTGGCTGCCATTTCTGATGATAAAATAGTTAATGGTGGAAAGTGATAGTTGTCAGTTATATCTTTTTCTTTTCACAGCCTTCTCTGTACTGTTTGCCTCAGCTAAGAATGGTTAATTACTTGTCTTTCCCCACCCTTTTGTTTACGTGTATGTTTTTGCGTGTCTCATTTAGCATTTTTATTCTACAAGCAATTCTAATTGTTACTCCAAATAGAATGCCTGTTGTTACGGAGCGTAGCTCATTACACAGATGCTGCTCAAGGACTGTTTATGAAATGAGAACGTGCCAAGAAAGTCTGCCAGGAATAAAAGCAGGAGTTGGTGTGGAGGTGCTTATCCTACATAACTGTAACTGCCTCAGTCTTGGGACTTAGTCACTGCAGTGAAGAACTCGCTCCATCCATCCCTCCGCCCCTAGAGTCATAGAATGATAGAACGCTTTGGGTTGGAAGGGACCTTTAGGCCCAACCCCCCTGCAGCGAGCAGGGACATCTTCAACCAGACCAGGTTTCTCAGAGCACTACCCAACCTGTCCTTGAATGTTTCCAGGGATGGGGCCTCCACTACTTCTCTGGGCAACTGTTCCAGTGTTTCACCACCCTTATCGTAAAAAATTTCTGCCTTATATCCAGTCTAAATCTGCTCTCTCTTAGTTTAAAGCCGTTATTCCTTGTCCTAACGCAACAAGCCCTGCTGAAAATATTTTCCCCATCTTTCCTATAGGCCCCTTCAGGTACTGCAAGGCTGCTCTAAGGGTCTCCCCGCAGCCTTCTCTTCTCCAGGCTGAACAGCCCCAACTCTCTCCTCTGTTGCATTATGTCAGATTTCTGCCATGCCACTTACTCAGTTGCGGTTAAGAAACAACAGCAATGAAAGCTCAAGAGTTGTTTTTCCCCCCCTTTTAGCAGAAGCATAAAGAATGAGATGATACTGTGAAGAGGGTGCGAATCAGAAAGTTGTCCTGGTTGCCTAGCCGGTATTGTCGTGAAGTGCAAGGAAGGGGAACTCGGCTTCTATTGGAATTTAAGAGATGAAATTTCATGTCAAAATCAATAACAAAAACCTTGTTGCACAAAGTTACGGTTGTCTCTAGCGTTCATCAGATGTACCGCAGCGAAGTTCTGCTGACGAAGCGACTTGACAAGTTAAGAGAACAGCAGAAAGTTTCAGAACAGCTGAGGCAGAAAAATGATGTAATGTTGATTTAAATCCGTTGCCAGATTTCCAGAAATAGTGTGTGCATAAGTAGAGGAAGTAGTTACAGCTCCAGGTGAGTGTTAGGAAGGCTGTGCCTGTCGGAATAATAGGAATGTGGATAGCTTTCTCAGAGGCCTACGTGACTCAGGCCCTTTCAAAATCTAACACTAGACAGACATCTCTCCAATCTTACTTAACGTGTCTGTCTGGGATACTCTGGCTGTCCTGTCTGGTATTCGTTTGCCCACAGAAATGCAGGTTAGTGCCCCATAATTAAGCATTGGAACAGGTTCCCCAGAGAGGTTTGAAGGGTTCTCTATCATTGAAGGGTTTCAAGACCTGACTGGACAAAGCCGTAAATAACTTGGTCTAAATTCAGCGTTGAGCCTGCTTGAGCAGGAGGCTGGCCCAAGTGACCTCCCACACTCTTTCAGCTTGGTTGTTCTGTGTGACTCTCTTGTTAACTGGTTACAGAGTCAGATGAAAAAAGTCTACAAAAAACCAGCATGTTTTGTTAGGTACAAGGTTTTTCCGAAACTTAATCCATGACAGCTAGCTAGGTGACTCAGATGAGAAAAAGTATGAGATCACTCATTTGCCCGTGGAACCTGGGAGAGAAGAATATATGTAAAATGCTTCTTAATTGTTTGGTCTCAGGTTGGTTGTGTGGTTTTTTGGGGTTTTTTTGTTTTGGTTTGGTTTTTTTCATATTTATCCACCACACCCTCCCCCCATATGGCTTTTTTCAAAGACAAGGACAAATATATTTTTACTTATAACATGTACTTTCTCTGGCATCAGCACAGTAAAACATGGAGTCCTCACAACACTACGTTAATCAGTCATTGAGGGTGTGCTTGGAACAGCTAATGAATAGAAAAAAGGAATAAAACTGAAATAGTTGTGTGATTCTGAACTAATTGCAAATTGAGGTACTAGAGATCAGGCAAGGAGGCCTTCCTTGCAAATGCAGCAAAGACAGGGGAGGTACCTGCAGCAAGGTGTCTGGCATTTTTCCCACTTTTACTTGAATAGTATTTATTAGAGTTAATGGAGAACTTTAATCATGGAGTTAATCTGAAAATTAAAATAAACTGGAATGTCAAATAACTGTGCATTCTAAATTGCAGAAGTCACTGATGCTCGTTAGTCAGACTGAAGCTGCAGTTGTGTTCTGCAGAAAGACAAATGAGAAGAATCCAAAAATTAAGACTTCTGTTTTCTCAGCATTAATTTCTAGAGCATTTACCTGCACAGCTGCTGCAGCCCTAGTATCTGACTCATTACTTTGTAAACCACTTTGCGATATCTTGAATGTGAAAGCTGCTATCTAAAGCTGTATTTATTTCTATAACCCTGAGTGCTCTGCACAGGCTTAAAAGCTCCCCCCTTCTTCATTGTGACAGGGCAATGATATGACTTAATGTGCCATACACCTCTAACTGTGGATTGAAGAAAAATGACCTTGAACTGAGAGGCAGGCATTTTACATTGTAAAGCAGGCACTTAAATTTACCTGTCAGCCGGAGGCGGGGGGATTTTACCTCTGCATGGTTTAGAAAGCAATGTCAATCCAGCTGTTCATTGCTCTGAACCCACTGAGAGCTTGATTGCGGACCCAGGCATTTTCAGGTGATCTGTGTGAATGTTGATCAGTACGTGGTAGAAAGGAGAGCATCTTTATTTCGGCCTCTCAGACCGTTAGTTTTAGCCCCAGATTTTCTATTTCTTGGTCATAGGGAAAACTAGAATTCTGTAATAGCATGAAATATTATTTGTCTGCTTAGGAATAGACCATGGTTCAGGCTTATCTGGAAGGAGGATATGTGAAGGGCAACCCTTCCACCTCGTGTCCAGTTCAGTCATGTTTTGCACATCTTGCGGTCTCCTTACTTTACTGAATATGTTGTTGCTTTTGTAGGAAACACTTAGAGCAACTTCATATTCTCTTTTACCAGTACCCTCGGTAAAGCGTGAGTTCCTGACACACTGTGACAGGCAACTTGAACAGGCCAAGTCTAGATAAGCAAGGCAGAAATAGAGTGGGAGGGGAGAGGGGGACATGGGCTGTTGAAGTGAGCTGTGCAGTTAAATGGCATTTCGGTGGCAGAGCTGGGACTAGAGACGAGGTTTTCTGATTCCTTAAGCAATAGCTTTCTTGCTGGCTCATGTTAACAAGCCAGGTGGCAAACCCACTGTATTTGGAAACATCAGTTCTTCTTGTCCATCTCATACAAAGCCAGGAAGAATATTTGATCTAATGAGTTTTGTTCTGAGACTTCTAAAATCACAGCCCGCAAATCTGTAATCATGATTGAGCATATAATTGCATCGTGGCCTGCTGAGAGCTTAAAAACGATGAGCAAGTAAAGCATCTCCAAAGACTCATTCAAAGTGTGAGGGGACAAGAAGATCTAGAGAAAGGATCTGACTTAACTGTTGTGTCCCCGGTGACCTTTAAACACTTAGGAAGTTGGAAGTCTGCATTCCTTACAGGTGCTGGTTTCCCACTCCCTTTTTGGGGATACATTGCGCATTGAGTCATAAAACGGGCTAGTGATCACTGCAGAGCACAAAAGGCACCTTACAGATGTCTGAGAGATGAGAAGTGTCAAGGGTGACTGAGGTGTTAGCTGCATTGCAGTGTGTTTGGGATTTCTCACGGAATGAGGAAGCGTGGGTGTTAGGAGCATGACCTCTAATCCCATTTGTTCAGTTACATGAGTGCTGCTTCCAGGACAGTGCTTCACTTCAGGTTAGTGCTAGTGTCTAAAACCTAAGACTTGGTGAAGGCATGCGTGGCTTAGATTTGGGCAGTTCTGCAAGATTTTGCTTAATAATTAAATATTAACAAGCAGCTCCTTTCCAAATCCAACGTATCTGCTTGCTGAAAGCAGTGCTGAGACTAAACCCATTGAAACTAAACTGGATTGGCAGTTTTCTGTGTGGCTGGATCCCAGCTTCCCTGAAACACTTAAAATTTGGCACCACTTACCTCACTGCAGTCTGGAGGCCTATTTCTAGACGCACACGATGTAGATTTCTTGAAATTACTAGGTTTTTTAGATTTCTTGATGTCATCTAGATTTCAGGTGGCCCATGAGAAGCCATTGGAGCATTCATAACACTGCCTTGTATATACGAATGATTAGAAATGTGTATAGGTTGTAACATGATGGAAATTTCTGTACTCCTGAAGATTTATCTCACCTTGTTTACACTTTTACTAACCTGTTCAGAGTTTTCTATAGGCATGAACGACCTCCACAATAAACATCAGCCTCTGCATAGAATCTTTTACCTGGGTAGTTTTAAGCTCAATTTTTCATTGCGTAATATTACCATAGGGAAGCTGCATTGAAAACTGTCCTAAACAAAGTGGCCATTGGGTTAGGGGGTCTCTGCATTATTTCAACAGCGATTAAGTGGTTTCAAAGAAGCTGTCAGAGGTACTTTGAGGTAGTGTCTGCTGTGGCTTTGTTGCAGAATTTCTCATATGACTTTCTGGTGGTTTGTGAATGAGGGCCATGCCTGTGGCATGTTAAAGATGGGGCCAGGCTGCAGTTGGGTGCTGTGTAATGTTCCCCTGCTGTCTCTTGGAAAACACCTCTGTACTTCCTCTGTTCATTTCAACAGAGCATCTCTTTCACTGCTACACACTGGGGCCCCGATCTTTTTTCTTTCTCCTTTTCTCTGTTTTTTAACTTGTAAATAGTAATATTTGTGGTTGTAAAATGTGTGTGTGTTTGGACAGCTAAGGCTTCAGAGAGCTACTTGTCTCCAGATCATATTGTCTTATCTCACATTTTGGTCCAAATTTAAGTTTTGTAGCAAGATCTGTGTTTCTAGGAAACCTATAATTCTGTGGGCAAAGCTGGCTTTGTGTCAGTGCTGCCTGTGGTTGTCAGATATTCAGTCAGTGCATCAAACAGCAGACATGTTTACATTTAAAAGCAACTTTCCTGGTTTTCTAAAAAGCTTCAGTGGATGGCTGGCAGAAAGGAGGAGAGTCCTACCTCACTCCACACCCCCAACGTGGTACATCCCAGTGCATCTCCATTCAAATTAGGGAGGAGCAGCAGCATCTTCTCTTGCCTCTCACCAGCTGTAGCCCCTGCCTGGATACAGTGCTTTGAGGATGGAAGGAAAATCTCTGTTCTTGAAGGCATCAAGGTTTCTAGCTTATGCTGAAATCCATGAGAATTAAGTACCCAAATAGTCTACCTTGAAAACCTGGACTGCAGGGTCCATTTTTTGTTAGAGAAGTGGAAGAAAACCTTCCGTTCGTGCTCGTTCCACTCTGGCCTGACATACATTTGACATTGGAAACAGCACATTCTCTTTCCTGGATGCTTGGGAGATACTTGAATTGCCTGACAGCAGCATAGTGACTGTAACTGAGACAGATTAGAGGCACTGGGCTGCCTGTGGGTGCCTGTGGCAGCTTTCATGAAATGGAGAGAGGAATTGAAACACACTTTTGACTTCAGAAGCTGTAGCAGAAACTAATTAGCAATTTCAGGATACAAACAGGATTGGAGGAAGTCTTTGGCTTGGTGTATATTAAATTATTTAGTAATGTGAGGGAGTCTTTCCATATGGCACTTGCTTATAAAATGCTTATAAAGGCAAGATTGCAGGACTCTGCCTGTAACGAACCGAACAGGCTTCCGACAGCAGTCCGGGTGATTAGGAACCACTGACCTTTCATTTCTCTAGGCTGAGACTGGACCTGCTAGCTTCTTCTCAGCTTGGATTCTGAAAACCTTTTCTCTAAAAGGTTAGTTTATATCCAAGTATTTCCTTCCTGCTGAGGAAGTATGCAAAATCCTGAAGTGTTTTGAAGTGTTTGATGTTTCCAGGAGGGTAGATTCACTGGAGAACAGACATATTTATTCTTCCTTCTTATTCAAGGAATTCAAGCTGTGGAGTTCTGCTGCCCTTCACTGCCTTAAGCAGACGGGCCTCTAACAAGCAACTGAATTGATACGAATAACCAAATACCTGTGTAATGGCTTATGACCATTTATGAGACTTCATATAAAAATCTTGATGAGAAGTGGAAGTGGAAGTAGACTTGGTGAGGCATGAGTAACCCAGAAAGAAGCTTTCAAATTGGCTTCCAAGCGTAGTTCAGTGTGTGAGCTCTGAAAGATTTTGGTTTTTTTCTTGAAGTTTTTTCCCTTGGTGCTGAAGATGAAACTCAGACACGCTGCGACGGGGAGAACCTGACAGGTGCCAGCCCGAGTGGAAATACTGTCTGTCGATCCTTGTCTGTCGCAGCTCTAAGCAGCACCCGTTGCTGATGCATCCAAACACTTGTCAGGAGAGTGCGGCCTTTCAAAGCAGAGCGGAAAGTCCCTCAGCAGCAGGACAGCGTTTTGAAGCTCAGTCAGTGGAAACCCCCGTAATCCCATACCTGACAAAGCAATCCCGTTTCTGTACATTCCTGAGTGATGGAGGATTTGGTTTTGCCTTGCTGGGTGAGTTTCAGTGCCAGCACCCCAGTGCATGAAGGCAGAGAAGGGCTGATGCCACAAGATGCTGTGTGTCCCCCTGCACCCTGACTCACCACAGGCCTGGTGGAGAGACTTAGCATCCCTGGAGGTCTGGATGGAGGAGTGTGGCCGCTGTGTCCCGGCAAAGCAGTGACCACTTGCTGCAGCCTCCCCCAGACACCAGCCAGGCTGTCAGAGCCGGTGGCTGCTGCCTGTCCCCAGCTGCCAGCTCCGCAGTACCACCTCGCAGGTGGGCACGCGCAGAGCTCTCTGGTCTGGCAGCCGGTTCCCGCCTGATGCTGGATCTTACAGCTTTGCACTGTGTAGCACCGAGGCCTCTCTTCCACTCTGCAGCCCCTTGCGAGCTTTGATTTAGCGGCCTGCTCCATCCGATGTAACTCGTATAGCAGGGGAGGGCACTTAGTGGGACCATACCCAACCTCATGATCCGGTGCATTTCATACGGTCTGCCTTGGAGACAGGAAAGAAGATACTTAAGAGGTCTGCAGAGGTAAGAAAGAGTTTTCTGTGCTTTTTCCACCTTTCTGTGTGACTCAGGACTTAGTGTCTGAGGGTGTGTGGGTATTTCAAATAAGTGTATATTACCATGTAGGGTTTTTTTATTTTGCCTCACAGCTGTCTTCTGTAGTGTTTCTTTTACCTTTTTCTGTGCTTCCTTACTTGCTGTGTTTTTCTGACAGTAAGTTTATAAAGCTGTTCAACATCTAAACAGTACTGAATAATATCAGAATCTTTTTAATGTACTTAAGTGGCATCTGGAGCCAAGGACTAATGCACGATTCCATCTGCAGTAAGCTTTTCTCTGCAGACAGGTTTCTACTACTGAGCTGGGTAGAAACTAAAAGCTCGTTTGCTTCCTGGAGTCAAAGCATCTGATTGGCATCTGGAATTGCAAAGCTGAGTTTTACAGGGGCTTGAGGCCAAAAAAGGGCAATTTGGAACACATGATTCTTAGCTAAGCACACATGAAAGACCAGGGGAAAGAAAATGGTAGGTCCAGGCAGCCACAAGTCAAAGGAAGCAACAGTGCTGTTCATTTTCAGTGATGATGCTAGTCCTGAGACAGTTTTGTGTTATGAGGCTCTTGGACTTGTTGATAAGATACTAACGGAAACACGTTGTATTTTATTACTGGACATGGCTGTGATGATTTTTTTTTTTTTTTCTTTTTTAATGGGCTTTCCTTCAGGAAATCACTCAGTATGTCTGTCTCTTTATTAAACACATTTCACACAGTAAGCTCAAACCTTGGGATGGACAATTAGGCATCCGTGCTAGGAACAGCAGTGAAAAGTCTCAGATCTCAGGTCTGTTCCGCTGCGTCACATGGCAGCTAGGATCGGAAAAGCAGAGGCATGCTTTACTGAGGTGTATGGGGGTTTTGCAAGGAAAATGTTTCTACCTGGCTTTGTTTTTTTCAGTTTAAGGACAAGTCCCTGTAACACACATGGTGTGGCATGTATACTTGAACGTACAGTTGTAAAAGCACCTTTGTTTATATAAAGTGTAAAGTAATGATTTTCCTCAAGTTCCCAAACCTCATTAGCTTTGCCAGCCATCTCTGTCTGTCTTTTGTTCCTTTAGGAAAGCTTAGCTAAATGGAAAAGGCTTGCAATATGCTCCAAAGAGCAGTGAATTCAAGCCCTGCCAAGGCGGAGAGTAAGCAAGTTCCAGCCTAGAGATTCTGCCATTTAAATGTGTTCCCAATTAAGAAGAGAGGTCCATTTTCACACCTGCTTGTATCAAATGAGGCTTTCTGTTGTGTCACCTCGTTACTGTGTCTTTCCAGAGTTGTGCGTAGGGAACAGTCTTTGGCTGTGTTGTGGATCTGGAGTATTGTGGTGTCCCCACGTGTTCTTGTGCAGCTCTGAGGACAGTAAGTTGACACCTCCCTGAGCTTCCGCATCTTCTGCTGGTGTAACCAGCCCGAATGCCGGAAGCCAGACAAGCCAGACAGGCTGGGCAGTGTTTTGATTTCTAGTGTTGGTTGTGCAGTCCTTGCAATTGCTATCTGTGCCTGAAAAGGAGGGGTGACAAAATAGAGCTGTTTGGCTCCGTGCAGAAGGAGACACCCCTGCAGGCATGTGAGCGGTCACCAAGCACTGCCATCTGGGTCCTTTCAGAGCGGAGGAAGAAAACAAGTCAGTCGTATGTAATTCTTAGACAGGAATTCCTTGCAGAGACAGGAACAGATGTGTCAGAAGCTCCCATGGTCAGTAGTAGCAGCAGCACTGAGATCTAAAAGAATAAGCATGGACGTTTGACCTTGTCCACTGTTGTTCTCATATTCCTCTGATGTAGCAGACAGCATCTGGAAATTCAGGTTTTCCCTCCCAGGGAAACATAACATGATCGATGACACGCTCAGTATTGATCTTGTGTGCATGGGCCAAATTGCTGTCAGTTTAAGAAGTCCCCAGTGCAATGCACATCATCACTGCCCAGTGTCCTTTTCGTATCTGCTGTTAGAGGCATGTGTCCAAACGGAGAGCTTCTGGAAGAAGCTTCCCTGGAGGCAGCGGGCAGGATGGCCTGCGTTTAGGAGCATTTGCATTGCTGCTCTCCTGGCATATTGATCTCCTGTCAGTGAGATCACCAGCCTGGTAAGCCTCTTCTGTTTTTGGTCTTGAAATACTGTAGTGGCTGAGGCAAGAGTAAGGGACATCCCGTAAGACTACTGGAGACAGAATTTCTCTGGGTAAGAGAGTGTTCACCCCTAGCTTAGAGAGTCTCAGGTGTGCCTGAGCTGCCCGGAATACAGTCCCCTTGCAGGGCTGGCTGTGTCAGCTGTGACACCCTGCAGAGCTAGCAGACCTTCTGTGCGAATTAGCTTCCTATTCACTTGCATATGTGAGCCAGGATTTTGAACCGTCCCATTTTGAGATTTTGCAGTGGTGATGCAGGGCCTGGAGTGCATTCTGGGGGCTTGCAAACACCATGGTAAGCTGGGTGCGGGCGAAGGGGAAGCTGTACTTCCGAACAGATTGTGTTTGATGTGTAGCTCACAAAGCAGAGACTCCAGTGTCTGTTCTCTGTGTGTGAGAGAGGGAGAGTGTTATTTAATGTTTGATTTTTAGACACAAATTGCATTTCAAAACAGACTTGCTTTTGGAATAACGTGATCGTGCTGCCCCCTTTTAAAGAACATGCATTCACTTATCATTGTGAAGTCAATAGAAATAACTTTGAATCAGAGAAACTGGTGAGAGAGCAAGTGTTAACGTTTCATGTGCTTTACTTGGTCTCCAAGGTCAGATGCAAGTCTTGTGGGACTGGGGTAAAGGAAGCTATTTGCATGAACCATCCATTTTAATCATTCAACCAAAGGGCTTAACGTTAACTTTGGGTCCAAAGCATTGTTGCTTATAACAAGGGTGTTTCTCAAAAACAAACAAGAACCACTGCCAAAGGTGACCTACAGATGTTTCAGCGTGCTACAGTTCACCAGCATGCCTCTTCTCCCTTTCAGTGGAGACCTTCAGCAGCTCTCCCTCCTCCGCATCAGCCTGGCTGCCAGGTATTGCCTGCCCTTCAGTAACAGGCCCGGGGAGACAGAACATTCCCCTTTTGAACTAGTAGCTTGGGTAGCGCTCTAGTTATTTGCAGCAGCGTTCAGATCCTTGTTAAGTATTGGTCCTCCAGAGCCTTCGCTGCTGATTAGTGAACAGAGGAGAGAAGGTTGTTAACGGAACATCTCCAGTTGCCAAGAGACTTCGCTGCCTGTGCTTGAAAAAAGCCTTTGTTATTGGGCAGTGTGTCAAACGCTGTCGGGAGAAACGCTGCTTGCAGGTCCTTTGGAAAGGGAAAACTGTATTAACTTAAAAATGTCTGCTCACAGAAAAAAGAAGTGCTGGAATTCACACAAGGTCAAAATGGGTTGTGTTTAATTGAGCCATCTCTTTAAATTGCATATTCTTTGGATATGAAGTGGAATATAACCAACCTCTTATAAAGCACCCTCTGTAAGAGAAGTTACTTTGATGACAGCTTGTGGAGCTTGGGAAGTGTAAAGAATAATAGAAATAGCAAAAGACAGTTTGTTGTCCCAGGCATCCTTATTTCTCCTGCACTGCCTTGTCCTCCCATCTCCTTTCCTTGCTGCCTTTCTGGCTTCCCTGCAGTCAGCCTTGCTCCTCGTGTTGTTTTTGTGCATACCTCCACACTTGGTCGTGCTGGTTGCTGTTGCGCCCTTTGGGGTGAGGGGTTGCTTGCTTCGCTTTTGAGCTAGTGTGCAGTGCTGCTTTCATTGTGGGAGTACGTGGTAAGCTGGGAAGCATTTACGTAATTTTAGAACCTGTGTGTGACTTAGTAGATTAGTTGGAAAGGTCACACACTATGGTGTTAATTTTCTAAATAGAAAAACTCCTCTTAAACATTCCCTCAAGCCTGATTTGAGTCTCGTGTGTCTCGTATTATTCAGGTCGTTCTTTTCAATACTATTCAAAGGCTGTTCTGTCTGTCTTCAGAGCTCCTGCTCAGTGGTGGATGCTGCATTCTTGATTGAATCTCTGCAGTAAGCGTAATTCCTGTCCTGACTTGTACTGTACCTTGAAGTGAAAGCTGTAGGGACTATTCGGAACTTTCCATCTATTATTTCTTCTTCGTTTATTGCAGAAGTTTGCTATGCGTCTGTCGCATGACACTCAGTATTCTACATGTATCTGCATCGAGCTGCATTCTCCATCGATTATGCCAAGCCTCTGGCTGTTGGAGCTGGCTGCGTTTTCGCTACTGTTAAGCCTTTCAATTAGAAGAATCTTGCAAGTTTATGTTGGCATTCAAGCTGCTCTGTGCACCGGGTGCTGAAGCACAGCATACAGATGGAATGGAGCTGATGGGTCGGGTTTTTTAAGGATCTGATTACTGTTTTTATAAAAGTAACCAGCTGCCTCCCGCTCGCCTTCAGTGGGGTTTTTCGTGTAGTCTGTTATAAAACCGTCCTGCGGGGTGAGGCATTCCTGGAAGGGGAGGGTTGAACTGCGGGACTGATTTGCTGCTTACATGTTCTGAAAACACTTCTGTAGCAAATAATTCTGAGGTCTGGTTTACAACTGTTTAACTTGCAAACAATGAACTACACAGGCTGTAATGAAGTTACCAGCCTGTTGTTGGCAGAGGGTAGGCATCCAATATCTGTGGAGCTTTTCTTTCTTGCAGAATCAAATTGTTCGTTTCTTTTACTGACATGATTCTTGGGGTTTTTTTTTTTCTTTTGGTGCCTTTTTTTTTTTCTTTCTGGCTCATAGCTCCCCAGCTGCTTAGGGAGCTGCTTGCTTATTCTGCAAAGCCTGTTAGCGTTTGACCTCGCAGAGAAGCAGAGGCTCGGGCTCTGCTCGCTCCATCTGCGGGTTTGCAGTGCTGGGACCAGCCGGTGCAGTGGTGGCTATGCTGCGAGCAGAGGGGCTGGGGATTGGCACGTCAGCCCTTGAACTTCCACTCCTCGTCGGCACACCCTCAGTGGGGTCCTGAAGTGTCTCTCTTGGGTCATTTCCATCCCAAAATGAGCTCAGGTGGTGCTGTGACTGCTCTGTGTTGGGAACTGAAGTGCAGTTAAGTGGGAAATTCTCTTCAAAAGTGGTCTGAATCAAAACACTAATGTAAGCATGCCTATGGACACTGCAAGAATGAGTAGTTATCAGAGTTTGTTAGGGATCTTTTTTTTTTTGGTAGGGGTAAGTGTATTTATAATTTTTCCTACAGTGTTGCTAGCATCTGTCCAGCTTTGTGTGAAATTTGTCTCTCTTTTTAAGCAGCAACCCAGAGTTTTTTTAGGGATAGAACATGAAGCAGCGCATTTCTGATGCAGCAGTCGGAAAACTCTCATCTGACCAGTATCCACATGTGTATAATTTCCCATGCCTGCAGGGGAAGAATAAATCCTAAATGGGATGGGTGGTGAAGGGGAATAGATTTGGCAACCTTCCTCCAAAGAGAGTTGTCTGAATTTGGGATTAAGCTGGTGTATCTCAGATAGGCACCTGGTGCAGTGTTGTACGTTATTGCCAGAATGTAGCGAAGTGTGGGCACAGATCAGCATTGCCAAGACAAAGGCAAATAGGTTTGTGGAGGAGATAATCCAGGAACTGCTGCATCATTCTCAGCACAGGCACTGAGGGTTGAACGGACGGAGATGGCCAGTCACCCCGTTAACTCCTCAGGTGTTTCCCGCCCAGGATTGAAACTGCTCTCTGTGCTGTAACTGCTTCGTGGGCAAAGCATAATCCGCTTGGCAGCTCCTGCTAGCACGAACTTCACACGGAACTAATCCATTTGCCAATTTTGAGCAACTCTCCTGCAAAGCAGCTCATCTTCCTCTTCTTGGAAAGATGAGACTGCTGCATGTTGGTGAATCACAGAATCACAGAATAGTAGGGGTTGGAAGGGACCTCTGTGGGTCATCTAGTCCAACCCTCCTGCTGAAGCAGGGTCACCTACAGCAGGCTGCACAGGACCTTGTCCAGG
>Ga0065711_1037526_pt1 | contig 19746 bp, 8 predicted proteins | sample Hoacrofraction12_FD_59098 | JGI IMG/M metagenome (GOLD analysis project Ga0065711, IMG submission 59098) | Hoatzin crop microbial communities from Cojedes, Venezuela - Epithelial fraction 12 v2 (version 2) | ecosystem: Host-associated > Birds > Digestive system > Esophagus > Crop | place... | reverse complement strand
CCAGGTGGGGTCAGCCCCCACCCCCCAGCTGTGCCCCTTCCTGGAGTCCGGTGAAAATTAACCCTGTCCTAGCCAAACCCAGGACACCTTCCAGTTCGGAAGACTCATCAGTCTTCTTCCCATGCTAGACCACATATACACTAGTATAAACTTTAGCTGAAAAGGGCTTTTGTCAGGAAGTGGAGGAATAAAGCCTTTCTTGGAAGGGTACTTGTAGCTGTAAAATCTTACTCATTCTCTGTACTTCACAGGGAAACAGGTACGGCTAACCACACACACAGAAGTGTAGAGCCCCTGGGTCATTTCAATGCAGAAAGGAAAAAACTAAAAAAAAAAGGTGCTGTAGCCTTTCTGGTACTCCTTAGATGATATATGTTCAATACAGGACTATAAAATGTATATGTATGAAAAAAGAGAAACAGAGAGAAACAACCTGCCAGAAATGTCCTTGGCAGGGCTGAGATGTAGATGCCAGCTCTTCTCAGGAACACGACTCTGGTTACCACCAACCCCAGTGAAGTCCATGCAGAAATGTTTATGTGAAAATGTATAAAGTGTGGTACATTGTAAACAAAGTGACGTTACCTTATCAACATTGCAATTCAAGCAGTTTTCTAGGAAAGTGTTCCCAGTGTCTGTTCTTATTTAGTTAATACCTTCTCCACACTGTTTCTTTCATAAATCAGAGGCTAATCATCTACACAGATGCATTTTCTAACAGTACTTACTGGAGTCACTTTCAAATTGCTCCAAACTTCTTGATTTTTTTCATTCCCTCTTGGAACACAAAATAATGACCAATTATTTTCACATTCTGGAGAAAAAAAATAGAATCTGAGAACCTCTGTGCCATCCGCCTGAAGCAAATTTGCACTGTTGAGATATATCAGAGGATTTTAAACTTGAAGTAGTGGCATACCCTTGACCACAGCAGCATGAATAGCTCTGCTAGAATTGCAAATGATTTTATGTACATTGCCAGTAAGACACCATTGATATCATAGTGTAAAAAAAGAATATAAAGTAGTGAATAGCTTGTTGCTACTGTCAATCAAGGTTGTTTGTGGGTTACAATGAGGACAGAATTTGGGTATGTAATACTACTCTGAAAACACAACATAGAGTACAAGATACTAGGCAGAAATGGAAGGTGATCGATAAGAAACTTTGCCTGAAACCTTTAAACAAACATCAGCAAACTGAGGAAATCTGTAAGTATAAAATGACAAATCACTTTCATCACACTTTGTAGTTAGTGTTTATGGATTCAGACACAGTGATAGGTAATGTACTAGATTTATGTAATGCCATTTATTAAGGCTCTCATTTTCCTATCTCCTGCACATTACGACAATATGTCATATTTCATGACAGTTATTTTATGCTCTCAGGTTTTTATTTAAAATAACAATGCGACTTGTAACTTGATTATAAATCCATGAAAGGTGACATGCAATACTTTTGAAGGATTTTTTCAGTGAAGAAGGACCAATACAGGATCTACAGATCATCTGACAGGTTTTGTGTTGTGGAGTGTCTCTGCTATGATATTAAAGGAGACAGGTCATGCCTGACCTACTGTTGATATAACCATACAGTGGTAAAAAATTCTGGAAGTTTCTCACAACCCTCCATCATTCAAGAATAGTTGAGGACAGATGTTTTCCATCAGCCTGATACTATCTTCGCGCTTCTTTCATTAAACTGTCATTTTAAAAACTGCTTCAATTTCACCTCCCTTTCTGCTTTGTTAGTTTTAACGTGTTTCTCTGCACCTTCTACGACAGGAGAGGTTGCCTTGGTTCTTGTTGTGTATAAATTTGCCAGGAATTAGAAGACACTCACACACAGTTACCTACACCAAGTCTGAATGTGATCATACAGTAGCAAACAGGTTTAAGTCAAGAAGAGTCTTAAGAATTTATACTAACTTATGGTCTAATTCTGGTAAGTTTTATCATGTATTAAGGCACTATGAATTGAAACATTTACATAACTGTAATGTTAATGTGAATTAATATGAAAGAATCAGTAACTTCGCTAGACTGGTTCTGTAGAATGTATTGTTCACTGAACACAGAAAATGAATGCTACAGCTTGTCCTAGACAGACATAAAAGAAGATTCAAGAGCAACAGTGATACAGCAAGCACAGCAAATAAGCTGTAATTGAACCAAATGATCCTTTAGAAAGGTACAGACACTTGGGTCACAACATTTGCAAAAGCTGTAGATGTATTTTTTTCTTCCAGAAATTCCTTTCTTGTTTTTCTTGGCCTCAGACATTTTCTGTTCTTGTAAGATGTTGCCCCGAGGAGCTATGAACTTACAAGGACAATAAAACACATGCTTTATGAGAAAAAAGTTTTCAGAAGTTGTGCTGCAACACAAGAAATGGGAAGTCGGGTCACAGACACTCAGCACCAAAAAAAAATTGATATGAATAAAATATATCTTATTTCTCTTTTGTGAAAACATAGAACAATTGGAAGTGAATCCTGATCTCGTGGATGTGGCATAAAGTTTAGTTCCTTGATGCAAGTAAGACAGTTGCCCACCCATGCATACAAATACTTGAATAAAGATGAGGCGAATGCAGCTCGGGTGTACAGCGGAACGGCATTGCTCTCCTTCTTACAGCCACAGTGAAGCAGCGCTGACAGAGAAACTAAGTTGTTGGCTGCTCTCCAGACCTGCTTCCAGCAGAGAGCCACATGCTGTATCTACATCCTGATGCTATCAGGTCACACACTGCAGCAAATATCTAATCTACATGGACACAGGCAGCCTTAGTCCAACTAAGTGCCAAGGACTAAGCAGTTCCCTAATATACATAAATCTATTTCTAGGTATGCACCTATTTTTAAAACCATCTATGCATAAATGGGGGTGGTGGGGGAGAGAAAACTAAACGAAAGAAATAAAGCAGATTTAAAAGGAAACATTTTCCCACATGTCTGGCTTCTATTCCTACCAATAGGATGAAATCAATACCAAAGACTCAAGTCTACTCCCTATTAACTTGATAAGTGCTCTTTTATGTTGAGATGGATGATGACAACAGTTTCCTGCCTCGTAAGGAGGTTCTGTGGATGTATAGATTTTAAGAAGTGCTCAGATACTTCATTAATGAGGAATCAAAAGGAAAAAGATAAAATTCAGGCTGGTGATTAAAGCAGACACTTAAAATTGTCTCCTAGTTTTCACTGAATGTATAAGAAATGTACATAAACGATAGAATTGCTTTTGTTTGTTTGCTTGAAGAAACTATAAACTTAAAAGATAACCAAAACAGTAACTGCTTTATTTGTTTGAGTGGCTGTGGGATTTTGTTTGTTTGTTTCTCTGAAGTACTTGATACTTTCCAGGATTTAACTGCAATAGGCCCTGATCACAGAATCACAGAATGGTAGGGGTTGGAATGGACCTCTGTGGGTCATCTGGTCCAACTCCCCTGCCGAAGCAGGGTCACCTACAGCAGGCTGCACAGGACCTTGTCCAGGCAGGTCTTTAATATCTCCAGAGAAGGAGACTGCACAACCTCCATGGGCAGCCTGTTGAGATGGATGTGGTAAACCAGCGCTAAGCATGTACTCCCAGCATGGTGACCTATGTGAAAATTATTACGCCTCCCCTGGAGGGATGGAAAACGTCCTTAGAAGACGTGCAGTGAAAACAGGGGAGGAAGAGTCAAGGGAAAGACCCTCGTCGCAAAGGCCTGCTGTTCACGTGTCAACACATTAAACAGGACCCAGAGGTCTCCCTGCTTCTGGCTTCCCCTCCAACATGCTGGTGTGTTGGTGACCACCATTGAGCAAGGCCCCGCAATGGGCACGGGCCTTCTGGGCTGCGTAGCCTTCATCGTTCTCTGCCATTCCATGGACTGTTCCTGTACCTTCTGCTGCGCTGCCCACATGGAAGCCAGGAGGCAAGGGCAGAGGTGCTGGCACCCCACCTGGGATTCTCTTTCTCTGGAGATATTCAAGACCCGTCTGGACAAGGTCCTGTGCAGCCTACTGTAGGTGACCCTGCTTCAGCAGTGGGGTTGGACTAGATGATCCACAGAGGTCCCTTCCAACCCCTAACATTCTGTGATTCTGTGATTCTGTGATTCTGTGATTCTGTGATTCTGTGAATTGGGTAACAAAGGGGTTTCTGGTTACAGCACTGCAAGGGAGAAGTGCATCCAGGACCAGCTAGGTGTCACAAGGCCCAAATGTTGTGTGTCCCTTAGTAAGCCTCTACAACTAGGACACTGCATCCTGCAGTCTGATGTGTAAAATAACTGCAAAACTGACATACAGACAGATTTGCTACCCATGAGTACAGCAGAGGATCTGAGCCAGATTTTAATGCTCTACCCTCTCTGAAAAAAAACGACAATACCTTAGTACGGTTTCAAGAAATTTTTCAGGTATCTTACTGCACTGATTCTAAGCCTTTTCAATACTTTTAGTCACTGTTGCAACAGAGAAAAAAAAATTCAGTCTTTCAATCCAGAAATCAGGGGTTGTTATGACCTTCAGGTTAAGAATCCATATGGCAGTGCTATTTTTAACTTAACTTACAAAGGTTTTGCAGAAGAACGTAATCAAATGCACAGCCATTAAAAATCGAATCTTTTCCAACTTTTACCTCAGACTGTCACTCGAAATGCAGGATTTGTAGCTGTGGGTTAGCTATACGAACCAAATTACTTATGGGTAGGTGGACCTTTCAGATAACATTGTGTTAAGAGCTGGCATTAAAGGTTGAACCCTACTGCTAATCTCAGTAGAAATATTATAATTGATTGGTAGAATATAACCATAGAAAGGAGACGACCTTTATTTCATCTTACAAAAACTGAAGATTATGTCTTCAATTAATTGGACTAAAACTGGGAGCCTAGGAGGTCCTTAACAATTAATAATATTAATATTGCAATTTAGTGGCATCTTTGTTCCTATCTGTGCAGCTGAAGAGCTTAGGTAAAACAGAATCCACTGTGGAAAGAAAAAGTAAATGGTTCAGATCAGGGTAATGATATTAATTAAAATATTTAATTAAAAAAATTTATGATCGACAAATAAATTTACAAAGATCTACAGATCTAATTTTAGTTTGTTTGCTCCTACATAAACCGAGCCAAAGGAGAAACATTTCTAAGAGCCCAATTTCCATCCAAATGAAGGTGAACTGAGAGACAGATACCCAGACACATTTGAACTGCATCCAAATTAAACTCTTCAGATCAAAAGGAAGAGAAAATGTCACAAATGTTTTCTAAAATAATAAGTCTTGAGAAAAGAGGCAAACCTTTACCTTTCCAAAGGATTCTATAACTTTCTAAATACTTTGGAAAAAGGAGGAGAAATGTACCTCTAAGATTAAAGAGCACAATATTTTAACATCCTTTAAAAATAGGAAAAGTACAGTTCCATAACATCCCAGAAAGAGGATACAACACATTGAGGGTATTTTGGTATTTAAGGGTGTAAACTGGTACTTTCTGGATGTGTTCTTCCCTCTCATTTTAATCAATGAGTTAAAAACTTGAATTGTGTCAGTCGTTTTGCATATCTGACGTTATCCATTGAAAGATAACCCTAAGGTTTTTTTCTAGAGAAGAGTAACCCCATAAAATCTCTCTGCTCTCTCAGTCCTGAAACCACCAGAGAACACTAGCCTAACAGAAAATACTGCTTTAAAATCATTCAATTGCCTGTTCCAGAAACTGGCAGCACATGGTCAACAGGACACTTTTCCACCACTGGTACATCCCTTGTAACTGGTAGAAATTAATAAGAAAGAAAGATTACCTTTGTTTCCTTTCGGTTTGAGGTAATTCTTAATCCTTTTTGAACACTGGAAACCGAGAGATTTACAGAGCTGAGAATCTGGTTTTTAAAGTCCACTCACAGGTCACAGACAGCTTGCTATCAGCATGACAGTGTTAACCCACAGTAAATAAATAACTTCAAAAGACAGCACTACTGTGTCCACTCAGACCCCAACACTTAGAATAAAGTGCAATAAATTATGCTTCAGTGCATGAGGCCATGTAGTACCCCTCCACATGCAGTCACCCTTCTCAGGCATTAGTCCCTTTTCTAGTGTCAAGGTTAAACTACACGTGATCTTTCGTAGGTTATGAACTCTGCATCTTCTTAAACAAATTAAGAACACCAATGTATGTATTCAAAGTAATAAACAAAGAGGCAGTAGACAGAATAATTTGGCTAAAGTGTAATTTTCAATTTAACACTAACACACAGACAGATATAAACAGAAGGATACAAAATTCAATTCATTGCAAGCGCCTCTGTAGGAAACCAATTTATTCATAAAAGCACACTTTAAATGGCTATTTGAGGAATAAGATGATCTTTGACTAGCTGAAGAAAATAATAGGATTAGAGTTTTATGCAAACCAAAATTTGTGGATATGAATATCACTAGGCTTTAGGGAAGTTCATACTGAGGTTGAAACTTCACAGCTAGCTATTTAACAGGAGACCTGGATCTACAAGTTTGGGAAAGACAGGTGTATTTCATACTGAGATTGAATCTCTGGGGCTTTCACTTCCTCTCCCTGCTTACCATGGAACTCTCATCAAAGCAGAAAGCAGATTAATAACTGCAGAGCAAGCAACTGTTATTTCTGTGTAATAAAATTCTTCTAGATATAAAACCCAGTATACAGGAATTAACACAAAATATATCTAATTTTTGCAGATCTCTGTCTCTTTAACCGATTAGAAAGTCTTAAGTTTGTTTTGATATTAAAAGCTACAGAAAACGGTGAATCATGTATCAGCTTAAAAACTGGAATGAAAACCAGGCTGCAGTCTGTTGAAGTTGTGAGGGTCAGGAAAAGGGAAGGAGTTTTCCACCTCCTTTTCCCTGTGCTAACCCATTACAGGTGGTGGTGTCCTTCTCTGACTCCGAAAGACTCCCTTGTTCACTTGGTGGGATTGGGGAGAGGAAGTCACCTGCCCCAAAGTTTACTGTTTAACTAGCTGGGCAGGTCTCAGTAGTGCGCCATGGGTAACATGAGCACAGCTTTTTGTTCCCTGGTGTGAACAGAGGACATCAGAAAAGAGCTAGCACAGCACTGAGCTTCAGTTGTAAGCTCTAATGAGAGCAAAGATAGGTAAGCTTAGGTTCATCTGTAGTTGCAGTGTTCTTAAGTGTTTTTTTCCCTGGTTTCTTGTCACCAGGGACATGGTGAAAGCAAGTTTGCACTGGACAGTGAAATACTTTGTGACAGCCCTAAAAGGAAGAGGAACAAGTCTGGAAACCCTTAATCTCTTTTTTTCTCCCCTCACAGAACAGATGCGGGCAAGTCAGGATGTACCTCTATCCTAAGCAACTGTTCAGAAAGCACATGCTTCCTGGGACTACAACACAAGCTAGGACTTCAGAGGAGGAGTTTCTCCCATTTCCATCAGGCCTAGCATGACTTTGCACTGTGACATATCTGGACAAAGAGCTATGGACATTGTCTGCCCTGGGAATAAATGTGTAGAGCTGGACAAAAATTTTCGTGTCCTTGAAAAAGATTTCCACACATACTTCCAAATCAGAAGTCTATGTAACACATGAAAGCAGCCATATCGAGGTATCCCCCAAAACTTTTCACGATAACTTTGTGCTGTCCCCTTCCTATTTCAATAATGCAGATATGGTTTTGACAGAAGACCATCACTTTTTTAGGACTTTCCCAATTGCAATACTACATGTTAGGGAGAGCTTTGATTCTATAGATCTTGATGATTGTGATGACAAGGTCGAATGTTTATGGGTAAAGATGAGGCAGAAAGCCAACAAGGCAGACATGCTGCTGAGAGACTGTTATAGACCCCACAACCTGGATGAAGAGGTAGATGAAGATTTCTACAAGTGGCTGGCAGAAGTCTCACAATTTCTAGCCCTTATTCTCATGGAGAACTTTAACTTGCAGGACATCTGCTGGAAATACAACACAGCAGAGAGGAAACAGTCTAGGAGGTTCCTGGAGTGCGTGGAAGATAACTTTCTCATGCAGCTGGTAAGTGAGCCTACCAGGAGAGGATCCTCACTTGACCTGCTGTTTACTAACAGAGAAGCACTGGTGGAAGATGTGGTGATCGGAGGCCATCTTGGGCTTAGTGACCATGAAAAGCTAGAGTTCTCTGTTCAAGGCGAAGTTAAAAGGGGGGCCAGAAAAACCACCACCAAGGACTTCCGGAGGGCAGACTTTGGCCTGTTCAGCACGCTGGTTGAGAGTGTCCCCTGGGAGAGCGTCCTGAAGGGCAAAGGGGTTCGAAAAGGTTGGACATTCTTCAAGAAGGAAGTCTTAAATACACAGAGGCAGGCTGTCCCCATGTGCTGTAAGACAAACCAGCAGGAAAGATGACTGGCCTGGCTGAAAAGGGAGCTCTTGCTGGGACTCAGGCAAAAAAGGAGAGATAACCATTTTTGGAAGAAGGTTCAGACAACTGAAGAAGAGTACAGAGATCTTGTTAGGCCATGCAGAGAGGAAATTAGAAAGGCAATATCCCAGCTAGAACTCAGACTGACCACTCTTGTAAGAGATAACAAAAAAAAAGTTTTCTGCAGATACATTGGCAACAAAAAGAGAGCCAAGGAGAATCTCCATCCCTTACTGGATGCAGGGGAGGACATTGCCACCAAGGATGAGCAAAAGGCTGAGGTACTTACTGCCTTCTTTATCTTAGTCTTTGATAGTCAGACTAGTTTTTCCATGGTATTCAGCCCCCAGTGCTGGAAGATAGGGAAAGAGAGAAGAATAAACCTCCCATAATCCATCAGGAAGCGGTTAACGACCTGCTACACCACCTAGACACTTGCGAGTCCATGGGGACAGATGGAATCCACCCAAGAGTACTGAGGGAGCTGGCAGAGGAGCTGGCTAAGCCACTCACAGAATCGTAGGATCATAGAATTATTTAGGTTGGAGGAGACCATTGAGATCACCGAGTCCAACCATTAATCTAACACTGTCAATTGCACTACTAAACCATGTCCCTAAGGTCCCTGTCTTCTGTTCAAAAAAAATTCTTTACTGAAAGAGTGGTCAAGCATTGGAACAGGCTGCTCAGCGAAGTGGTGGAGTCACCATCCCTGGAAGTGTTCAAAAAACGTGTAGACGTGGCACTTCGGAGCATGGTTTAGTAGACATGGTGGTGTTGGGTTGACGGTTGAACTTGATGATCTTAGAAGTCTTTTCCAACCTGAATGTTTATATGGTGCTATGATTTTAAGATAACTTTTGACTGAGAAGCTTAATGTGAGCATTGTGTATTTTAGTACCTGAAGCCTTTTGTTAAATGAAGCCTTGTGAATATGAGGAACAGGAGGTGTTAAAGTTTTTATGTAAACTGGCCAAAAATACCTTCTTAAGTATTTGGTCAAATTTATTCCATACAAAGAATGATGTTTCAGACTTACGCACATTATGTATAGGTACATTTAATTTAATTGGTATAACTTACATGACGATTCCAATTAAGAGCCGGAATTTTGACCTCAAGGTCTGAGTGTTACAAACTATATGTACTTTTCTCATTCCTCAGTGATGATACAGGTAAAAGTCTCCAGCTATTCACAGGGATTTTAAAGTGGTTACTGATTTACATATGACATCTCCACAAAGCCGTAGAATTACACTCCTTTTTTTTACGGCAAGGATGTATAACTTTGGTACAATGTTCAGTTCTAGCTAGAGCCTTTGTCTTGAGGGCCAGTTAATCTTGTATCTTTTCTTGCCTTGGTACAATTTTAAGATTGTCATAAGAAGGATAAATTTCGTGCCATTTTCTGTTCTTATTGCGATCTTCACATTGTTGTGAGAATGGATTAATTTTGTTCCATTTTCTGTCCTCATTACAGTCTGTTATGAGAATGGATTAATTTTATGACATTTTCTTCTCTCATTATAATCTTTGTTATGAGAATGAGAATCTGTAATGAGAATGAGAACATACCAAGCATCAAAGGTCTGTGAGAACTCATGACAAAGACTGTAACAAGAAGGGAAAATGACATCAAGTCCGTTCTTGTGACAATCTTAAGACTGTAAAAATAACTCAGGATAAAATTACATTTGTCGATTCATAAGACAAAGATGGTCGAGAAAATGAGAATTGGAACAAAATTAATCATTTTTTGTGACAAGCTGGACATTGTATCTAAGGGCACGGTATGTTTTCAAAAGTATAGTATGTTAATGGAAAGAAACACATGAATTTTGTCCAAATGGCCCTATACAAGAACTTACTGCTTTCAAGATGTTGGTAGAAGTAGTCAGTGTACTCTGAGTCATAATTGCACAGTATACCATTCAGATTTCACTAACAGAAAGCAAGATACACAGAGAGATTCGGTGGAAATCATCCCATAGACTTCAATACAGCCAGGAATTAAATAATATTTTTCATATTCATCCAGAAAAGAAGAGTCTTTCTTGTGTGAATACTGCAGCAGTTCTTCCTCAGGATCTGAAAAACTCTAAAATGTTATATTTCTAAGAGCCAACACTAGCTATGCTTACCATCTTAGTACTTATTTACACACAACAGAAATCCAAAAATGAAAACAGTAGAACTTTCCATCAAGGGGCTTTTTTTCCCAATAATTCAAAACTACATATGACTACGAGCACTTTCAAGATTTTGGACTAGATGTACTAGCAGAACTGAAAGAGATGAGCTGTATAAATCAAACAAAGACTTTTGGAATCACTGGAGATATACAAATTGAAAAAGTAAGTTTTATTGTAATGACTGTCTAAATAGCTTGTTCCAAATGGAAAGCAAGTAATCGATATGAAGTTTGGCAGTTTTCTAAAAGCTGCTAAAAGCCTGCTCTCCTAAGGTGTCAGGTGTCAGAAGTTGAACAGGCTTTGAATAGAGTGCTTTGAATCTAGATGGAAGAGAAAGAACAATTAAAAAAAGAGAAAAAATGTTTACTCTAATTTCACTTTAAAATATCAGTGCTGCATGCAAATATAGATATGGCTGCAAAAGAAGGGATACTAAAACTGAAATATTATGCAAATAGTAGCACTTTAATACTGCTGTCTGTTGGGATTTCAATTCTGATCAATAAGAATGGTTGGTGATGTTACTTCAAATTCAGCATGAATGCCTAAGTCTCAGACTTGATCATAGCTGCTGTTCTGGTATGTCCTGGGGAAATTTCATTCCTGCAACCTCTACATCTTCTGTTAAAGCTTAGCCACTTTATGCAGCAGAAAACCTACGAGAAGGGTTGTCAGCCAGGTGTGTAAGTTTTAAGACCAACACACTTGACAGCTATTTTACATCCTTAAAAATCTGGACACTGTGCCTTACTGAAATCATAATCAATGACAGTTTCAAATAAAAGTGACAGCAACAGAAATAGTAGAAAATCAGCTTATCATAAACCAAATCATGAGCAAACCGTTGCACAAGAGGAAAAATCAGTAGGAAGTGGCAGAAGAAATTATGTAAGGAAGAATAAGTCTCTTATTTAAGAACAGATATTCAGTAACAATGCAAAAATCACTCAGAGAAAAACACCATCCCCTCAACTGAACAGCAACCCTTGCTCACTGCAAAAATTGTAGAAGTTTAAACTACTCTCTGTTTTTACATGATAATATGAGATCTGTTCTTCCTCATGCTACAGATTTTGTTACAAAATGACCATGGATTATGGGATCACCCCGAACTCGAATTGTGACAATGATAGTTCATAGCACATGCATCAGAAGTTACAAAAAACTGTGTGGAGAATAATGCCTTCAATTACTATTTATCCTGCTTCCCAAGTTAGTGGGAAATTTTACAGGACCTTTTTAATTAATAAAGTCATGGGCTGAGTTCATGAAATAGATCAATTTTTTTTTATTCTGAGGAAGTTTTAACTGAAGATTTTTACTCTGATTATGTAACTCTAGAGAAAGAAAATCAATAATTTGTTACATATTTCTCTAGAAGATATCCAAATCAAATGCTTTTGGATGTTCAGGTCTTTGCATTAATGTAAGAATTTCAGCTCAGGTGCTCAAAGATATTTAAACATCTGAGTTCCCCTGATTTCAGTGTGGTGAGGTGCCAAAATATCTGTGACTTTCAATACTCTAGGATACACCCCATTTAAAGTCTGAATTCTAATCCTTCAGTAATACAAAAGATGTTATGGCATCACTTACAGCTGTTCTTAAGACACTCTTAGTTTTCTGCATCAAAGATAACAACAGCAACTTATAATTAACAGTAACATAATACAGAAATCTAAACACTTTCAAAAGGTTAATCTCTGAGCCTTGCAGTCTTTTATGGCATATTATCCTCACTGTTGTGAGAAGGGTTCCACTTCTGTTGTCTTGGTGAGGTATATTCGATCAAATAATTCCCCACTATCCTTTCGTCCTCCACTTCTGAGTGCAAAAAGATCCTTGGTTTCACCATAGCTTGCAAATAACTTCAATGAGACTATCTGGGAGAAGTGAGAACCTTATTTACATATCTAATTAGTATTCATGTTTCAAAACAAGTTGGAAAATAAACCTAGTGTCTTGTTATTTAGAATAACTAACTCCTAGTCTCGATCAGGTAATGTGCATGTCACACTAGCATATTATGGTAGATTAGCATAAATTTTTCCTAACTTTTATCCTGCCCATAATCTTCATGTCTGTATTTTTTCCTTGAGGTAAAATTGATTGCCTCAGTCTCCTTTAATCTTAAAGCACACCTTACTGTATATGTTGTTAGAGATATATTCTTTCTATTATGTAGAGTACATAATCACTTGCTTAGCTTTGCTGCAGGAGTGGTACCGCCAAGCTTCTCTGAATCTTCTGTTGTTTCATTTAAATGCATATTATCACTCACAAAAACCTTAATTTTCTAGACAAGCAAAAATATGTTCTTGTTTTCTTCCCGTGAAACAACTCAAGAGCCTAAAACAATACAAACATCTGCACAAAGAAACTGAGTCTCTCAATGAGCTATGGAATGTATACACAGTTTTGTAATGTCACTATTCAAAACCCTGCTGATAGACATCAGAGCAAAGAGAAATAGCCGGCAGCTGCCATTTCACCAATAATTTCCCCATTACAGTTAGCAGTAAATGTTTCAGCTTTATACATTTATGTAGATATGTGATGTTTACAGTTAAATAATGTTTTTCTTGCATTTTCTTTAACAGTGATGAACAACTCTATTGGCATTCAGTTCTCCTGTTGATCCAGTGATTTCCTGAAGAAAAAAGTACAACCGCAGAACACCCTATCTTCTTTTATCAACTATCTCCTTGAAGGCATTGGAATTCTAAGGTCAATGCTCAAACAACATACATGCTCATCTAATCATATTTTTATTCAGTTGAAAGTTTCCTTAATTTTCTCAAGATTTTTCTCCATTACTTTAGTCTGCTTTCCTTTCAATTAATGTATCAGACCAATGTTTTGAAATATATATATATAATTCAACATTTGTTATTTTTCTTTCTATGATACCATAACAATACAACTCACATATGTAATTTTGGATGACCCACAGAGGTCCCTTCCAACCCCTACTATTCTGTGATTCTGTGATTCTGTGATTTTCTCACGTTTTTTTATTCACATTCCTTTACAAGCTATGAGTTCAACACTGTCAGCCTAAATATCACCTAGCTTTCATTCAATTTCTCTTGGACAGTGGGGAGATCTTTCATTAGTAACACCAGTCATTCCAACATCACGTTTTTTCATGCACATATATTAGATTTAATTAAAAAAATATCCTTCATCTTCCTTGGGATTTCTGAGCTAGATTCACACTTTGCCACACTGTTACCATATGAAGAAACCTTCTGAGCACTGTGCAAAGTCAGTTTAATGTCACACAGAAGCTCTTTCGAAGTGGTGCCATCTGCTGCTCTTGCCCTTCCCTATGCCCTCCCCCCCAAAAAATCAAATGTTGTATTGATTACAAGAGCATTTGCAGTTTGATGTTTTCCCATTCCATTGACTCTGGTTTTGATTATCGAACCTTTTTACCTCAAATCTCTTTTCCAGTCTTTTTTATTCTGTCTAATGTTCAGAGGCTAATCAATATGGAATAACTTCCATGGGGAGTGAAAGTCTCCTTTCCTTGGCAAGTTTCTGCAGACTGTTTTTCCTGCATCTCCTTCACTCTCTGAATCTTTCGCTCTAGACTTCTTCTCAAGGATTGAAATATTGTAAAATTGTCTTCTGGGGCTCAGATAATTAAAAACTCTTATACCTTTCCCTCCTCTCTTTATAAAAATCTTTTTCTCAGGTAATTCCTTCTTTTTGTAAGACAGTACTTGTCACAGAAGTGTAATAGGGATTCATAGTTATCTTCCTCTGCTCAAATTGACTTTAAATTATTAAAAATATTGGTGGCTTCAGCACTAGTTTTATAAAAACTTAAGTCTGTTGATACGACATTTTTATTCATGCTCATTGCTTTTAGAAACAGAATAAAGCACAATTTTTACCTTCATTATTTGTCTACCATGTCTTCAAGGCTATTCTGCTTTGGAGGGCTTTAATTGCCCTGTGCTTTCTTCTAAGGTATTCTCTGAACAGTGCTTCAAGGGCACATAGTTCAGAAAATGCTCAGAGCAGAAAAGACGGTTTGGTGTCCAAGTTCCTGCTGACTGGCATTGTATAAGATCTCTGTAATGTCACAGCCCCAAGCAGTTCCTGCCATTTCAGAGTTAGTGATACAGGGTCCCTTTTATCTTTAATATTATTGACTTTTGTTGCTACAAAGCTAGATCCTTCAGCCCTCCCTGTTTGTGAGGTTTCTCTCGCTAGTCAGCTGGACAGTGGTGCCAGCACATTTCTTAACAAGGTTGCATGTGTGGCTGTAAATCTAAGGAGCAGTAGCTCAGCTGTAATGCATACACATAACAAACCATGGGCCTTCCTGTTGCAAGGGAAGACAAGCCACACCACTACTGGTGGAACAACAGAATGACTGATGGTACTGTGGCTGCATGTTTTCTAGATCTTGTTAGATAACCTGACATAAGTAAGTTAACCATTTTAAATGAAGTAGGAAATAAACATTTTTTCTTTGAATCTTCTTCTCTTCCTGCAGAACACCAAAAAGCAGGAACTAATTTCACAAAACATGTAGCCATGCACGCATTTGTTGTGATCCGTGTGAATTTCGGTCTTCAAAATTTGCAAATCATGAATGTGTCTGTCCTCTCTTGGGAAAGCTATGGTGTGTAAAAATTAAAGAGGAATTCAGAGATTATTTTCATAGCATCAATAATTCTTTCACTCAAGCCAATACTTCAGCAACGTCTTTGAAATGTGCCTACCTCCCATCGGACTTAAAGACAAGAGAGCTTTCCTGATCGCTAAATGACTTAACATCATACACAAATATTTAAAATATATTAATCCTTCTGTTTTTATGTACCCTTTTGCTATGGCAAAAATGTTATTAATAAAACCATCTGAAATGACATTTTTCTTCTTGGAACTTCTAGTATGAATAGAACACATTTTTAGCCATCCTTATGCAGTATTTTGGGGGGAGTGTTTGTCAGGTTTTTAAGGTTGTTATAAACCCTGCATATTAACAAACATTCTGGCTTAAATTTTATTTTAATTATGAAAGGGCAAAAGAGATAATTTTAAATAAGAACTTTATTAAAACTCAACAAAAAATAAATTTTAGTTAAAGCTGACCACTTGTGAATTTTTAAATTTTGGTTTAACTTTCTTGTGCACTGTCAATCTAACAATTTTCTTTCTCTACCAAATGCCAATCCTAACTAATAAAAGTAAAATGTCAGAGATCTGTCAACTCTAGGCAGAGACTGCTGATCTGTGAATACAGGCTAGCTGCTGCAATGCAATCTCACTACTTTCTTGCTGGCTTCTCCAAGGTTATTCACGAGATACTTCAAAAAGCAGGATTTCCCAGCACAAAGCTGATAAGGAACAGCAGAGAAGGCAACTGGCTGTCTGGCAAGCGGAGTACAGGCAGTATCCTGCCAGGTGTTGGGCCAGCAGTAAGGAATTGACCTTGTTTTAACAGACAGCACTAGAATGAACTGTGATTTAATAGCTGGCATCTACAACACTGGACTGAACTTTTGACACAGACTTACTAACAAATTTAACTGCAGCAAGGTTTGATATAAGACCCAGAGCACATAGCTATAAATTCTAACTCATGATGGAAAGAACAGTACAAACTGGAAGTTACAATATGATTGTTGGATTTCCTGCTATGTTCCAAAACCTCAGAACCCTATGTGTCTATGTTTCTCCATCTCAAAAATATTCCAGGTTTTATGTAATACTACAGGAAAAGGATAGAAAGAAAAAAAAAAATACAGCATTTGCTCAAGCTTTATTACTCTTTCAAATTACAACCTTAGTTTTCTTATTAGTGTGCTCAGTTTTCCACTCCAGACTTGGTAATACGTGATACACTCCAAAGTATGCTTCACACGAGTAATATCCTCATTTGTGTTAAGGAGGCAACAATTCTATAAATCCTGGGTGTAGTTCCTTCACTATTTCTTGATCCCTTTATTCAAGGTTTTATAACAATTTAAAGGAGGTAGCCCAGATTTTCTAAAAATGATTCATCTAGGTAATGGAAAAGGTTATTTTAAAATTATAAAAACAAAAATATGTGGACTTATTTGTAATTTATCAATCACAACTTTTAATAAAGTTGTATTCCAGCTTTCTCTTCAGTCAAAAAGACAAGCCAAACAGTTGAGAATGTTAAATAATATATAGCATTTTTAAAGATTAAAATTAGAATGTCTCAGAAGAGAATGATTTGAGAGCACAAAACTTAGTTGCAGGAAGTTTTAACAAAGGTGAAGAGCCAAATACTAAATCCACCAACTCATCCTGTCTTTTACAACGTGTGATATTGGTGGACCACTCCAAAGCCACCAAACTTACTGTGCATTCTTTCTTTAGCAGAACTTCTAAGTCCACCTTTAATATAGGAGTGCCTGGGTGGATGTTGCTTTTTTTCCCCTCACTTCATTTGTTGTGTACTGTATAATGTTCAAAAATTGGGAGGGGGGGACACACCGTACACACACACACACTGGCTTGAGGGCGTTGGAAGTGGTAATAAGGGAAAATGTCACGCTTCAACTACATTGCCCACAGACAATGACAAAAAAACAATTCTACACTTTCCCACCAGACCTTGTCATTAGTACACGGAGGGCTGTCTTCACAACACTGAGCAGCTCTGTTTTACACCTTGTTTGTTTCAGAATCAACATTCTCACAGCTACAGATTTCTCGGAATAAGTTCTTCAATCTAAACAGCCAATTAACTGCTTACAGAATAGACATTCAAGTTCATGCATTTTCACTACTTTGAGAGGAGTTTAAGAAAACACTCATACAATAGTCTTACTGTCTACAGAAGCATAAAAGATTTAACATGGGGTTTTTTTTCTCTTCCCTGCCTTTCTGAAGGAGATAGCAATCATTTATCTCAGCAAGACATTTCTCTTGAAGAACTTTAAGCAGATAGAGATGACACCAGTGGTCGTTTAAGCTGATTCAACCTATTTGTCAATAGTGAGAGGGCAGGAGGTGATACAGATTACATTTAATTTTATTACAGCCCAGGAATTTTTACCCTCCTAATATATCAATATTATTTTTCTACATTTGTATCATAGAAATCCCTTGTCAATTGACTTTCTTAGGGACAGATAAGATACAGTCTCTTTCTCTTTCAACTAAAGGGAGAGATAAATCAGTGTGAGAGTGTAGGTGGCAAGCAAGAAAAGTCTGAGCTGTTATTTACTTGCCACTTGACAAAGACAGAAACTGGAACATTCTTTAACATTTTTTTAATCATGGAAGGTCATGGATGCTCAATCACACTGAGGAGACCTATTTACAGAAAAACCTTTCAGGTTTCAGAACTTGTATAACAGAGATCCTTCAGTACCTCTGAAGAAGAGGCACAGATATCTATTACAGGACACTTCTCTCTGTTTGAGGGCAGAGTGCTTACTCCTCTCCAATCTGTATTAACATCTCTAGTGCAGGACTAGATAGAGATAAACAATGAGAGTTCATTTCACATCTTTATTCTCCTGCAGTGGCTGGATCCATATCATGCAAGTTGTTTTCTATCTACTGCAGCTGAAACTGGTGTTCAGTATAGGTGTTGCGTGCTGCTCCATTAAAATCCATAGGTAGTTCAAAATATTAGCACACACATTAGAGAGGTTACAAGAAAGTCCTTTTCTACTTGTTGTCCACATCTATACTTATTGGGAAAAGTGATTGCAGTGCCTATTGGAGACAAAAACATTCAGCCACTTCTAGCAGTAAATTACAGCATACATATGTGGTTTGTGACTATCAAAAGTCTGCGAAGAATAAATAAAGTTTTGAAACATAACTGGCAAAGAAATATGAATTACACACATAAGGCAAGTCCCCAGCTCATGAAAGCAGACAACCTCATGAAAGAAGACCATATCAGTTTAGTTTCATCCAAGTGCAGAGAAGTGAGTAAGAGCAGTTGTGAATTTGACCTGTGTTCTTATGGACCTCTGCTGAGACTGACTCATACCCCTTGTCTTCTGGTTCTCGTATCCAAATATATATACCATACTTGTACCCATCTAATGATAGCTTCTGGCAGAAGCAGTGGGACTAATGCAGTGACTACCTCTCTTATAGACCACATGGAATCAGAGAATATGGTAGTAGCTCCAGAACACTTTTGCTCCCCTTTCATCCTGGACCTGTCTTCAGGGTTGTCTAAGTGACATCCAGCTACCCTAAAAGAGTCATACTGGCTTTGAACTCACATTTTTTTTTCTTTTCTCTTTATCCTGAATTACAATTTCTCCAGGAATTACCAGAGAAATCTGATTTACAGCTGACTGGAGTTTACAGCTTGTCCTAAGAAGAGCAGCTTATCTCATTTGCTAGAAAGACATACCAATGTGCTCTCTTCAGGTCAGCATCTGCAAAAGCAGTGGTGACAGTGTTTTGCCTTGCACCACAAGAGATATGGAAGCCCATCACCCCACATACCAATACTCTGTGATAATACAAAGAACTGGATTTGCCTTTTAGAAAAAAAAGATCAATATATCAAAGAAAGCCTGAAATAAGTAGCAAACCACAGATAGACTAGCTATGCCTCTTATACTTCTATCTTCCATATCATTATTTGTTTTAAACCCAAATAAAAAAATAAACTCCGAAAAATGTTTGTTTATTGAAAATAAATGAATTGTCCCTTAAATACATGTTCAGACTACTGGAATGGACCCTATATTCTGACATCCAATTTGAAGAAGCATTTCTGTACTGCAGAGATAGCATTGGCATCATGCAATGAAAGGAATGGAATAACAATTACTTTCCTTTATTGAATAGGTAAGTAAATTGAGCTTGAAAATCCCCATAAACAGAAAGTGTGGAAGTTAGATCTTCCCACAGGAGGCTTAACCCAAACATCAGTCTTTTTCTTTGAAAAAAATATCCAATCATTTTTATTTTAATAAGTGTGGATTGCACATTTTACTTGGAACTAGGAGAGTCTCCCTCCAGACTATCAGCTTTCTTTGACTTACTGGCCCCAAAAATAAATCAAAAAATTATGAAGCCTCCATTTATATGGATGAGAGAAGGGAGATGAAAAATTAAGGCATGAGCTTAAGCTATTTTCTCTAGTTTTGACCTGTTCTGCAAAATAAATTAAGTACAAATGGGGCA
>Ga0065711_1037525_pt1 | contig 19746 bp, 18 predicted proteins | sample Hoacrofraction12_FD_59098 | JGI IMG/M metagenome (GOLD analysis project Ga0065711, IMG submission 59098) | Hoatzin crop microbial communities from Cojedes, Venezuela - Epithelial fraction 12 v2 (version 2) | ecosystem: Host-associated > Birds > Digestive system > Esophagus > Crop | place... | reverse complement strand
CCCAATAACTGTCTTTTTTTTTTTTTTTTTCTTTCCCACTCCATTTGTGAGAATTTGTCCCCTGGAGCTCTTCTCTATCAGGCCCCTGCAGCTGCTGTTATTTTAGATATGGCAGGAAGTAGGTACCGGAAAACAGCGAGAGCTCACAGTGCTCAGAAAAATCTAGAAATTCCTCTGATTTACCCCAGGCTCTGGAACCAAAAGCCGGTTGCAAAAAAAAAAAAACAAAAACAAAAAAAAAAACCAACAAAAAACAGAAAAGGGAGGGGGGTGTTGGCAGGAGGGGGGAGGCGCGAGCAGACAACTGTGTCTGGGCTGTGTGTGGGAGGAAGAAGAAGGGTGCCAGCCATCCCCTGCAGCAGGGTAGCAGGGAGATGCTCCACACGGCCATGCGAGCCCAGCCGAGGAGCGCTTGGCCGCCAGGAGCAACGTTCCAGGCCCTGCTGCCGGCACCCTCCCTTGCCAGCCGAGAAAACCCCCTCTCACCTCCCCAGGGACGGGCATTTCTAAAAGCTCATCCCTTTTTCACACTCTCCCCTCTCGTGTCTGGTGCGGGCCTGGAGCAGATCAGCTTACCCGGTCAGTTGTCCGGCAGGCTCCCATAAATGCTTTTAGCAGCACTTAGCGAAGGGCGCCAGCCAAAGGCATTGGTGGAGAGTCACTAGAGCAAGAAACTTACATCACTACTACTATTGTTATTATTATTGCTACCGCTATTATTATTATTACTATAGTAATTTTACAGATCAGATGGGATGCTTCTTCATTTGCTAAGCAAAGACTTTTTTAGCCACTTTGAATACCTTTTACATCAGGCTGGCTCTGGAGATGACTTCTAAAAGAAAAGAAAAAATAAGGAGAAATGATAAACACCTCCAAACCTGTTAGTTCAGCAAGCAGTTTAGAAAAAAAGACACCACCACCCCCATAAACAAAGACATACATGGAAAAGACACTACCTTTAGAACTGGTTTTAATAAAGAAATCTTCCTCTTTGACACAGCAGATAAGGAGGAAGATGTCCGCCCACAGACATCTCACACCATTAGCAATCTAGTTAAACATCTGTAAATGTTTTAGGGAAAGAAATTACACTTTGAGACATTTCTTTTTTAATTACAGGCTCCAGATGAGATTTGTTAGAGCAGGGAAATGTATCCCATAGCGACTGATGTCAATAGCAAGCAGTCCCTAAAGCCAGCCAGGACTGGGAAAGCCATGCTGTTTGCTGCTCTTGGCACCGCTCCCTGCTTTCACAATGTCAAACTTAGAACCGCCTTTATATGCACTTTCCATTTTTTTTTCCACAGTAGCTGTTGCCAGCAAGCTGTAAACTACCGTATATCACTCAGATTTAAGAACCTAAACTTTAAAACAAATTAAACTCTTGTTGACATTGTAATAAAAATCAGAATCGAACTGAACAGCTCAGTAAAACGGCACTTCAATTATTTTATGGATTTAAGATTGTTTTCTAGGATTCCCAGACTCCCAATACAGCAAAGTTATTTCCTCTTGGCAGATGTCTGGAAAAAAAAAATCATTGAATGGATAAAATTATGTGGCAGACACTAGGTTGAAGCCTGAAGGGAGGAAACGGTGTCTCCCCAGCACCTGTAAATATTTGCTCGGTGTCTTGACCAGAAGAGCCTTTCGTCCATACTTTGAAAAAAAATTTCAAGGTATTTATTTTGTGAGTTTTTAAGAAAATAGAATTTTCATGTGTCAAAAGCCAGTTCCTAGCTAGGTGTTTATATGCTTTTGAATGAGAATGGCAAATATGGGTCTGACCCTCCCTTCAGAACCACGTCCAAACGCAGGTAAATGCGCACGAGTGCTCCCAGTCACTGGCCTCTGCTTATCTTTCATCTCCCTACTTAGCAGTTAATGTTGGGTATTCTTTTTATAAATATCTCTTTTTTTTTTTTTTCCTATTCTGTAAAATGGAAACAGAGGTTTCCATCCGATTAATTGCCAGGTTTCCATTCTTTATAATGTTTCCTCTCAAAACAGTTTGGAATGAAAGTATTTCAGAAATGTGTGTAGACGGAAGCTACTGGAGATAATAATTTCTTTCATGTAACTGTGTTTTACAAAAGGTGTGGTGCATGAGAAAGACTGTTGTGTAGAGCAAACAACAGTCAGCTTGAGCAGCCTTTCACCAAAACCTTTGTTGCACTTCACTTGTTTTCTTTCATCGCATCAGTGAAATGTCCTTGATGTCCCTGAGGCCCCAGCCTGAAAAGCGTTGCATTCCCAGGGTCTTCAGCAAGAGCTGACCCTTGCTGGGTTGCTTCTGTCACAAGGATGCTTCTGTAGGTTGAGCCAGATGTTGCACATCTGCATGCCCACAGCTAGGTCCCAGGGTCTGCATGTTCTGGCTGAACTCCCCCGGGAGTTCCAAACGTTCCTGTCCCTCCAAACGATGTACAGTTGTGTGGATTCTCCAAAGATCCTGCATTAGGCTCCGTGCGTTCGCCTCCTGATCTGAATTGGCTGACTCAACCTGACTCAGTCTGGCGTAAGCAGCCAGTTTTCTTCACTGTAGCATTAATAAACTTTTTAAAGCTACTCTTGAATTACTGTTAAAGTTCTTCCACTCATTTTGTTGCCTGGAGCACCTCTCAAAGTGCAGGCCAAATTCCTGCTGGAGTTTGGATGTGCTGCCAGATCACAACCCAGGCCATGGAAGCACCCTGTCATTTCTCAGCTATCGAGAAGCGAGGGTTTTGGAGTCCAGGTACTCAAAAAGAGGCAGAAAAGAAGGCTGTCGCGCGTTGCGAGTGGTTGTTTGGAAAGTGCAATGCAAACATTTTGAATAAAATTTCAGGTCTTTGAGAGACGAGTGTTGTACGTCTGTGTTGCTCAAGTGCCTTTTTCCTAGTTCTGGCTGCAGGTTTGCTGTGCTTCGCTCTTGGAGCAGAACAAATGTCATCTCTAGTGGAGAGCGCTGAGCTTCAGCATGGTTCTTGTGTCAAGGACTGGGCTCCAAGGGGGAAAGTTTCTCCTTCCCTGGGAGCCAGGTTGTGATTCTTACTGAATTTTTGCAGCCGTATCTGGTGGTTTTTCTGTTGACATTGCTCTGTCAGTCCAGCCTAAGGAGCCATTCTGCAGCTTAACACAGCATGTGGGAGGGGGGAAAAGAGGAAAAGACATTTTGCCGTGTTTGCAGCTCTGTCGCACTGGGACCATGTACAAATCAGAGTATTCTTCCAGCTGCTCTAATTCGAGATGCTTGCTATCAGTGGTTTTAGCATCCGAGGAGTACTGGAGTCCAGCAACTGTCTAGATGTGATGGCTTTCACAGCTACATCTTCTGTGCTGGGGAGAGCACCTAATAACACCCAGCTGGTGGTTTCCCCACCATGGCCCAGCTTGCACTGGTATGTCTCCAGTGTGGCTCCACTAAATCATCCGTTGGATCAAACCTTCCCAGCCACACTGGATGGGACTTTAGTCATGAAAAGGCCTTTACCTAATATAGTGTGGTGCAAAACCAACACAAGGGTGTCATTAACCACTTCCAGTGCTTTCCTCCGAGGAGCTGCAGCGGAGGGGATGTGCATTTGTCTTTAAACTGCAGCGTTCTTCAGCAACAGATGCTGCCATGGTTTAAGTAAAATCCTGTGGCATTACATACAGCTCGCATTATGGTGGTGGCCAGGTCATCATGCCACAAGCATGTCGCATGATGATTGTTCGCAGCCACCGGTGCAGATTCCCAGGGCTAGCTCTGCTTCTGTGCCTGCTGCTGGTCAGCAGCTGTGTTCTACCACCTAAGGATTTCCCCCAGCTAGCGCAGCCTTGCCCAGCAGGCTCGTAGGTGGATTCCTTTTCCCTTATCAAACACATTAAAAATTTTGTTAGCCCCACCCAGCCTCTCTCTTCCATCAAGCAGCATGTGGCCGTTCACTGAGTCATCTCATGGCCATCATTTTACCTGCCTGAGCAAAGACCCTGTGAATTAGGGGTTAGCAAACGAAGCTCAGCCTTCGCCGCAGCCTGGGTGGGAAATGTGGCCCAGCAATGGTCACCCCCCAAAGCAGCATGTAGGCACATCGTGCGTTGTATACACAGCAGCGTCCTAGTGTTGTCCCTGCCTTGGTGCGCTCTTTGATAGATGATGTGAATAACAGCATTGATCTTTCCTGTTTAGCACGCACTTTGAGGTTTTCTGACGAAAAGGGCTATGAAAGAAAGAGGTGTTGATGATGGTGATGATAATAGGGCAAGTAGGGTCCATTTAAAAAAGCGAAAACCACTCCTTGCTGAGAAAAAGATCAGATAGACCCTATTTTAACCTATCTCCAGGACACTTAATGTTGAGGCCAACGTTACTCCTGCTCAAGTCCGTCAGGCCTTGAGGCTGGTGGAGTGAAAGGAGAGCTGAGTCTCTTGGCCATTCTGTGCTGTGGAACAAAAAAGGCACTCAGCCAATACTCCTGTGTGACCCAAGGTGCTTCTTTCTTTCTTCCATTCATTTCTTTGCTTTATTTGATATGCCCAGCTGCACATGAGCTGTTTTTTTAAGAACAGCAGCGCAAGGTGGCTCATTTTGGAGGATTCCAGATGATCACTACGGGCCACACTATTATTACATAAAGTCAATTAAAGAGCATACGTGCACATCCCATTGATTTGATTTAGAACTAACAAAAGCTTCAATAATGTGCAATTACAAGAAACTTAATGACCCCTTTATATTGAATGTAACTTCTGTGGCACCTAATATGCTTTGATGAATTGCTCATTATGTGTAATGTTAGAAAAGCTTCTGAAAAGATTAATAATTGTATAATCGACAGAGAAATTCAGTCTCACTTGGCTTTTTGTAAGCTCTGAAATCAGTAAGTCACAGAGAGTGTGGACCCAATCGTGCTCCCCTTTTTCCGTCTGTACCCTCAGAATTTTTTTTTTCTGAAGCTAATCTGTCACATTTCCAGCATTTGGAGAAATCCCTGTTTGTGTTACGTGGAAACATCTGGCCTGGTACAGATTGCTGTGTGAGGTCCAGAAGGCTGGTGCCAGCTGCTGGCAGAAGTCGCCGGTGCTGGGCTGGATGCGTGCATGGGATGCTGCTTTGGCGGGGCAGGAGGTCCCCAAGTAGCAGCCACCAGTGTCAGGCTCAGAGCTTTGCGGCACAGTCCAGACCCACTCCCCCTCTCCTACTGACTGCCCGTAAGCTTCGGGAGCTGCCAGCCCTTGGGGCTGTCAGGTGGCTTTAACCTTGCTCTTCTAGCCGCGGGATGCGTCGAGAGCCTTGTGTCTTAAGTGTTGCCCACGCCGCAGCCAACTAGTTGTGAGGTACAGTAAACCTTGTGGGAGTGGATCACAAATACGAGAGCAAAAAGGAAAAAAGGAAGTTTCATTTCTGTTACTTTCAGGGTTTAATAAATACTGCCAGAGATGCCTGGAGGCTAAAAAACAGGCAAACGCACAATCGCTTTAGATTTTTTTCGGTTTTGAATCCACTCTTGTCATGCTTCAGGGCATGATTGATGAGTTTTGAATGCCAGGGTCTGACAGCACTATTTTACTTTTGGGCGCTAAGCTGGAAAGTAAAACTGATCGCCGGGATCACTTTGAATCACTGTATTTCTTACGGCGGGGGCAAATTTCTGTTGTCTCTGTCAAAGCGGTGCACGCTCTTATCCCTGAAACTGGTTCTCACAAAGCTTCCAGCAGTACCGACCTCGGGTTTTGGCTGCCTTAGGTAGCATTTGCGTAGTTCTTCTGTCATGTGGAAATTTTGTGTGAAACGTAAAATATGTCTGTTTTGTTTCCGTTACAGATGCTCTTAGGAACGTAAACACATAATTTTGGTTAAAATGCGGCTTATTTGTCCGTTGCCCAGCCCTACCCTCACGCGTGTGTGTATGTGTGTGTCAGACGTGGCTTGCATCATACCAGGGCAGACCCTGCAGCCTCTGCGCAGCCCAAACCCCAGCTCCAGGCGAGGTTGGCCTCGGTGAGGGCTGCTGAATGTTCCTGTTGACACTTTGATTCTTTGGCATAAAAGCCAAACCAGGTTGAGCGCAGCCACCCTCAGACGGAGAGTAAAAACGAGCCAAAGTCTAGACCCCAGTGTGCTGGGAGTCACTGCGGCTCTGCTGATTCCTGCGCTAATTCCCGGCAGCAGGGGAATTCATCCCTAAGTGTTTGCAGAGCAAGAGACGCAGGGTGTTCCCAGGGCTGCATGTGGGAGGGATGAAAAAAATCCAAACCCAGGAGTTCTGGTGCAGTAGGATGGGACTCATTTAGTCTGGGCACCTCGTCAAGAGCCCCAGTTAAATTACTGCCACACGGTGCTGTCATCGCACTGCAGCGAGAAACCTTCCCCGTTAGCGCTCCGCAGCGCAGCCGCCGTGGGAGATTCTGCATCATTCGGAGTTGTTGAGCTAAATAAGGCAGAGGGTAGAGCAGGTAGGAAAACGACTCCGTGTTAGTGGCTGCCATGCGCGACAATGCCATCCGTCGTGCCAAGCTGACGTTCGTATGGGCGGATCATGTTTTATTAAAACCTGCTACTTGTTGTCACTCCCTTGCTCCACTGTCCTGTTTGCTGCCTCCAAAAATAGCATGCCCTGTGGTGGTGGCTTATTATGATTAAACAGATAAAAATAAACTTAAGGTTTAAACACATCCAGGACACCTGAGGTAATACAAGATCTGACTTCTCTGTGGAACGTGTGAAGTTATATTTTCCATTGCTTCACGAGACTTGTTTTGTTTGGTTTTTAATTCAGTAAGCTTTAATGTGATCTATAGTTTCACATTACAGGCTGCTACCTCAGGAATTTGTATCACTGTTTTCTGGTGTTTTTTCTTACCCACAGGACAACGTTTACTAGCTTTGAAAAAAGATTTTCTCTAAGATGGCCCTATTTTTTTCAATGATTTAGGTAATAATTCTATGTTGTTTGTTGCAGCTTTCATATGTCAGAAAGGAGTGCTCCTTATTAATAGTGAGGAAGTAGGTACCCTGATAAAAACTGTAGGATTTTACCCATGTGATGGAGTTTATAGCAGGAGCTTCATTTCTTTACTTGCTGTGTATGTGTCTATATTTAGTCATTTTTCTCTTTAAACAAAATCTGTACATGGAGATAAGGGAAAACTTTTTTTCCTCCTGTATTTCTGCTTCCTCTGCATTCATTTGCAACTTTGAATTCCTCTTCAGTGTTGCTAATAGGTGGCATTTCATCCGAAATGAAGGACATACGAGAGCGCAGGAGCCTGATGGAGCAAGATGAGGCATCACTGCTGGAAAAATTCGAGGGCAGCAATTATAGACAGCAAAGCGAATGTCATACCATGAAGCATTACTACAGGTAGCGTGGTGTCGGTGACAAACTCATAGACTCACTCCAGAGCTGGGTTTCCCTGTCCCTGTTCGTATGCTGAACAGCATGGTCAGAGCTGTACCTGGTGGAGAGAACGCAGTCCCCGCTCCCCCGTGCTTGTGAGCAGCGAGCTGCCGCTGACTGTGGAAGTTCCGAGCACTCAGGGGCACGTCCGCGCTGCGTAGTGAGGCGTGCGGAGGGAACCCTGGCCTGGGTGTCGCTGTAGTTGTACCGACGTAGGGCTTCACCTGAGCTAGTGAATCCTGCTGCAAGGCACAAACGATGAGCCGAACTGAGGCAGTTTGGCTTTCAGGAGTGCTGCTCTTTGCTGGAGATTGCTCGAACGTGACGCGTAGCTGTGCGGTTTGACCAGAGTCAAACATGGTCCAAACGTGGTATCCAAACGTGGCACCGCATTGCTTGGGCAGTGACACCCGTCTCAAAGATGAAGCATTACTGTCCGGACACAGCAGAATCCGGTCATACTTTCTCACAGACTTTTCACACGTGTAGCTTGAAAGATGCAGCTGGTATTACTTGTATTTTCCATGACGCATGCACCAGTCAGAGCAGGTTGCTTTTGTTCCTTTTTGGCAAGAGAGAATTATGGCATCTGAACCTCCTGCGCCATAGTAGAGATGATGATCCCCAGTGGTCACAGGTGGACATGAGGTAACAAGCAAAGGTTGGTTAGTCTGCTGTGGAAAAAAGCTTGATGTGACCCTGAAGGCCTAGATGTCTTGGGACACGCCATGTAGCTCTTCCCATTGATAAGGAAACCAAAAACCATCCTGAAGGAACCGAGCTGACGCTGTCACTATGCAGGAACAAGGACACTGACACATCCAGTGAATCACAAGGTGTCAGCTCTGCACAAAAACCTCTGTGTGCCCTTTTGCTTCAACTCCATCATACCCCTTAAAAAAGAGTGGAGCGGAGAGCCACAGAGCTTGCTTGTGGAAGAGAAACGTGCTATTGGTAAGGGGCACAGCAGTACATACAACCCACAGCTCCACTACTCAGTCTCCTTCTGCACAGAAGGCCCTTTCTGGGCCGCTGCTGAAGTGGATTGAAGTCAATGGAAAGACGTTTGTTGACTTCCACAGTGTGTGGTGTGTGAATAGACAGTGGCTTGACACAGCCAGAAACTGAAGCCTTAATGTTACCGCTAACAAAGAGAACAGAGATGGATATGTTTTCAAAGTGCCATTGTTCCCTTCCAAAACTGTAGACTCAGCTCTTCATAATTGTGGGTTTGACCATGGCTGTCCTCTCACTTTCCATTTTTTCAGACTCTTGGGGACATTTGCCTTTAGGAGTGTAAAGTTTGCCAAGATCTTGTATTTGTAGCCCTGAAGAGCTTCCCAGTTGTGGAAACCCCCTGGATGTGCCTCCTCCCCACTCCCTGCACCACTGACCTTGTAACTTCTTTCATAGAATCATGGAATTATAGGTTGGAAAAGATCTCTAAGTTCATCAAGTCCAACCATCAACCCACCACCACCGTGCCTGCTAAATTGTATCCCGAAGTGCCATATTTACACATTTTTTAAACACCTCCAGGGATGGTGACTCCTCCACATCCCTGGGCAGCCTTTGATCTGAGTGGGATCAATGTCTGAGCTGGAAGGCAGAACTTTGTCTCAGAAAAACAGCTTTTTTATTAAAACAAAGGGCCACAACGTTATCCATATTAGTAGTCAGATACAAGGAAAGCAGATATCTGCAGAAGTCTAAAGTTTTGCCAGTTGATGGAATCCATGTACAGCCACCAAATGTTAAAAATATTTCGTTTCCTATGAAGTTCACATCTATATATGGAACCCACGTTTATTCAGATATATCTGGTTATCCTGTTCAATGCAGGAACCCAAACTGTTGCATCGGTAAGACACTAATGTTGCTAATTAATAAAGCAAAAATTTCCATTGCATGGGCATTTTAAAGCAAAATTAAATGCAAGAAGAAAAAACTCCTTATTAAACTAAAATGTGGTGTAACAGCTCACCACATCCTGCTACCATGGCATCTGCTGTTTAGCAAAGGAAAGGTTCCTCTTTCAGACGCCTTGACAGGTAGAGAGGTCACGTGTTACTTGCATTTCTCAGCACTATTATTTTTTTGACTTTCTGTCAGTGGAAAAGCTGAATGTGACAATGGAAAATATCAGTTGAGGGAAGGCTTTGTGGGAAACTGTAGGTGTTAGCTATAAAAGCGACAGTGGGCCACCTCCCCAAAGCCAGCAGAAAAACAGTGAAAAAAATCTGATGACAAAGGTGCTGTAAATCATTGTACTCAGCTGTTTGATCTGATAGGGATCAGCCTGTCGCTTTAAGCGAAGTGTTGTGCTAATCTAGGCGTTGAAAATTAAACACTTTGCGTGCTATTCCAGTGCTGCTGCTAAGCTGTATGTAGGGCCTCCAGCAAGCCAGGTAATTCTTTGGGTCTCATCTATCCTGTCTATAAAAAGTCTTTTGGAGTACTCAGGTTATGTTGTTTTAAAAATGAGTGTAAAGCCTTTGAAACCTTTCTTTGAAAAATGTTGCGCTCATTCAAAACACAACCGCTCCTGGAATGGTACTACAGACGTGAATGGATGCGTATCCAAGCAGCAGCAGAATCAAAGACCGGCATTTGCTTCAGGAATGAGACACAAAGACAGGCCGAAGTACTGGTCGCACTGAATACTGCTCTTCTGTAGAGCTCACACAATCCTCTGGAGGTAGCAGGTTTGTAAGCCAATGCGTGAGCATTCAAGACAGCAACCATCTGACTCTCCTCAAGTGTATAATAAATATTTTGTTAGTAAAGTGAGAACTGAGTGAAAAATACCAATTATTTTCTCTGCATGAGCAGCATATTTTACCTCTCCGTAGAGTTCTGCAGTGGTCCTACAAGACCGAGTGGAGCCCTGAGGATACCAAGGGGAAGGAGTGTGGTGGATGGCAAAGGAGATGGTGAACAGGGAACAATCAGCTTGTTCACACGACACACGAGTGAAATTATGAAGAAACAAATTTAAAACAAAAAAAAAAAGTAGTTTTTTCCACCTGAAACTGTGCAACCCATTGCTGCAGGAAACTCTGAAGGCCAAAATAGGTTCAGGAGGTTATTAGAAAACTTCATGGAAGAAAGTTCATCAAAGTTCAGGAGAAACAAGGATGCAGACCTCTTCTTGCTCATGAAGCCCTCCAGCAGAGTAAAGCTGTACTAGAGAAAGCATCGCTGGAGGTGTGCCTGGTTCCTATACCCTTTCCCAAAGAACCTGCTACTGGCCATTGTCGTAGATGCGATACTGGTACGGATGGACATACAGGATGCTTCAGCAGACCTCCACTTCAGTAACAGAATTTTTGCTTTGATGTTGGGAAGGACAATTTTGGGTCAACTTGCAACAAAAATGCTTGGTGTTTTCTTGCCAAATGAAAAAAATACATGTTTGGGTCAAACAAAACATTCCAAAACATTCCATTTGATCCAAAATAAAACATTTCCTAACACGCAACAAGAACGTGAATATGTTTTGGAGTATTAAAAGAAGCAAATTTTCCAGAAATTTGAAATGAAAAACATTGATGCTAAAGACATTTGAAACTATTTGAGAAATGTAATCCATATTTTCATGTCATTTTGACTGGCCCAAAACTGCATTTTTCCCAAAAAAAAGTTTTCCCTCAGCATCCATTTCCCAGACCTGGAGGGAGAGAGGAGTGTCTCCGTGGCCGTGCAGCTGGAGGTGGCGGGGAGCATGCTCCTAGGTGAACCCAGCAAGCATCACCCAGCGCACTTCACTTCCCCCTGTTCCCCCCCGCCGGAGGGTTTTCCTTCCAGCCTCCGGTGCCTCGGCAGGCAGCGCGGGGAAGCCCGCGCTCAGCACGCTTCCCCTTTCAGCTCTCGTGTTTAGTGGTCTCTGCTAGCAGGCTGCCTCTGCAAGATCAGGTGCTTTGCTGGGTCACGTATTGCCCCACCTGGGCCTTCTGCGTGCACCCTTGTCCCTCTCTGTAGGTTTTTTCCACTGCGTTATTGGGAATTTTTGCATTTTCGACACTGCAGTGAGTAAAGGGGAACACGTGACAATGCAATAGAGCGAGCTGTGTGTCTGAGCCACGCTGTCCGTGAGCCGCCATGGATGAGAGGGATGTTGGTATTTTTGGCCGCGTTTGATGGTGAGATCCGGTGGCAGTGGGTGCACTTTGGTTGAGGTTCGGTTGTCTCCCGAGTCCACGCTGACATTGTCTAGTGACTGCTGTTGAACAGCTGTCAGGTGTTGTTACACAGGCACACCAGACTTGACTGCTGCTTATCAAGGGAGCAGAAGTCCACCTCTATTAAGAAAGTAGCGTCAAATGAAACTGAGCAATACAGCCAGAGGTCTAATCTGTGTCCTATTGGAGCCAATTACAAAATTACGAGTGATTTCAGCTGGGGACAGATTGATTTGGCTGGTGAGAGCTGGAGAGCATGTGATTGAAGGACCGTGGTGGTCTCCTGGGCTGAGCGGAGGCAGGTGGGCTCCCAGCTGAAAGGAAAAGTCACGTCATCTGTAGGATAAGCCCTGTGTCCTGAAGCGCTTCGGTGACAGGAGATTCAGCTGAGGGTACCTACTGTGGCTGGAAAGGACAGCCTCCGAGTGCCTACGCCAGTTTTGGAGATGGACCTTTGGCTCTCAGGCACTCATGTCATCAAGTTGCTTCCGAAATACTTTTACTAAATGCTTTAGTAGGGGGAAGTGTGGGCTGGCAGGCAGGGGGATACTTTTGGAAGTTACTGAATGAATCAAGCAAGAGTGCATCAGCGTGTGCTATAGCATTAGTCTGAGATTCGAGATACTGGCGTGCTAATCCTGACTGAGATGGGAGCTCCTTCTCTTTTCCATCTCCCTGTCCCCATCTCTGAAATACCAGTGATACTTAGGTTCATATTTTATAGAAGCACTGTGAGGATTTGTTATTTAATGTTTCTAAGCACCAACTAACTGTAGAAAGACCGAGGATTGCCTTGAGTGGTATCTTGGTTTTATTTGATGTGACAGAAACTTTGAGGGAAAGTTAGCAAAACTGTGGCACTGTCTGGCCCATATGAGGACTTGTTTTCATTGTCACGCTCAACACCAAGATGTCACTGTGTGTTTTTGCTGCATACCCAAGGTTATTTTGAGAAGTTTATCAAAGAAACTGTCTTTAGAAAAGCATAGTGGAAGAACCATCCCATAGAAGTGGTGTGCTGTTTGCATTCAAGGCAGAGGCTCGGTCACGAAAGCTGTCCGGAGTCTTGCAGCATGGAAGTGGCGTAGCACTTCTTGCTCGTTTTGGATGCAGGGCAGTCTTTGCCACAGAGCAGGGCTTACTGCTTGAATTTGTTTCCGCTGTTCATTAATATTAAAAATGAACTCCACAGCACTCTCAAGAGAAAGGACTGCTTTGTCTTCACCTCTTATTTCCATACTGCTCTTAGTTTGCTGCTAAATAGATAGTTACAAATACAACTGAGACTTCCTTTCTAAAGTATGGTGTGTGCATCCATTGGTAGAAGGGGCCAGGACCTGACAGAAATCCTTACTGATTCATGTGCTGCAGTTACTAAATGGGCAATAGATCTACAGAAAAAAAAAAAAAAACAAAACAAAAAAACCAACAAAACCACACAAAACCCAACTAATTGCTTCAGGAAGTTGGTTTTAGACAGGCTTGGTCCATTCCAGTAAACACGTGAAGTTATCTGGATGGCTGTGAAACCAGCCCACGAGGAGAGGAAAACACAGGCTTTTCCGTGGTGCTTCCATGACATGGGCATGTGTTTCCCATTCCCAGCAATGACGGGGAAACTCAGAACCGGCGATAGCCCTGCTGATGGCATTTTGTCTGTCTTCATGTAAATCAGGTGGTGGCAGTCGCTGCAGGGAGGTGGGGTGGAAATAAAAGGGATGTTGTGTAGTCCGCTGTGGATGGCCTTTGCCAGGTTCAGTCATTTCCTGTCCATCTGCCAAAAATCACAAGCTGATAAACGGACATAATTGGAGTGTGGGAAACTGCATTGCTCGATGATCTGCAGGGGAGGGGGAGAAGAAGGAAAGAAGGCTCGTGAAGAAAGAAAACAGCACATTATCAGTGGAGATGCCGTCTGACTGGCTGATACTGAGATGGCAGACCTTGTTTATTCTTTCCCCTGACTCTGGCCAAGGGTTTTGACTTGCTTGTCCTTCCCGTCTGTCTGTGCGGATAGGAGCGAAGATGGCATGTCCACGTGTGCTGGTCACCGCGACAGGAGGGTAGATACTTGCATGTGTTACCAGGTCCAGGGAATGGACAAGCATGCAGCAGTATCTTCTTTTTTTTTCTTTTTTTTTTTTTTTAACTTAGTATCATCCCACAGTGGAAAAAATCAGCACGTGAAGTCGTATTCTATCTAGGCACTGCAGCTGCACATACCCGGCTCAGTGGCTGGCAGCTTTCTGCCATCGGTACCTACCAAGGCTAGCATACTTTCCAGATGGCTCTTTTTAGAGAAGGGGCAGATCTTCCTAAGATTCCCTGTGGTCCTCTTTGCTTTCCATTTCCGAGCCAGTTCTAGAGCAAACAAAATGTTTTATCTGTAACTGATTTGAAGTGTTAAATATGTTTGATGCAATGAAGGATCCAGGATGCTGCTGTTCTTGTGATGCCTGGTTTTACCCAGTACTTAGCATGTTAATAACCCTGGTTAATCCCGCTGTTCTGCACTGTGATCAGCCCGTACAAGCTCTCTCGTGATGCTGCGCTTGCTGTTCAGAGCTGCACGGAAGCTGCCAAGGAACGGATGCAAGCTAGGGGGGGGCCTGTGTGCTGCAGAGACCCGGCCGGCAGCAGTGGGATGCTAATCAATTCCTTTTCTCTTGTCTTCTTTCTTTGCAGTAAATGAAATTATAAGGAATGACCTTTCCAGTACCAATGTCCATTCGTAGCTTTCGATACGGGCCTAGTATGAAACCCACACACGCTTTTGACTTAGCTGGCGTGTCAACTCGAGTAGAGAGATACTGAATAAACTGAAGACGTTGCCTGGTACCACTCTAATCTTCCACCTTACTCCACATCAGGAACTGAAGATTTACCTCTTGCTCACGAAGAAGTAGCTCCTCGACTTCAACTGATGGAACGGCTTCTTTAAAGAAAATCATCTCAAAGGAAAGAGGAGGGAGCACACTCCAAGATGGTGCATTTCATGGGACAAAACTAGGAAACTCAGCAGAAGTCTGAGTGCTTCTTCCCAGTGCTGATCTGTTTGGCATGGCACCGCTGGAATACAGCCCTGGAAGTGCCTTATTTTACCAGGTTGTGGCATCAGGGCATTTTTAATAAGCTTTGAATTTGCTACCGTTAAAAGTGTTGGTAGGTGCAGGAACCGTAGAGCTTGCGTTCTGGAGAGTGGTGTTGGAAAAAAGCGTAGGACTCTGCAGCAAGGTAGGGAGAGCAATCCCTGCTCCAGTAAGATGCATTGATGAATTCCAGAATTTCTTCAGCTTTCCCTCTGCTGTGATGTACAGCCTATTGCCTTATTCTCAGTGCATTTCAAAAGTCTCCTGATTTGTCATCATCTCAGCTTTCTTTTGCGTATTGTCTTTATTATGTGCTAATGAATCATAGGGTTGTTAGTAGTAGCATGTTAAGATTTTTTTTATTTTAATCTGGCTTCAGTCATAGCACAAGTGATTTGAATAGCACAAAACAAAAAGGGTTGGTGGACAAAAAATTGAAATCTATCTTTTACATGATAGATGAATGTGTATGCATGTACATACATACTAGTATATATGCATATATTTATATATGACAAATAATATAGATGATTGCCTAGTGAGGGCACTGAATTTAGCAATAATTTCAATTTCTGAGAATGCATTTCAAATCCACAACAGATATTTCTGCTACTTCTTTTGAGGGTTTGTGGCACCTAAAGCAGGTATGCATTTTCTTTCCTCATGCAGTTAAGCAAGCACTTTAGATAGGCAAGAAGGATGCATACAAGATACATGTTATTTACCAAATGACAGAATATGAGTTATAGTAACTGTAAATACCATTACGGAGGAGTGTAAAATATTTGTTCAGTTATAATGTTATTATTCCGCAGAAGCCTTATAACTCCCTGCTACATGTATGAAAAAGAATATTACCAAAAAGCCGTGGAGGTTTAATATGCAGCGCTGTATAGTGTGTTTTCAGATTAGCTAATGTTTCTGGAGCTACAGGTAGGCATGTAGTGTAGCCTTTAACATTGTATTTTTTACAATCAACTGCTTACTATATAACTAGCAACAACCTATTATTATTTCATATAACCAAAAAAATAAAAACTAATCTAAAGTAAAATAGCATGACTTAAATTAAAAATGTTTAACATTAATATTGTGCCTTAGGAATCTGTGCCCCCTTCTGGAAATGCTCCTGAACTACACCTCCTTAACCTGAACGCAAGGAAGATTGAACAGGTTTCACAAAAAGGTGAAATCCTCCTAAGCGTTTTAAAACATTATTCTGTACGATTATGTCTTACTTTCTTTAGGAAAAAAAAATGAAAGCCATATTTGTCACATTTGCACATTACTGTGAAGACATGAGAATATAATATGGCTCTGTGTACATAATATGCTGTTACTGGTCCTTATAACAGTCTGTTACTCCTCACCTGTTTAATCCCAGTTATTTACCCTGTATTTAGCATTGTAGACGTTGCATGGAACATTTCTTATAGACTGCCATATGAGAAGTTAATAAGCTTGACAGATGTCAGCTTGACTTGTAGCTAGAAAATAGATCCAATAAAGCAAAATGTTTTGCTGGAAGCTAGTCTTAGAGTGGTTCATTTTATGTTATCTTGACACATCTTCCTTTCTCATATAAAATAAGCATTTTTACATTATATACATATATATAAATATATATATCCATCTCTTCTATTTGAAGCTGTTTGCATCCTGCTGCATCCTGCTAATAAAACCATCTTAGTCTGGAAGCAAAGTCTCTTGTCAACAGACTCTTCTTCATTTCCCCCCTGCGTTTACAGACGTTGCTGCCAAGGAGAGAAAAAGATGTATAATACAATTCTCAGATTTGATTCTCTCAGTATTTCAGAAATGTCAACAAAGTGTGCATGGAGGAATTGCTCGTTATGTCAAAGCATTTTTTTAGTCATATACATAAAAATACTTTGGGTGAGGCTTTTAAGATACAGGATGATGCACACAGACACACCCTCCACATCTGCACATTTCAGCAGTAATTTTAGCAAGATTTTCAGCTGTATCGTTTGGATATGTTGCACCTCCTTGATCCTTATTTTTATTTTTCTCTTTAAGCTATTTTGGAAAAAAAAAACCCAACGAACCTATTACTTTTAAGCCTGGATAATGGAAGATTATGCATCTCTTGTATATGTATTCATAAAATAAAAATGAAAGCAGAAATATTTCCCATGTGAGACTGCTATCTTGTTTTTGTACATGTGTGATGGTTATTGCTGTCAGTTTATGAAAATGGTTTTCATCAACCCTTTTTGAAAATGAAGCAAAACCAAAAAGCCACAACACTCTGAACAAAGAGTGTGGTCCTTACAGGTACGTTCAAAAAGGCTTTTGCCAGGGATGATTCTGACTATTAAAAAGAGCCCTCTAGATGAATTTTAAGTGGTGAAACAAATGACCGTATTAATCATGCAAAGTACTTGCATCTGTGTGTATGGCTTGGACAACAGATTCTTTTGCTCTCCCTGGAACTATTTCTGAAATGCGTGGGTTGCTGAGGGCAGGCTTTGGCTCTGCAGTCTTCAGCGCGGTAGCTGCGAGAGACGTTTTTGTGAGGCTGGAGGCTGTCATAGCCCTGCGAGGGGAGGTCTGCCCACAGGCTGGCGGGGGAGGATGGCTCGCCACAAGCTGCCTGTGTGTGATGGATCTGATCTGTGTGCGGGTCCTGCTCCCTGAACCCCCTGAGAAGGGGCAGCAGGAGGGTGTCACCTCATCAGAGCTGGGCTCAGCACAGAGCTGGGTTTCTAGTCACCTCATCGGGTGGTGCATTTGTGTGTACCAACACGTGACACCTGATGGGCCAGGGCGTACAGAAACACTGGGAAAAATCTGAGCTGCTTTGATTTTACTAGACCAAAGGCAAGGTATGAAGTTTATAAGCACAACAGCGTGCCTGCCACAGCGGTCTGGATTTAGGCAAGCGTGTAAATATATTTCATAAATTCCTCAAGAAGAAGGAGACACAAATGTGTGTTTAAGCCTGTGTTGAATGAAGACCTTTCTCTGCCTTGGGTTTGTCTCCCTGTGAGCACCGGGTGACGCACCCAGGCTCCCTGGTGCTGCTGCCGAATCCCTCCCAAGTTAAGGAGAGGCAGATGCTCCAAGCCCGTTAAAAGCCAGATACGGACCAGCTCTTTAGAGGTCAGCCAAAATGCTCGTTCTCTGCTTCCCTGTCTGGAGGGTGGAAATAGTGATATTTACTCCTCATGTGGACAGTGTGAGCTGTATTGTTGGTGAAGTTCCTGGAAAAAGGAAAATACTGAAAACTCAGTCACAAATTCCCTGCGTCTCCCAGAGACCACGGCATCATTTTGCACCAAAGCAAAATGTCTGGTCATAAACTGAATTCAGCCAAGCAACATACTTGGGTCATTGTGCTACCTGGCTTCCTCCGAGTTTCCTTTCCCTCTCATTTCTGCACATCCTCCCCCGAAAGCACAGCAGACCCCAGCACGGCTACATTAACTGCATCTTGGCCAGGCTTCTGTAGTCAAAAATAGCCTTTTGCGAACTCCTAGCTGACTATTTTCATTCATAACCGAAGAAGAAGGTGAATCCCTGCATCCATCTGGTACTGTTTGACTAAATAGCCTTGCTGGAGTCATGCCTTTGAGATTTTTTTCTTTCCAGCTGAAAATGGCAAATTTCAAGGAGTGAAGTTTCTTGGACAGAGCTGTACTGCCTTGAAGCTAAGCTTTCCTTCACCATGTGTGTAATTTTATTGCATTCATCACCGTAAATCTATTGAATTTGTCTCAGTAAAAATACAACAAAATTCCTCTCATCAAGTATATTACAGAGGAGTGTTAAGGTCAATGGCAAAAGATCTTCCTGGTTGCTGTAGTTCTTTTTTAAACAAATTGTCTAATTTTATGTCATACGCAGTGACTGGACTGTTCACAAAACTAAAAGCGAGTCCCATCTTCTCCACCTTTGCACACGCTTGCCCAGTACAGAGGTCAAGCATTCGCCTGCTTTAATTTGCCCATATTGTTTCCTCTTTCTCAGCAAGTCAAGGTTTTTCTTCTTTGAGCCTCTTTCCAAAAAAATACAAAGGTTTTGATTCTCTGCTTTTCAGGTAGCCAAATCATTTGCTCAGAGCAGATCAGTTACAGATTCTCGTACTGTTGGCTTTAATTACAAGCTGTTCTTGAAGCCAAAACAAGCTTTTTTTTTTTTTTTTCCCCAAAAAAGACTATTTTTGGACTGCGCAAACTCATGGAGCTTCAACTGTTCGAATGGTTGCGTTTTCAGGGTTTAAGGTGTCTGGTAGTTTACCTGGCACTTGCTGTCACCCATGCGCACATGAGCTTTTGTCATTTAAACAGAGAAGCTGCTGACTGCAGTGCTTCCTTAGCTGCTTTCAGGGACAGGCAACCCACAAGCCACTCTTTGCAGATGTGGCAAATTCATTTTCACTCGTTTTAGGAAATCCCTTTTTTTTTTTTTCAGCTCGGGGGAAGAGTTTCCAAAAATGCCGTCAGCATCAGTTTCCAGCACCTCTTCTGAATTAGTTTCACACCCGCAGCTCCTGTACCCAGCCTATTTTCAGCGCTGCTGACGGAGGGCTTTTGGGTCAAAAATAACATAGAGCAAACACTGAGAGGGGGCATCGGTGGCGGAACTGTCCTAGCCCAGGGCTTACTCGCAGCCTGATGGCCAGTTGGCTGGCTTGGCTTCACCTGTCCAGAGCCGCTCCAGCGGGAGCAGCCGGGCAGTTGTGCACCATGTGCAGCTGTTTTCGTCCTCTCCCTCGGCCATCGCCCCCCCTGCCCGGCTGCGGGGTGCCCCGCGCGTCCCTGTGATGCTGAAGGTGTCTGTAAGCAAGCCCTTGGCGCCTGAGTTCAGCATGGGTTTGCCTCCGCTGGTGCCACTCTGATAGCTGCCCCGCAGGGGTTGCTGCCAACTCCTGGACCATCCTTCCTCGCCCGCCAGCCGTCAGGCGGGTCAGGATGGGGGACGTGGGGATGCGCCAGCTGAGAGGTTGGTTGGCTGCCGTGCCGGCGGGTCCCGGGAGAGCAGACTCTGCATTTTCAGATGTGTTTTTAGGCCCTGCATTGGTGACATCTGCAAAACCAATTCTGGGGTGTGAAATCTCCAAGAGCACCCGTGGGGGGGGGGGGG
>Ga0065711_1037523_pt1 | contig 19748 bp, 19 predicted proteins | sample Hoacrofraction12_FD_59098 | JGI IMG/M metagenome (GOLD analysis project Ga0065711, IMG submission 59098) | Hoatzin crop microbial communities from Cojedes, Venezuela - Epithelial fraction 12 v2 (version 2) | ecosystem: Host-associated > Birds > Digestive system > Esophagus > Crop | place... | reverse complement strand
GAGGCAATGGCCTCAAGTTGCATCAGGGGAGGTTTAGATTGGATATTAGGAAAAATTTCTTTACTGAAAGAGTGGTCAGGCACTGGAACAGGCTGCCCAGGGAGGTGGTGGAGTCACCATCCCTGGAGGTGTTCAAAAAAAGTGTAGATGTGGCACTTCGGAATATGGTTTAGTAGGCATGGTGGTGTTGGGCAGATGGTTAGCCTTGATCTTAGACGTCTTTTCTAACCTATGATTCTATGATTCTATGTTTCTATATTTTCCATAGGATTTAGGAAGAAATTTCCTTCATTTTTCCACACAAAATTTTCCGTACAAAGAATTTCCGAGCCGAAAAATACAAGAGAAATACATAGAAGTGCTTTAGCTCTGGGCCTTGAGTAGGGAAGCCATAGTTTAAAGTCACACAGAGAGTCCATAGGAAGATGCACTCCCCAACACGGCTTAGCAGCGTGGTCCTTCCCCCACGGTGTCAGCCAAGCCTCTCCTTCCCATCCCTGCACAAAGGTTATTGGGTGTTGGAGACACAAAATGCAGGTGCCACGGTGGTTCAGCACCGACATGCACTGCAGGTGGGGACCTCAACAACTTCAGCATGGCAACAGCATTGAAGTCTGTCCCAAAGGGGATACAGAAAATACCAGCAGACACTCAAAAGCAGAGAGCCTTTCTGGAAACAATCGCTTATGAGGGGGTTTAGAAAAGTTGTCTGAGGAAAATATGCAAGAGTTGTCCCTTTCAGAGCTCATGGGATGTAATTTCAGAGGCATGAACGTTTGCAGAAACTAGAGTTTCAGACACAAAATAAGTATCTTCAAGACTGTAATTATGTTTTTAAAAAAGAGAGAGTCAACGATCCTTGGCCCTATATGGAAGCTGCACAAAGCACATTTAAATATATCCTAATGAAGTAGGTGATGATTGCTTGAACACTGAACAGTCCCTAACCAGAAGCCTCTTCTAGAGAAAGTTCGAAGTGCTTGTTTTTCTCCTGCTTGTGGCCAATGTTTACAGCCAAAGAGGAGAGACAGCACTACTTAAGCTGATAATCAGCTTTTGCTTCTAACACAGTTTCAAAAGCTAGCTGGGCAGGTAACAGTGTATGAGAGGTTTGAACGTGTCCAGGGCTGAATTTATGCTGACACTGGACTGTGCTGTCATGCACAGACCAAAGACATGAGCTATGCAGCTGCTGCCAACAAGCCCTGGGAGCTGTTTATTCTGTCCAGTGGCCAGTTTTTATCTAAGCATGCACCAGCTAGGAGCTTCTCTGGTGACGTGAGCTTGCCCAAAGCCACACTTCAAAAAGGGTTATCAGTTATTTTCAGAGGAGACCAACGCAGGCATTAGCAGAGGGTCAGAGGAGATGTCACACCCGCTCTGACCACTGCTCAGCCAGGTCAATATCCAACCCTTTGTGGTGTTCTGAATGCCTGATGGCATGGGACACTCCAACCCTGTTTATGTCCTCACTTCTTAGGGTTTTTATTTCAGTGATCTCTGTGACCTTACAGTGATGTTGTTCATATCCATGTCTCTAAAGGCATGGCCCTTTGAGGTCATGTCTGTAGCTAAGGTGCATCGAACAGGTAGATGGTGGGACCTCATTCTCCAAACTGACTCATCACCTCCTCAGTATCTTGATGTTCCCAAAGTAGAAGACAAAGGATTTTATTACCTGCTGCCTGCATTTGTATAGCACTTGCCCAAGCTGTATTTGGTCTCAAGATCAGTGGCCTCACAGCAAAATACAAAAATTTAGATTGCAACAGATTGACCTGGTGAGAGTTGCCAACCGTGGCTTTCATAGCTGCTCTGACTGACTCCAAAATACTAAGGTTCCTCTTTGCTTGTAAAAAGTGTGGCTTGCAGAGCCTGTCACAGCATGCTGTAGGGGTACAACTAGTTCGTTTCATAGCCACTTCATAGTGCCTAATGCAGCACAAAGATAATTTCACTCTACAACACTAACTCCCAGGTTGGTACAACAGATTAAACTGATTAAATCTGGGCCATATCACCCCATAGGGCAATTCATAATGTCAATGGGGTGTTAAATGGTAAGAATTGTCCTTTTAGCAGTCAAGTCACACACCACCCACAGCCCATTGGAGTGCCCTTCTGTAAAGGTCTGTGTCAGGCCACGGGCCATGATATCACACCTGTGAGTCACCATGAAGGACCACCTCACTGAACTTTAGGTAACACGTGTATCTGCAGCTGATCCCTTGGCCAGTTCACAAAGAATGGGAGGGAGATAACCCACTGTGTACACAACGCTGACAATACTAACTATTTCACAAAATCCCGTTTCATTTTCCTGGGAAAAGCTGCTTTTGATCAGGTCCTGATGGGGATTTCCAGACCTCGACTGAACCAGCATTTGCTTCATTTGTGTTCTGGGCCATTTGGAGGTGGTTTCCAGAAAGGTCAGTTCCCTGCTTCTGCTGTTACCTTGGCTGACAACCCCAGGACATGCAGCACAGTCCCAGCCCATACCTGGGACTTGTCTCCTGTTAAATCGCAGATGTCCCAGGCTGTTCCCACCAGCTCTGAGCTATCTCTGCCACCAATATCATGTTAGGAAGCCTCTTTGTGCACCTCAGCACCTCTGCAGGGTTTATTGTTATTAGAATTGGCTTAAAGGAAGCTTGGAGGCAGCCCTGACATAAGCCATTACCTTGTCAAGGGCATATAGTTGTAGCACAGCAATTACAGGACTCTGCAGAGCCTGGACCTACAATACTTGTAGCCCAGAAGCAGCTTGTACAGGCTTTTTCCTGAAGCAATGAGGTAAGTTAGTAAAATGCCATTGCCCTTCGATTAAAATGCCATTGCTTTTAGAGTCCCATTTGCACATACAACCTTTTCTCATTGAATGAACCAGAAAGCAGGGCTCTTCTTCCCAATCCTACCGCACTGAAAGGGTCTCCTGCATCCCCCACCCCAGAACACACTCTCCCAGCACAGCTGAAGGGAACCAGCACATCAGGGCCACCTCTGAGCTGTGAAAGACCAAGGGTCAAAGGAAAGCCCATGGATGGAGGCTCCTCTCTGGAAAGATTCGACTTCTCCAATCTGTTTGTGTTAAAATCTCAAGGGCATTTAAACCACGAGGTCTAAGGAGAGCAGCTGCTGCAGTGCCACTCCAGAAAGAAGCAGTGTCCATTATTAATGGGTATAACCCTGCTGGTTTGCAGATCTCCTCCTCTCTAACTCCTGCGCAATCATCACACGCACAGCACTGTAGTGCCTATTCCTATCCCAAGGCCTCCTTTTGAGATGCTCCTCACACAGCCTGCCAAATGTCAGGATGGACAATTACCTCTGGTGATTGACACGAAGGAAGAGAGCTTTGGCAGTCATTAGCAGAGGCCTTCAGTACAACAAAACACACTCATCTATTTTTCTTCCTTCCTAAAACACAGCTTGTGAAGAGAGAAAGAAAAGGAGAAAGAAGAAAGAAAAAAAAAGAGAAAGAAATAAAAAGAGAACAAGCAAGCAAGCTTCTTTTCCTTTCTGCAAATTAAGAGCTCTGTTTTCAATTTTTATGGTTTTTAACCTGAAGAACTGTACAATTCTCTTTTAAAGAAATATATAAATTGCCATTTGATAAAAAGAAGAAGTTTGCTCTCTAGTGGCTGAATTTAAATAGCTCAAAAAAACACAGGCTGTGAAAGAAAGGGAGAGCTTCATCCAAAATGTGCTCAGTTCCTTATCTTTGCGCCACTAAATATTTGCTCTTTGCCAATATTTACTATTGAACAACTACCTATGACCAGTGTGACTGTACTAAGGAAAACCAAAGTGCACAGTGTTAAGATCTAAACCTGTGGAGTTTCCAGTTGGAAAAGGAAATTACTTCTGTCTCTACATGCTTCCTGAGGTGGAAAGGTGCTAGGATGGAGTCTGAAGGGTGTACTGGTATGGAGGAGCACACTGCACAACCCAGTTGTCACTGGCCACAGAAAGCTTACAGGGAGTCCACTGAGGCAGTGGGTCATTCCTGCACTATGGCACTTCCATCCATCACGGTATTTTTGAGCTGAGATTGGCTTGTGCCACGAGTCAGGATGTCATGGGATGGGAGAGCGCAGGACCTGGGTAGTTGAGGTCAGGAGGGAGCAGCAGCTTTCCCCTGGCTGGGAGGAGGACCACAGATGCTGCCCAGGCTCCTGCACCCATCCCTGACTCCAGGGCACCTTGCAAAGCTGCACAGTCCAAGTCAGGATACAGAAGAGACTTCCACATTTCTGCACCTTTGCATTTCTGTCCCTGGTCTTCATCCTCAGGGATTTTAGAACAAGAAGATCCAGTCTGCTCCCCGCATCCAGTCCTGCCCTCCTGTTTCCTATCACAGAGACATCCATCGCAACCCCTCAGACCACATATAGACCCCAGCATCTGGGATCAGGACTGTGTTTCTGAAAAGTGCTTTTCCCAGGGTAGTCCCACTGCCTTTAAGAGAAGAAGGTCAGTGTCAGGTTGTCTGTGTGCCACCACTACCTCATTTCTCTGCTTACAGCATGTCTGGCAGGAGAAGCCGGGTACTGCAGCGTGATGGGATTAGCCCAGCAACGGTAATGAATCAGACGTTTCCTATTAACAGCTAAGAGAGAAAGGGAAAAACAAAGAAACAAACCAAAGCTACAGCCTCAGCAAAGGCAAACCCCATCCAGTTCTCAATTTCTTTTAGTGCTATTATTTCATGGAAAAGCCCGTGAGACCTTACGCATCAGCAGCCAGATGGAGAAGGGGAAGATGCAGATGAAAGCGACAGCCAGGTCTCGAAGGCCCAACCGCTTGCGAGGCCCATTCCCAGGCAGAGTAATTGCCAATCAGAAGCAAACTACTTTATAATTAAAGCATTGTATGAGCAAGGGGATGTCTGGGGCTTTTCCTTAATTGCTAGATGTGGCAGGGAAGCACAGAAGCATGGAGAGAGGGGCTCAGGCAACACTTGCTGAAATCAAGGAGGGTTTTGCCACCGAGCTAATCCAGGGCAGGAGCACAGCTAGGGCAGGCGCAGAGGCAGTAGCAATCCTCCAGCCAAACCCTGTTCTGTCTTAGCCCAGGAGAGCATCTACACCACCTCCTCCTCCACACAGCTGGGGCAGGCAGGGGCACAGCCAGGCCCTTAGGGATCTCATTCCCAAAAGAGGAGCCCCAAGCATTTTGTCACCGTGGATCATGCAAGTTTGGACCGTGCCCCACTGCTTCTGCTGCTCTTGCTCCTGGTCTGCTGCCCAGCTCGCACGCTGCTTTGAGGAGCCCTTTGCAGAGCACGGGCCCTGAGAAAGTCCTCTACTGGGGAGTCCTTCCCTTTTCTTCCCATCATTCCTTCCCAGAAGATACGTCTAGGTGTTTGGCCATGATGTTGACTACCTCTCTTAGCTGCCCTGCTCCTAGTGCTCAGGAAATTCTCTTTTGCAGCTTAAAACCAGAGAGAGAGTGAAGTGGTTATCCAATCTGGTCTCCATAACCCGGTCCATTTGGCCTCCCAGGACTGAGCCCCTCTTGAGCATAGGTACATCTTTGAGAAATGGCTTTTATGGGAGAAGAAAAGCGGGGTGATAAAGAAAGCCCATTCCTGAGACCGAGCACTGGGTGTGGGAGGATCTCACCCCACAGAGCAGAAATTCTATTATTGGATACGACTGTTGAATTTTAATCTTGAAACAAATAATGTATACTCATTTACAGAACAAAAGCATCCACACCTCAGTCATATTTCATCATTATGGCATTGCAGCATTTTGGAAACTTCTTAAAGTTTGAGGTTAGTAATAGTGTAGATGAAAAATGCAGAACCAGCTTTAGAAACCATTTCTGAGTTTAATCAGACCCCTGGAGATGAGGAAGTGACTGGGTTCGTTTCTAGGGCTGTCTTTGGCTACAGCATCATTTCCTACTATGAGCTAGTCCAGAGCGGCACAATATCAGTGAGAACCAGACCCAGGTTTTGGGGCTCTTCGCAAATCCCTGACTTCCCCAGTAATCACCATCCTCTTCCAAGTTTTTCCAGCACCAGCTGCTACGGTGTGCTCTCATGCCCAACATCAGCTGGACCACACGGAGCTACTTCAGAGCAAGATGCTATTAATCCGTCTCAGAAGGGACCACCAACCTGTTCCTCTGATATAGGGCAGCAACAATATTGCTGAGCATACAGTTAGGTTGATGTTGAGACTAAATAAACCAGAGCTATGCTGGTGGGACTGGTAAAACAAAACATTCTTCTTCCTGGGGTTCTTCACTTCAAACAGGCCTGAGGAAAAACAAAATGTGTATCAGCATTCTCCTTCAAATATCAGAGCCCTTCCAGGATGTGGAAGCATCATATATTCCCTTTTCTTCCCATGAGTCCTTCCAAGAGACTATACCTATTAGCTTGGCCATGATATTGGACTACCTTCTCCAGCTGTTCTGCTTCTCATGCGATAGAGTCTAATGCCAGAAAGGTACCACTGTGACTGTCTTTTCTGATCTCCTACATAACCTGCCTCAGTGAACATCCTGGAAGTGATCAGATGTCCACCTTGAAAAACACCATGAACGTTACGTTTCCTGTGAGGGAGAAACCACCACTTCAACCTTGGCTGAAGTCATTGAAGTCCAACAACTATTACACTTACTATAGGAAAATGCATCTTATTTTTGTTTAAGTTTGCTTACTTTCAGCTTCCACCCACTATTTTTTCTGTTCATCTGCTGGAACGAAGAGCATTCTGCCATTAAATATCTGTCCTCATCCAGTTGATGGTAAGCAGTGACCAGCCCTCTTCTCAGCCTTCTTTCCACTCAGCCAGACAGAGGGTGGTCCTGGAGACTTTCTAATGTGCTGCCACTTCTGTTCCCAGATTTGTGACTTCATGTTACATGTGTGTTGAAGCACATGTTGTTCGTTTGCACCCAGCTGAACAACTGATCCTCCTATGGCTGGACCTTAAACATTCTCCCTCATCATCTGCAGATGTCATCAGTAATGGGTCCTCCTTCCACAGGGTCAACAATATTTTCAGTAGAAACACAGCTTTTGGATAATCATTTGTATCTGTACTTATGGATTGATCCCCAGCAGTCACTGAAGACAAATCTAACACTGTTTAGGCAGATCAGAACCAAGAAAGTAGGTCTTCTGTGTAGGATGGAGGATCTTGTCTGGGAAGCAGTGATCCCAGAAAGGGCATGAGACAAGGAAGCAGGCTGAACACCAGGTTCTTGGGATGCCATGATGTTTGCTGGCCAATCTGATCCCTCTTTAATAAGGAGAAAGGGCAGATCTTGCCTGCCTGGAGGTATAAATCTGGCAGGGCTAAGCCTGAAACCCTGCCTCCCAAATGGCTTCCCCTCAGGAACAACCCCTCCTGCCTACAGATCGTAGGCCAACCTGGGTGAGAAGGACGTATCCATTGAGGTCTCCCTTGGCTTTTGAGGCTGGACACGATGTTCCAGATGGAAGATGAAGTCATCTAAGTTGCTGAAATGTCTCTCCCCAACCTTACAGAGTGTGGGGAGGCTGGCAGGAATGGCAAGCAGATCGGGAGGGGAGGGGGGATGTGTTAGTTCAACGTGACAAGAGTAGAAATTACATTGCACCAAGCTTTGATGTGTCCCCTAATAACCTCTCAGGAACAGTTTTTCTGATTTCCTTTCTGGCACTGTCACACAACTAGATTAGATTTTGCTTACAGACAATCCAACCCAGGCTTCACCAAAACCTAGGGCTTTCTGAACAGGACACGCTGGAAGTTTGTTAGAGTAAGTCACACTTCAGCAAAGCTGAATGTTGCATAAAGCGGCTCTTTTTTGACCAGCGTTGAATCTGAATGAATTCCTCTTTTGACTCAGCTTTCATTCCCTGGCATCTAAGACCTTGTGTCCCTGTTTTTTAAAGGGTCTTAGTTCCCATCTCACTGAAACTGAAATCAGGGCTGATTAATTCTGTTGACTTGGGTGCTGTGCTGTGAACAGGAGATGTCTTTTAATGTAGCTCAAACTTCTTTTAAAAGTGTATCTAAGGAATAAAAGTGAATGATGAGGTTGTTCTTATGTATTCTTAGTGTTGCCAGGGAAACCATTTCCTGCCTGTATTTATCCCAATTCATCTCTGTTTTTCAGGGAGGGGAGGTAAACCATCCAAAATAAACAGACAACACTCTTGAAATGAAGGTACTTGTTAATGAGATGGGGTACCCCCAAGGTACACAGCATGGGATCTGGTACTTTTCCAGTCAAGGTCACTAGTTGAAATACATCCTAAGTTAATGGCTTCTGGAAAAACACCTGATATAACAAATGGACAGTCTGTATTGCTGGTGGTCTCTGTCTAGTCCGTCTCGGACGGGGCTGTATCTCGGGAAAAAAAAAAGGCATTAATCAGCATTGTTGTGTGCAGCTGGCCCTTGAAGTCCATTCCCACCTAGAGCTGGTTCTTCCAGACCAGATTTGACACATGTCTGGAAAGCATTGCAGGGACTTGGCAATCCTGTGAGTAAGGAGAGGCACTTGTGGTGGGCCCACAGAAGCACTTGTGGTGCTCACAGAGCACCTTGCAGAGGATCTGAACCCCATGCAGGACCCTCAATATCACTGCCTGCCACAGGCTGACAAAATGTGGCCAGGACCCTTGTTCCTCAGGAGTGAATTGAATATATCCTTAGAAAAATAACAGAGGTGGAAAGAAACATGTGCAGCGGCCATTGGCTTGGTGGGATTGACTGCACATGAGAAAGGGTGCCCATCTCTTTCCCTCTTCCCAAGAAGGAGTCCAATACTCCTTGGAGGGGGATGGTTACATCCACGTCTATGCCATTAACCTAGACCTCAGTTTCTCACTTTTCCCGCGCTCTATGACCTCACCCCATGAGAAGTGGGTAACAGCACTTCTCTATCTCACAGAAGGGTAAATACATAAAAAATTGAGACGTGGAAATACCATCTTCTTGAGGAGTAAAAACATACTTTCAGTGACATTATTGCATAATTATCCTCCTGTCTTCAGTTCCCAACAGACAACACATCACACCCCTTGCACTTTCTAAGTCCCTGGCAGCAAGCAACCCTCTCGAATGGGAGCCCCCTTTCTGGAGATCTGAAGATCCACCTTGTCCTGGAGGAAAAAAAATAGCCCTGGGGCCCCCAGCCAGCAATTTGCACACAAGGTCCATGCAGACCCGATGGGCTGGTGTCCAACATGTGGCACATCACAATGTACAAGGAGAAAGCACAAGCATGAGGACCAGGATGCTGCCACATGCTTGCCACAGGTGTTCCCTTTGGGGCCACCGTGCCACCACTACCTTATTTCTCTGCTTACGGCAGAGTGGAGTAAACTGGAAGCCAAAACCCATGGTGATGGGCCCAGCAGGAGGGAAAGCAGGGTGGAGGAAAAGGTACCATGCTTGCCCTCCTTGTCTCTGTTCAGCTGTTCGTATCTCCCTGCCGTGTTTTCCATTTTGCAGTCTTAAACATTCCTCATCATGTCAGAGCAAGAGTTTAGTGGGAAAGCCCTCATCGAAAAGATTATATGCAAATACATTAAAATCGGAGCATATTGCTGGAGATGTATGTTGTGGATCCCGTGGGTGTGTTTGGCCTGTAGCTTTTCAACTAGAGAGTGCTGATTAGGCTGAAAACCAAACCCTGTGAAAGCCAAGGGCATTCTTCCAGTGACTCCAGTGGGTCGGGGATGCGGCTCCTCACGTTTGGTGCCCAAGCATTTCTGTTGATGTGTGAAGGAGGTGGCTGACCTGGCAGACACTGTGCCTGGCCATCGGGCTTTGCAGGACCCTGGGACGGGAAATGATGATGAAGGGTGATGAAAAGTTGGGGAGGAACTGGGCCCTCACCCAGGCACCCAGAACATCCTGCCATTTCTTCTCCTTTCCTAAAAGTGTGACCCAGCGTGCAACCACATCCCTCCTGGGAAAACAACTGAAGCAGTGTTTTGAAATACAAGCTCTCAAAACACTGCAAACTTCTGCATGGGCCTTTTCTATTTCTGAGAGGGTTTACTTCATTCGTCTCAATTGCCAGCAAACTTAGACTACGTCTCATTAAGCCAAAAGAAGAGTGGTGATGAAGGATTTAAGTAATCAGCTTTTAAACCAACCTAAATGAAAAAGATAAAACAGCTTTATGGAGACAGGCTATCCATCTGCAGATGTCACAGGCTGGGTTAAATTAGGCAGTCTCACCACACCCCTGCATTTGAGATAGCTCTGAGAGATAGCTAAGCACATATTTAAACCCAAACCAAAAGCAAACACACCAAGCTGCTCGAAATTATGGGCAGAGGAGTTGCCTATGCATTTTCTGATAGAGGGTGAGACTCCCTTCCCATGCCTTCGGCTGGTGATGGTCAACCCTGCAGCATCGGTCCAGGGCTTGGTCCGGGGAATGAGCTGCCAGGGGCAGGGGTGGTGGGGGAATTTCTGGCCCTAGCTTCCTACAAAAGGGAACATGCAGGGCGCTGCACCCTGTGTGTCGCCTTGAGCACAGGGTGTGCGTCAGGGGAAGGAGCAGGGAGGCAATACATGGAAGCAGACCTGTTGGATTCAGATCAGAAAATGTAACTGCCTGTAGAGCTGTCCGGGCTCAGGGTGAGAAAAAAAATCATGCTTACCAGCTCATGGAGCTGTCCTGGGCAAACCGGGGTGTGCACGCAGCAACTCCATCAGCAGAGACCTTTTGTCAGCTTGTTTTCAAGGAGATCATAGTTGATAGCTGCACCACAGACACTGCTTTCGGAGCCCTCGACCGCACTGCCATCACACCAGCCTTGCTTCAGTACTCTAGGGCAGAGCAGGAGTTCTCGGCTCCTGGGACATGGGTTGCATCTCGGTCTTACATCCTGAGACATTAGGGGTGAGTGAGGCACAGAGCTCTACCAGACCTGTGCTGCCCCAGTGCAGAGCCAGACTGGGGAGTTCCTGCACAGACCCCCAAGGGCTTAGGGACAGGCTGGGCTCGTGAGCCTGGCCCAGCAGCAAGACAGTGTCAGGACATACGCAGGGAGAGAGCAGCAGGCCTCCTGGGGTTGAGCAAAGGGCAGCAAAAAGGAGGCAGGAGGAGGGCTGGGGACAGGGCAAGGAGCTGGACCCAGGCATGTACCGAGTGTTGCCAGACAGAAACAATGCTGAGAATCATCATGTGGGCAATTGCTGGAGAGGGAGCCTGACACGTCCTGAACCCTCACTGTGTCTTAGGAAAAAACAAGTATGTTCTTGTAAGTAAACATGATTGACCTAACTTTATCATACTTTGCACCTCCTACCTACAACAACCTACACGACACTCAAGGCTCTTAGCTATCTGGATCAAAAAAATTGTTTGGAAAGCTACGTTTGCCCCAGCTATGTCACTGATTTTGGTCCCAACTGTTTATACTAAGGAACTCTTACATGTACAGCATACGTATTTTGAATACATAATATTGAACTGCTAAAAAGGCTTTTGTTTTGTGTTTTTATTTAGAGCAGTTCTTAAATCAAGACCTAGTCTGTCTCTTGACAGTATTATCCCTGCAACTTTCTGCTGTTCAGTAGATGGAAGGATGAAGTATCATTACGGCTTCTTGCCAACATGCAGTATGATGCAGCTAATTAAAGAAACATAAAGTTCATGTGCGATGCTAAAGATCACTTCTGTGCCTCTGAATGCACACTGGCATTAAATCAGCTGGGTAATGATGGGATAATTTTGTTCACCATTTTAAGTTGAGGTCTATACAGTCCATTATAGGAAGGAAATGTCATCTAATGATTTAGCTGAAGGTGATGTCAGATTGTATGGTCTATAATTTAAGCCAGATTTCTAATAATATTTTCATCTGGTGACTCTGAAGTATGAACTGGAATTGTCAAACTTCTGAGCACCCTTAAGCATAGGATACTTAAATAGCTGGAGAAGCCAGAGGAGAGGCTCACAGCCTTGCTGCCCCTCTGCTGCCCCGCGCACCTCCTCCAGCTGGCAAAACAGCTCTCCGGGGTGGCATTTGCTGTATTTGCACAGGTAACGGCTGGGTGCACATGACGGCCTTACCCAGGCAAGAACCGAGCAACAGATGATAGGAAGCCTGAGAATAGGTGTGTCTCCTGCTCACACCCACGTCGCTGAGGAAAAACCAACAGGAAAACTGTGGCTTTGAAATGAGCAAAGGCAGTACAATAGAGTTAACCCTGGTAAACACATGCCTGCAGAGAGACAGGTGGCTATACCCAGAGCATCAGTGGTTTAATGCCAAATGTTGTAATAAACAAACAAATAAAATTTTTGCATTGCTTCAATACTGCAAATTTAAAGTTCTCTTTGAATAAAAAAAGACAACAAATCTCTTTAGATTTTGCATTTCTCAGGTTGTGTGTAATATTAGCACACAGCAGGGGCAGTAATTATTTTTTAATGAATAAAGATACATAAACTATGTGCCAGCCACAAAATCTCAGGGGACTGTATGTCACTTGCCCTCAGTCTCCACAGCCTCTGCTTGGAAGCCCATTTTACACAACCGGCCCATGCTGCATATCAGGAAGAGCGTTTCTAGGCCCATACTCCAGCCCCGTCAACCTTGGGGAAACATATGCCCTGGGACTTTGTCGGGTTGACAGTCCAGCTCTCGGGGCTCAAGGGATTGAAATCTTAACGATTTCAGGCTTCAGTTGCCATTTACCATTCCGATTTACCTGACCCACCAGCCTTGTACATCCCAACCCTCCAATCTCTCAGGCTGTGGAGCCCGAAGTGTTAGCAAAACTCTGCAGCAATGATGTGCTTGCACAAGGTTGAGGAAACAGGACAGATGAAAACCCGGGAAAGCTGGGCCATGACTGGCTGCCAGACACTGTGTTGGAGCAAGAATCACCGAAAATGGGAGTGTTTCCAGAAAGGGCACTGGCCACATCATTCATTCCTGACAGAGCTATGCAGCTGTTATTTAAGCCAGTCCTTGTCATGCCACAGTTCCCTGATAGCATCAGGAACTACAGGGACACTTGTCAAAACAGGATGACATCTAAAGATAGCATTGAACCTAAGGGAAAGGAATTTAAAAGAAAACAAATCACCATGGTTACAGCATAGGGTGAGAAAAGTGTTCCCTGTGTGTGGAAACCTGACTTGGGTGACCTTTGCTGAGATGGACTCCTGAGAGCTGCACAGAGCCAGCGAAAGGAAAACAGGGGAGTCTGAGCAATAAGCTAAGATATTTTAGTGTTCAAGGTTGTACAGCACAGCTGTCGCAAGTCAGACAACCCTGTGGAGCCCAAGGGCTCAGCCCAGGGGGCTCGGTGACTTGTAGCCACAGCAACTGGACCCCACATGCTGCTGCAGCGCTGGCAGTGAAGGTGGACATGCCAAATCCTCCACCACATGGCCAAGCACCTCTACCAACCCATCCAAACATCCCAGCCAAGCCACAGCTCAGAGCCGCGACCCAGTGATGCGCGGAAGCCAGTGTCAGGGTGCCTAACACCAAGCCAAATGCCACACAGTGCAAAGCTTTGATAAATTAGCTCTGGCTGCTCACACTTGTTTAAAATCGTTGATGGGTTAACCTTGTACGAGCGTGCCCGGTGCTGGACGAGGTGCTGCTCACCCGTGCTGCTCTGCCTCTCGGCTGCATCATGTCCTCCCATGAGTGGCAGAAAGGCAGCATAAAGTCAGTGGCTAATCTGATAGCAGTCATGTGCCTGCTCTTGCCCAGCGCCTGTGGAATTGCAGCATGGGTCTGTAAAAGCGCTCATGGCTTCCCATGGCTTGGGGAAGGCCAGAGTCTGCTTATCTGTGCATCTGCTGGTGTATGAGTAAATACTTGGGGGTAAATTGTCACCCCTCTGTGCAGCTTGAAGCAACAGCTGGGGTACCACCTCGACTCTTGTCAAAGCCCATGCATTGGCTGGTCTTTATGCACGAGTGGTGAGCCTTCTGCTACAGCTCCACAGCAGCTTCTCACTCAGCCCCTGGCCAGGAGAGTGGGGAATGACAGGAGCAGTTCATACCTTTCACAGTGACTCCATTCCCTCCTGCTTCCCCCAGCATTGCTCTGCTTTGTGGCTTCCCTGACCTTTCTGTGATCCCAGGTCTGACCTGGAGGAGGGTTCCCACTGTATTGCTCAGCCTGAGCAGAGATGTTGCATGTCGCTACAACCCTTTGTCGTGGTTTAACCCCAGCTGGCAACTAAGCACCACGCAGCTGCTCTCTCACTCTCCCCTGGTGGGATGGGGGAGAGAATCAGAGGGCAAAAGTGAGAAAACTCATGGGTTGACATAAAAAAAGTTTAATAGGTAAAGCAAAAGCCGTGCACACAAGCAAAGCAAAAGAAGGAATTCATTCACTGATTCCCAGCAGCAGGCAGGTGTTCAGCCGTCTCCAGGAATGGAGATGGAGCAGGGCTCCATCACATGTAACGGTTACTTGGGAAGACAAATGCCATCACTCCGAACGTTCCCTCCTTCATTCTTCTTCTCCCCCAGCTTTATATGCTGAGCATGACGTCACATGGTATGGACTATGCCTTTGGTTAGCTGAGGTCAGCTGTCCTGGCTATGTCCCCTCCCAGTTTCTTGTGCACTCCCTATCTTCTCATTGGCAGGCCAGTATGAGAAGCTGAAAAGTCCTTGACTGCCTAGCAACAACTAAAACACCGCTGTACTAACAACGTTCTTCTCAAACTAAATCCAAAGCACAGCACTGTATCAGCTACTAGGAAGAAAATCAACTCTATGCCAGCCAAAACCAGGACACACTTTGACCAACACAGCTACCACGCGTAAGGCTTCTGGCACAGATGCAAGCTGGTTGTGCTATCAGAGTAGTAAAAACATAATAGAAACATTTGTCTACCCAGGCAAATCCAAAGGAAGTTCTTGGTCTTCTCTTCCCTGCCTTCTGCATGCTTCTATTTCAAACCTCACAAGCACTCAGGTAGCTAGGTATCCATCTTTCACCACCATGTGAAATGATGAGACCCAAACCAGAAGGATGTTGGTGTGAGAACTACTGGCACTGTATGTTTCTGAAACTCTTCTGAGCAACATGGCCAAGAAAGTCCTGCTTTGGTGACTTCAAAGAGAAAGTCCTCACAAATCCTCTCGCTCCTGAATTTCTCATTTGATACTTTTATGTGCAGTGGCCTTCTCTCCCAAGGCACTTTGTGCCAAGTTATGGCTGGATGGACTTTCCAACAGTGTTTGCAATACTCCAGAGGGGACAAATTTGCACAAAAACGTCACTTCCGTGCTGAGCTCAAAACAATGTCACATAACCAAACTGTGTGATCTGATGAAAGTTTGTTCTGATGATGTAATCCCAACCATGTTAAGTAACACTAAAGGGTGGCATTGCCATGGACACACAGTTTTTGCAATCCTCCCTTTTCTAGCTTACTCATGCACTTTAAGTTGAATGCAGCTGAACTAGTCCTCTATTTTCAGTAAAGTCCATCTTTGTATTTCTGACTGGTCTCTGTCTTCTTACTACTAAGCAACAGTGTATTCTTAGAGTTTTACTTTTACTGTACACAGATAACAGACAAAAGCAACAGGCTCAACATACAGAAGCAATGACAAAATTACTATACAGGATAGCAAATTTACAATTGCACCTTGCACTCCAGCCAGTGGTGGGTTTCTCTGTGGTGTGAAGGAAGAGGTGTGGTGTGAGGGCTAAAGGTGCTTTAGCCCTCTAAAAAGTACCCCTGTTAACACCAGCCAGTGCTGTGACTGCTATGGTGTACCACATCCTTTCTCCAAAATGCTAAATCAGTATTTTGGCTATGTAGACATTAAACATTAAAAAAAAAAAATTAATCCTTCAATTCCCTTCAGCTTTCACTTCCCACTCTTCTGACACCATCCTTTCAGTATCTCTCCAGCCATCACAGAGTCCAGCCAGAGAGGAAGACTGAACAAATGCCGAAGCAGACAATGAACTTTCCCAGAATTACTTCATCTGTTGCAAATAAGTCGGCCTGTAAAATGCAATGGGAAAGGACAAACTCTTTGCTATGTTTTTAATTTGCTACACACCTTCAATATCTGAGTTAAAACTACAAATGATTATACTGTGGAGCAGAACCAAATGCATGATGGAGGCTACAAACAGATTTTATTGTTTACGTGTGGCCACTGCATAACATAAAGCACCCGACCATTTATTTCCCTAAACCAGTTGTATCAACACATCAGAAGGCACTGGGTGTTTTGCAGTTGGTTTTCATTTTTTTCCTCAGAACTATGTTGCAATATAGTTTTTAGCACGGAAATTTATCAAAAGTATTTACAGTTGGTTAAAAGTTCAAAGGGGCAAGATAGGAATTCAGATTAACTGGAAACCTAAACAAATATAAAGGAAAATGAGGATCAGATTCCAAAAACCTTGAAGTCTACCTCGGAAGCCTAACAAATGTTCTTGATTCGTGTTGGTTGTTAAAGAAGTGTAAATTCCATGATAAATTGATGTAGCTCCTGGGATGAATAAAATCAGTAATGTAATAACATTGAGTTAATACCATGCTGACGTTGATTGAGAATGAGTGCATAGAATTTGAGGTCTCCTTCCATGCACAAGGAGATATTAGTAAATCAGAGCCAGACTGCCAGTTAAACCTTGTTATTTCAGTGCAGATGAATAAAATAATGCATGATGAAGAGAGTAGGCTGAGAGTAAAGCTATTCAGGTGGAAGCTGAGTGTTCAGGGAGTCTATGATTCCTGAAAGGGAGCATGTGAAGAAGCCAATAATGCCCTCAGAAGGCTTGCAGAACCTGATTGCATGCGATTTCTTTTTCCATAGTTATTTCTATACAGGCAATGCCAGCAGGGATAGTTTTGAAGCAAAAGATCTTTACTCCAAGGAATGGGGCTCCAGTTCACAAATTAGTCTTCGCAATTTGTCTGCAATTTAGACCTGCATTATTGCATTCCCTTAGCATATGGTGAAACTGGTTGGTGAATGGGCCTGCTCCAGCTCCTAGTAGACCTGTTCCCTCTGGGCACACTCAGTATTCTTGCTACTTATATTTCACCCCTGTCAGGGGTGGAGAGTCAACACTGAGTGAGCTATAGTCCTCTATGAATACCCTGCTGAGAGCAACCAAAGGCTAATGGGAGGAATTTGTGGTTGCTATTATACTAACTTACACTTCAAGTCCCAAGTAAGGTTTAGATAACTAGGAGTTATGAGAAAACTAACAGAAAACCCAAAATAAAATGAGTGTGTGCAACAGAATGAGCAAATGAAGCCTCATTTCTTTGTCTTTCCTTCTTTACCCTTCCCCACTGGGATCCTCTGATATCTGGTAAGACTTCTGTCTCAGCAGAGGTGATATTTGACTTATTCACTCTCCCAATTTTCTGGAAAATTAATGTAACTTTGATATTGCTGAGGCTTCTATGCTTAGCTAGAGTTGGCCATCAGCGCAGCAGTCACTGGGAGGGATGAAGAGGTGATGAAGAGGTGCACATTCACAGGGCATGAACTGTAAGCTAGGTTTAAAAAAGTGTTCCCTTTATTATGATTAATGAAGTGGATTTGTTTTGAAGCAGGGAAGGGAAAATGGCTGCAGAAGTTCAGGGTGCTGCCGGGTCTCGACAACTACCTTTTGGAGCAGATGTGGGGAGGCTGCAGGAGCAGCACGATGACAGGAGTGACTTGGCCACACATATGCAGAAGGCCATCACAGAGCCAGACCTCGGATTTCTCACTTCCAGCTATCCACCTTCAGAAAACACAAACAAAAGTCTCTCTTCTCTTGTGGCTGTGAGACTCACACATCAGCTGGATGACTCCTCTGATAAAATATTTAGACATCTGTTCAGACTCAACATCTAAAGTAAATCTCTCCCAGGCAAAGACCCCTTCGCTGCCACGATGAGAGACTCCTTCATGCCTGGGGTTTGTGGCAGCCTCGAACTCTCTGTAATGGCTGTGCTGGGATCCGTACTGCAGGCCCCACTGGTGATGAATAATTGCCTGACCAGTTAACAAACTATTCAAACTGACTCCTATGCGTGTACACCCTCCCCAGATGCATTGGACTGGAGGACTTTGCAGGGTGATCACCTGACCTTGCTACCACTTGACCATCTGCAAGTTTGGCCACCAGCTTCAGTGGAAAGGGGAGACGAACCCTCCATGCTCCACAGGCTCCCTATCAGATACCGGTGTCTTCTAATCGCAGTTCATTGCGGTGTATAACTGTAGAGGCTGGTAAGTAATGAGGGAGTGAAGATGTCAGACACAAATACCCTTGAAAAAAGCTATTCTAACAAAACCATGTCAGGATCAAGAGAAGCACATTATCCTCAAGTTTGTGTGAATGAACCGGGGTTATTTGGCAGCTCTGTAGCTCATTCAGCTTTTTTTTTCTCTGAGTAAAACACCAAACTCATTCATTACAGTTCGCTTCAGGGCTCTTGGGAGCCACCCTGAAAGCTCTCCATCTGCAGCATGGACAGCTAATCTGGACAAATAATTTCAAACAGTTTAAGAAACAGTTTGATCCCCTAGGTAAAATAACCAAAGGTTAAAGGGACATCTTGGAGTGTATCTGCAGAGAATATAAATTGAGCTGTTTATTCTTTCTCTCTGGAGCCTGTGCAAGGTTCAAATTGAGTTTATAAGCCTATCACCAAAATTCATTTTATAGAGTACCTTAAACATAAACTCCCACTCAGTCCAATCAAAGCTTTTCCAGCATGAAGCAGCTGAGCTACAATCGGTTCCCTTGTTCAGTCAGCCAAGTCAATGTTCTTAATCAGTATAAAAACATTAGAAGTCAAATGGTGTTTTTTAATGAAATGCGTTTGATCATCTTCCAAAGAGGTGGCAGAGGTCTATGGAAAGAAACATTCCTGCCTGCTCCTAGAAAACGCATGTGAGCCCTGTAAAGTGCCAGGCTCTGAGAGGACCCTGTAGCTCGCTGATGACTGACCAAGTTATCCCAGGAAGAGGGTGCACCCCCTCACTCTTCACTCTAATCCACCTCCAGCCTGAACTCTTTGAGTTCTCTATTCCTGAAAACTCATTTATCTCAGCTCCTTCCACTGGATAATAATCAAGCCCCTGGGCTTTGCCAAAGATCAAAGTACGATTGCTCCAGTTGTCTCCGTTTCAAAATCTATTGCTTCTTTAGATGTTGTCATTGCTTATTCAGACAAAGCGACCTTATGCTGAAAGGAAACCCCACAGCAGCTGCAGATTAGAGACAGGACAATGTTTAGGAAGTGATGTATGCAGCACAGCATCCCTCTGTCTTTCTGGGTGCTCACTCAGTTGCTTAAGAGAGAGTGGATGTACACCCAAGAGCACTGCACGGACACAGCTGTCCCCAACAGCCACTTGTTGGTAGCACTGCTACAGCTCTGTTACAAACACAGGCCCATGGATGACAGCCTCTGCTCAGTGGTCATGCCATGTACACCCAGATGAGCTCCACAGATCAGCACGTCTGGCTGGAAGTTAAGGTCCTCTTTTGAACTTCTTGAACGTAAAGTCAATTCTTCCAGCAGTAGAGAAGGAGCTCCCTGGAGCCCACAGCCCTACAAAGCACAGACAGGGAGAAAAATAACTAGCAATAGGATGAGAGGCAGTGGCCTCAAGTTGTGTCAGGGAAGGTTTAGATTGGATATTAGGAAAAATTTCTTTACTGAAAGAGTGGTCAGGCATTGGAACAGGCTGCCCAGGGAGGTGGTGGAGTCACCATCCCTGGAGGTGTTCAAAAAATGTGTAGCTGTGGCGCTTCGGGA
>Ga0065711_1005596_pt1 | contig 19749 bp, 19 predicted proteins | sample Hoacrofraction12_FD_59098 | JGI IMG/M metagenome (GOLD analysis project Ga0065711, IMG submission 59098) | Hoatzin crop microbial communities from Cojedes, Venezuela - Epithelial fraction 12 v2 (version 2) | ecosystem: Host-associated > Birds > Digestive system > Esophagus > Crop | place... | reverse complement strand
AAGTCCCCCATGAGAACCAGGGCCTGTGACTGTGAGGGTGCTTGCAGCTGCCTGTAGAAGGCCTCATCAATTTCCTCCTCCTGGTCAGGTGGCCTGTAGTACACACCCACCGTAATGTCACCCGTATGAGCCTGTCCCTTAATTCTAACCCACAAGCTTTCAACTCATTCCTCATTTGCCCCCAGGCCAAGCTCAATGCATTCCAGTTGCTCCCTCACATATATAGCAACTCCCCCACCTCTCCTTGTTGACCTGACTTTCCTAAAGAGTCTGTAGCCATTCATGACATTTTGCCAGTCATGCGAGACAGTTGTATGCTGTCTGTTGGCAGCAGGCTCAGTGTCATGTAGACCAACCCACGATCAAAAACCCCAAAATTCTGCCAGTGACACCAGGCTCTAAGGCAGGTATTAATCTCCTGAGTCTTCCTGTTTCTTCCCTCATCATTCCCTGCAAATGGAAGGGCAGAGGAGAAAACTACTTGTGATTCTGATACCTTAAGCAACTGTCCCAAGGCCCTAAAGTCTCTCCTGATAGCCCTAAAGTCTTCTTGCTGCAACTTGTTGCACTCGTTGTGTACGTGAAAAATCAATAATGGATACTAATTTGAGGGCCGTATCAGGGTAGGAAGCTTTCTCTTCACATCTTTAACCCGGGTTCCAGGGAGGCAGCAGACTTCCCTGTGAAGTGAGTCCAGGCTGCATACTGGGCCTTCTCTTCTCCTCAGAAGTGAGTCTCCTATAGCCATGACCCTTCTTTTTTTCTTTATGGAAGCAGTTTTGATGCAGGGAGTAGGCCGGCTTAGCCTGGGCGACAGCTCCAAGCCACATGACCCATCGTCCTCATTATTTGGTTCCACTTGCAGAGCCTCGTACCTATCATGCAAGAGCACCTGGGAAGGTGGGGTGGTCAGAGAAGAGATGCGCCTTCTGCACCGGGCAGGAACTTGTCACCATTCCCTCCTACCCCTTACGTCACTGTGTTCAGCCGGGAGGAGAGAGGATGGGGAATCCTCTGTATCATGTGTCCTGCCTGCCTGTCGAGCCTGTCCCAGAGTAGGTCGCATGTGATTCCAGTAGTCTATCTCTCGCCCTCAGACTCCCTGATACTCCTCAACCTACTCATCGCCTCCCGGAGCTCTGTCACTAAGCGGAATCTACTTGCGTGCACCTCCCACGGGGATGCTCACTACTGCTGTCGTCTGGTACTGTCGTAAGAGCAGGACACAGCCTGCAGCCTGACAGTGAAGGGTCAGCGTGTTTTCACCAGAGCTCTGCCTGGGAAGTGCATCTGCCATGGAGGATGCAGAGCTTAGAGAAGCTATGTCTTTCTGCTGTGTGGATACCATTGGTCCATGGTTGAGCTCACAGACCTTCTATGCCCTTGCTGCACACCGTTCTAAGCGAACTGCAGTGCAAACGGCTGTGCCACATCCTTACTGACACATGCTGTTTGTCCACTCTGTTCACTGTGCTGCTGGTCGCTTGCACTCCCCAGGGCCTTCTTTACCAGTGGGGGCGGGGGGGGGGAGGGCATGACTTGGCCACCTTTCTCCTGCCCCTGCCCAGGTCTCATCAGCTGTTGTCAAGCAAGCTGCAGGCTCTTGGCAGCTCTCTAGCCTCTCTGTGAGATTCCCCCTCGTCAGGAAACCCATCTGTGCAGCATGCTGGAGTGCTCCACTGTGGATCGTGCCTGTACCGGAGCTACTCGCCTCGGCAGCTGAGTGTCAGTTCCTGTTGCACATACATAAATCATATTTTATTTAAGCTTTTTTTTTGTTCTGTGTCTCCTTGTTTCCAGAAGTATTACCTGAATAGATGCTTGGGTGGGGTTCATTCATGCCTTTAAGTATTTCAGAAGCACAATAGGTAAGCATCATCTGTACCCGTCGACTCTGTTCAGATTATATGTATAGCACATTTCCGATACCCTCAAGAAACCTTTCAGAATCCCATTTGTTTCTAGCATTCTTTGAAGATGTGAATGATTATGCTACTTACTGAACACTTTATGTGAGGCAAAAAATTCTAAATAGTCTTTTTTTATTAATCATGTGGATAGCTTATTATGTTGGTTCATAGTTGTGTTTTGTTGCCTTTCTTACTGAAATTCTTAGGGGATATCCTTTAAAGACACCTCCATGTTTCTGAAACAATAATAAACATCATGAGGAACTAGAAATCTGTTTCTGCATCAGGGACTCCAGGTCTCTCGGTAGCAACCTGAATTGATTCACAGTACTGCTAATATCATACCACTACATTTCATACTAGGTTTTTGTGGGTGTTTTCTGGTCAAGGTCATAAACATCACAAAGACAGACATACAAAACACTGGGGAATAACAAAATGACATCTTTCCTCATAGAATGGATCATAAAAATAAAGAAATTACACTACACATAAATTATCCTAAGCACACTCATCCTTGATCGTACAGAGAAAGGCAATAGAGACAATTTTTCACACAAGCTATAATTTCTGTTAATAAATGTCCATTGTGTTCAGAATTTTAGAATATAGGAACAAACAAACATTCATAATATGTAATCTGTACTAAGTTGACCTGGCAGAGTTGATTGAGAATCTATAGCTGTGTTTGCTGTTAAAAAGCATTTAATGGGGATATAGGTTATGGTTTACAGTTTTAACTACTAATACTTCATTAAAATCTTTGTTTTACTTATCCTGTGAACCTTGATTCTAAGTATCGCATATTTGAAAGTCAGTACATGACTGAAATATATTAATATGAATGGTTTTATTAAAAATTAAAGACAAAATGTGAAATTCTGGGCACTGGTGAAATCCATGTCAGCTTCACCATTGACTTTAATAGACCCAGGAGTTTACTCTAAATATAAAAGATGTATGGATCTCTGCCTTGTGATATCTGCCTTATGTATAGGAGTCAGTCCTGGAGAATAGCTGTGTTAGATAGGGATATTTTTGCCCAAGGATTTTTTGTCCGGAGGCAGTAACTGAATTTTTCATTGTTTTGCTGTTTCTTTTACTCTAACTTTTCTTTAAGTCATATGATAGCAGTACAAAACTACCAAATAGCATTCTTGTGTTTTTCTCTCCTTAGTAGTTATTAACAGCAGGTAGTTTCAGTAAAACCTCAGCCGCGACACATTTATGTCAAAATGAACAACCAAACTGAGTAAAATATAGTAAGATGACTAAATACATTGCAAGATCGGAGACCACTGGAAAACCTCGTGAGTTATCAAGTAAGTTCTACAACCATGGAAATTCATCAGCAGTAGTTCAGCTGAAAACACTACGCAAGATATACAATTTCTATCCATGTGACGATTTCTTGTTCTGAACCACCGCTTATCTATGACTACAGCACAGGGAACCACTAATTCTGGAAGCAGGAATCGAGATTATTTTATGGTTTATGTTTTTGACCCAGATCTCCTCTGATAACAGTACATGACAAAGAACAACTTTTTCGATTTCGTGGAGAAGAATCATATTGCTTGAACTGTGCAAAGACAACAGTAGGGATAGGCATATAGCATCAAATTAGTCAAAATGCCTTGCCTTTGTTGAATTAAGTCCAATTCTTAACACAAAGTAATTTATAGTAGTTTAATAGCTGTAAGCCAATCTATTCAAGGCACATTTTCTAGTTTGTTATGAAGAAAACACTTGGATTAATTCTGGTCATTTAATTTTACAGTATAGTTCAACCGTGGCTAACTTTAATTAGAAATGTCATACATACAATATACAAGACCAGATACATTTTAATTCTCAGAATTAAAATTGTGAACTGGATTTGTCTTTTGTTTTTTTATTGGAGTGGGAAATAGGAAAGATTTATCTTAAAAACATAGTTTCCTCTCACTGTGTTTCCTTTAGCTTTGCTGAACGCTAGCAAGACATCATTACGGTTGTAATATATACACCAAACCCTTCTAAAACAAAAGAGGGATGAATTCTGTTCTAAGTTCCATGACATTTCAGTAGGGTTGCAAATGATGGAAATCTAAGACAAACTGGTTGTATTTCACAAACTTAAAATGAGAGAGTTAAAGGTTTAAAATTGTCTTTATCTACTTTTGTACGTCTAGTTATTTTAGTTTTCCTTACACCAAGCTTACATTTTTGAATGGACCAAGCTCACTGAAGACTCTAGTAGTTTTGCCAGCATGTTTTACTTGCCCTGGAATCAGGGACAGTTATCCTGGGAAGAGTATAAGGATGCTGCAAGGTTGTGTAGGGATGACGTCAGGAGGGCCAAGGAGTGGCTGGAGATGAACTTGGCACGGGATGCAAAGAANAATGAGAAGGGCTTCTGCAGATATGTCAACCAGTAAAGAAAGGGTAAAGAAAGTGTACCCCCTCGATGAACAAGAACGGTGACCTAGCATGAACAGGTGAGGAGAAGGCTGATGTACTCGGCAATATTTTTGCCTCAGTCTTCACTGGCAACCTCACTCCTCACCCATTCCAAGTAAATGGACTGCAAGATGGGAACCAGGGGGATAAAGTCCCTCCCAATGTAAGGGAAGATTAAGTTCGTGAGTACCTGAGGAACCTGAACATACATAAATCTATGGGACCTGATGAGATGCATCCCAGAGCCCTGAGGGAACTGGGTGATATAGTTGCCAAGCCACTCTCCATCATATTTGAAAGGTCATGGCAGGCAGATGAAGTCCCTGGTGAGACTGGAAGCAGGGAAACATTGTGCCCAATTTTAAAAGGGTAGAAAGGAGGACCCTGGGAACTACTGACCTGTCAGCCTCACCTCTTGTGCCTGGGAAGATCATGGGACATATCCTCCTAGCAGCTATGCTAAGGCACATGGAGGACAGGGAGGTGATCTGAGACAGCCAGCATAGCTTCACCAACAGAAAGTCCTGCCTGACCAAACTAGTGGCTTTCTACAATGGAGTGACTGTATCAGTGGACAAGGGAAGAGCTATGGATGTGATGTATCTGGACTTCTGTAAAGCCTTTGACACAGTCCCTCACAACATCCTTCTCTCCAAATTGGGGAGATACAGATTTGATGGGTTGACTGTTCAGTGAATTATGAGTTGGTTGGATGGTTGCATCCAGAGGGTAATAGTCAATGGCTAGATGTCCAAGTGGATACCAGTGCCAAGTGATGTCCCTCAGGGGTCCATATTGGGACCGGTGCTGTGTAATATTTTCATCAATGACATAAACAGTGAGATCAAGCGCACCCTCATCAAGTCTGCAGACGACATATAGCTGAGTGGTGTAGCTGACACACCAGAAGGACAGGATGCCATTCAGAGGGACATAGACAAGCTCCAGAAGTGGTCCTCTGTGAACCTTATGTGGTTCAACAAGGCCAAGTGCAAGCTCCTGCATCTAGATCAGGGCAGCCCCTGCTATCAATACCAGCTGGGGGATGAAAGGATTGAAAGGATTCCAGAAGTGGTCCTCTGTGAACCTCATGTGGTTCAACAAGGCCAAGTGCAAGCTCCTGCATCTAGATCAGGGCAGCCCCTGCTATCAATACCAGCTGGGGGATGAAAGGATTGAAAGCAGCCCTGTTGAGAAGGACTTGGGGGTGCTGGTGGATGAAAAGCTAGACATGAGTCACCAATGTGCACTCGCAGCCCAGAAGACCAACTATCCTGGGGTGCATCAAGAGAAGCGTGGCCAGCAGGTCGAGGCAGGTGATTCTGCCCTTCTACTCCACTCTGGTGAGACCTCGCCTGGAGTTCTGCATCCAGCTCTGGAGCCCTCAGCACAGGACGGACATGCATCTGTTGGAGCGGATACAGAGGAGGGCCACAAAAATAGTGTGAGGGCTGGATCACATCTCTTATGAGGAAAGGCTGAGGGAGTTGGGGTTGTTCAGCCTGGAGAAGAGAAGACTCTGGGAAGATCTTGTTGCAGCCTTTCAGTATTTAAAGCTGTCCTATAGGAAAGATGGGGTCAATCTTTTTAGCAAAGCCTGTTGTGACAGGACAAAGAGTAATGGTTTTAAACTAAGGAAGGGTAGACTTAGACTAGATATAAAGAAGAAACCTTTTACCATGAGGGTGGTGAAATACTGGAACAGATAGTCCTGAGGTAGTGGAGGCCCCATCACTGGAAACATTCAAGGCCAGGTTGGACAGGGCTCTGAGCAACCTGATCTAGTTGGAGACGTCCCTGCTCACTGCAGGGGAGGTGAGCAAGTTGACTTCTAAAGGTGCCTTCCAACCCAAAGCATTCTATGATTCTCTTATTCTGTAATTGTATGAAAACCTAAAGATCAGGCCCCTGTGGTGTGTTGTATGAGATTTTGCACTGCTGGGACAACTCTTCTAAAGAGTTATGAAAATGTAAATCAATAATACAAAGCCACCTAAGACATTACTCCCTAAAAAATAAAATAAAGTCCCATGTTTACTACTTCAGATTCATTATGTTAATCCATGTGGAGCTTCTTTAAACTCACTTTATTTGCTCTTTTGGAGATTTTACTGTTTCATAAACCAATTAAGGTATGCTTTGACCCGTGAGACAGTAAGAGCCCCTTTGAACCTGTTGCAATATATTTCACCAATGAGTATCATGAGGCTCTTAAAGCTCTGGATTTTGTGTCTTCTAAGAACATACACTATGGCAAAGGTTTAGGAATTTTTATGAAATGTTTACTGAAAAACAATGCAAGTTTATTTGCAATAGTTTTCTAAATGAAATGTTAACTTTAGGAGTCTTTCCATCTCACAAACTTATAAGCATTTACCCACAGTGCAAACCACAAACCCTGCAGTTCAGCTACATCCAGCTATGCCAACAGTTTCCAGTAGAAAACTTCTGTTAGAAAAATGGAATCAGGTGGCAGCGCAGAGCTCATGCTCTACACTGCTTTGTTTTCCCACTATTTCACTGTGGAATATGACTCTTACCATTTTATTTTGTGTATTCTAACTCGCTGGATCCTTTCTTCCTTGTCTAAGTTCAAGATCTAACACACAACCCATAAAAAAGAAACAGGAGACATAAAAGATAAGCTCCAGTCTATTTTACTGTAATTTGTTGCAGCTGTCCTTGTATATTTGCATAATAATGTTTTTAACATAGAAATTTGCAAATATACCTGTTTCTTGCTCACTGTAGAAACACAAAAGTATGTAGAAGTACAACATGTGTTTGGAATACCTGGATCTGACCCTTGTTAACTACTCCTTACAGAAAATTAATTTTATTAAAGCTGTTAGGGTTGGTGTATTTTTGGCATACTTAACATAAAATAATCTATCTGGTCCTCCACAAGGAGAAAAACATATTATCCATTATAGTTCTATTTTTTATTTGTAAATTTAAAATTTAATTCATATTTTCCTTATTTATATTCCTAAGAAGATACTACTGAATCTTCTAGATATCAAATTAAAGTTGAAGAAGCACCATTTTCACTATTAACGTGTTGCTATTATCCTGCTATGACCCCATTTTGTTCATCCAGTTTGAGGTAGAATATCAGAATGAAAATTGTTTCACAGAGGTTTTTTTCATTAAAATGTTTCATACCTTTTCTTAAGATATTCATTTCTGAAATCAGAAAACCTATTCCAAATTTGCTTTCCCTTGTGAGATTGTCTCTGCTTCTGACTCCTAGTATTTAAAAATGAAAAGAGAGGGTAGTTAATATAACACATCACAATTATTTTTGATATTGCATAGTAACCAAACATAACGGATAATGGTCAATTATATGTCATAATTTTTCTGCTGTAAAGACTATTCAAAGTTCTTATATTCTAACATATGATATGACTGTGCTTATTAAATTACCTAAATATATTTTTCTTTTCTATATTTTGATTCATAAGCCCTGGAAATTTTTAGTATTTTTGCTTCAACAAAATAAGGTAAATAGTGAAATAAGCTAAATAGCACATCACAGAATCACACAGAATCACAGAATCACAGAATGGTAGGGGGTGGAAGAGACCTCTGTGAATCATCTAGTCCAATCCCCCTGCCGAAGCAGTGACACCTAAAGCAGGCTCCACAGGACCACATACAGCTATTATTTCTGTGACAAGGGTTTTTCTGCCAGGTGTCGTATTTTTAACTCTCGATATGGACACATATCTTGTTCAGTAGGTGTTTGATGAAAGTAAATTATTTTAATTTGTATGACCAATAATGAACTTCATATATAATTTCCCTGTAGAAGTATCTGAATCTGTGAAACATTGGATTAGGATTCAGCAGACAGAAGGGTGCTGTCTGTTCTGTTACTAGTTCGTTATCAAGTCAAGTCTGCCTTTCTGTGTACTTATTTCTCATTTTTCTTTCTTCCTCTTCCTCTCATTCTTGTAATTCATATATATAGATGGAACATGCCATTTAAACATTAGGGATTACTGTTCTCAATGACACTACTATAATCTGCCATAAATGCCATGCTGTTCTTTTTCATTTTACAAGCTTTTCCATATAATACTGTAATGTTTTATAAAAGCAGATAGAAGTTATGCTTACTACTCAGTAAATCCTACTATAAGGATTTAAATGCCTTGATTTGTATATCCTCTGTGAAAAAGTTAAGAAAAATAAAAATTCTTCTTTCATGAAAATATTTGCTTGGACATTTTGTTGTCTTTAATAGCCTCCTTTCCTTAAAATTTCTTCATCTGTAAAAAAAGAGACCAGTTGTAATTGTTATGTTATGTAGCAAATACCTTTGCTACCCCTTCATCACTGGCCAATAAATGTTTAAGAACAACTACCCAATTTTGACTGTGAATAGCCACGGCTTGTTATAACACCTTGTCGTCCAGACTAAAAAAAACTTTACCATTCTCTGTTTATCCTACATCAAAGTTCTTAAGCCTGTAATCAACTAAATAGTCAATATTCTTTTTTATTAATACACTGAATATATTTAACAGAGTCATTATATTTAAACCTGTTGCTTTAAAACATCTTTAAAAGAGAGTTATCTCCAATCTTCAGAATGTTTCTTTTCAATGGGAAAACTAGAATTTCATTCAGTGACCAGTTGTAGTCTTTCAACCTTTGCGTATAGAGGTAAAGGAATTTCCTTAGCTTGTTTATTCGCATTAAAAAAGCTAAGAACTAGTAAGCGCTAAAATGAAGTAGCTATGCAAGGAGATAAATGATAGATATACACTACTTTTCATTCCTCGTAATTTTTTTGGACATTAATTTTTTACATCCACAACATAAGCCAACATGTCTTAGTTTTATACTTTCATTCCAATGTTATTTTAGAAGGCTAGGAGAGCCTATAAAAATATAGCCAAGCTGTCTTTACATAAGGTATAATAATAGAAAATACACATTTAAAAAATTTCTCCATTAGAATTAAAAGTACTCAGTAACTAAACAACGGCAATTAAAATGAAGGAAATGTGACTGTCATTCATGAAGTGTCGTATTTGTCAACTACATCATCACATACTACTTTTCCTCACAAATGTTTCTTATCAAATGGATTGCATTAGACAGAGATTGCTGTCGTAAAACTGTATCATAGTGCACACAGGGAGAGATCTTTTGCATCTGTGAAAAAGGCAGATGTGATGCCAGAGTACATAGGTGTTAGTTCTTTATATATACAAAAAAATACCTTTTTTCAGGTAACTAATGAGTCTTTGTGTAGAATATTCATTTGAGTCTAGTCCACCTATTTTGAGATAGATAACCTTGAGACAGAAGAGGCACAGAGGAATGATTAGGGGAATGTGGAATCTTTTTACGAGAAATGTTTGAAAATACTACACTTGTTTTGCACACTGCAATCTGGTGAAGGATATGATTTTTCTCTATAAATATATGGGAGAAGAATATAGGACAAAGAACAATAGTTTTGGGAATGATGGATATTTTAGGTACAACCACAAATCAGTATAAAATTGTGTTCAGTACAGGATTCAGAAGTGTTACCCTTCGTAGTTTTCTCTTACAGGGACAGTACTTGATAAATTAAGTGGTCTCTCCAAACATGTCTTTCAGGGTTTTATTAAAAAAAAAAAAATATATAGGAATAAGATTTCCTTAGGTTTTGACCTCTATTACCCTAATTCATGGCCATTTTCTTCTCTTCTAATCAACTTTTTGCCCTAGTTCCTGCTCATCTTTATCCATACCCACTTCCCCTTTGATTTTTGTCCCTTTTGTACTCTGTATGTCTCAAATGCCTGTTTCAGGTTCTGGTCCCTCTCTGTTTCCACCCACCCATCAGTGCTTCCTGTTAATTCTCCAGAATCCTCCTCCCCTCTCCTCCTACCCAGTTCCCATTTTCTGCTCCTCTCTTTCCTGTTTTCTTCCGCTACCTGGCTTGTGTCATAGGTCTCTTCACAAAGTTTCTGTTTACTCCTTTTTGTTCCCTAATTCCCTTGCAACTAGTCACAACACATGGGTGAAGGATCTCTGTGAAGAACGCAAGAGAGAATGACCTTCTGCTTTTTCATGTGCCAAGTGCCGCAACCAGCAAGAACAAATCTCATCCACGTTGGTCAGCTCTGAAAATCCTAATTCAGAAGAATTCTCTAGATGATTTAGATGCAAAACCTCAGAAGATGGTGAACGTGTATGAAGTTCTCTTTGTTTCTTTCAGGACTTTTTTGACACAGTTCAGGTACCAGTAATATAGAGTTTCACTGGTATGAACAAAATGACATCTCTTATCTCAGGGCCGAGTACTTTTCCAAATTCCCTTTATTGCTTAAAGAATACATGTCAGCATTCCTTCACAGAACAATGCAACTTCCTCCCTGACCCCAACATTTTTTGAATACTTCTAAAGCATTTTTTTCCCCCTCATCTTGTTCCAGAAATAGCCAAATCATTTTGAAGAGATTTTTGTAAAATTATCTTTGGGCCAGACACCCAAACTGGAAAAATGTCTAAGCAGGAGTAATATGGTAAAAGTGTTGATGCTTTTAGTGTAGAACACAAGCTTGTCAAGGAACAGGAAGTTTCAGGCAATCTGAACTACAAGCACTGTTACTCGCAACTTCTATAGCAACAACAGTTATAACAGTAATATCACATATAACCTGCTTAAAGTGATGAATACCTTTTAAATGGCTGTCAGAACTGAAAAGCTAAATGAAGTGTCACCAGTGCTCATATATTTTTTGGGTTTTGTTTTTTTTCCTCTAGTGGATGTTGCTAAAATATATCAACAGTTTAGACTGGGAGGTTTCCTTTCAGAACCTACAGGAGAGGAAAACATGTTAAAGTATATCAAGCACTACCAAAAATCAGTGTGTTGAATGAACACAGTGTAGATGAACCCAAAAGATACATACTGTATGGCACTAGCACGTAAGTCACAGTACATAATGGTACTTCCATTTATCATTTTTTATAGCCGAGGAAAATCTTAACTTACACAAGATTTTAGTGGAAGAAAAGAAGGTAAATCAATAATCAGTTTATCTTTGAAGGTGTGCGAATGTTTGTTGTATGTAAACTCACTCCAATAATTGGGCAAAGTCATGTGCACTTTGTTTTGACCATTACAATATATGATCTGTAAGAAAATGCCAGACATTTTTTAAGTGAAAGATACTTTAATCACTCTAACAGACACAAAACTGCTTTAAAATGGAAATTCTAGCCTTGATCTCAGTAGGAATATACAACTCACATTGATTATGTGGAAAACTATAGGAAGCAACAGTAATTACACTTATTTGCATATGCAAATTAACATAATTGTTTTTAAATACTAACCATTTAAAATCCCAAGTGAGATTTGGACTGTAATTGTAATGAGTGTGGTTACAGGAAAAAGCAAGAGTTCAACTTCCCCAGTGATCCATCTTACTAAGGATATAATTTTAATTTTGCATTTAATTACTGTTTAATAGATATGTCACACAACTGTCATTTTAAATCTCTACTTCTCATCAGGAATAAGGAGTTTTTATATAATTGGAAAGTCTAAATCCTTTCTTACCAGCTTCCTGAAATGCAAGTTTATGACTACAAGGAGTACACACTACATTCGAATGTAACCTTTGACTGATTGAGAGATTTTGACAAGTGTGGAATCTATTGATTGGAGTCACTTCGCTTAATCTCAAACTTCTGCATCTGATCTAGTTCTCCTCAGCTTCTGTGGTAGTTCGTACAGAGAGACAGAGAGGGCTGAAGATTTCATATCGTTTGGCAGAAAATGTCTTCCAAATACTTCAAGTGTGCCTGTCTTTCTTCATTAAGGGAGCTTTCAGGGATTTGTTGAGATGAATTGATCTAAACGAATCCCTTGAATGAATCCTACCGTATATTCTCAAATGCTGTCCATCATATTTGAATCCTATGTGTTTTGTTCTTCCTGTCTCAGCAAAATTTTTCTGGAGTCAGAAGTTGAGTAAATGTACAGAAAATATTTACAAAATACTTAAAAAACAGATGCATATTAAGAGGCAATATAAAAGCAGATGGTACTTGAGTACTATGCATGATAAAGGCCACTGCTTCTACACACTGCTACAGAGATTCAGTCTGTATACTACAGGTTGGCTAATGTCGTATGTTAGTGATCTGCTGCTGGGTGTCAATATTTACATTTCACCATGAATGTTAGGTCTTAGCCAAAAAAAGATGAGAAATTATTTGAGGTTGCTACGTCTTTTTAACTGAAGAAATAAATAATCTTAGTTCTATAAAACAGTATAAATATCTTTGACATTATTTCGGGAATTCTTTCAAGATTCTTTTTATTAAGGTGTGGGTCCCATGAAAAATCTCCCAAAAAACTGTCAAAAAGACACTTTTGTTTCTCACCAATTTTGAGATGTCAGTAATTATTACAATAGTAGTGTAGAATATTAAGACAGTACACATAAAAACATTCTCCTTATGGTATAAATTTGATGGAAACATTTCAGAGACTATCTTATAGCTAAAATTATGATTAAGTAGACCAAGTGTATCAGGAAACTGCAGATAAAAAACCCTCTGGATTTCGGTCTCTAAACCTGTTTGCTCAGTCCCTCCTTAAATTTGCACAGAACAGATTACATTTTTTCTTCAACCCACCCTCATCTTTATTCATCAATGCAGATATCTTTTTTATTCTTAAAATTCTGTGACCTATATAATGAATGTTTACGGCTATCTACAAACTGCTCTAAGCTTTCGATCATATTTTCTAATTAAGTACCAATGTATAGGCTTTTACATACTGAAAGAGGAATTCACTGCCGTTTGTCACTTCTCCATGCATATTGTGTTCAACACTGCAGTATTTTTCTTCCTTTTCCAAGTTTGTGAAACATCTTAGAGTAAAAGTATATTAGAATACTTCAGCAAAACAGAATATCTGCTGTCATAGTTGGAAAAAGATGAATTATTTCGCTTCTCTGTTAAGATTCTGGGGGTAAATATATGTTTAAAGGAGTCCATACAACTATTAAGAAAATGGGAAATGATCTTCTGTCCCAGGAAACGTCTAGGATGAACTATTTAGTAGCAGTCATTAATGAGGTTTTATTTTGGTTTTTGTTTTACTTTAATTCTCTACTCTCTTATGTTAATCAAGAACACTTTTTATACTCATTTAATGTTCTAAAAAACCCTGGATGCTGAGTCCCTTACCTGTTTTGGGGGAATCCCAAGCATCTCACAGAGTGCAATATTACAGTACAGTGTAATAGTAATCAGTGCTTATTGCTTAGTAAGTCTAAGGCAGGTGCTGGTCTCTTTGACGTAGGTGTTGGTCTCTTCTCCCAACTAACTAGTGATAGGACAAGAGGCAATGGCCTCAAGTTGCATCAGGACAGGTTTAGATATTGGATATTATGAAAAATTTCTTTACTGAAAGAGTGGTAAGGCATTGGAATAGGCTGCCCAGGGATGTGGTTGAATCCCCATCCCTGGAGTTGTTCAAAAGATGTGTAGATATGGCACTTCAGGACATGGTTTAGTAGGCATGGTGGTTTTGGGTTGATGGTTGGACTTGATGATCTTAGAGGTCTTTTCCAACCTATGATTCTACAATTCTATGATTCTTGCTGCCAGAAAGGGCTTATTTAAGGAAGCAAAAGGCAAAATCTTCACAAGTTAATGGCTTAAATATTATAATATAATATAAAATATTAATAGTGAAACAGTAATCAAATATAATACTCAAAAATATCAAAAAATTCAAAACTTGTTTAATTTATAGTGCTTGTTTATTTTTAGGTTTTGAAACAAATCACAGCATGAAAAAGATCTTAGAGGATGCTGAAGTGAAAAAATATTAAGAAGTATAGCTTCCTCATGTTAACAGTCTTAGATCCTTATCCAAGGTTGAAATTGTATGGACAGAATGAAGCCAAGGACTACAACTCTTCATTGTGTTTTACTGGTGTCGCGTTAAAGGGGAGGTAAGGGGAGTCTGATAAGCGACAATAGGAGAGCCCTCCCGTTGAGTCACGAGGTTCAGAGCAGACCGCCTTGCTTTCTAAACTCTCTCTCAGAGGAGAGTCTAGGTGCGGCTGGATCTACTCCTAGTCCCAGACATGGTCAACGGTTTATGTCTAAAGGGTTAAGTGTGTAGCCACTTATCAGATTCAGCTTGCCTGTCAGAGCCCTTCCAAGGACTTTCACTGAAACAGTTTCGCAAAGTTGAAACAATAGGTAATTTATTCAAGTGATAGGTATCACAAGTTCGGAATTGCCATTAATAAATGCACTGTCTACAGAAGTTGAGCTCAAAGTAATAGTTTAGCACTTTAGTTAACAATGTGTTCCTGGGGATATGTCTGACAAAGTCAGAGGCACGACTCTTATCAAAAAGGCATCCCTTCTTTGGGAGGGAAGAGAGGTTCAGGCCCGTCGACCAATCTGTCAGGTGAAGTTCTCGCTTGGCTCCTCCTCCCAAAGACAGTTTTCAAGAGCCAATTTTATATGTTTGGAAAACTTTTTGCGAGGTGGGACCAAGTTAATTATTGTGTATAGATTGGCTCTTGGCATGGAATGTCGTGTCCTCAGAAGCGGGACTCAGCGGTTTGACACGCCTTTGGAGCGGGCATCTTGGTATGTGCATCCGGGGGCCATCTGTGCTTTATCCAAAGCAATCTCTGAAGCAATCTCTGGCTGCGCAGCCTCCACGGCTCCCCACAGATCACTTGGTTTACAGTGACGGGCTATCCCCCTTTACTTTTGTCTAATAAGATAAGCACCAGTTAATTACTTCCTTTGTTATCTCTTCAGCTCTTGACATCTCAGTCCAGAGACGCCTCAGTCCGAGTTTGTCTTTCGTCTTGCATTTGACAAGTCCAGCAAGGCCATCGATTACAACTGGGCATGTCAGATGGGAGAGTATCCACTGAAATATGTTTTATTTCTGACTGCTTACATTAGATTCTCTTCATGAGGAGCCAGAGAGAGTTACCTGAGGACCATCCACATCTCTTTCATATGAACTGTAGAGATTAAGACAAGAGTCTTTTGGCCTGTGCAGCTCTGCTGAACATGATAGCAACACCACTATTCAGTTAAGTACAGATACATTCAAGTCTAGTGTCTCAGTAGTCTGCAAGGTAGTTATCACTCTTCCAAAAAGCAGACATTGCCACATGAAGCATGTCTTTATAATGTTTTCATCTTTATTCAAAAAGTGAGCACAACAGTCATTTACTTCCAGAGAATATAAAATAAATGTTTCTTGATGTGCTCTCATAGAATTACACTAAGTTGTCTTTAGAGCAAAGAATTTGTGTGACAATCACTTTCCTAGAAAGGTTAAGTGCTACTTATCTTAGTCTTCCTTCCACCTCCTTGCTTTAGTTAGCTCATGATAGTGTTTGACCATTAGTGACTAGAGTGTTTCTAAATAGTTGTTAGCTGTCACCTTTAGTTTATTTTTTTTCATATTGAATATATTCATTGAAAAAACCATGCATAGAAAATTTCTGATAATAGTGTGATTATCAATGAGTAGAATGACTTAACTGTAATAAGACAGTTATTTTATCTTTATACCAAGGAAGATGGCTTTGGCAAGCTTGAAAATCATATTGCAGTTCAAAAGTCGTTCATAAAAAAAATCAGAACTCAATACCGTACTTGCTGCTGTAGACAAGAATTCTGCCATAGGCTTTAGTAGCATAGAAAAAGTCTCCTGTTCTTAGAAATGTTAAATATTTCTGGAACCTGTCTGTAAATAGATTTAAAATATTTAATTGCCAAATGCATGCTGTTTTGATAGCATGCATTTCAACAAAGAAAATTTCCCTTTCCTCTCTATAAAATTTGCTAGGTTGACTTCATCTTTCAAACATTCAACTGACAAAACTGTTGATGATTTTGTAAATGAGAAACAATCAAGATGACGGATTAAAAAGCCCTTTAAAGTTAAAAGCAAAGATTGCAAATAACTGTCTCCTTTGATGAAGATATCACATGAAGATAAAACACATGGGCAGTCCAAAGACAAGAATCTTTTCATCTGTAAAATCTTTAGAATACTCCAAAGGGAAAGTTTGTTGAATCTATAGAGACATATCTTAGAAAAATGGAATGCCCATATTTCACAGCTTCTCATCCTGAATTGACTTCCAGACTTCTAAATTTACCATAAAACAAAGAAATTATGTGTGAGTGGGATATTTTTAGAACTAGAAATTGAGACCTGCTAAAGTTCTTTATTTATAAGAAACATTTACTTCTTTCCAGATAATTTTTCCTGCTTTCTCTAACCCATTGGAGGTAAACCCACCAAGTCTTCCTGTTTTGAAAAGCTGTTTGATTTCTCAGTTATGATTAAAAATATTTCTATAATGTTCCTGGTAACAGGAATCATAACAAAACTGCAAAATACTTCAAATACATAGTAGTAAAGAAAAAGCTTATTTGTGGTTTCACTTTACTATTTTTTCAAGGTCCTGCAACAAATGCATTTATAGTTTCAATGAAATATCCTGAAAAAAAAATAATTTAATGCATGAGCAAAAGGAGTAATTTTCTATGTGCTTTCCCTGACCTCTCAGACAATTATGAAAGAAAGAAGGAAAAAAACCCATTCATTACACGTAGCTAATAAACCTCTAACAGAATGATTTTCTATAATTTTTAAACAAATTCTGTTACACTTAGCGTTTTGCAACATAATAGGATAGTAGGTAAATTACAAGACTGTAAAATACTTTCTTCAGTTCTGAGCTGCACTTTAGGCCAAGTAAACATCTCTGAATTTAGTGATTTGCATATTTCAAATACTGACTTAATTTGAAAGATGTTACAACTGAGCAGAACAATGAACTACTAATTACGGCTTATTCTCTTTTTTCCCTTTTGTTCTTTGTTCAGTCATCTACCCTCTTTCTATGGACTGCAGTACATTGTATCAAATTCTATCCTGCTAGTGACAACAGACTAATAATTTTAATATGTCTCTTTGGCTAAAAACCCCTTGATTCACAGACATCTGCTATACAGTATTCTCTGCTTTTTCTTTCTCAAAAATATTTTTCTTAATTTCTTCTATAGCTGGAGAGCTTTCTCTGTCCAATTTGCTATGAGTTTGAATGTCATGTCTGTCTCAGAATAAATGTCTTCTATGTTGCAGATGACTGATGGGCGCAACTTTATGGATTCTTTTAATATATCTTTTTGTCTTAGATTCCTTACTGTCTGTCCTGGGTTCAGCCAGGACAGGGTTAATTTTCACCAGCAGCTGACACAGCCGGGTGGGCTGACCCAAACTGGCCAAACAAAACAGGTTATTCGATACCATGTGCCATCATGCTAGGTTCAGGGTGGGGACGAGCTGACCGGCTCTGAACCCACTCCAGCCACCCAACTGGTGCTGCGGCTGCTGCTGCCCCAACTGCTGTGGCTGCTCCAACTCTGGCAGGCACAGCAGCTGCTCCAACCCAGGTGGCAGGCACCTTGGCTGAGCCAGAAAACCAACCCGTGCCGGTATCAGTCACTCCTATACAGAAAAAGAAATACAAAAGAAATCAGTTCACCCTGTAAAGGATGACAATGAGCCAGGGCCATCACAGGAACAGCGGAAGGAGGCAGAGCCAGAGATTATCACTCAGTCCCCATCCCTGAGCAAGCTGTGAGATACGCGGAGAGATTTCAGCCACCACCCAGGCGAGCACATTGTCACCTGGCTGCTGTGGTGCTGGGATAACGGGGCCAGCAGCTTGGAATTAGAGGGCAGCGAAGCCAGGCAGCTGGGATCCCTGGCCAGGGAAGGGGGCAATGACAAGGCATTTGGAAAAAAGGCACAAGTCCTCAGCCTCTGGAGGAGACTTCTGTTAGGCGTGAGGGAAAGATATCCCTTGAGTGAGGATGTTGTATGTTATGCAGGCAAGTGGACAAATATGGAAAGGGATATTGAGTAAATGAGGGAATTAGCCATGCGGGAGCTGGTTTACTATGACCTGGACAATGTGCAGTTACTCACAGACCCAGATGAAGACCAGTGCACATGACCCACGTGGAGGAAGTTTGTACGGAGCACACAATCCACATATGCCAACTCATTGGCAGTAACAGACTGCAAAGGTGAAGAGGCACCTATGGTGGATGAAGTGGCTGTCTGACTCTGGCAATATGAAGAAAGTCTCTTTTCCTCCCTCATCTCTGTTGTGGAGAAACTGTCCCAGGAGTTCAAGCAATTCAAAGAGAGTGTTTCCTACTCGCCACCTGTGAAGAACAGTGTCTCAGCTATTAGGGGCAAGCGTTTCTCTGCTCAGGAGAGAGGATACAGAGACTACATACCATGGGGAACCCTGTGGTTTTACCTGTATGACCACAGAGAGGACATGAGGAAATGGGATGGAAAACCTTCCTCAAGTCTAGAGGCACGAGTGTGTGAGTTGCGAGGTAAAACAGTCACCAAAGGGGATTCTTCTAGGAAAAATGCCGCTCCAGTTTCCAGCGATCAGCTTTCCAGACAAAGCTGACAGTTTAATTTGCTTCTGATTCTCTTGAAGGGACCACCAAGTCATTTTTAGAGGTAGTGAGTAGCAAATCCTCTGACCAGGATTAGAGGGGCCCTGCCTCCAGCCAGGTGAAGGAAAGGGACAACTGCGTTTATTGGACCGTGTGGATTCGATGGCCTGGCACTTCAGATCCACAAGAGTATAAAGCTCTAATGGACACTGGTGCATTTCACTACCATCAGATTTCCAAGGGTCAGAGTCCATTTGTATTTCTGGAGTGACAGCGGGTTCCCAAGAGCTCAGTGTATTGGAGGCTTCAGTGAGCTGAACGGGGAATGAGTTGCAGAAGCATCCCATTGTGACTGGCCTCAAGGCTCCGTGCATCCTTGGTATAGACTATCTTAGGAGAGGGTATTTCAAAGATCCAAAGGGGTATCGGTGGGCTTTTCGCATAGCTGATTTGGTGATGGAGAAATTAGATAGCTGTTCCATACAGCCAGTGAGACAATCCACTGGAGAGTGGAGACTGACAATAGACTACCGTGGCCTGAATGAAGTCACACCACCGCTGAGTGCTGCTGTGCCAGACGTGCTAGAACTTCAATATCAGCTGGAGTCAAAGGCAGCCAAGTGGTATGCTACAATTGACATTGCTAATGCATTCTTCTCCATCCCTTTGAAAGCAGAGTGCAGGCCACTGTTTGCTTTCACCTGCAGGGGCATAAAGTACACCTGGAATCGACTGCCCCAGGGGTGGAAACACAGTCTCACCATTTGCACCATTTGCCATGGACTAATCCAGACTGCACTGGAAAAGGGTGAAGCTCCAGAACATCTGCAGTACATCGATGACATCATTGTATGGGGTGACACCACGGAGGAAGTTTTTG
>Ga0065711_1037522_pt1 | contig 19750 bp, 12 predicted proteins | sample Hoacrofraction12_FD_59098 | JGI IMG/M metagenome (GOLD analysis project Ga0065711, IMG submission 59098) | Hoatzin crop microbial communities from Cojedes, Venezuela - Epithelial fraction 12 v2 (version 2) | ecosystem: Host-associated > Birds > Digestive system > Esophagus > Crop | place... | reverse complement strand
GCCCCGTCCTCCTGACCCCCACCCTGCAGATATTTAGAGGCATTTCTAAGGTCCCCTCTCAGCCTTCTCTTCTCCAGACTGAACAAGCCCAGCTCCCTCAGCCTTTCCTCGTAGGGGAGATGCTCCAGTCCCCTCCTCATCCTTGTAGCCCTCCGCTGGACGCTCTCCAGTAGCTCCTCATCTTTCTTGAAGTGGGGAGCCCAGAACTGGACACAGTACTCCAGATGGGGCCTCACCAGGGCAGTGTAGAGGGGAAGGAGAACCTCCCTCGTCCTGCTGCCCACACTCCTCCTAATGCACCCCAGGATCCCATTGGCCTTCTTGGCAACCAGGGCATGCTGCTGTCTCCTGGTCAACCTGTCATTCATCAGGACACCCAGGTCCCTCTCCACAGAGCTGCTCTGCAGCAGGTCAGCCCCAGCCTGTACTGGTGCATGGGGTTGTTCCTCCCCAGGTGCAGGACCCTGCACTTGCCCTTGTTGAATTTCACCAGGTTCCTCTCTGCCCAACTCTCCAGCCTGTCTAGGTCTTGCTGCTCATTGGCAAAGGTTTCCCAGCACAGTGTGGAAGAGACACTGTCCCTGGGAAGGGAGGGGCATTATGCAGCCAGTAGTCATGCATTCACATGCATTTCTTAGCCATAAGCAAAGTATTTCTCTCTTTTTCCTCCTACAAACCTCTACGGGAGGCAGGTAAATGTCCTTCCTGCAATCAGCCCCAAAGCAGCCTGGGCAGCATGCTGGGGACTGCACTGCTGGGCCTTCACCAGCCCAGCTGCTGCTCCCACAGAGCCCGAGTCACTGCTGCTTTGCAAAGCGCTCTGAAATACCTGACTAGGAAAGACGTTTTACAAGCCAAAGGTCATTCAAGAAAATGACCACATTTCCTGTATCCTGTGTGAGGCTTAGTAAACAAGATACTAAACAGATGAGCCAAAGGGAGAGGAAAAGCAGCAGCGAGTGGGAGAAGGGGGAATGGGAACGCAGCAGCCCGAGCGCTGCGCCGTGCGATGTATCCCGGCAGATCGCTGAACTGCTGCAAGGAACCGCAGGAACGGGCGAGAGAACTCACACAGATCAGCGTGCAGAGGACGGAAGAGTCAGCAGCCCCAGCTCAGCGCAGAAGCAGCATATGGGGTTTGTTTTCCTCTTTGCTGCCACTCAAGTTCCCGCAGTTCAGGCAATCTAGTTATTCAATTTAGATAAGCTTCAGAAGCTAACAGCAATTTAAACAGCTGCCTATGCCTCAGCGTCCTGTTCTTACCTCCTTCTTTCCAAGTGCTAAGGCTATTAGCAAATTGACTTCCTCCCTCACACAATCTGTCGGGCTTTAGCATGTACAATACTAATTGCTTCCTAACACTCAGGACCATCAGCAGGCAGCAGCAGTTCACACCACAAAAAACCTCCGGCTGGGAACTGGTAGCACGCCGGGTTTGCATGCAGCCCCTGCCATCCTCTCCTCCAGGTGAGGCAAACAAACTAGCCAAGTGTGGGAAAAAGAAGTTTAGGCACCATATTACCAATTCAGAGTAGAGAGACACTTTTTTTCTGCAGTTCAGCCAGTTATGTTGGGAAGAACAGCGACAGTGACTAAGAAAACACGCACAATACCAGAAGAGACAGAAAGAAATGTGGGGATGGAGAGAGTACGCCGTTTCGATGGGTCCTTCCTTCGGCTGCTTTCACTGATGTCCCTGCACCTCCAGTCTCCCCCAGTGCCTTTCTGTGACCTTTCTTTCCCCCAGTTCAGACCCCTCTCCCTTCGTTCCCCCCATCTCCCAGCAGACCTGCTAATGTAAACACCAGCCAACGTACTTTAGATTGCTGCAAAACTCAAAAAGCATACAAGGACGGTGCCATTTCAAACAGCAGCTACACCAACAAGAGGCCCAGCCCCATCCTTTCTGATAGCTGGAGTCACACTGTCCATCACAGCCCTCCATCTTCAAATAAGCATTAAAAAAAAAATAAAATTAATCTTTCCTGCTCCAGGCATCCATCTTCCCTTGGGGAAAAAAAAAATAGGGGGAAACACAATAAAAAGATAAAAGACCCTTTTGGCTCCCACTCTGACCTCCTCAGCTAAGCAGTGAGAAAATGGATTGTCCTGCACCTTTCATGTAATCTTTCTGCATTTCTAAAACCCAGCTGCCCACAGGACGCAAGCCCCCGCATTTACATGACAAAGAGCAGAGAGGCTCTTCCAGCTGGGACAGCTTCTCTTTGCTGATTTTAACCATTAGCTCCCAAACCAAGCATATGTCTGTTCTCGGTATTCAGAGAGTTCCTCAGCACAGGGGGGATCCCACAGCCTGCCCCGAACGTGCCCGGAGGAGGTCTCCAGCAAAATGGGCAGGAGAGCAAGCAGGGGATCCTCTCTCCTGTGCTGCGTCTCTCCCATTTACAAAGTTCAATTTCCCAACCCTCTCGTTCTGTGATTCCTTTACGTTCAGTAGGCAAAAAGAGCTCTGTGAATCAGGTGCGTGGAAAGTGCCTATTTCAGTTTTCGTTAGCTATTTGTATTTTTGCTCGTAGGTATCGGAAAGGGTGGCTGCTCTGTGCACGCGCCAGGGCGTACGCTACAGGCACCGGCCACAAAGGCACCCACGGACAGGACAGATCTGGGGCAGCTGAACGCAGGCAGCAGGAGGCTCCCGAGGAGGCTGAAGCGTGGGTGCACACTGCATGGTGCTGCTGCATCTCACAGGCTGCGGGAAGAGAATTTCTCGAGGGTGAGAAGAGTTTTGAGGGACAGAAATCTAGGGCTCATTGTGTGCAGAGTTTGCTCACTGCGGTGTTCAGCCTGGGCAAAAGGCTGAGTCAACATGCCTCGCCCTGCCTAAAGAGGCTCACTGTGGGTTTAGTCAAGTTGATTATAAACAGGTTTTAAGATAAAAGAAGCCAGATAACCTAAGACAGCTATCAACAGGGCAGATTAACAGTAAACCGATATAAAACACAGAGTTTACTGCAACTTTCTTCCATACTGATCTTATGAGCACATTTGAGATACAAAGACATGATTTCATCTCCCATCCCTGCAGCAGAATGAGGAAGTGATTAAGAGCCCTACCTACACGGATCTCTTTCCCCAGCTTGGGGAGATACTGCCCAGCCTCTGAGCAGTTAATCCTGTAGTAGAACTACTGGCTTCGGGGACAGGGGAGCTCTTTGGCAAGGCGAAGGAACTCTGCATTAAGAAAACATGTGATTAGTAAGTATGAATGGACTATTTTGCAAACCACTCCCCTTCTAACCAGGTCAATGGAAAAGACATCTCCAGAGCCAGCTGCCAGCAGGTCCTAGAAATACTCCAGAGCCCAGGGGAACAGACTACCCTGGAAGTGCATAGGCAGAAGTCTGCCCACGAGCCTCCCCAAACATCTGATGCTGCAACACAGACAGACTTCAGAGCAGGGAACAAGCAATGCTGCAAGGATGAGAACTGCAGCAAATCGGATTTAAATCTCCACCTAGAGAGGTATGTACAAAGCAGTGCTCAAGGTAAAGAAACGTGTCCTAGAAAGCAGCCAGAGCACAGCACACTAAGCACAAGGCCAGCCAACATCTCCAGCAGCTGGATTTCTATTCAGCTGCATCCACTACCCTCGAAACAGGCTGCTCTAGCTCCTGTCTAGCACTGGTTCTTTGGTTTGGCCATTCAAACAATAACAAAAACATGGCCCTCAGCATGCCAAAGCACAGAGCCAGCCCCTCTCGCTGGGCTGGGTAAGGGACCTGTGTTTCTGCTCGGTTTCTCCGCAGGGCTTTCTTTGACTACTTGCTGCAACAGCGATAACGAATGTAATTACCCACTTCCTGCACCCTGTGCCACAGAAGAATTGAACTCTAAGGTACCTCATCCCATTCTGCCTTCACTCCTTCTGAGAATCTTTTTCTGTCACCTCAGCCTTACATCATCAGGTCTGCTAAACCACATTTAATGTTCCCTGCTCTCATTATACTTCTCTTTCAGGCATTAGCCCTTGCTCATCAAGATGAGCTGAGTTGCCAGCAGCTGTTACTCCATCCCTGCTGCTCTCTCCAGTGTCTCTGGGAGCTCGGTAAGGCCACGTTTCAGGATGTTTACAGCAGCAGCAGGGAGAGCTTAAGGCAAGAGAGAAATCCTGCCATGAGTCTGGCTGGAGGATGCGTGGAGAGGTGACTCTCGCTCAGCCAGGGAGGACAGCCCCGAAGTACCTCACAGCTCGTGAGTGTTTTTAGGCAGAAGACAAAAGCAGTCGAGGCAAAGACGACAAGCAGCCGTTTTTCCATCCCGAGTGGGACAGTGGCCTGGGCTTCACTGACACCGGCACGCAGCCAGGCAAGAATTCCGGGTCTGATGCAGGAGCAGAACCAGCCCACGGCCAGGAAGGTCCCAGCACCGATCCCTGTCCCAGTACACCTGCATGGAGAGGGCTACTTACAGACGACTTCTCCACCTATGGTAAGTTCAGCGATTCCAGTTTCTGCGGCGTAAGCGCAGAGGAGTGCAGAAGATTTCAAGCACTCCTGGAAAGCAGATGCAGCCAGTACAGACCAGTTCCCAGGGAACAAGAAACACCTCACAGGTCAGGAGGCCAGGAGGGGGGCTGCAAGCCATGCAGACAGGACCAGTGGCTCTCAAAGTGCCTTCAGGTTGATGAAAACAGCATCCCAAGACAGAAAGGGCTGCAGCACATGGGTGAACCCTGCCTGCAGAGTGCAGTGAGCGGGGACAGAAATAAAGCCAACGAGGACAAACCATCAGCACAGACCACAGACGTGTGCCCACCACCACACATCGCTGCCAGCTCAGAAGAGCTCACGATGCCTCACCACGCTCGTCATTACAGGAGCTACACGAGGTTGCTGCAGGAAAAGGCTGCTGCAGAGCGTCTAAGCGACCCGGCTAGCGTGTCAGCAAAACCAAGGAGATGCAATGAAAGCCCAGAGGGCAGAGCAGGGGAAAACGGGAACAGATGGAGGCTGCCATGCGAAAGGAGCAAGTGGTCCTTGAAGAAGCAACACAAGGACCGGCTGCTAAAGGACAGGGCTTTCAGAATCGCAGAAGAACGAAGCAGACTGACCACAGATGAGGACACCCTCAGCGAGCTAAAGACTGGGAAATACTGGAGTAAGGCTCAGAGAAAGCAGCACATGCTCCTAGCCAAGGAAGAGAAACAGAGAAAAGCATTGCAGAGCCAGAGAGAACAGCAGAGCGAAGACAACGCCAGCACTGAGCACAGGAGAAACTTCAGTATTGCGGAGCTGAGTCCGAGGAAGCTGATGAGGAACAGAAGCAAGAAAATCTTGGACAACTGGGTGACCATCCAGGAGCTCCTGACCCACGGGACGAGGTTGCCAGACGGCAGGAGGACATACAGTCCCTTGGTCTCCGTGACAGCTGTGTAGCAACGCTCCTGGCCCTTCCCAGAGGGCTGCCCCAGGCCTCACAAAGGACGGTGCATCTTCCCAAAGCATCTTCTGTCACCGCAGAATGGTTTCCCCACAGCGTTTCCAAACTTCTGCTGGTTATTGTGCCCATTAAAGTCTCCCCATAGAAACAGGGAACTCGGTAGAGCTATAAACTGCGAATTCAAGCCTGATGACGGGCTTGCTTCTCCACGCAGATACAGCTAGATGACCCCAGGGTCCACAAATCGTCCTGATATACTTATTACCAACTTCACTGTACACGAAGATCTGGCTTACTACATTTCAGACTAATTTTTTTATATAGGATTCTCTGCAAATAAGGTATTTACTTCTATATGCATCTCTTTCTATATTAAAGGTTTTTTGTTGTTGTTTTGGTAAAAAGAAAAAAATAATAGTATGTTTCAATCCTTAATATTAGAGTTGTATCATTATTTTCCCCAGAATTGGGTGTGCTATGCATTCCTGTACTTTAGTTCACAGAAACAGAAAAGTAAACAGACTTAGTAAATATAGTTGTTTACTGTAAAATAAGAGACAGAAAGCAGAAAGAGAAGGCACTTAATAGGTCCCTCTGTGGATTCTGCTACCAAGAGGGAAACAATACTCCCTACTGAGTTGCTGCATGTTTTATACTTCCTAATCACCAGGAAAAATGAAAGCTCCACAAGCCCACTGAACTCCTCCCTTCCTCTGCCTTTAAAGAGTTTAGGAATGAGCTCAGCTCTGAGTCATGATTAAAATCACCCAGTTATGTTCCTAAGCAGCAGTGCTCAAATTGAAGGTTCGCTTGTGCTACCCCATGCTCCCTGCTTCGCTATTCTACACTACAAAGGAAACAGGGCAAGCTCCAAGCCATCGCTTGAAGATACTTCAACGGTTTTCCAGGCTGTGGTGGAGGGAGATAAACCTCTCTAGAGGAAGCCAGCAGCGGTGGGCCCCCTCTCGTCCCCACAGCTGCTGAGACCAGACCCCTTGGATCTGACGGAAAGGACACCAGCCAGCCAGCAAACCTGGTTTGTAAGCCCAGCTAGAAGGTCTGCTTACTTCTTTACACCTCTTGCTGGAGAAACACCACCTATCAAAGAGTGATCTCTGTCAGCTCACATCACCAAGGAGTTCTGGGCAAAGCAGAAGAAATTTGAGGAAATAAGACAGGAATTAGGATTGCAAGTTATTAGCTAAATAAAAAAACCCCAAACACCTAGAGGTAAAATAAAGGCCTGTTAGAGGAGCACGGCAAGGTAGTCGGGAGCAAGCAGTGGGCAGTTTCTGTGGCTCAGTGTTCTCTAACCCCTGTCTGGACCATTCCAGCCCATCCTTTCACACAATGTGGAGGCAAACTGCCTTGCCCTGTCTGGAGCTGCTGTCTGCGCCACTCCATTAAGACTCAAGCTCTGGTGCTACAGTCCTGTATCGACTTACCAGACTCCAAACTTTAAGAAAATATTTGGTAGTAAACTGTGCCAGACAGAAAAAAAATTCCAACCATCACCAAGAAATACTACATCAATACTAATAAAGAGACAGAGACAAGGAATTGCATTAAATCTCAGTTCACTTCTCTGCAGCTCTCCTTGCCAAAATCCTCCGCAAGCAGCAGAGCGCCACGGTCACCAGGACAACCCCTAACACTCCACTTCCAACTCCCACCAAGCATTCATAAAACAGTCTTCTTTGCCAAAAGTGCTGCTGCTCTTGCATTTCTTCACGGGTGCTGTTTGCTGTGTTTCCTTCTGCCTCATTGGCGGCTAACTTCTGTTCCCAGGTCAAGAATTTTTGAAAGTTCAGATCCACTAAGTCATTTCGGATCATTCTGACCCCAAAGTAGACCCTCTTGATGATTCTCGAAGTCTTCAACACCTGCACGTCGCATTGGTAAGTCCCTGCATCAGACTCCCTGGTAGGGGAAAATCTGATGACACAACTGGGGTTTTTGAAAGGTCTGAACAGCATGTCATTAGTGGTGATCAGGCCTTGGGCAAGTTTCCATGTACAGCTGTAGGCTCTGCTACCAAAGTTGATGACATCTGAGGTCAGGCAGCTGAACCGGAAGGATGAGCCGACGGGGACGGTGAAGTGGAGCAAGCCACAAAGCCAGTCGGCCAGGCAGTCGGACCTGCGCAAGGTACAATTCCTCCTCTCCCCGGCGGGAGTGATCTCACACAACTCCTCCAGCTTGAAGCCGGGCCCACACGTGACGCTGCAGGACGTGGTGTTGACTATGACTTTCACCACAGCTGACTTCAGCTCTGCTGGGATGGTAACCGCTTCGAAGGAAACTACCAGTGGCAGACAGAAAGCACAAGGCAATATCCTGAGGATGAGGCTGTTCCGCAAGGTCTTCATACCAGGGTGATCAACCAGACACGCTGCTTTCTACAGCCATGCAAATTCAGTAGCTTAAAAAACACAAAATCATTCTTTGTAGATCTTCAAACTAAGTATTTCTGAAATCTCACCAGCATTATCTTCAAGACCTAATCCTTCCATTAGGAAAAATCCTCCAACAAGGCAGGCCTGAAGTACAACACTGCTAAAAGAGATGCAACGCATTACTACATTGGTCAGAACGCAAATCGTGAATTCCAGTTCTTGTAACAGGCCAGCAGAATGTTTTAGTCTGCTACACTCCCACCTCCCTTCTCTGTAAGATATTACATACTATTTTAGATGAACTTCCACCGTAAAGAGTACTGTTCCAGTTTAATTTTCCCACCAAACTATCAAACAATAGAAGTCATCACTACTGAAACCTTTAAAATAATGCTGCTGAGCATAAGGAGATCCCAATTCCTCAAGCAGCACAGGTGTCTTACATCCACGTATCCCAAAATCTAAAGCACTCCCCAAATTACCAACATCACGAAAGGAACATTTCATTCTCCAGATCGTCTGATGGCACTGAAATCAAAGGCAATCTGAACAGTATTTCATCACGGATGATATCCGTCTCTACGCAGGGCTCAGTGAAGTCCCTCACATCTCCACGAGCCCGTGTTCCCGGCGGAGCACTGCTGATGTCACAGTCCGGCTGCCTGGGTCAGAATGCGGCCCCAAACCTTCCAAGGGAGAACAAAGAACTCCCCTAAGTCTGAAGCCAAAGCGAGACCTCTGAGACAAGGACTCAGCATAAAAGCATCGTATTAGGCTCTTGACATCCACCACCAGACTCCGAAGGGATTCAACAGCACCGGCCTCACCGCATCACTCAGAGGAGCTGCAAGCCTGAGCCCCGCGCTGTGTCACGTACAGCCACCGACTCCGAAGAGAGATCTGAGCCATAATCTCCACGTTCAACTGATGCATCTGCAAAACAGAAACCACTCGTACGCTGCCACTGCAGCAGCAAAATGCTTGAAGGGAAGACATCCCAGTGTAATTCACTTAGCGCCTGAGCATCTTGAAAGAAATATTTGAAACACCTTGAACATCTTGAAATAGAGTTTTTCATAAAAAATAAAATATCAGAGTTACTTATTTTTGATGGAGTAAATGAACTACGGTCAAAGCAGTTCAATAATCAGTGTCTCCTTACAGCAACTGCAAGATTTGGATTGTCACGTTCCTCAACAGCTCTGCCAGTGAATATCCATATTTCTCTTCCTAACTCTCCCTAATTTATTAAAATGAAGACTTCTGAAGATCTGACATCTGTATTTTCCACATTCAGTTTCCTCAGAGGTGCTCTCTACACCCAGCACACTTTGTGTTCAGCTCCCCTTCCCCACGTCTGTCTCGGAGCGCCTAGGCTGCGCTCAGGTACACAGGGCTTTTACCAGACTCCAGATTTACTCCTCTCTTGAAAAGCGATCACCAACCAGATGCCACACTAAGAAAACCCAAACACCACCACACCAGCTGTGGTGAAGGCACAGTATGTTTGTGTTTGCAGCAGAGATGTATTGTGGGATTCCTAAACATTTCAGCATACAAACAGTCATGGAAGTATGGAAAAGCCAAGACTTGCCCATTGACTTTAGGAAATAAAACATATCTCTTTATTTACAAACACAAAAACTAACATCACTGCTATATACTACCACCAAGCCAGCATCCAACAAATATTGTACAAAACTACAGATACCAAAAAATAAAATAAAAGATGGAAGGAAATAAACCAAGGACATGTACACTGTACAGAGAAGTTTTAACAGAAATGAAGGCTGGAGTCTGTGGCAACTTATATGCTTTAAAATAATCTAGAGAACCACTGCCTGTGCATCTTTTAAAGCTTGTGGGCTCAGCCACACCACACATGGGTGGATTTGAAACAGCAGTGTTCCAGGAAAGATGCGAGTCATCCTACAAGCAGAAAGAACAAAGAAAACTAATACTGCACGCAGGAGAATGAATTTCATTACATGAAGCAGGCCACTGTACCAAAGCCGGAAATGAAAATAGCGGTTTTCAAAATACCTTCTGATGTAAAATGTCTCCTCTCTTCCCATGGTTATAGCTCATGTAACTACTGCATACCTCTGACTGCCAATTAATAAATCTCTTTATGACTCCTCTTCTTGGTTTTTAATGTCCGCAGGATACTTTGAAAATTTAAACACGTAGTGATAATCTCAATAATTACAGCTGAGGAAAAACTGAACATAATTGCATAGGAACTAAAAAAGTCTATAAAACAAGGGGCATTAGGAATGAAAACTTCCTTTTAACAGGCGGCTGGTCTGGTACAGAGCTGTAGGTATTGGACAGAGAAAGTGTCTCTTCCCATTCCCACAAGGAAAATATGACAACCATCTTTAAGGAATAAAAGGTTAAAGCATGGCTGGGAATGAGCTCTTAGCATTCATCTTTCTTCCATTCTTGATCCAGAAGTGGGGAAAAAACTCTGAAAAAATTCTGTTTCAGTTCAGAAAAATACTGGTTCTGATTTTTCTCTAACTGCCAGTACCTACCAGCTAAGGAGGAAACCGATTGTTTCTGGTAGGGCACCTCACAGGAAAGAGGCAAAATAAAAACACTTGCAAGGACAGAAAAAACCTGCCAACACAGCTTTTCATACCACAGGCTAGAAGAAAGCATATAAGGCAAGTATTTCATCTAGAGCTACTTTCTCTTGTTCCTTTTCCCATAAGCAGAGTCATCCTTCATGTATAAAATATTCACAATACGAAGACTCATTCTTTGCAGACTTCAGAGGGTGTCTTGATTCTTCACATCAGATCTCTACCCACTTGAGATGAAATCAAACCTGGCACATAATGAGCAGCAGTGTTTCACTAAGCAGTCAGCACAGAAGACATCCCACTGAGCTAACAAAAAAGCTGATAAGGTAACGCAGCCGGCATAGAAGGGCTCGCAACTCACTGAAATGAAAATTAACAGCAAAGAAAGGGAAGTTTGCAGGATATACAGTCATACGGCATCGGGAATAAAAATACACGCTTTGGGTATTCTTCAATCCAGGAACAAAAGAAATATTTAAAAGACAATGGCTGATCAGCTCTGGAGTGGCAGAGTGTTGGGTACCAGCTCACTTTAGAAACAGTGATGTATGTCAACACAAAGGCAGTCCCATCAGTCTCTTTGCAAATCGTGTGACCTGAGAGTCAGCATCTTACACTCTTCGATGAAGAGGCAGTTAAGGAGGAAGGCAGGCCGTTTCCTCTTCCATATTCATTTCTTACAAAAGTCACTCCCTGAATCCATGAACAATCAGTCTGCTGTATTAGTCAGTCCACTCTGACCGAGCATTTCGTCTATTTTCCACATTAGGGTGCCAATATAGGAAAGAATACAGGAAGGTAAAGAAGAGTGTCTTCATAACAATTCTGAGATTGCACCACCTGCTAAAGAGATCAAAGACAGGTGAAAAATAAGTAACCAGACTCAAATAGATGGTACCAGAAACCAGAGACCACCAAATACGGTAGCCTTTCCAGAAAAAAACTGAGAGAGAACAAGAATTTCTGGATAAAGCCATTCTTTTTAGAGTTCTTTAGAATTTCTGTGTTTGTATTTGAGATCATGTGCACAGGCATGGACAAGGTGGCTAAAGAACTCTTGAGCTTTTACTCCACAAAGCTGCAAGCAAACTTACCTGGTGTAAAAATCTTTGATTCACCACTCCCAACATCTCAGAGCAAAAGCACAACTTTAGCTCCATGTAAGCTTGGGTTAAACCAGATTCCATGCTAAAACTACAGAATGGCTCAAGCTTCTCAGTTTGTTTACACTGAATCCCCATTTCGACCCAGCAGCTTTAAGAATAAGGCACTGCCTGCCAGCCTGCACAGCGCACTGACACAGACGCACTTGCAGCAGGCTCCGAGTCCCAGCCCTGCAGTCTGCACAATGACACGGTGTTATGGCTTGTCACAAACATCTTCCAAAGGAGAAATGCTTGTTGCGTGACTGTTTCAGTGGATGATTAGTTACTTCAGCAAGGAACAGCACAAGGAACTAGCAGAATTAACAGCTTCATGGACGAGAGACAGAAAGCGCAGTCTGGCTCCAGGCTCCCAGGCAGGTGGCCATTTGAATTTGGAAGTGTGTATTTGCACGTGGTGGAACACCAGCAACCCCAAGAAACAAAACGGCTGCTCAAAACAGGAATTGTAAGCACAAGTCGTAAAGAGAACAAAAGGCAGACAGACAGGAACTTCACAGACTAACAGACTCCTGTGCGTTTGGAAAGAGCCAAGCGACAGTTTCTTCCAGTGGACAATCTGTTCTTCCCATAACACGACTCACATAGGCGCTTCCAACACCGACTACTGAGATCTACTGCATGGATCTGTTGGATCCTCTTAAGCCAACAGTACCATAGAAGGAAGCACAGTAACAGGTCCTAGTAAGAGACAGCAGGCCATCACAGCAATGTTAATTATTTGCCTATAGCTCAATCCAGCCAAAGAACACCACCATGGAAAAGTACCTTCAAGTGCTTACAGGCGAAAAAGATGAAAAGTAAATTTTAGAAAACTCTATCACCTCCAACAGATGGGTAAAGCAAGTGGGGAACTTGGGTCTAAACCCAGTTGTTCATAGGAAAAGAAAATTTCCATTTTACAATGTCCAAAACCCAAAGCTAACTGTAGTGGGACAGGTATGCACATCCCAAGCTCAACAGCAGCAGCAGCCAGTAAAATTCCACTGTTGTCTTTCATAGCAAGTCAGACTATATCACAACAACTGCATTCGAAGCATCACAAGCAAAACCACAAACATCCTCCCAAATATGGCCTTGCAAGTATGTGTAAAAAAACAAGACAGGAGTCTGTCTAGAATGTTGCTTCATTTGAAATGTTTGAGAGAAAATGGGAGTATTATTTTTCCAGCTCTCAGAACAGGCTGATGCAATAGCAATCACAAGCTGCAAGAAGAAAGTACACTGCGATCCGTCTACACGTGTAGATCAAGCAAGTTAGCAAAACAAGTTGGTAACAAAGCTACATAAACATACCTTACAAAAGCTGAACAAAAATACTTGCTATTAAAACTACTTATCTGAAAACAAACTGCTTAATCATGGAAAAGTCAAAGTACCCAGCACTGTTTTTTTGAAGCAAATGATGACTAAAATTCATTTTGGAAGCAACATTGTTTCCAGTGCACGATCCTTTCTCATTTACATCCTTTTGCATATGGTCATGTTAATTAGCAGCATGATAAAACAAAGCAATCAACAAGCCTGCTGACGAAACTAACAGTTATACTCATTTGGTCTTCAAACCGGCCTCGTCCATCCAGCATGGCACAACCGAGCGGTCAGGCTGTGAGACAGATGCCAGCAAAGACACCTGAGGATCCCCACAGTCCAGACAACTCCTTACCATCACACTTTAAACCATACTGGATGTCCCTAATGACTTGAGAAGTCTAAAGAGAATCACCCTGCCCGGTAAAGCCGACACTAGAAACTACTCAGTACCTCCCAGGCTACAAACAAGCTCGGAGGATATTCTTGGCTGTTTAATATCTGGATTTTGCAAGGTGCAGTGTGAAAGGATTAAATGGAAGCCCAGAAAACATCCACCACGTTTTTCCACGTATAGAGTAAATTTCTTTTATCCCATCCCCTTTTTCTGCAAAACAGTAATTATCAGTACTAGTGCAAGCAATGTAACAGGAGCTGAGCAGGAAGGACAATGAGCAAGGTGGGCAGCATAGGACCAGCAGTGAGGGAAGGAGGGGGAAATAAAATCACTTCTGTACAGTCCAAAATCCACAGCAGCAGCTGCTGAGCTCAAGGAAATGCAAAATTTGTATACCAATTACGTTGTGTCCTTGAAACTGTTTATAGATCAACCCTAAGTTCTTTATTACAATCTAAAAAAAAAGGAGTTGGCATCACGTAATCCAATCACAGGCTTTCTTCACTGTGCTCCAATGAACTTTTCCCAAATAAGAAGCTGAAGTAGCAAATGAGATGGATGGGAAACACTTGGTCTCCCTGAGACTAAGTCTGGGCCCCGACAAAGGTGACTGCAACAGTCCTGTTTTCGTACACAACCAACAAAATATGACCAAAAAAAGGGGGAGAAAAGTCCACAAAAATCATCCTCATTTGCAGCAACTGTACTTTGTGGAATTTAACTAAGGCTGTTGTATAGCTAGGAATTGAAAATTCAGCTCCTGACTTTTATCTCAGGGTTCTTTTATCAAACAGACCATTATCTATGCTCCGTTTCCTATTTCTGCTTACAGAACTTCTCTGTTCTTCATCACTCTGCCTGATATCGATGGCACAAAATGTCAATTTCAGCTTCAGAATCCTGTGCTATTTACATTTTTCCCCCCTCAAACCCAAATATTATTACTGTTTATGTAAGTGTTGATAGAAGTTCTCAAAAAGATTAGTTATCAAAAGATTTTTTGCTTTTGAAATAGTGCTCTATCTCTATCAAAAACCCTATATGCTCTTTATATGTAGCATCATAGGCACAGATACCAGTTTTATTACAAATATTAAAGGCACTTCTGCTTAAAAAAATGTAAAATTTTGCCTATCCTTGACAGCAGCTAAACATTTCGTGAGCAAGTGCCATTTGGGAAGATGAAACGCTATGACTCTATCAAGTCAGGGTCTGCACAAAGCAAGGCCACCAAGCAAGCCAACGACGCTCCCGCTGGGTTCCTTACCTGTCAAAGGCTGTCCCAGCTCCGCCTGCACTTTACCCTTCGCTGCTCCTTCCAGAGGTAAAGCACCTCTGTCCCCTTTGTAGAGTTTCGGTTTAAATGGAGAATCTTTGTCTTTACCTTTTGATCCTTTAGGCCTGCCTGCTTGCTTCTTCTTGGATTTACCATCTCCCTTCACACCCAGCAGCGGATGGACTTCTGTGGAGAGACGACGTGTTACCAAAGTGAATTATCCCTCAGGATGCTTACAGCAGCATACACAGCCCTTGGTGTTAAACACAAACAGTACTAAAAATTACAATTTCAGGATGCCTTTCCTCACTCCCAGTCTGCGAAATGCCAGCAAAATATGCCGAGTTGGTGACCATTAATAACTGTTCTAAGAAGTGACTTCACAGGAAGGAGAAAATCAAGGAGTGACCTTCTGAACATCTGGTCTTCAGACCATCTCAGATGCAGAATAGGCACTAAAACAATGGTAGCTTCTACGCACCATCATTAGGTACTCCTTGTAGTTCAATGTTGGTGGTTTTGGGCTTCTTCTTTGGTGCCTGAGGTCCATCAGAGGAGGACTGCCTCTTCTTCTCAGAACCTATGCCCTCATCAGTTAAAGAACTCTGAACCGCATCTGGTGGAGGTCCATAGGGGTTTTCTTCCGGATCTTCCACTTCAGGAGCAATGGGTAAGTAAAGCAGAGCCTTCGAGTCCTCCAGTTCTTCATCGCTGTGAAGGAAAAAATTTGCTTTCGTTTAAAACTAGGGGTTATTACAACCTATTATACTGGGAATATTCATGATACATTTTGTATTCATACTTTAAACAAAACATTCTTTCACCTGCTACAGAAGGCAGCAATGGGATCCACACTGGTTACATCCACTTCTTCATCTTCTGCAGCATCAGCACCTGAGAACCAGGGAAAAAAGACAAATTAAGGACACTAACGAAAAGACCAAATTACTCTGAAAGAATGGCACCAACTGTGCTTAGATGTCTAAGCATGCAGAAGTGAGAACCAAAGCAGAAAACAAACCTAAAGTATTTCCTCTTAAATCCGTCAGGTTTTTACTTTTTATGTTCTAATATAGACCTATTGTTACAGAACACCAGTAATAAAGCTAGACAAAAGATTTAAAATCTTCTAAATGTTTTGTTGTTTTCACTAAACTACCTCTAAATCCGACATTTATTTTAACGCTTAATTCCCAAAAGCCAATGTTACACTTGAATATTAGAAACTGCTAAGCAGTTAACCAAACAGGAGAAGTGTTGCGAAGCCTGGTAATGAGGAGAGCTCTGTGGCACGCTGGGAATAATCCTTGTTTCTTCCCATGGTTTACCACAGCCTTTCACAGCACACAATTTTCTGGCACCACCAAGTGGCCTGGCTGCGCTGCCATGGATTCAAACAGCACGGCTCCTCTTCAGAGCAAGCCTCTACGACGACGTACGTCGATTCACTGCCGCTTTCTGCTTAAACATACATCGGAGAGGGGAGGCATTTCTCAAAAACTACTGCATGTCATTTGGCAGGAGTGATATTGATTCTCAGTTCATACATCTTCATTTATCCACTGCTGTTTTGTCATTTACCACCCATGTATACTACTGTGACCACGCAGTCAGACTACAAACTATTCGGTACACAGAAACGCAGTTTATGAGGTACCTGTCTGTTCTGGTTCGCTCTTATCTTCATCTTCAATGTCAAACTCTGACTCTCTCTCTTCATATTCTACATTTTCATCCAGCTCTTTGAAGTCTGGCGCAAAGGCACTCCAGTTTTCCTAAACCACAAATTCAAAGCAGTTTTGACCTTATGCAAAGGAACAGCAGCTGTAGTGAGGACTCACACAATTACAATCCCATTCTACATTAAAATCCCCCAAGCCACGTGCAAGATCACAAAAATCAAGCCTCATTCAGGTCCACAGTCACATGGCAAATTAGGAACAGCACAATCCTACTGAAAACACAAGATTATAATCCTCCTTAAAGACTGCCATGTATGCCGTAATTGCCCCTAAAACCAACGCTGTACGTTAGTGTTTGGCCACTTCAGTTTTGGCTTGCTAACTCAGACTTCCCGTGCTTAAACGACACATTCGGGACACCATTCCCACACAAAATGTCCCTGTGATGATATTTAAGACATAACACAAGCAAAGCTTAACTAGCTCAGCAGCTGAAGCATGAGTACCCTCCTCACACTCAACAAGATGGCAAACATATGTCAAGCTAGGCAGGTGAACTGAAAGAGCTCGTTGAATTGGGATTTGAAAAGGATTTCAGCATGTAACCTTCACTCTACCAGGCTGGAAGCCACTGGGGAACCCTCTTAAGGAAACGATCTAAAACGCTTACCACTTGATTCTGTGCCCATATTGACACAACACCACTCGAAATCGAAGCTATGATCGGTCGGACAGGATGCCACTGGATTTATTTGAAAGAGAAAAGAGGAGGAGCTTAATTGGTAAACAGAATTAAGAAAGCTTAGTTTTCAAAATTAACGAGAACCATAGCAACAGCAGACAGTTTTCTTACTGCTACATCCAAGAGCAGCTCTCCTCTGGTCCCATGGAGGATTTTCACCAGGTTTCCAATACTCTTCTCCCATATGTACAGGGCATGCTGCCGTGCTGAACCTGCCACTATATATTCACCGTCACCAGAGAAACAGCACTTCTTCCACGGTGTCCTGCACGCAAAGACAGCATCACAAGTTAAACAACAGCACAGCATGGAGGATGGAGGACTGCGGGGTGGGCTTGCTCTTCAGACTGAGATCTTACATGCTCCCATCCACAAATAATATTTAAACTTCAAATCAAAACACGACACACAGGTTTCAAATGAAAACATCTGCCCATTGCACTGCAGAAGATACTGAGCCACCCTTCATCCAGTGACTCCCATTAGTCCCGAGCACCCAAGCCTCACCTTTTCCAGTCAGGCTGACCAGCCACTCCCCTGCCTCTTACCTGTTCACCAAATCCTGCAGCTTCTGCATCGGTTCAGGCTCCCCATCTCGTCCGCAAGTTAGAATTTCACGGCCATCGTACACCCGGATTATCCGGTCCGCTGTGTTTATTAGAAAGCAGCTGCAGGAAGGAGGGCACGGAACACGCATTGCATTAAAAGACTAAGAAAATAAAAAGAAGCAGAATACACTCCAGGAAAGAACTGTGGGGTTTTTCTGAGACTACCCTATAGCTTTCAATCCTTCTCTAAAGATACCACTTGGCAAATGAAGTAACTCACCTTCCTTTCCGAGCAAACTCAATTGATTTAATAGCTGTGGTGTTGCTGGTTCCAGTGGTCACTCTGAAGGAAGCAACAAGATCCTGAGTGTCTGTTTTTAAGACCAAGATCTGAAGATTAAGGAGACAGAAGGCAATCAGTGTCTTCATTATAACTCACTCCCCTTTTGCTACCTTTCACATCAGCTACTAACCCTGACAACAGAAGCCTCAGCAATCTACACAGGAATACTTGGGATCCTGCAACTGTAGTTTCTACTACAGTTTCTGCGACAGTTCTGCGACATAAAGTGGTTTATTTACACTGGAAAAGGATCCAACAAATATGGTCAAAGACAATAGCAACACAAAGAGCTAACTCAGACAAAGATGATAGTCTAGAGGTCTTCACAGATAAAGTGAGATGCTTTACTCAGAAGATCACATCAACACAATACAAATCATTCAAGAGACATTCAGGAAGCCCTATGAGTACATTAAAACAAAGAACGCAGCCCAGAAACGGTCAGGATCTCGGTAAAGACAGGAAGCAATCTCGGCCCCGGCATCCAGTACCCGGATGCTGAAGTCTCACCTTCCCCTTGGCATTGCCCGTATAAATGTATTCCCCTCGCCTGTCAAAGGAGGCCACCACATTGAGATCAGAATCATCATCCACAGGAAGGACAACGTGTTTGGAGTCCGACAGCGTTAGCATCACCGGCGCCGACTTCATGGGACAAACCAAAACTCTGTTTCTGCAAAGCAGAAAGAGAAGAGTCAGTAGTTTCTTCTCCGGAAAAGAAGTTTCCACATTTAGAAGTGGAAAAAAAATCTCAACCTATATCAAGAAATACAGAATAGCTCTGTGTTTTTATTATCTTATTTCATCTTTGTCACTTTAATCACAGCGTGACATTTAGCTGGTGTCTACTTTCATTTCCTTTCTTTTTCTGGAAGCTTCTCCAAGTTTATGCAGAAACTTGTAAACTCAACAAGACGTTTCTATACACATTTCTAAGAGTTATTCTCTTGTTTACTCTCCTCCCTTCCTGATATGGTCATAACAAAGAGAGCCACAACAAATCCAGTTCAGGTTCTAATCACAAAAAGAAGATACACTGACAGCACCTACGAGATTTGGAAACAAGCCCTTTGCAAACTGCAATAAAAGCAGTTTAATAACCATTAGTTCTACCCAAAATGAGAGCATTCAACCCTTTTTTTCACAGGACTTACTGGTCTCGAGGGTGGTACTGAACTTTCAAGATTGGCGAAGGAAATCGAAACCTCTGGTCGCAGTCTCCAGAGAGCACATCCCACTGCGACACAATGTTATCAGTCGAAGCACTCACCAGTTTGTGACCATCTCGACTCCAGCTACAGTAACGAGAGGCAGTTCGAGTAAAAGTTACTCCTTAAAGGCATAAAACTTACACCCTGCAGTTTAGAGTTATCAGAGCAACTCATCAGACTCACATATAAACCTGTTAGCCTGAAAAAGAACCGAACGTCCTAAAGTGTAACAGGCATAATGTATTTCCAGACTCTCTTAAAGGAAGCTATCTTGAACTGTAACCCAGCACCCCACAGGGGGCTGGCTCCCAGGCGTTCGGAGCCGTCGGGGTCCGGCAGCGCCCGACGCTCAGCAACCCCAGGCACGGCCCAAGGAGCAGCAGAACGGCCCCCCACGCCCAGCGTGGAGGCTGCCGGCCCTGCTCCGAGCGGCGCTGCCCTCACCAGAGCGAGCAGACGGGGTGGATGTGGGCGCTGATGATCTTGGCGATGCCCCTGGTCAGGAAGTCCCAGATGACGATGCGGCCGTCGTTGCAGCCCACGGCCAGCAGCGTGCCCCAGCGGTTGAAGGTGCAGGTCAGGGCCATGCTGATGCAGTCCAGCGTCCCATCCGCCTCCTGCGGGGAGAGGGCACCGGGGGGGGGAGGGCCGTCAGGCCTCCGCCGCCCCGGCCCGGCCGCCGGCAGCAGCCGG
>Ga0065711_1005594_pt1 | contig 19750 bp, 11 predicted proteins | sample Hoacrofraction12_FD_59098 | JGI IMG/M metagenome (GOLD analysis project Ga0065711, IMG submission 59098) | Hoatzin crop microbial communities from Cojedes, Venezuela - Epithelial fraction 12 v2 (version 2) | ecosystem: Host-associated > Birds > Digestive system > Esophagus > Crop | place... | reverse complement strand
GCCCAAGCAGGGTCACCCAGAGCAGGCTGCACAGCACCACGTCCAGGCGGGGCTGGAATATCTCCAGAGAAGGAGACTCCACAGCCTCCCTGGGCAGCTGGGCCAGGGCTCTGTCACCCTCAGAGGGAAGAAGTTCTTCCTCATGTTCAGACGGAACTTCCTGTGCTTCAGTTTGTGCCCCATTGCCCCCCTCTTCTGTCTTTTGATAGTTAAATTTGCATTAAATTTGGAAGGTGCTACATAATTTGGGGGTTTTGGTGTAATTTTTTCGGTTTGCCTCTGATAAAGGAGATCTGCCCAAGGGTCAGCCTCCCACGGTAGCCTGTGCTCCCTCTGCTTGGTGGAGAGCGTCCCTCCCTCCTGCGGGCAGGGGGCCCGTGGCAGGGCAGGGCTGGGGGAGCCCAGCACCCGGCTGAGCCAGTCGCCCCAGACCTGGCCAGAGGCTGGAGGAGGCTGGGTGGCTGTGCCGTGCCCAGCAGCTGAGGCTTGTAGCCATCCAGTCAGCCCAGCTGAGCAGAGACCTGGACCTCTGGGCCATCCATTTGAGATTTGGGAGGGCTGCAATGTTCAATACGCGTTGGCAGGGTTGGTTTGGGGCCACCTCTGAGACAAAATCATGGCACGGGGGGAGACCCCAACCCAACCATTACCCCACGGACCATGGGAGGCAGGGGCAGATGGACTTCTAAGAGACATCTGCCTGGCTCCTCTGACAGCCTTCAGTCTACATCGGCAAGATGCCATGGCCAAGTGCCACCATCCAAACCACAACAGTGACACATCCCAGGTGCAGAGCTACCCCCTTTCTTCCCTGCTTGCTCAGTGCTCTTGGAAGGAGGGAAGATGTGAATTTCAGCATAGTGTGGACTTGCTTCCTCCAGCCCTCTGAGAGCCCACCCAAGAGCCATGCTCACACGCCCATGCCCAAGCACAGAATGATGTGCCAGGTCCTCCCCGGCCAAGCTGACAGCACCCATTGCGTTTGTCCCTGTGGCTCCAACACCAGTGAGAGATTTGCCACTGACTTCACCCGGGGATGGAGCTGGTCCGGTGATTTAGATAAACATTCGGGAAGGGGCCGGGGAGCAGTGATTTGGCCCCACGTCCCATCCTGACTGGAGGCACTGTGCAATGCCCCACGCTGTCATTTTCCGAGCAAGCCTCGCACCCCTCACAGATGTTGTGGAGGCAGCTGGTGGCTCACATGGCCTTGACTCCTTCTTTCCAGCTCATTAAAAGGAGCTATGGTACATTCAATCCTTTCCTAATGTCACTTTTCCCTTGGAGCTGTTGCTGCAGTGGTTATCACAGTGTTTATGTGACCACGAGCAGAGGGGACAGTGGTCTGCAGCCTCTGCTTGGCAGTGGAGGTGATGAGCCAAGAAGACCATGTTCCCATAGAGATGCATGGGTACAGGCTGGCCAGGTGGCTGGAAATAAGGAGGTGGTTCCCAGCTGGCCAAGCCATGAAATCCAAGCGCAGCCCCTGTGCCCACGGAGGGAACAAGGGATTTAACTCATCTTCTAACGGCGCCTGGTGAAGTTTTGCTGGGATGACATGAGTGCTGGTGGCAGCAGCCCTGAGGGACCCAGCGGGTCCGTTTTCCTCCGTGTCCATCTACGAGGATGGCTGTGAGCCCACAGCCACCCTCTGAAACTGTATTTTGTCCTTCTGCTGCCGGATGGATGAGCCCCATTCTTGCTACACTCCCCTGCGATTGCCCCAGGNGTCGTGGTGTGTACCTGGGAGCGGGGGACTCTGAGGATGGCCTTGCATTGCCCCATTTCATCTAGGCATGGGAAGGCAAAAATTAAAGCTTTCGACCCTCAGACAAATGAAAACCAACCCCTTTTTAGGGCAGGGCTACTCTGACTACCTGCAAATGATGCTGAGACAGGAGCACCAACTCATCAGAGGGGCCAATTTTCCCCATTGCTGGCTCTTGTTGGAGACTTCTGGCTAAAATTTAGAAATTTCACCCCAAAGCCCAAACCCGTAAGTAGTGAAAAGCCAGCTGCAGCCCTGGAAGGATGCACAGCTTCCAGCTCTGCCGTGGGATGGCATGGGAAGAAATCAGGGGGTTCCCGAAGCTGGGACATGGCTACGGGGTGTCCGAGGAGCTGGGGAGCACCATGGAGGTTGCAGGGGGAGGTCTGCGTGGGGCACACGTGTGCAGGTGCACGTGTGGAGCGCAGGGAAGGAGTGGGCGGCTTGGAGATGGTGGCTTGTCCCAAGTGCTCCCAGTGCTGTGTGGCACAGCGGTGGGGGCTCTGCACCGCGACGGCAATGGGGGCCGCCCGGCCGTGCAGGGCGGATGGAGGGCTCTTTTCCGGGGGAATGAATGTTTTCAAACGAATATTTTCTATTTCCTACAGTTTCTATTTTCCCGGACTGAAGCCATAACATTTGCGTATGTTTTTTTCCAAGTGAGACACGGAAGCAGGAAAAGTCTTGAAAGGCTCAGACAGCTCATGGGATTTGTGGTGGTTTTTTTTATTTTTTGTGTTTTTTCTTGTTTTTCCTTGAGACTGTTCCAGATTGTTCCAGAGCAGAGACCTGACTGCCCATGTCCCTACTCCGAGCTTCTTCCGGAAGGTATTAATCATCCTCGCACACCACGGCACTCATCCACCTCTGCGCTGGGTTGTGTGTGTGCGCTGGGAAAGCCGCAACCTGCAGCCAAGCTGCTTCAGGTCCGTGCACACCCGAGGGAGCCTCAGGGATTGCTAAGAGTGGGGTTTTTTTTTCCCATTTATGCACTTACATTCAGTCTCTTCCTCACCAGCCAGGAACAAAAGGGCCCAGGCAACACCTTGAGCCCAAAAGGCTTTTGGAAAGTCCAGATCTGGTTGTGAAACTGCGGAGGCCGATTTCCAGGGGAAAAGCATGCAAAGTTGCATCAGTCCAATCACCTGTTTTTGTTTAAGTCCACTAGCTGAAATCATCCACCTAAGATAATAATTTCCAAGCCAATCTGGATTTGATTCCGATAAGACAGCAACTGACTGGCAGGTTTGTAAACCTTCTCCCCCCCACTGTTGATCTATTTTTATTTTGCCCTTTCACTGTGGCCCCTTCTGCATCTCTGAACGGGACCAGAAAAGGACTGGGTGGTAGTAAGATCTTTCCTTGCCTGGACACGAAAATTAGAAGCAATCCCTCCTCATCCTCCAATCTCCCGGCATGGGAGAGCATGAATGCATTTCATCTAAACAATTCGGTTTTGAGCTGTTTCCCCAAATTGATTCAGACCTCTGAGAGCTAAGCGGAGCCAGGCAGGACCCCCCCCATGCCAAAGCCGACATTGTTCCAACCCTTGTACCAAGGCCAGCTTTGGCCCATGCTTTTTTGATATTTACCCCTCGTTGACTCAGAGCAGCAGTGACGCTAACTCCGCTCTTGGTGAGGAAGGCACTTTCTGTCCTACGTAGCTACGAGAAAAGGAAATAAAGCAGCATCTCTCCCAGGACTGGCTGCACCCAAAGTCTCCCACTAATTTCTTTCTCCATCTTGATAACCCTTTTACTCCCATCTCATGGGACCTCTGACATGCAAACACATGGATTGAAGGGTTTGCCAAGAAAACACCATGAAATCCAGAAGATACTTCAGGGTGGTGGTGGGAGATGAGTGGTGCTGAGACCCGGGACGACCTGGCGCTCCCCGCCGAGGGAAAGGAATGAAATATGGAGGGTTCAAGCTCCCTGGACAAAACAGTGCTTAAAAAGTCCAATAAAAATCACTGTGAGAAGAATTATGGTCAGACGCTGGGCCCATCAGATTGCTCAGCTTGGCTCAGCCTCCCCTGGGCTTTCACGGAGAGGCGGCGGGAATGGCTCCTGGAGAGATGGATTGGTCCCTGGTCGCTGCTCCGGGAAGGAGCGGGGAGATCCATCCCTCCAGCGACGTGGGGATCCAAGCGACGCTGCCGAGTCATTGCTCACAGCTCGCAGGCTGTCAGGACACCCAGCTCACTCCCGGCCCATGGATAACCCTCTCCCAGCCTCCAGCAAGGGGTCCCTGTGCTGAAGGGAGGTCTCCAGCCCTGCTGAGATGGGAACATCTCAGTTGCAGGCTTTGTACAGAGTAGGGCAAATCCGTAACTAACTCTTCTCTCCAGGACAAGGATGCAGAGTTACAGGAATCGCTCCTTCCCTGATGGGGCTGTTTGCTGCCAGGATCAGTGGGAGCTCGGGACTGAAGGCTGCATCGCTGTCAGTAGCACCAGCTAGAAATGGTCACTTTGGAGCAAGGCTGGAAGGAGTTTCAGACACCTACCCAAAGCCTTGGTCAAAGGTGAGGGGCATGTCCTGACCAACGTGGCTCTGATCGCCACAGCCGTCCCTATAGGCACTCCCCTAGGCAGATGCACGGGTGCTAGGGAGCACCAGGCTACTCTTCACCAAAGTGTCCATGTTTGGTGCCTAAAATAAACCGTGCACGCCATTATTCTGTGCAAGGGTTCTATCGCTGCAGGCTCTATGCTTTTGCTTTGCTCACTGTGCTCCTTGCTGGCCAGCCGAGCGGCCACGGGGGCAAGCAGCCCAGCACCGGCCCCAGCCCACAGGCACAGTGCCTGGCTTGGGGCTGGTGGCCGTGACTCGCAGCCCGGGGCTGTGGTGGGTCACACTGCCACAGCGCATCAGCTCCAAGCAGGCACTGACGAGGGCTGTGGCTAATCGAGGCGGCGCATGAAATTTGGGATGGCCAAATGCAGCTGCCCCAGTTGGCATTTGCCCAGGACAGAGCGTGGAGTTCATGGAAAGAAGCTGTTTCCCCGGCGGTGTTGGTCTTTGTGTGGGGCACACAGGTGGGAGATGTGTCACTCCCAAACCAGTCCTCACTGGTGGGGGAAAGCAAGGCTGGGGCTTCAGCAGCTCTTTGCTTTCAAGCCGGGATGTTAGCTGATGGATGTGGATAAATGCTGCTTCCTCCAAGCCCCTGCCTGTATTCAACCCCTCTCTGGTCACGCTTTGGAAAGATGCAAGAGGACATGGGGACTGGCAGGGAAAAGACTAGAGAATGTCCTCCAAAAGGCCACTTTGGACTCATGAATAGGAATGTGCCCAGATAATTGAGCTCCTCACAGCAGCAAAAAGATAATGAGAGATCCCTGTGGCCAGTTCAAACTCAGGGACACTGCTCAAGTGTCACCTCTTGCCACTGGCTCCAAGGCTGGTGGGTGGCTTAACAGGGCAAACTTCATGTAAAGCTGTCCTGAGGGATGCTTCCCACCACGGTGATGGGCAAACAATTGTTTACTCACTCAGAAATGCACCCCGTGCCCTGCAACCTGATCTTGAGCAGGGGAGGGGATGGCATGAACCAAGTCCTGCCTTGGGAAAGCACTGGGGCAGCTGCACTGGGTGGGACGTGCCCTGACCCCTGGAAGGAAGGAGCCCAAGGAAAGGAGACTCCACCAAGGATGAGATTCTGGCTGGGAGGTCCCCGACGTGAGTACCGGGTCTGCTTCTGCTCGCTAGGTCAGTGATGGTGTGAGGAGATCCCAGCATGGAGACACTGTAGCTCCACACAGGGCTTCATCTCTGAAGCCAAGCACCTTGCAGAATGGGCTTTGAGAAGCCATCTCTGCATCTCCTTGGCTGCCAACCATCCACATTCATTGGCAGAACCTGTGATAATCCTGGTGACAGTGAGGTGCAAGAGGGCTGCTCTGCCATGGCTACGGCAAGCTGGGAACAGAGCAGGTTTGGGAGGCTGTGGGGGAATGAGCAGATGGGTCCCGGTGCAGAGCACAAAATCTCAGTGTTCCCAGGCTATGAGACAGAACATTTAGTCTGCAAGCCCCTGCGAAATAGCAGGAGCCCATGAGAAATCTGGTATTTCATCTGTTGAGTTTTTTGTATTTAAGCATTGCTTGGGTTTATTATTACCCGATGGAGGGTGAAAGCACGGCCCCGCAGGGTTGCAAGGGCCAAGCAGTGCTCAATTCCCCCCTCAACACGCTCAGTTTGGAAATCGTGATGCCAAGGGCCAAAGGCCCTGTCCCCAAAGATGGGTCAGTAAATCAGGCAGATGAAGATGCTCAATTGAACGTGATGACACCGTGGAGCAGAGCTTGCCCTAGCAGGATCCAAGTAAGCCCTTCAGATCCTATTCTGCTGCCACCCACCTTCTGCCACAGAGGGGACCAGCTGGGATTGAGCCTCTCCTTTGGTGCACACTCAGCAGGGCAGCGGGCACCTTTTTCTGGAGGTCTCACCAATCCCTAAACCGCCAGCTGATCTACTCTATCTGCCTATAAATTTTCCATATTTCAGCAGCACAGTCCCTGTGGATAGGAAAAACCTGCCCTCAAACATCTGAGAGTCTCGGCTAGACTGTGGGCTTCTTTTATAGCAAGGGGGGAAACAGGGAGTTGCAGACACAAATTTACCTCCTACAGAATGAGATGGGGAGAGGAAAGCCCTCTCTACTCTACTTACAACATCGCACCGACCTGCGGTGTTGGGGTAAAAGAAAGAGTTGCAGAGGCTGCAGGAGCATGTGAGAAGACTCGGGGTGTGCCTGCCAGTCCCAGGGACTTGGCCAAGGTGGGCACATCCCCATGCTGAGTCCCCTTGCAGCCAGGACAAGATGGGAGGTTTAACGGGAGCTTTGGGGAGCAGCTGAAAGAAGATGGTGAGATGCACTACTGCATCTAATTAACTTCTCTGAGGAGTTGAGGAAGAAGATTTCTCCTGATGGAAGTGAGTAACAGAGGCTGGTATTGTCAGGGAATGGTGTTGTAAGGAAGAGAAGACCTGGCCCTGCTTGGCTTCAGGGTAGGTGGGATGGTCTCTGTTCCTAACAGCCCAAAACTTCATTGTGATGGACTCACCAAACCACTCATCTCGTGCTGGCACCTGATTTGTAAGGTGAAGCAGCAAAAGGGCTGATCACCAGCAGCTGTGCTGGAAGCATGCTGGCTGGGGCAGGTTTTTTATGTGTCCTTATGCTCCTCAGCTCCCCAGGTCTGTGGAGACACTTTAAGAAGAACACACAAGGCAATAGGCACGAACGTGAGGCTGCAAGGTGTTTCTGGCTCATACCAGCCAAAGAAATGACACTGAAACACAGAGCTGTCGCTACTGTGTTTACAGGTGGCAGAACTTGTCGTTTAAATCAGTCCTACCCAAACCCCTGGGCTTCACCTTCCTCTGACACTGGGGACTGAAGACCTTGTCCCTTTGCTCCCCGAGTTTCCCATCCCGGGAAGAGCTCCTGAGCATACAGCAACACTCAGAGCCTGCGCGATAAGCCCTGCCACGGGGCGAGCCTTGGCTCAGAGTTCAGTTTGAGGTGACGCCCATCACTTTTAGTACAAAATCTTTGATTTATGAACCCTCCTACCCCGGTGAGACAAAAGTAAACAGCCTTTACACCCTGTCTCCTTCACAGCCGCGGTGCTGTTCAAATACCCTGGGAATCTGCAGAGAGCGGGACGGAAGAAGTCACCGTTTCCCAGGACACTCCAGCTCCTGCTGACATCCTCTGCTCAGACCCATCTGACCCCGAGGGAGCTGGGGACAGAAAGTCCCTCGGTGGTGTGGTGGGGGCAGGTGTCGGCCCCTCTGAGGGTGTAAATCATGAGGGGAGGATGATGGGGTGTCGGTGCAGTTGTGATGGTGGAAATGGGGTGTACGAAGAGAAGCGCTGAGCCCCGGGTCAGCATTGCATGAGTCGTATTTGGTGCAAAGACAAAGGGAAGGGAAATGGGAGGATACATACACCGTGATGTGCCAAAGCTTTCAGAGAATCACAGAATCATTAAGGTGGGAAAAGACCTCTAAGATCACCGTCAACCCAACACCACCATGCCTGCTAAACCGTGTCCCCAGGTGCCACTTCTACACGGTTTTTGAACCCCTCCAGGGATGGGGAACCCACCATTGCCCTGGGCAGCCTGTTCCAATGCCTGACCACTCTTTCAGTAAAAAAATTTTTCCTAATCTCCAATCTAAACCTGCCCTGACGCAAGCTGAGGCCAGGACGACCCTCTGTACCACAGCTTGTATTAATATGGTCATCCAAGTCCATCAGGGCTGTGCTGCTGTCCCCACACAGCAGCCCCTACTGCAGGACCCGCAACCACAGGACCTCCCTCTCCAAGCGAAGATGCTTCCCCTGGCTCTTACAGTCACCAGCCTTGAGACACGTCCGAGCACATCTGTCCCCAGCAAAGCCACTAACCACAGCCGTGTCCCACCCTGAGGACCTGAAGAGCCGGACAGTAGACACATTGCCGTAACATACACAGGTCCCTTCAGCACCTAAGATTGCTTAGCATGAAAAATACATGGATATACCCAAATGCTCATATGCAGCAGTAAGCAACACTTAGGGTTTTTGTTCCCTTTTAGAGGTTTTCAGTTCTCCAGTCCTTCTCCACCAGTAAAACTTGGTGGAACTGTTCTCTTAGCCTCTTCAGAAGGCAACCACTAAAGTTCAATAATCAACCAGTGGTAGACTTCAGTCCCTACCTCTTTTCCATCAAGTGTTGGTTCCCCATTGGGTAACCCCCTTATGCTTATACATTTAGCACTGCTGGGAAAATCTTTCTGTATCTTGTCTGCACTCCCATGTTCTCCTAGAAACACCCATCTCTTGGGATGCTGCACACTTGTTTCAAACACTCGGACATTTTGGGCTTAAAAGGAAACCACTTGTCCCAGTACAAACAACAGAATTTATGTATTAATTTAACGTAATTTCATGTCAGGCAGACGATTGGTTGAAAGACATTTACTGTCAAGATGCTTTCAAAGAAGAGCCAACGTACCTGCAGGCTCCTCGGTGCTGCTGGCGGCGGTGGTGGGGGGAGCGGCGGGGATCTCTGTGCAGGACAGCGAGAAGCAGGAAGGAAAGGAGAGGAGATAAAAGCAGGCATTATTCCAGATCCCAAAGAGCCTGGCCCCTGCATGCACCGTGTTTGCCCTTCCCAACCATGTCTACCAGCAAGGAGTCTTTCCCAACTACGTTCCTTGCGAGAGCTCCGGGAACCAGCACACCAGGACCTTACCCACTGGGGAACTGGGCCTCCCATAAGGGTGTGGGAAAGGGTTTTTAAACCAGAAATTTTGGCTTGTGGCTAAAAATTATAAGCCCCAGCAGCCACAGGGAGCATGGCTGCCTCTCCCTATCCCTGGGTTGTCCCTTCCAGCTGCTTTTTCCACCCATGTCTGAGGCAGTGCTACCACTCCTCTCGTGTGACATAGGCTGCAGGTGAAGTATTGCATCTATCTGCTGGGGTGCAAGCCTCATCTCACATGTTTAAAGGAAACACAAACGTATCTGGTGCCAGTGCAATGGTCCCTGCTTTCGCTTTGGGGCTAGCTTTGCACAGCTGAAACCACATAATGTTCTGGATCTTCATGCCCAAGTCTGACTGTGTTTGTTGATGTTGAAAAGGACGGACTGCAGATGGAGCGCGTTGTATGGTCCCAGCTTTGGCAAGATGACCTCTTTTCCCCAGTGCACATACACAACTCTCATTACTGACATCTTTTGAACATTTAGGGCACAGTGCTGCAATTTGTGTGCCTCCCTGGGAATCCTGGCAGGGAACACCCTACCAGATCATTTTGAAAGTGGAATTTAGGCATGAGCTGGGGGTTGGCATCTGCCTCCTTCTGCTTTTGCTCTCGGGAACCTGCCCGGCTGCAGAGGCAGGATTTGCTGGGTTGTGTCTGCACTGCAGTGACGACAGCTCATAAGGGTGCAGCCCAATTATCATTAGATGACCTTTTGTGTCATTCACCCTCATGCAATAAAACACAAGCCCAAGCCCATGTGAGACGCGTGGCGCGTAGTGAAGCAGCAGATGAACAGCCAGCCCAGCTGTCCTGAAGCTGGTGCCTGGCTGGGTGCTTGTGCCTGCCGGCGTGGGCTGCAGTGCAGACAGACCCCACTGCTGTCTTTGTTGCCCACGAGGTGATTTTTTCATTACTGTAAGTCTTTGGGACAAGGGAAATATAAGCAGTGGTAAATCAGAGAGTGACTGAGCTCTTGCAGACAGGGTGGGCAGCCCCTTGCCAGCTGCAGTGTGTCTGTGCCCTCCCAGTGCCAGGCGGGAGAGCAGTGTGGGAAGGGATGGAGATCAAGTGCCCCCCACTGCGCATGTATAAAATAAGTGTGAACTACATCCCCCCCACACAAGCAAAATATGCTGACTAACATTTTCAGGGATGAAAATGTGCTGGTTTGGGTTTTTCTAGGATGAGAGAACCATGAGTTGCTCACATCCTCGCTTGAATTGCTTTAGCATCGTATGTGCAGATCAAACTCCCAACAACTGCACAGCAGCTTGATGGCCAGGCCACAGCCTTGCTTCAAACACATTTTGGACAAAATTTTTGGCCCCTTGGAAAGGATGTTTTGTGGTGACACGTAAGTAAGGGGCTCTCATGGGTGCCGGAGCAGTGGCTGGGTGGCAGGGCCAGGGCAGGGCAGCCCTGCCAGGCTCACGGCAGCGGGCAGCCTGGAGCACGCCGGGTCGGCAGCTGGCGTGAGCACAGCCCGGCTCCAAACGCCTGCTTGGACCGTGTTGAAATTCTGTGTCTGCCTTTATTTAGCGCAGTGAATCCCAAGGGAGATGATGCAAGGAACAATTTACCCTCTGATTTACCATGGCCCTGGGGAATGATTAATGATAAACCTTTGCGCATACTTGCTGCAAAGCATACCGGAGCCATGACTGTAGCATCCTGGGGAAACAAGCATCTGGTTTGAGCTCTTGCCGTCCCATTGCAACACAGGGAAGAATGAATCTCAAGTGACCAAAAACCACCCTGGAATGTATTTTTTTCTTCAGCAGGAGAAGGTGGAGAAAGGGTATCTGCCCCATAATTTGGCAGTGGCCATCCTGAGAGGCAGATGCTGCGAGGGGACAGTGTGGGAGCAGACTGTGGGTTCCCAGCAAAGACTTGATTCTTTCAGCCTTCACTTTTCTTTTCCCGTTGGGCCTTTTTTCCCCTTTTAGCAGCAGGGAGTCAACCTCAAGGGGAACTGTCCCTCCTTCCCAGCCCGTCCCAGGCACCGTAACTTTGATGCTTAATTTCGTTAGGGCAGGTGGAGATGTCTCTCGCAAGGTGCAGGAGCTGCTGAATGATCCAACAGCAGCAAACCCAACAGGCAGCAGAGAGAAGCACTGGGCTAAAGCACACCTTGCCCAGGCAGCCAGCGCTTGACAGGGACTGAGTGGGGATGTGGATGTTTGCAGAGCAAACGCTGCGATCGAGAGGCTTTGGGAGCTGTACCTGGTGCTTGCTGCTGTTGTTTGAAGAGCAAAGAATGAGAGCAGCCTAGGGAAGACGAACTAAAAAGCAAACCCAAGGAAGCAAACAGTAAACCAGCCCATGCTTCTGGGTGGTTCATGTGAGTGTAAGATCGCCTTTAGCAATCCAGGTGCTATTGGCTGTGTTACTGTGATGGCAGCTCCATCAAACCAGCAGATCCTCTGATTTGAGCTCTGTGACAGTGCAGCACAGCCTGATTTTGGAAAGAAAAACCAGTTTGCAGTGATCTGCCTTAGCATCCAGACCTGATGTGATACTCCAAAGAAAATATGCTCTCCGGGCAACTTTGCTCTGTGAAGCAAAATCAAATTACAGGCAAATTGGACTGCAGATGCACTCACACAACCCACGCAGCAAGGTAGATAAGCTACTTAGAAGCTAGGTGTGAATTTTGGGTATATGTTCTACTGCGGGCGGTGCGGCTGGCGGGGGTACCGAGGCAGCTCCAACCCCGGAGCACTGCCTGTCGGCACGTACGCGGTGGGGTTAGTAGCCACCCAGCCCGAACAGTGGCTCCTGTGGATCTAGAAAGGTTAATATCTCTAATCTACAGACATCAAAAGAGCGATCCACCTACTTATGCAGGGGGCAATGGGAGACCGGCTCTGCTGGTAGCCTTTGGCGCATCGATTGCACGTGATGCCGGTGACACCGTCTTTACAGGGACATTGGCCCGTGGTTTGGTTACAGGTTTGGCCGGCAGCGCCCACGGGATGGCAATCGCACTCTGTGGGGGAACACACAACAAGAGGGTCAGGAGGAGAGGAGAGCGGGTTCAGGAGGCTCTTGCAGCATGGCTCCACGTTCTCCGCAGCCGGCGCTGGACCTCCGGCCAACATCCCGTCCAGCCAGAGACCGCACTGACCTGAAACAGAGGTGGCATTTGGCAGAGGGGGTGCACACGGCCATCGCTTGGGTGCAGAGGGGGTAGCACCAGAGAGGGGTGGCCCAGCCACAGCTCGTCCTGCTGTGGAGATGGAGTTGCGGCCAGGACGTCTTGCCCAGGGCCATGAGCCCTCTGCAGATGTGGGGAGGCAGTGTGGGGTGTCGCTGCTCAAGGATACCCGCCCAGGGGCACTGCAACTACCTCATCCCACGGGTGCTGTGGTCAAGAGTTTCAAGGACTTGAATAGGAGAGGAGCAGGGAGGGCAGCACAGCTGGAGAGGCTCCGGGAGCTGAGCACCCGCTGCCCCACCCCAGCCGGCTTCAACCCTCCCGGGGCTCCTTGGAGCAGTGGCAGGTCTGTAGGGATGAGGCAGAAAATCAAGGAGCATTTCATCACTCCTTCAGCACACGAGATACCAGGCAGGAAGCAATTGCTTTCAGAGACTTTGGGAATTCATTTCACGTGCGCTACAGAAAAAAAAAAACCCAACACCCTCCTTTCAGAGCTTTCGCTCGAGCCCTTCCCCGCTGAGCAGCATCGCTGGCAGCTGGCACCGCGGGCGCAGGAAGGAAATGCCCTTGTGGGATGCAGGCAGGCTGGAGGACCTGCTGTTCCCGGCCAGATGGATGGAGGCTCGACGGCAGAGCTGGGCAGATGTGAAGGGTTTGGCAGGGGATGTAAGTACTGCACTTGAAATCATTCACCATCTCATTTCCCACAGTGGGACTTACCGGCGCAGCTGTTTGTTAAAAAAAAAAAACAACTAAGCAAAAGAAAAAAAAAAAAGCATTGAGGCTTGTTATCATCACTGCTCCAAAAGGATTATGGCCTCGCACATTTGTTAACAGCCCTGATTTCTAAGAGCTGCAAGCGCCGTGCCAGACTGCGGTCTGCCCCTGCTGAGCGGTGGCAGGGAAAGGCAGGAACGCTTTCCTTTTCTTGTGCAGCATCCTCGGGAAGCAGCCAGCCAAAACCCTCCCCGGGGAGCACTGATCCCACTCTCCTTGTGCCCCTCGGGCGAGCTGCCTGCCAGAAAGGGGGTTTGGGGCAAAACCTGCCCCATGGCCCAAAACCTGGAGGGGGTTTGTCTGTGGGTCAGGACCAGTGCAAGTGTTTCCATGGGCTCCAGTGGCTGGGCTTGGTTTTCAGATATCCCCAAATCCCCCAAATTTAGTATATCGCTCCCATGGACCCTACAATGCTTCTTGGTTTGTCTTGCAAACCCCTGGCTCTGAGACACTCTAAATCTGCCTCATTTGGGGGTGGCAGCTCACTTCTTGCGTTGATTTGTATTGGGTGTCCAAGTTTTGGTGTTTGGCTGAAACCTGTCCCCAACCCGCCCCAGCACCATCCTGCTCCTGCTCCCTGCACCAGCCGCCCCCAGTTTGACCTTTACTGGGCAGCAGCTCCCGGGCTCGTCCGCCTCCCCAGTGGGGTTTGGACAGTGCCTGGAGCCCCCCTGCACTGGGAATGTCCCCTTCTCCCAGCACGGGGCATCCCATCCCCACACAGCCCACCCTGGAGCACGAGCAAACTGCTGCTGTCCCCTGGCTCCACCAGCACTGGATGGGAAGAGACGGAACCTTGCCAAAACCTGCTGATTTTTCATGAGAGGGGAAAAAAAACCCAACAACAAAGCTTTTCCTTCTTTTCTCCTCCTTCTCTAACACTTCTGATTCGAGGTTTTTGGTTAGACGTCCTGCTCTTGCCCCCTACTCTGCCTCCAGTTCTCTCTGGGAACCAGCCACTTGCAAACCTCTGCCTGTAGCGGAAAATCTGCTTTTCTGTCAAACCCTGTTTTGATTGGAAAAGTTTTAACAATAAATCAGTGTGGATGGTGATGGGCACAGAGACCAGAGCGACATTTAGGTAGGAAAAGCAGCACACGGCAGCCCCAGGGGATGGCTTCAATATTGCTGGGGGAGAGGAAATAAAAATACATGGAGCAAGCGCCTGAAGAAGGAACAGGTCAGAAAAGAGTTAAGGAAGAGCGGAGAGGCAGGAGTTAACACAAAAATAAGCAACTCAGCGAAGGGTTACACAAGAAGAGGCAAAGGGCAGGAGGATGGGGAGGAACATGCCTCATGTTTCAGGCGTCTGCTCTGTGCTGGTTTCAGGCATTGCCTGCAAACCCCCATCCTGTGAGTAATCCTCCCCCATGTGAATGGATTGCACTGATTTCAGTGGGACCACTTGGATGAGAGAGGGAAAAAAAAGAAGAGGGAAAAAAAGAGAAAAAAAGCCTTCATGATGAGTAAGATTTACAGAATCAGGCTCTTGGAGGGCGGGCTGCAGAGCACAGAGCTCTCTTTTGGACACCACATAAATAAATAGCGATGCTGCTGCTTCCTTCCCTCATGAGGTAATGCCTCGGCACAGCTTGTCCAAAGCTGCCGTGGTTATTTTTACAGCCGTATCTGTCTGGGGTTGTCTACTCTCCCCAGGCCGGGCTGCTGCGAGGGCTCTGCAGCACGGATGTTAGTTGTGTCCCCATGGGCATGCGTGATGTGCCCAAGGTTACAGAGTAGACAAGTGTCGGAGGAGCTTGGAGTCACCAGCCCTTGGTCCAGGGCATCACCGGGATAAACCCCTGGCTGATGGCTGACAGCTCCCTCCGACACGCCGCGGGATAAATCCTCGCTGGGTGTAGGGATGTGTTTTCTGCCACTGGTCCCCAACGATTTCCTGCAGCACAGGACACTGCGAACCCAGGACGACTGCCTTGGGCAGCAGCACTCCGACTCCGTGAACACCTGACCCCATTTTGACTTTTCTATCTTCCAGAAAACTCTCCAAATCAGCAGCAGCTCAACCCTCCTGGCGCGGGGAGGCAGGAGGGGGTCTAAGCAGCGTCTGCAGATGTACATTTGCCGTCCCTGTCCCAGAGGAACTGAACTAGTGCCAACAATTAGGAGCAATTAAAGGCAATTTGCAGTTCCCTGGCCAGTGCAAGCACTTGCAGCCAGCAATTACAGGCCCTTCTCCTTCCCCAGCCACAGAGTAGCTGAGCTGCTGGCGGTTAATGCTGATTTTCCCAGTACAGTTCAAATTCCTTTGGGTTGTAACCCCAAACTGAGGAAAGATTGCACGAGAATCGCAGTGGGGGTGTGACTGGTGCGAACACCCCTTTGGCATCCTCACTGCCTTGTTGATAGGGTCGGTTTGATTCACAAAACCTGTTTTCACGTCCAGATTTCCTCAGGTGCAAGCGCTTGTCCGTCACCCAGCACGGTGCAGAGCACCAGCAGTCCCCTGCGCTGAGCAGAGCGGAGACCACGAGGCACCAGAGCTGAGAAAACCTCACTGAGCATGAAAGGAGGGTGCCATGGCCACCACGGCAGAGAATAAAGGGGAGAACAGCTGATTTCTCCTCTGTATCTTCACGTCTTGCTTGAAAGAATCACTCCATAGAGGTGGATGCAATGGTGTGGCTGGGAGAGGGGCAAACAGGAATGACTTTGGTGCAAGAAAATGGTGTCTGTAGTCTGTGTTAGTTCCCGCAGCATCAGGAGGAAGGAAAATAACTGTTGCGATTTAATTCTTTCAGAAAGTCTTTAAGAGAAATCTTTCACGAATATCTGGCAGAGATGACCAGGAATTGCTGGTGAAAAATGAAGTTCTTTTGTGCTTAGAAACCTGGCCATGGAGGAGAAAACAAGGAGCAGGAGTACATGGTGAGGTTGTAATGGGGAATGAGGGAAGCAACGGGGGTGCCTCTGCCCACAAAATCGTTTTTTCTTGTATAGTAACCACGACCTGGAAAGCAGGGAGCTAACAGCATTTCTAAGTGACCACCTTCAGCTTGACTAGTCCAGACGTGAGGAGACAACATAGGTCTTCTGCAAGACTGACCCAAACTGGCCGAATGGGTGAGGGGATAGCAGGCAAAAACCAGTGCGCAGAAGGAGGCGTAATTGGAAGGAGGGAACAGGATGGCTCATACATGCTGAAGGGTCCCAATTAACTGCAACCACTCCAGGAAAAGATCTAGGAGTCAATGAAACATCTGGCTGATTGCAACGGAGCTCAGAAGAGCAACAAGATAGTGGGTTGTATTATGAAAGGGGTAGAGAGTAACACTGAATATAATATCATGACACTATAGAAATCAATAGTACGTCCTCAGCTGGGAAACCGGAGTGAAAGGCATGGAGAGACACCCATCCGAGGGCGGTGGAAAAGATTAGAAATGCCTTGCCAAGAGACGGTGGAGGGCTGCCAAGTAATGCGCAGCGCCCAGAAGGTCAGACAGGTGCTCCTCTTCACTGGTCCTTAAAATACAGGAACAAAGGGACATTCAATGCATTTAAAAGGCAACCTTTTTCAGTGATAAAAGGAAATGCTTCTTTGCACCGCACGTAATTAACTCGTAGAACTCATGCTACGAGACACCATGGCAAAGGCCCAACAGGATTAGATGGGCCTATGAATGAGAACATCTGTAGTTACATTAGCTGGGATTAATATATATACGGATATAAGCACTCCAAGCCAGCTACTAACTGCCTGTAGTTAGGAAAAGATTTCCCCTGGGGGCACGCTATTGCAAAACTGTCTGTCGTAGAGTTTTATATCTCTGTCTGAAGCTTCCAAGACAAGCCACTATTATATGCACGAATCTGCTGAGGCAGAGCATCATCCGCTCGAGCACAAGCAACAACGCATTTCTGTGCTTCAGCTGAGATTGGGCTGGTTTGGGACGAAAAACACCTGAAAGCAAATCTTAGGACTGTGCATGAAAGGATTCAAAATGCCCTGGAAAAGTGGTTGAACGTGCTGGGATGTCTCTGGCCCACTGCAGGTCGGCAAATAGCATGACAAAAACGCAAATATTTTTCCACCCCTGAATTTCAGTAGGAGGTATTCCCGGCTGCTAATCTTCCCCCACACGTGTGTGCTGAAAGGTAAACAGAAGGATGAATCTCCAGGCTTAGCTCTCTTCAAGTGTGACGTCTTTTCAGCAGGCACCTGAAAAGACCTGCATTTTTTGAGAATTAACATCTTCCTGTTGTCGGGGAAGCTGTTTCCTTGGGACGTTTTCAGGACGATGAAAAAGCCAGTTGACTGAACAACAGAAAAAGGCTTGATTTCATGGGGTGCCCAGATTTCCTCTCGTCACACTGTATCTGCAGTGAGAACACACGTCGCAGGGCTTCCAGATTTAAAAGCCCAAAGCGTGACGGCTTTACCTTACGCCGTCCAACTAAGCAGCAAAACAGTTATGTGATAAACTGGAAAAAAACACCTTCATTTGTAATAGTCATTGATGAAGGTTTCTGAGAAAGAACCTTCTCCAGGAAATAATGCTCGGTTTGAGGTACGAATTCAAGTCCCAAGTAGCCAATCTGCGCTTGCTACACATTTATATTTAACCATGTTTTTAATGCTTTTCCAGAATCATGGCCAAAATTACCTCCCTTTGGTTGCTTTCCTTCTTTCCTCCCAAGACTCCAACTGGAGTAAAAAATGTAGCTACAGAAGTTTTCTTATGGAAAAAAAAATCACCAAATTCCAGCTTTGTGTGTGGACGCTTCGATTCCAACCATACTTTCAACAGAGAAATGTCAAAACAGTGTAAATTTGCCTGTTGCTTCAGCAGTGCAGCCCATGTCATCCTGCTGCGACAACCAGATTTCACATGGTCTTGTGTTTTAGCATTTAGAGTCACAGTTCGGATACCATTATTTAAGCAAGCTCTTTTGTAGTTGCAGAGTCATGTTTTTCCTGCTCCACTGTCTTTAGTAACTTGGGTTACTAAAGTCCCGATTGAAGTGAAAACGTCTACCCAGGGAAAGTAAAGTGTGAGAAACTCCTGGGGTCGGTCCAGTTGTCCCCCTGTTGCTGCAATCCATCTCAGTGGTGACCCCAGCCTTGAAGCCGTCCCAAAGACCTGACCTGGGCAGGCTTTTTTCCACAGGTTTTTTTCGGCTCCTGTGTTTGGGGAAACCATTCAAAACAAGCGGTGCTCCTTCCTTTGGAGACCTACTCTGGTTATTTGTCTGTAGGCAAGGAGAGTCCTGACCTGATATCTGTTCACTTGAGTGGTGCAGAGAGGTTTATGCTGGCTATGGGGACAGGATCCCGCAGGGATGAGCGAGACCGCTTTTGATGGCAGAGCGTCTCCACCATGGGTGGCATGTCCTGCAAATCCCACAGATTTACAGCACGGGGAAGAGAAACTATGGTATTTAATGTGTAACCACCCAGTCTGGCCCTAGCTAGTTTGCTAATCAGAAGCAGAGGTTGAAATGTCTCTGTGTTAACTCTGAATACTAATAATGACTTTAAATATTAACTGTTAACTGCTTTGCAATGAGATCGTCAGCTTGTCTGTGATATTGTGAACTGGATTTAGTTCTCCAAAGGATCATGTTCACACACAATGTCCCTCAGCACATTCTCCTGGAGATTTAAAGGTTTCTTGCCAGCAGAAAATGAATTCCCTCTTTTATCAGGCAAAGCCAAATAATCTCTTGGTGTTTCACAGTGTCCCTCCTTCTGCGCCGTTTCTCAGGGCTCTCCCATTTCTTCCTCCTGAACTGGCACTCAGGGAAGCCAAGGGCTCTGACGCCCTGTGGTTTGGGCCAAATTTCACAGATTAGACCTTGTCTTTGTCTTCTCCACAACGAGTAACAGACGGGGCCCACAATGCCTCCACTGAGCAGGAGTTGCCGCTAATCCGGAGGTGGCTTTGAACCACGGTAATAAAGCCACTTTTTGGGCAGGCGTGCTATGGGCAGGCATTAGTGACACAGACAAGAAGACAATTATGGCAGCACTTTCCAAAATGCTTGAAAATCCTCTCGTTAAAAAATTGTTACAAATCCCCCAATCATTTTGGCCCTCCGCCTTTGGGGTGATTGCAGTGGAGCTGGAGAAGGCTCCAGGGAGCGCGATGAGGAAGCTGAGATACGCAGGGATGCATTTTTTAGCCTGGCCTCTGAGGAAAGGAGATTCCTGCAAGTTTATTTTCCCACTAATAATATTTCAATCAAATCTGGCAGAGGAGCAAAAGTCTTAGAGCTAATGAGGTTGCCACAAGCCTCACAAAATGAGGCAGTTGGGTGGATGAGATAGAAACCTTAGAAAAACTCAGCAGAGGGGCATCCCTTTGGTGCGCACAGCCCTTATCAGACACTAAAGCATCCACAGTGGAGAGAACCCCCCTAACATCCCAAGTGCCCCTAAAAATTGAGAGTTCCCGCGGCGCAAATCCAGGCCACTGATTTGTGATGCTCTGAGAAGTGTACGTCTAACTGGAAAATGTCTTTCTGAGAAAAAAGTTTTTTCGTTGTAGTGTGCTTAAAATCAGAACAGGGCACATGGGCGGAATTTTGTTCTGATATTCTGTGTTCTAATACAGAGAGAGCCCAGCGGAGGGCTGCAAGGATGATGAGGGGATTGGAGCATCTCTCCTATGAGGAAAGGCTGAGGAAGCTGGGCTTGTTCAGCCTGAAGAAGAGAAGGCTGAGAGGGGACCTTAGAAATGCCTCTAAATATCTGCAGGGTGGGGGTCAGGAGGACGGGGCCAGACTCTTTCCAGTGGTGCCCAGCGACAGGACAAG
>Ga0065711_1037521_pt1 | contig 19751 bp, 8 predicted proteins | sample Hoacrofraction12_FD_59098 | JGI IMG/M metagenome (GOLD analysis project Ga0065711, IMG submission 59098) | Hoatzin crop microbial communities from Cojedes, Venezuela - Epithelial fraction 12 v2 (version 2) | ecosystem: Host-associated > Birds > Digestive system > Esophagus > Crop | place... | reverse complement strand
TAGCCCTCTGCTGGGCTCTCTCCAGTAGCTCCTCATCTTTCTTGAACTGGGGAGCCCAGAACTGGACACAGTACTCCAGATGGGGCCTCACTAGGGAAGTATAGAGGGGAAGGAGAACCTCCTTCGACTTCGCAAATACTTTGCTGCACTTCTGTTACAGCTCTTTAATCATTATTATGCTACAGAGGACCCCAGCAAACCAGAACAGGAGTTTTTGCATGAACTTTGCAGTTATAGTGGTAGACAGCAAAGTTCAGAATTGATATAGTAAGGAAAATCAAAGTAACTGGGATAAAACCCCCTCCAAAATACCTTCAGTGAGCCTGAGCTAAGTGGTTTGTGAATAAAATCGTAATTATACCAAATATATTTATTGAGGCATACATCATTATCCCCTGGGTAAATTATTCAGTGAGTCATAGTCTAAAGAAATTTGTGAAATTTATCACTTGTGAAACAATTCTTGAAAAGCACTGTCTTGCTTTTATATCTGTGGGAAGCCCTGTATACAAGAAACAACCTTTTGAGGACACACAGGCAACTCATTTCTAATTTTGTTAACAGAAGTGTAATGCAGAGCAGCAATCTCACTGGAGATTTGGTGAGCTCTGCTAACTACTGATGCCATTCATCCAAGTCATTGATGTCATTTCAATCTGTCTGGAGCTGGCAGTGTGAGAACATGCGATAATTGAGAAAGGGAAGGAAAACCAATTTTGCCATAAACCAGTCAGCATTTCTTCACTACCTTCGTTGTCTCAGCATAACAATTTGCCAGTTTACTCCACATACACAGTAATTTTTTTCCAATGAATTTTAGGTACACATTCCGTGTTAGAATAAGAACTGTCTTTGTTTTTGCCATTTTAATGCTGTCATTAGGGAAACAAAACCAGTATAGACTGCTTCAGACTGTAGTGCTTCTTGAGAACAGTTGAAAGCGTATTTACTTAACCAACACCATTCTTGAATTATGTTTACAATATTGAGGGTATTTTTAGGTGAAAATGTGAAATATTTTTTACTAAAATTATTTGGGATTTTTAAATTTTGTCTCTAGAAAAACAGTGGATTTCAAATTACAGATGTTTGCTCAAAAAGGGACAAGATCTGATATCTTGGGAAAAAAAAAATAGTGTTCAGATAAGCACGTTGATTCAAGCAAGGTTAAGCACAAGGGCCGTATAACTTTTGGCACATAACTGAACTAACTAATTTAGAGATATAACTGCCCTAAACTCATTAAAATGAATGGAGAGAGATAGGAAATCAATGGAGAAATATAGGACACTCCAGAGGTCATTTGGATTTCAGGTGGGTAGCATTAATCTCTTTTTCTATAGAGTACAGAGGAAGCTTAAGCTGACTATATTCCACTCTCATACATTTCAGTCAGTTGCTCAAACTCCAGTGAGAAGGATGTGGGAACAGCCTCTATTGAAATAGAAGGAAAAGTTCCTGCAGACTTCAGCAAGAGCCAGGATTAGGCTTTAGATCAAACCTCCTGCCCTGACCAGAACCAGATGGCACTATTTGCCTGCTCATTGCTCTGGAGAGAAGACCATGTTGACCGTGTTCGAGGAGACATGGTTATGCAGAGCACTTGATAAGCAAATGAAGTGTTTAGCTACTTTTTTTTTTTTTTTGTGATGTTGTTTTGCTTTGGTTTGTTTGTTATGCCCTCCATGATTCAGTGAGGTACGTGTAATGTGCAGGCTTCTTGGAGCAATGGCATACACCATGAATGCTCAAGCCTTCTCTGCATTCCTAACTAGGACATTTGGACTTTCATAATTTTCTAATGGACATCCTGCTCAACAGCTCTAGTATTTTATGCTTTGTGTTCTTTAGAACTGGTTCTTCCTTTGGGGGTTTACCGCCCCACACACACTTTCCCTGGAAATATCAGATTATTGGGAATTTTATATGCAATCCCTTTTGACCAGCATATACCTTTTTCCATTTTGGAGATGGCACATTCATCTAGAATTTTATCAGTGCAGTCAAATTAACACAAATTTTAATAAAAGTAACACTCAGGTCAGGTTTGAAATCCAATAATAGCAATGCCCAGTACTTTATTGGCTCAGTAGCACAGCTAACCATTGGAAATTAGAGATATTATCTTACTCACCAGAGAACCCTGATATATGATACAATAGGGTAGGTATATTACGTATTTATTGTTAGCCAAATGGATATAAATGCAGTAAAAAAGAATATAACTTAGAATATGACTACACCTACTCTCTCTTCTGGTCAGGAAATTCTCTGTAGAGATGATACTTATGGCACTACTGTTATGAAGATAGTTTCTCACCAACCTGATAAGCTGCTGTCATGTGTGGCTCCTCCTGAGAATATCTGTGAGGATAGACAGAGAATGGTAATGTTGCTTTCAGGTATCTGAAACTGGCATTCTCTGCCAATATCTCTCTGGTACACAGTATGTGCATTAGGAACTGTCTGTATCCTCTCTGATCATGGCTATACTAATAAATTAAATAGCCTCTGAGATTATGCCCCAGCACCATGATACAAATGTTGAATACACTTTTTAATATACTGCTAAGCAGTTAGAATGGTCTCGCTTGGAAAAGCAGCATTCTCCCACACAAGTCCTGGGCACAGCTCTGATGTTAGCCTGGTCAGGAACCATTGCCAATAAACTGTTTTGAGAGTGATGACTTGGTTTTGGAAGCTGAGAGAGTCCCACCGCACAGATGTGGGCTTTTGCATGCCAGTTCCTCTCAGTGCCTGGAAAAGTTCCCAAAGGTATTTACCAGTCTTAGACATAGCCTCTGTGTCTCAGCTGGGGAAGATAGCTTTGAAAAAAATGTGGTCGGTTTTTGGGCCAGTTGTTACCTACAGGTGTCAAATATCCAAGAAGCCAGTTTAGCTTGAAATCTTCAAAGAGTAAGAGCGGTTTCAGGGATCCTGAAGGCAGACTTTTTCCCACAGATCCAAGTTATCTTAAGGCTGGAATTCTAGGGAAGAAAGAAGAAGGGTTGATTTCATCCCTTTCAATTATTAAAAATCTGATTGTTTGTCCATATAAATCCATTATAACTTCTAGAATCACATACTTTTTCTGTAGAGATTCAAAATTTGTCTATCTTCCTAACCTGGATTATTTTAGAAAGGCTTTTCTGGCTTGAAAACAGCTTCTATATTCTACCTCACATTCGAGGTGTTCAGGGTTTCTGTACAACGCACGTCCTTCAAACAAACTCTGTTTTGCTCAGTTTCAGTACAGTGCCTTCTAACATGAAGGTCCTAGCTGATGACTGTAACACCTAATATTCATGCTATCAGACATATGAATATACACACATGAATACGCGCACACACACAGAGGCACATATGTAAGGCCCAGATCAGTAAGGCATTATCATGATGACGTTGTCTCTCCCATAAGGAAAGAAGACTGTGAAGAAATCTTTCTCCATGTGTTACAGTCCTTCATAACAATGCATATGAATACAGCATTGAAGAAACTGCCAGTTTTTATTACAGTAATCTATTATTTTCTGCAAAATCTACCTCTATAAGAATTGCAAGTTCTTAGAGGCAGACCCACCTGTTCACAGCGCTGCTGCTCTGAAAACTGAGACCTTCTTCCTCTGCTCACCTGCATGATACTCTTGAGTTAAGGATCACAAGCCAACTCCCTACATTCATTAGAGGAAATCCCAGGAGATCTGTCACAGGGAGATGTCAGCACCAAGGCAAATATCTCTTTTCTCTAGTTGGGTGATCAAAGGACATGAGGAAACATTGTCTTCCAAAGCTCATAGACTGTCAAGATCTGAAGGGAATATTTAGCCTTACTCTTTGCCACAGGCCTGCACTTCGGGTTAGGTAACTGAGCAGTAACTCCACTGTCCCCACAAAAAAGGGTTTCTCTTTTTTTTTTTTGTAATACTTGTAGACTAAAGAAGAAGTTTTCATTATTTCTTCCTCAGGCCACCAGTATTCATCTCTGTTAGGAAAAAATTGTACAGAGTTATCTTACTGACCTTCTCTGCCTCTTTTAATCCTCTTCTGCGTCTATCTCCATCACTCACTGAAATCTAGTCCTACATTCAGAGCGTGGGTGTCTGCAGACAGCTGCAGACACTCCTATTCCTGCAAGCCCCCCTTGCCACATAGCCGCAGCTGAGCACTGGCTGCCGATGCCCAGCGGCTTCTCATCTGTGCTTCCTGTGTGCCAGAGACAGCAAGGCACACAGCAAGATCCAGTAGCTTCTTAGAGACAAATGTGACATGCATGGCACAATTAAAATACACAGATTGTGAACATGTGGCTTTCCTGCAGAAACAGGGAATGGCCACATGTTCACTGTGGTATCCAGGCTTCCTAGAGGGGGTTTAGTGGAAGTCCAGCTCAGCTTTTTCTTTATAAAGAGAAGTGGAAACTAAATTAAAATAAAACAAAAAACCAAACCGAACAAAAAACCCCCCAGAAGTATCCAGAAAGCATAAGATTAATTGCAAGCTTAAACCACATGCTGTGAAATGTAGATAGTTGTCTTTGCTCTGAAACAAGAGATTGCATGGGTGCTAACGGGCGCATTGAAGTTACACTGTCTCTGAGGGTTGAATCCCTTGGCTGTCATTCATTGGAGGCTCAAAGCCCAGCTACTCCATTGCATACACAGCAGTGTAACAAGGTTTGGCAGCTACTCAGACTCATACTAGGGCAATAACACCAGTGCTCCTTCCCCAGTCTTCTCAGGTTCTGCCTTCTTTTCTTAGAGGAGAAACAGGTTTGCATATAGCCAGTCTTCACTTCCACTAGTGCTGTAGTGACCAGTGCCAAGCAAGACCTCGTCTTTTTTTTCTTCCCTACTTGTACTAGAAAATGGCATTTCCTTAACTGAAACATAAATAATCTCCCTTGTGTAGATGTAGGGTTTGTCTGTATTATTACTTTCCTGAGACCAGAATATTCATTCATTGCACTGACAAAGTATTCCTGATGTGAGTGCAGGTAAACTGCACTGACAAAAGAATTCTGTGCCAGTCACAGAAGGATTTGGCCTGCCTTTACCTAAAGAACTTTGGCCAGCACACATTTGCCAGTCAGGTGTCAGTCCTGTTGCCACTCTTACTACTGAAGCTGTGCCAACAAAGCTCAATGAAAAGATGCCTTTTTGGAAGTAAAACTGTTCCTTGATTGATGGGAAGGGGTACCAGATATTTGTATGCCAGGGCGACTGCGTGACCATTCAAAGTGTAGCTGCATATAAACCAGATCTAGCTGTAGGGCAGAGCTCAGGCTGTGATAGTCTAGGTATTGGCAAAAAAAGTACAGTGCGAAAAGGTGTGAACAGAAATCCAGCACTCCTGCTGCCTCACAGCTCTCCCTTAAGCACAAGTACATTTTCCTGGAAAGTTATAGCATCTGTTTTTGAAAGAGGCTCTGTGGCACACTAGTGCGATATAGAATCATAGAATGGTTTGGATGGAATGGATCTTAAAGGTCATCTAGTTCCAACTCTCCTGCCATGGGCAGGGACACTTTCCACTAGACCAGGTTGGTCAAAGACCCATCCAACCTGGCCTTGAACACTCCCAGGGAGGGGGCATCCACAGCTTCTCTGGGCAGCCTGGTCCAGTGCCTCACAACCCATATCGTAAAGAATTTCTTTTTTGTGTCTAAACTAAATCTAACCTCTTTTAGTTTAAAGCCATTACCCCTTGTCCTATGGTATATCCTATATATGATATGTCCTATATATCTTATCTATCATATATCCTACATATAAGTCCTATCATATATCCTATCTGTAATGGAGGGCAAGGTTCCTCCTTGTCCCACCGTCTTATTTTCCTGTATCTGTTTTTAGGCTTCAGCACACATCTGCATGCCTCACCCATCTCTGTGCTGCTCACAAGTGTTGTGTTGTTTCTCTGTCAAGGGTTTTGTTTGTTTGCTGATTGCCATGCACAAATTCCACTGGGAAATCAGAGAATACAGGTGGTCTTTCTCATTGTTGTTTTTTCTGTCATTATGGTAATATTTAAAAAAAAACCACCACACATCCACACAAATTAAAAACACAAAGGGTACCTAACATCCTCGTCAGAAGGAAGATGCCTCTTTTGACTCTCTTTGAGAAATTATCTATGTGTCTAAAATTAAATATACTAGGTACTTTATCTTACTGTCAATTCAGTCAGCTCTTCCACTCCTGACAAGCTGAAACAAGCTTCAGGAACTGGAGATGTGTACAAACAGATAATAGATGTGACAATATTAATCTTGAACATTAAGACAGTGTTGAACTTTACATAGGAAACCTCATAGCACATAACGATATTTTTCCCAAGTGATGTTCTTGAGAGACATATCTTATTTTTTGTTATTCCTAATTCCTAAGAGTTCCAGACGAAGAAGAGCTTCATTAAGCTCTTAAAATAGGAGGAGTTGGTTATTGTCAGAGGCAAACAAGAGAGGAAAGGGCCAGAAGGCAAGAAGTACTAATTATGTTAGAATTATGTGACAGTGAGAGATTAAATTATGTTCTGTGAATCACATGGAGCTTACATCTAAATTTGTGAGCTAGTAACACTAGAACATGGGCTTAAATATTGTCTCTGATCATCCACAATATTTGGTAGTATTGTTCCTGGCACAGTTAGAGCCTGTGCCAAGACATGCTAATCTGCTGGGGAGACTTTATAGGAGAGCGTGAATCCTCACAGTATGAGCACTGTCACCCTGTTTGGGGAGAAACAGAGTTGACCTTTAGTGTTGCTAGTTGTGCTGTATCACTCAACCTCAGGATCAGAAATAGAACTTGTCCTTTATTTAGCTTATTGTACCAAGAACTAGTCTGGTATCTGCTGAACCTCAAATTCAAGCTTGAGCCTCATACACAAGCTGGACCTGCTTGCCTCAAAAAGCATCCTTCTTTATTTCTTCAGGAGCAATTTTCCTTCCAAACATAAGTACTAATAGCAGCTATATTTTTTCATTCTTTCCTGGATTAGCAAAGGGAGCTAACAACTTGTAAATAAATCCACATGAGAGGGAGGCATGGTTTAATTAGATGGGACTAGATGAAGGCTAGAAGGCTTATACTGGATACGATTAATAGCATGCAGCCAATTTATCTGCTCCCTCACTCATGAGACATGTTTATGGTTTGGATATTCATAGTAATCATTAGCATGGATAAGTGTTGCTTTATTTTGTATGAACAATTTACAGCACATTTTCTTCATTTTTTTCCTTTGTTTGACTGCTTAAAAAGCTGCTGAGAAATCTCTACAGGGAAAAAGTACAACAGCTATCGTTTCCAAGTACCTGCACCTCCAAGTACAAATTGTTGTCTTTGTAAGCATAAATACTAGCATCTGCAGAAAGAAAAGAGCCATTACAGATCCTATCCCATCTGTGTGTCACTCATGCCCATGACTGCCTGTGCTGTAGTGGAAGGCTGACAGGGGAAGATACATGCTGCCATTAACTGCACAAATAGACACAGTGGTTGGACACACATTCCCCAGTATCTTAAGCAAGAAAGAAGACTTTCTGATAGAATGTGTGAATGGCATCTCAGATTTTGACTGCCCAAATGAAATTCCTTGGCTATCATTCAGAAAGTAATCTTTTGCAGATCTTAGGTTTGTCTGCACCACCGAAAGTTTTGTATGTGGAAAACATTTGTTGTTGAAAGCATACCATCATGATGGGAGAAAGAGGGAAGACAGGTGTTTGTAAAGGAGTTGAGGTGGATGAATAAGGGATTGTGTGATGTGCTGAAGCAAAATTTCTGCTGAATTCCTCTGTCCAGTTGATGATCTGGTATGATCCAGCACACACATGATTATTACTATTGAATATCTTCAGCTTTGCACAGAACACTTTAACAACTTGAATTATTTACAACAGACTGTCCTACCTGACTGCCTCTGCAGGAGCAACTCCTATTAGTCATTTACAAGCATCTTATCTGTGTTCAGTTTGGTGGATTCTGCAGCAGTAACCTCCCGGCAGAGCTCCTGGAACAGCCAGGTTGCTCACCGAGGATGTCAATCAGTACACTGAAGCACACAAGTAGCTGGTCAGGGGAAATACGTGGGACTGTCCAAAATTCCCACACTGGAGAGCTCCTGTAGCATTGAGCCAAATGAGTTGCTGTGAAGCCATCTAAGAGTTCAGTCCATTACCTTTTTTCAAGTGGAATCTGTGCAGCCAATTAGATGGGGAGTTTCTGGACAAGTCCTATGGGATCTTATGACTTATACTTACACAGACAGGGCCCTGATGCACAGCTGTATCACAATTATAATAGAAAGCTGAATTTCATCCTTATTTCAATTTTGTAGCTTAAATTCTGCAGTTCTTCCCTAAACCTTAATGATACTATGAATCCTGACAATGTTAACTCATGCCTTGGCAGACTTTTTCAGCAGTACCTTTGGATTCAGTCTTACAAAGGACGAAGCATCCTCTGGTCCTTCCATTCATTTCATGGTGAATTATTTGCTGTGTTTCAAAGACCAGTCACTGAATTTGTATCTTTTGGGAGCAGGCTGTTAGTTCAATTTTCACACTAGAACTCAGTTAAACAATTTTACATCAATCAAAAGGCTTGAAAATGTTGATTGTTGTAACTACTTCATTATACTTGACCTGCAATATGTTTTTTTTCTTGATTTGGGTGTGTTTTGGGTTTTTGTTGCGGTTTTGGGTGTGTGTCAGGAGGGGTGGGAATTTCATGGGATCATGGACAGTCCTCTGACTTCCTTTATTCTTCTTGCTTTATTCATCTGACCGATCCTTCAAGAAGCAGGCCTATGTTTCTAAGACTGAGAACTTCAGCATAAATTTGTGAAAACTTTTGAAGACAAAGATAAACCCCACAAATGCAATGAAAGTCTGCTTTCATATCATAAAAAAAAGCCTCTAAATAATTTATTCAGCAAACCCTAGCTAAGAATTGAATTCTTACCCACAGTGAAAGTTATGCGGCCAGCTTTAGTGCTTACCTATCTGTAGCTTTTAAAGCTTAGACAAATAAACATCACGGTCAATAAAACATCCTGAAAACACTTTCCTATTGGAGAACATAAATTCTTTTCTGATTTAAGAAACATGATATGTACAAAATCACTTACTCCTCCCATGTCTCTGGTTGGAAATAATGTGGGCAGTTGCTTTGAAAACGTTGACACAATAGATCTACTTATAATAAATCAACATGAAAGAACAGAAGTTATTCTCTTTATTATCCGTTTCGCAAGAAGTAACAAAATGTTTGTAGTTTGAACTCAGGGTGGAAGACTGTATCATTTAAAGAACAGCAGCTGGTGGTATTTATGCCTAGTAGAGAACAATGTGTGCTCTTCCCTAAAGTACCTCCAACTTTTATCTTGGCAGTGAGCCATACCACATATAAAAGATAATCAATGGTCTGACTCAATATTTATAACACAATTCACAAGATGAATCTGTTTGTGATTGAGCTAAATCTTTGAACACATTGCTTAGGAGGAAAATATCTCAGGACTACAGGAATCTTAGTTTTGCCTTCTTGGAGATACATACGTAAATACATGAGTCACAGATAGAATAGTCAAAGAATAGGGCAGAGGGCACTAACTCTCCTATTTTAATACTTCAAATACTTGAAGAGTAATAGAAAGAATATGATATGTGGTATATATAGCAAATTTTATCCTTCCTGCTGTCTATATATGAGCACGTGAGCTTCTGTGTGTGCCTGATGTCCCTGGTAGTTGTTGCTATGTGGTTGTGTACAAAAGCAAACAAAGCAACCTGTCTGAAACAAAGGTCGCAGTTCCTTCCTTGCCATCACTGCTGACTGCAATTTCTGAACATTATTTCCAAACAAATAAAATAAAGCAGCCTGTCAAACTTCCCTACAACTTTCTAAGTTACCTTGGGGTCTGTCTTGGAAACCTTTGATGCTGATGGCAGTGAATCACTTTAACAGCCAGCTTTGCCACTGAGGAGACAGAGCTGTCATTGCATGAATGAGAGCTCTGCAACACAACAATGTCTGGAGTTTATATTGACATGACTGAAGAAAATTACCTAAGCCAAATTTCTAGTTTTAAGGTACAGCTTTAAGGGCTCTGCTTTTGAAATATGAGCTTAGAAAGTTTTCCAGCCTTGTGATATACTGCTAATAAGGTGGGAAGACAATAAATTAAATGAACTACTAATATGCTGCCAGGTATCTCTATTCACAGATGACTGCTACAATTATTGCTAGGTAGTTTGGCGTGACTCCAAGACTCCTAATGTATAGTCTAGGACAGCCAAACAAATGAACAGCTCCTTGGTTATGTGCTGCTGTAAGCACTGCCAGCTTTGCACTTTCTAGGCATATGGCATCATCTCCTGTTAGAAAATACATCACACTTCTGATACAGTTATCTCAGCTGTGAGCAGTACAAAGAATGATATTCCATCATGGGAAATGTATCCTGAATTATTTACTTCGAGGTGACAGTCTTGCATTGAATGTAATACTATGGACAAATGTAAATCTTACTCTGACTATTTTAATTGTTCTTTACTATTGTTATTTTTTTAACAAGGTTTTTGGCTTGATTGTGCCTGTAACTTTGTGGCATCTGGTGTGGTTTTGCCTCAATTTGCAACAAAAAAACACGCAGTTACTCTCTCACTCCTTCCTCTTCCCCGGTAGGATGGGGAGGAGAATCAGAAGCAAAAAAGGCAAAAACTTGTGGGTTGGGATGAGAACAGTTTAACAAAATGGCAAAGGGAGAAGAAAAAAACAATCAATAATAATGATAAAAAGCATATACAACATGCAATGTTCTTATCACCCGATGCTCAGTTTGTTCCTGAGTAGCCAAAGCCTCTCCTTCAGCCAGCTCCCCACTTAAATACTGAGCATGACATCACATGGTATAGAATGCCCCATTTGATTGGCTGTTTGGGTCAGCTCAACCAGCTTGTTATGAAAATTAACTCTATCCCAGCTGAACCCAGGACAGCGTAATAAAGGAGTAAGGACTGTATTCATTCCCATTTGGACATGAGGTAAATTTTCCCAGATCTTGATTCCATGTTTGAAGGAGAAGGTCTTCATGTTCAGTGCATCTCTTGTAGGTGAGGAGATTGGGGAAAGTGAGAGATGGGAGATGGAGCTATGATCTGCCACCACCACCCTTCTGACAAGTAAAAGATACAATTGCATAAGAGAAGGAGAATGTGAGCTCACATACACACACCTTTTCACTGCTTCGCCAGGAGTGGATGAGTCACAGTTATATTTCCCACAGTGAACTCTCTGTAAAGCAAATGAACTGCAATAATTGCCCTCAGCTGAGGCAGGCTGAAGCAGGCTAAGACTTAGGTCCCCACTGCAGACTTGTTACACCCATGCTGAGGAACATCGGGTAGCCCCAAGATGAGGTGGGACATGTTTATGTCCTGACTCCATTCCTACCTGCTGATGGCAGGTACCAGGGTACCAGCCCTACCAGACTCAGTGGATTTGAAGGAAAAATAACAAATGCACATGACTTGGACAGAAGCCATGATGTACTCTGAGCACAGGTCAGTGAACTGAAATATACTGCAGGTTATCCTCTCATATACATATATATTTCTGTAACATCACATGTGTGTTCTACTGTATTCACGCTAATGAAAGAAGTCAATGATTCTAGAGTATAAATGCAAACTTAAGAAAGGGAAATACCTTCCAAGCAAATTCTTCTCTACTGCTCCTGCGGGGGTGAAAAACTCCCAGGCAGATTCAGAGGGGTAATGGCTTGTATTACACTAGAATTGATTCTCCCAAGACATGTTGCCAATTTAGATGAAATAAGAATTTGTTCTACATTTGCATATAAACAGGTAGAATTCAGAAAGCCACACTCATTGTTAAATTAACAAAACGTCTTATTTCCATTAAAAAAAAATAATCTTTCTTAGAGGAGCTCTAGAAGGACAAGGTAACAGAGACTAGTTCTTGCTTGAGGTCTAGAAGGTCCAGCCTAACTCCCCTTTGATATTACTGGTTGTTAGATGAGACCTTCACTAACCTGTGTTTTATCAGGACACATTTATGAACAAAGACTGACTTCCTGAATAAAACACTTTTAGTTTTTAAGAGATCCTTGTTCATCCTCTTGGTCTGTATCTGCCATGTTATGATTATGCAAATATCTAGAAGACATCAATCTTTCTGCACCTAGTGCTAGAAAGATTTGTGGTAGTGCTCAAGTACTATAGTGATGATCAGAGTGGACAAACTGTCTATAGCCAGGCTTATAGTTGGGTGAGTTTCTGCTCATCCAGGTTGAAAGGGTAGATCTAATACTCTAGGAAATTCTGATCAGTAACAAAGCACATTTCACATTTTATTTTATATTCTTATGATAAAACTCATCTTCCTACCTTCTGACACTGGGAAATGGGAAAGAATTGGAAACATGGAGAATTATTAGAGGCAGGAGCTTTAAAACCACGTTGCTTATTGAAGATTATGTATGTTATATATAATGTGTGTGAGTATATTCATGTATTTTATTTCTGTTCATAAATTAAGTTGTGGGTACTTTGCATGTAATGATAAATACTATCAGTTTTGTGAGTGGGTTTGTGTGTATATGTTTGACACCAGTATCTTTCTAAATAAGTAAGAAATTAGCTATTAACCTGGTTGCTAGATCTGAAACAAAGTGAACACCAAAAGATTAAATTAGATAACATTAAATTATATTTGATAAGATTAGAGATAAAATTCAGAGTGTATAAAATTATTTTCCTTAGGCACAAGGTGAAAAATTAATCTCACCTAACCTCAACTGTCTAAAAGTTAACTCTCTGGACTGTCATTGAAGACCATGCTACTATCAATGAAGAGATAAATGAGAGCTTCCAGAAGGGCATTCATCCCATTTTAAGATGTCTGTTGCTGGAGATCTCACTCCGTGTCTTTTGATTCTGGACGTAGAGTCTAGATGAGTAGCTTAGACTCAATGCCTAACCAGGAGCAAGTGCTATTACAAACTCTTATACTTTCTAAGTCTTCAAATACAGCTATGATCACTCATGGACCTGCCTTACATGCTTAAATAGCATTAAATCTTTTCTCCAGCCAGAGATGAAATAGTCATCATTTTGGTTATAAAAGACAGACGCTTTTTAATACAGAATAAAACTTAAAGTTTACTGAACTGGCATATCACTTGGACCTCAAAATTATGTCAATAGTGAATGCTTTATAAAGCTTCTTCTCTTCTGTGACACAATTTACATTCTATGTTTACATGATCACAGAACTGGGGAACATGAATATTTCTCATTATTTTTTTGATTGATGTACATAAAATAAATACAAGTGTTGTGATACTCTTCAGTAACAATGCTTTGGTTAAGAGGGTCACTTGCAGCCTTGAGAGAATCTGAGGTCATACTTTTTAAAGACATGAGAGGGACTGGACAAGCTCCTCAATCACATATAAATCATACATGTATCTGGAAATCAGAAGAGTATTTAGGGAAGTATCATCAATTATTTATTGATTTATATTTTCTTATTTTTTTTCTGACTATCCACTCTTGACCAATATCAGGAATAAAATATTTGTTGCGGTTTTGCTTCAATTTGCAACAAAAACCCACGCAGTTACTCTCTCAGTCCTTCCCCCTCCCTGGTGAGATGGGGAGGAGAATCAGAAGCAAAAATACAAAAACTCGTGAGCTGGGATGAGAACAGTTTAACAGAATAGCAAAGGGAGAAGAAAACAACAATAAATAATAGCGATAAAAAGCATATACAACATGCAGTGTTCTCACCACCCAATGCTCAGCTTGCTCCTCAGTAGCAAAAAGCCCCCCCTTCAGCCAGCTCCCCACTTAAATACTGAGCATGACATCACATGGTATAGAATATCCCATATGATTGGCTGTTTGGTTCAGCCCAGCCAGCTTCTTTTGAAAACTAACTCTATCCCAGCTGAACCCAGGACAATATTGAAGATATTCATATAATACAGCCATTTTTATTTCTCATGCTTAAGTTGGTAGTATTTTGGGATTTGTTCGTTTGTTTTTTCCATTGCAAAATGTAAATATATAGTTCTCTATTGTTGTTAACTGAAACACTTCATGTTCCATGCTATTTCATGTTTAGCTTCTGTAGTGAACCTGGTAAAGTCAGCAGTTCAGTCCCCATAGGCTCTAGGCTCTGCCTCCTGTAATTATGTCAGACAGCATTTTTAGAAATGCTGAACTTCCAGTAATCGTTGGATTATGAGTAGGAGTAGAAAAATATTCAGCTATGTGTAGTTTGCTTTTTCTTTTTTTTTTTTTTTTACTATGAAGCCTGAATGATATGTGATTTCAAGGAAAATATGGCTCTAACCTATCTCCAGGCACCATAAGGTCAATTCAAAACCTAAACTTGCACGGACTGCATGAGCAAGTCACCTTTTTGTGTTGAAACCTGCTCTATTTCTGCCCTGCTGTCATCCCACGCCGTAGATGGGAGAAGCTGTGCTGTTTTAGTCCATTGTTTATAGTGTGGATGGAGTGGCTCACATTGAGTCTTCTGGCTGGTGTAACTGATTTCAGGACACTATTTGAAATATAACCAAGAAATCAACTCTCTGCCCTTCAACACTCCTGCCAGGTCCACTTAGGCTGAAGTTCATTCACTAAATATCTCTATAAAAGGTAATACGAAATTGTGGTTGACAGTAACTTCAGAGGCAGTTGTTTTTCATCAAAAAATTTAGATTAAAGGTGAAGCAAGGAGATAAAAGAGGCTATGCTGCCCATGCTGTAGCACACAATTTTCTTTTTTCTCTTCAGCAAAATAGAGTCTTCTGTTGGTTTTACAAGACCTAGGACATCAATCACAACTGTGAGCTCTTGAGGTAAGTACCTGAACCTAGGAGTGAATAAGACAACAGTCAGGGATGTTTTGCTGCAATATTCTAACCATGTATGAGATGAACAATGGAAAAAGTGAAGATAAAGAGGAGGGAAGAATAACTTGTGTATGACAGAATAAGTGGGAACCAGACTAAGTCAATGACATTAGAAGAAAGACATTTTTTGTGGGAAGAAGACCCAATGCATATGACAAAGCAGGGATCTCCTACTTTCAGTACTGCTTTCTAGATCCCTCATACCCATTCCACAATTCACCATAACATTTGAGTTTGTGTATCCATCTATACCCTATGCAGTCTACCCTCAGACACCTGCAGGGCACCAAAAACAGGTGAAGGGATAACATGTCACATCATTGTCAGGACATTGCCCTGTTTGGCTTTATACATGGATTTGCTTGTACTCTTCTATTTTCTTTTGCCAGAGCAGATAATTTTACAGAGCTGCCTGTGTTTAGTTTTAGGGGAATTCCAAGATTCTAGAAGTTATAGGAAAGAGACAAAGTTTGCACTGAATTGTTAAATTAAGTCTTATCTTAACAGTAAGTAACTTAACATAGGTAATACAGATAATTAAGTAGCATCAAAAAATTTCTTGCAATTCTCCTTTCCAAGTGCTACTAATATCAACTCCAGGGGTAATTTTTTCATGACTTGTAATACCCTGACTTTGTACATGAAAATTAGGATTGCATTAAGTGTAAAAATACCTCCAGGTCCTGAGTCATAGTCCTTAACTGAATGTATGATGTATTTTCAGGCTGCTATATTTTTAGTTGAAGTGAATGCAAATGTGAAAACATTTTTACTGGATTAAATCTCATCTGCTTGGAGCTTTAAAGACAAACTAGGTTTTCCTCCTTTCTTGCATGCAGTGATTTGCAGAGTTTGGTGTAGCACTACAATCATGTAAGGTAGCAGGCAGTCTGGGAGAGCAGGCAGTTTAGCATTTCTCCCTATCTCACATCCTCTGAATATATGTTGGTTTTAGGGGGAGCCATGCAGGAAGGAAATGAGGAAAGAAGTGTTCATGAACCACTCAAAATTCCCCGCTTCCTTAATTTTCCAGGATTTTCTCGTTCAAACTGCAACATATGTCATACAAGTATTTGTATTTCGGGTAGTTATTAGAGCACTCCTATATGCAGTGGAGATTTAACCAAAATAGTTAATAGAATTTGGTAAGATTTCACCAAATGTAAATGACTGCTTTAGGATTAAATTAATTGTGTCCTCATCTCCATTAAGTATCTTGATTATCTCCCCACCGACAACAAGATGAGCCTAGGGTCACTTGTTGACATAAGCACTTACATTTCTAGATAAGCACATTTAGTCAGATGGACTCCATCCCACAGGAGGCTGGAACCAGTGAAGAATCCATGAGTAGCACTGCTTATATGTCTGCAAGCTCTCTGTATTAGTTTGATATGACAGCTCTTCCCCTTTGATTTACACCTGAATTCATTGTCCTCTCCCTCTGTTTTTCCTGCAAAAAATCATGCAGGTCTTTAAAAATCCTGTACTTGTCCCTGGAATGTCAGTATGGATAAAGTTGCACAAGTGTAATTTGGATGCTATTTAGTAGTTGCTTCACTAACCCAAACTTATAAAACAGGGCATGTAGAGCTGGAGGCAACATTAAGCAATCATCTATTTCCATCCAGTTTATTAATTCTCAAGTACGTCTACAATTCTGACAGGCATTTTCTCCTCTCAGTTCATAAGAAAAAGACCAAAGATAAAGATTTCACAGTATCTCTGTGTGGGCTGTTCGCACCCAGCAATGTCTTCTGAGATCCCAGATTATAGCGCCTTTGAAGAGTGGGAAGGACTGTCCTGCACAACAGTTCTTTCACCTTTTAATCCACAAATAGAAGACTGAATTTAAATTGGCATAGGTGATTGACTACAAGCTATATACCCAAGAGCCAAAATAGGGTGAGAATAATGTAGAAAAAATCAGAGAACTTTCAGAAGTAAGAAAACTGTTAACTTGGAAAGGGTCTGATTTGATTTACCATTTTGAGTAGCTGAAACACAACAGAGATAGCCATGCAAGGAATCATACGTTCCATGATTTGGAACAATGACAAGAATAGCCACACTCCTATCTGATACCCGTTAAAGAGCTTGATTTCATTTTCGTGGTATTTAGCACTTGTGAATGTCCAAAGAATAAGTACATGCAGGATGAGGATCATATTATTTATGACCCATACACTTTGTGTGATGTGTTGTGATCCAAGGGACAAGAGGCACACCAAACTCTTGACATGTGTATTATCTTGCTGGACCCTGCCTGGGATGGTAAGATTGCTTACTTAATTTGCTACATATACATAATAGTAAGTGATTAACCACTGGTCTGAGATTTTTTTTCAATAAATCTGCCTTATGAACACTAATCCACCAAGTTTTGTAAGTTCTTCATGTTATGGGTTTGCTTGGCAAGGTTTTGGTAGCGGGGGGGCTATGGGCTTCTGTGAGAAGCTGCAAGAAACTTCCCCCATGTCTGATAAAGCTAATGCCGAAATGGCTCTAAAATGGACCCACCACTGGCCAAGGGCAAGCCAATCAGCAACGGTGGTAGCACCTCTGTGATAACATATTTAAGAAAAGGAAGAAAAAAACTCTGTGGTGAAACAGCAGTGAAGGGAGGAGAGTGAGACTATGTGAGCGAAACATCTCTGCGGACACCAAGGTCACTGCAGAAGGAGGGGGAGGAAGTGCTCCAGGTGCTGGGGCAGAGATTGCCCTGCAGCCCACGGAGAAGACCATGGTGAGGCAGGCTGTCCCCTGCAGCCATGGAGGTCCACAGTAGAGCAGATATCCACCTGTAGCCTGTGGAAGGGACCCCATGCCAGAGCAGGTGGATGCCTGAAGGAAGCTATGAACCCATGGGGTGCCCCGCACTGGAGCAGACTCCTGCCAGGACCTGCGGACCCATGGAGAGAGGAGCCCACACAGGAGCAGGTTTGCTGGCAAGGCTTGTGACCCCATGGGGGACCCACGCTGGAGCAGCCTGTTCCTGAAGGACTGCACCCCGTGGGAAAGACCCACACTGGGGCAGTTTATGAAGAGGTTTTCTCTATTCTGCACACAGATACAAGAAGCACCATGTTTGACAAGCCAGAAGGACAGGATGCCATCCAGAGGGACCTGGACAAGCTGGAGATGTGGACCTGAGTGAACCTCATGAGGTTCCACAAGGCCAGGTCCAAGGTCCTGCATCTGGGTTGGGGCAACCCCTGCTATCAATACAGGCTGGGGGATGAAGGGATTGAGATCAGCCCTTCTGAGAAGGACTTGAGGGTACTGGTGGATGAAAAGCTGGACACAAGCCACCAACGTGCGCTCGCAGCTCAGAGGGCCAACTGTATCCCGGGCTGCATCAAGAGAAGTGTGGCCAGCAGGTCAAGGGAGGTGATTCTGCCCCTCTACTCTGCTCTGGTGAGACCCCACCTGGAGTCCTGCATCCAGCTCTGGAGCCCTTAGCATAAAATGACAAGGAGCCATTTGAGCAGGTCCAAAGGAGGGCCACAAATATGATCCGAGGGCTGGAGCACCTCTCCTATGACGAAAGGTTGAGAAAGTTGTGGCTGTTCAGCCTGCAGAAGAGAAGGCTGCGGGGAGACCTTATTGCAGCCTTCCAGTACCTGAAGGGGGCCTACAAGAAAGCTGAAGAGGGACGTTTTGTAAGGGTATATAGTGATAGGACAAGGGGTAATGGATTTAATCTAAGGGAGGGTAGATTTAGGTTAGATATAAGGAAGAAATTCTTTACAATGAGGGTTGTGAAACACTGGAACAGGTTGCCCAGAGAGGTAGTGGAGTCCCCCTCCCTGGAAACATTCAAGGCCAGGTTGGACAGGGCTCTGAGCAACTTGGTGTGGTTGAAGATGTCCCTGCTCACTGCGGGGGGGTTGGACTAGATGACCTCTGAAAGTCCCTTCCAACTCATAGCATTGTATGGTTCTCTGATTCTATGCTTCTATAAGCACTGTTTGTAAGCTTCATAGGTTACTAGTTTTAGTGCTAAGCAACCATTATTTGAAGTTAGAGTACAAAAATGTTTTCAGCACATTATCCAAGACACCAGCCTGCGTATTTTTACTAATGACTGTCTTCAGCATCACTAAAGTACTAATATTATACTACACCTCTCTTACTCTATATTAAGATAGACATCACACGTTCGTAAAATGCAGAAGGTGTTAGAAGGCTGTCTGGCTAAACTCATGTATTCACTTTAAACCTTTCTGAATTTACAACTTCAGCCTATATACAAGCCTTTCAGCCTTTGTTCCTTTTCTTTAAAAGCTTGTTGATCTTTAAAGTCACACTCCTGTAAGTTTCAAGAACTCCCAGGGAGCCAACATATCTGAACAGTGAGTCTGAAGTTTGCTCCAGTTCCACAGAAATCACACACAGATGTGCTCTTTTATTTCCTTTGTGATGTTAGGATCAGCTAATCACACTCTTTGTGAAGCTGTGCTGCCTTCCTCACAGCCACCTATTTAGAGATTTAGATCTTTGAATACTGAAAGGTGTATAGAGACTGAGTTCCTCTGAAGCTGCGTAGACATAAAGGGATAGCGTGTGTAGAAGTGACATCTTCAGAAGGGGCCACTTCTACAGAGAGAAATCTATCGTGTAACTGTACACTGATTTTCTATCTAGTATTTGAACTCACAGGGTTGTCGTCAGCGGCACTGAGTCTAGTTGGAGGCTGGTAACTAGTGGTGTCCCCCAGGGGTCAGTACTCAGCCCAGTCTTGTTTAACTTCTTCATCAACGACCTGGATGAAGAGTTAGAATGTACCCTCAGCA
>Ga0065711_1037520_pt1 | contig 19751 bp, 10 predicted proteins | sample Hoacrofraction12_FD_59098 | JGI IMG/M metagenome (GOLD analysis project Ga0065711, IMG submission 59098) | Hoatzin crop microbial communities from Cojedes, Venezuela - Epithelial fraction 12 v2 (version 2) | ecosystem: Host-associated > Birds > Digestive system > Esophagus > Crop | place... | reverse complement strand
GGGGGGGGGGGGCGCAGGTAGCTGGGGGCCACAGGCACAAGCCCATGTACCCTGGAGAAGCAGCATGGGGCTGGGCTGACTGCAAGTGGGGCAGCTGTGGGTCAGGATCCCCAGACAAGGCCACTGCGACAGGGCAGGTCTGAGGTCCTGCCAAGACGGGAAGGTGGCAGGGCAGAGGGCAGGGGCAGCAAGATGCCTGGCTAGACACAAGCAGCTGAACGCAGCTCAGGCAAGGTCCCAGGCTGGGCTAGCCCTAAAAGCAGCTCCTAGAGGAAAGGGGGAGAAGGCTTCTCACAGCTTTCCTACAAATCTGATCCCAGGCTACACAGCTCCACCATTTCAGAGTTGAGTTGAACACTGAGAGCTAACTCCTCAGAAGGGAAAGGAGCTGCAGAGCCTGTTGGTGCACTCAGGATCCTGACATCTGCTACGAGAAGCAATGAAAAATAGTGAGATTTTCCATGAAGACTGGTGAGGTGAGAGAAGGGGGCAGAGGGGGGGAAGAAATCAAAAGAAATATGCAAAAGAGATGTGAGGTTTTGTCTAAAGCTATGGGAACAGAAGCTATGGAAAGAGTGTGAAATTGAAAAGCCAACCAAAAATGTCAACAGCATCAGCAGAATGATGAGTTGAAGGCCAACCGTGCAGGCAAGGACAAGCCAGGGAGTGCAAACACAGGGAGGCAGGTGTGGCACCACTGGGTGGAGGTGAACACGGGAGAGGCTCAATGGCAGCCTGGAGTTAGCTCAATAGACTGAGAGCCAACAGAGTGGTCAACGCTAAAGCGAGGAGCAAGAAGGATTTGAGGCAGCAGTGCTGGCCATCACACAGTGTATTTGCTCTTGCCTCCTGTCTTCAGGCGATCGCGATGGTGATTTTTTTCTACCGGCAAAATGCTCTTGACATCCCCAGGGTGCAGCACGTGTCAGAAGGGAGAGCCTGAAATCACAGACAGTGCTGGCACGTCTGCTCTGCCCCTCCGCCCACTGCAGCCACCAGCCCTGCAGAGCCGTGGCCCGGTACGCAGCCAGCTGCAGAAACCTGGGCAACAGCCTGGTCCCCATTCAGCAAGATCTTCTGGTCACAAGTAGCACCCTGGTGCCCTGAAAAAGTGTTTCAGATGCCAAACCACAAAGATATGAACTTACATTGCCTGCAGCAAATTAATACTCGTAACAAAGTACACAATACTCTAAAGATTTTTTCTCCTGCTCACTTTGTAATCTGCACATTTGGACTTTTACGTTTTCTACTCAGTCTGCAAACTGCTCAGAGAGGGCATTATTGCATAGCTACTTTTCAGAGTAGACTGCTGTCCTTCCCATCACACTGATGGAGGAAAGGAGGGTGCCTTCTCCCCCAACAACCCACTAGAAGAAACACATTATTTGCTTGCTTGATTTTACTCCATTCTCAGCTAGCTCTGCATGTCACATTACACTTTTGAATGAAGAATGTTCCCTGATACGCAGCATGGGACAGCATTTGGCTGCATGCAAATCACAGGAAAACTGAGGAGGGAGGCCAGTGTTTAATATTCATCCTCATGTCAAACATACTTGCCAGTCGGTACCACCCAGTGTTTTCAAATGCAGGTCAACTTAGATCAGTAGCTTGCCAGTAAAGCAGCAAAAGTGACATAAAATAAACAGAAAGCCTCCTACTTTCCTGCCACCAACAGCTTGCGTTGTCAGTGACAATCATCCTCCACTACCCACCACCGGCACACAGCCCTCTCTCCTCTTTGCCAGAGCATGGCTTTTGACTTTGTCATCTCCATTTGTTCACAGTTCTCTGAATCAACAGATGCTCCACCACACAACACACACCATTAGTCCTATCTGACCAGAGAGAAAACAAACACACAAATGGCAAATGCAGTTCTTTTTAGCTCATGAACAACTGCGTTCCTCCAAATAAAAAACAAATCAGACATTCAGGTTCTTCCAGGAATGATCTTCCCCTGCAGTAGTATCCACTCCCAGGTTCAAGAGCAATCATGTTTTCAATCTTCCACTCTCTCCTTAGAAATGCTCTGTGAGAAATTACTAACTGCAAACACACAGATCATATAAGTTGAGCAGTGTTAAATATGCATCATAGATTGCAGGGGGAAGAGCCTAGCAACTAACGAAAGTTGAAAACTCTGAGTTGCCAGTGAGAATTTAGTGGCAACTCAATTAAATCTGTAAATTTCATCACTTTCGGGGAAAAAACAGAACTAAGCCAAACCAGGACTGTCAGTCCCTCCAAATTTGAAATGAGAGGCTCTCTTTCCTCTAACTCTTGTTTTCCAACCTATACCAATGCAATCAGTTTATGTGGCTTTTAGGATTACTCCCTCCTCCCCAAACTGTAATCTGCGTAAACTTTTTGGTTTTTCACATGAGCTTCTTTTCAGCAAACGGCAGATTTCACCAAGATGTAGAGAACAGGTTATTCCCATTGAGTGATGCTGGAACCTGAACGAACAGATTAACATCTAAAACTTCCTCTGAACAGACAGAGGAATAGTAGTCAGCACTTCACGAGAAATGCAACATATGATACAAACTACAAAACATGAAGGGTTGTAAACATTGCACAGGGCATGCAAGCTGTTTCGCTTGTCTTAAAAGAAATAAAACCAATATTACTAAAACCAAATTCCTAACTGGGACAAAAAATAGTTGTATTTGAGGAAACAGGAGCTCAATTTCAAGTCCCAAAGTGAAATGTTGTCACGTAAGTGATAATATGGTCTTGGAATGAGTAAATACCAAGTACGTAAATAACAAATGAAGGAAACCTTTGAACGGGTGTCATCTATTTCTGAAAGAAAAATATTTTTTGGTCAAATGACAAATGTTGCACATTTTAGTAGTAGAAATCAAAACAACAACAAAAAAAGACGAAAAATCTAAATGAGATTATAGTACTATATATACATCTTATGTACACAGATGTAAATGTTTACCAACTTTTTTTAATACACAAAAATTAAGCTAACAATTTCACATACATCTGTATCTATATCTCTATATATATAAACCCTAAGCAATTTAATGTAGATGAAGTATTCCTAGCCATTGGCTATTCTTTTTTCTGCCATAGTTCCAAGGCTAGACTTTTTTTTTTTCAGGCAGATGATCGGATGGCTGAAGGACTGCAACGTGCTCCCACTGCTTGTAGAGACACACACGTTGCTTTGCTGCATTGCAGATGGTCCTATGAAAAGTAATTAAAGAAAACTTCCAGAAAGCTCTTTTTCTGAGTTACTGAGGTCTGCAAAAACTAACATTAGCTCCTTGACAAATATGGAAAATATGTTCCATATAAGGTATACGACTAAATACTGTGCCTTATGGGATACATCAGCTAAAAGACAGCAAAAAGTAGCACTTGCAGTACCACCTTTTGATAGCTCTCCATCTAACTGGTCAGGTAAATAAATGAAAATTAACTGTTTGAGCCTTTGAGTTCATAGAAGTTTACCTTTATTTATTTATTTTACTGCTAAAGTATTAACAGGTGACAGAGACTAGTTCTTTGAGAGAAAAACACAAAACACGTTTGAAAGGAAACAAAGCAGCAGTGAAAAGCTTAATGGACATCTACAGTAACTCACCATAACATGTCTGTGAAGGTAAACAGCAACACTAATAATAAGCACAATCTGTACCAAAATAGCAAATATCCAAGCCTCCTAGTTATCTCAGGTGAAGACTTTAACTTCTGAGGAATATGATAAAATATCACGTTAGCTTAATTGTATGCTTGGGGGCTATAATTTTTAGGGTTTACAAAATGTGACGGACTCTGTTCTGAACACAGAGCTTTTACTTGCAGTACAAGCTAAGGGTACTAATAAATAATGAATCTGTGATCAGATCCTGAAATACAATTGCAAATATACGATCTGTCGCTTAAGATCTGACTAAATGTGATTGATACATCCCACCTGTTCTGCACAGTTTCATTATACAGAAGTTTCACCAAATTTCACATAGAAAGCATTCATCGGCTCAAGCATGAGGATGACCTAAAGTAAGAGAACTGTGGGCATACAACTTTAAAAATGAAGAACAGAATTTATCCATTACTGAATGAAATATAAATGTATCTAGTCCTCTCTAAAGAGGAAAGAATTAAACAAGTTAATCTTGAACTTAAGAGTGGAATTGGTCATATTCTATCTCTTCACCCTGTTTTCAGTGTACTTTCTGCCAAAAAAGCATGTAAAATGTTTTGTCTCTATCAGATTGAGTAATGTCCTAAGATAACCTGACAACAAAGGAGAGGAATCTTCTGGACAATTCAATTATGATCTTTACCAGGGTATTTCCATACTACTGATATGCTACCACCTCTTAAAAAGATGTCAATCTTTTGCGATAGGAACCCTGAATTTGCTAGATCATAGAATCATAGAACACTTTGGGTTGGAAGGGAGCTTCAAGGGTCATCTAGCCTAATCCCCCGACAGTAAGCAGGGACATCTTCAACTAGACAAGATAAGGTAAGAGACTAGATGTCTCTTACTGGAGTCTTCCTCTCATTTCCTAATATAAAACAGAATTTCTGCTGTGCTGCACAAAACATGGAGCACAAAGTAGTGACATTTAAATGACCCATGCAAACTTAAAAACTGTGGTCAGGGTTTGAAAAATCATTTTTTAAACTACAGGCTCCAATCCTGCCGTAGAGCTACAAGCAGTTTCAATTAACTTCAGCAGGACCACAAGGTTCTTCAAGTGTGGGAAATGTTTGTTTCATAGTCATTAGTTATGTTTATCACAAAGACATCTGCTATCCCCATAAGAAAAACCTGAGATATCAATGAACGTCACTGTTGCTTTAAAAGAAACAGTATGACTTTAATTGTGGCTATCAAATTGGACACAAAAATACTTGTTGCTGACACCTGTCTAAGGCTGAATAGAGGAGATGGGTTTGCACCAGCAGCATCATGGGCAGCCACTATGCTGTTCTGACAAAAATCTGTGTAGGGGACACCCTGAATGAAGGACAACACAGTCTGTCAAACACAAACCCTATATAACTCTCTGATGACTGAAGATTCACTGTCTCCTCTAGCTCCATCTCTAGTTCCCCGGTGATGTATCTGTAACCTGAAGGATCATGTAACATTTTAATTTGTATGCTTTCAGTAAAAACAATGTGCACGGTATATGTTGTACAGGAGGGCAGGAGGCAGTTGCGTTAGCTGCCTATGCTGCCCTGGTACGTGGAATCTGGGACTGAAAACCTTCAGAGGGAGAGAAAGAGTGTGACTTCTCCACAGGCTTTGCTCCCCAACCTCACACGGTGTCCTCTGCCTTCCCAGGGGAATGCTCCCTCCAAGGATGTCACCCACCCAGAAGCAGCCTGCCATGCAGTGTGGGGTTTGTTGCTGGGGGGGGGAGGGTGTGCTACAACATGCATGGTGCTACAACACAGACCGTTTAATTTACATGCAACTCCAGTCACATCCTCCACGTCCTTCCTGGCTTCCCTTCAGCCATGGCATCAAGCTTCTCCTCTGGGACACCTATCAACCCTGCACTGGGAGCAGTGTCAGTATGGGAAACTAAAGGGCAGGGCTTGTGATCAGACCTGTGGCCAGCACAGACAGCCCCAGGCACCCCAGCCTCTGGCTTTACCGAAAGCTGCTGCCAGGGGAAAGGGCTTCAGCTCCAGGTCACCCAACTGGATGAGGAAAAGAGATGAATTGCCCTGGGGGCTGATGTCCAGAAGTTTCACAGCAATTCTCCTAAGTTTATTAAAGTAAAATAAAATACAGACTACCAAATAGCATTTCAATATATATATGCAGCAGTACACAAGCAGAACAAGACCTGTCCTGGACTGTTTCAGCATTCATAATCACCACTGACAGCAATGGAGGCTCTTCCCAGCATGGCCATCACAACGGAGATGCAAGAATCAGCAATGTGTAAGCCACCAGGAAGGATCAAGGGAGTTTGTGCTACAATTTTTCAACATTCACCTCTAAGAACTACAAAACGCTCATAGAGAAGTAAGAAAAGCTTCTCAGCATGACCAGGCTTTGGTTTTGTCACTTTACTGAAGTCATTGTTATTCTCAATTTCTTATTTTTACTGAAACAAAGACCGAGATCCAAGGTCCTTAGTCAGGTTCCTAACTTCTCAGTCTAAGCTGCCATTTTTTCTTCCTAGATTTGAAAAGGAAGAGATTTTACCTTTTAAAGGGTAATTTTTAAAAAAACAACTGAGACTATCTTCTTTTCATCAGCAGGGGCAGTTTTGAAGATTCATTATTGAATCCCCTGTGATGAAAACAGTCCACCTCCAAATCACAAAGGATGTCTCTTTACCAGAAATAGTAATAAAAGAAATGTATTATCAGCAGGCAAGAAAACAAATAAATTGCATTAAGATTGCTAAGGCACATTTACGAAACACTGGAACCGAGGCTCTAATTCCTGTATGCAGTTAGATTCACAGGGGAATCTACAGAGTAGTACTATTCATTAATAATTATTGGTATAATTCCTTTATTACGATGATCAAGCAAGCTTTAAAACACTCATTTGAAAGAGGTAACAGTCATCTGGGCCCAGATCCAGCAAAGCACTTAAAAATGTTAATTTTTCATGTGAAAATAACCAACTGGATTTGAACAGAACTGACATACTTAGGTTAAGATAATCTTGGCTTTGTTAACGCTATAAAGGGAAAATCGAGTAGAAACACTATAAAAGTAATCCATGAAATCTGCCAGAACTTTGCCTCAATATTACACAACTATCATACATTCTCCAAGGGGTTACTTTCTTTTGGGAGACTACCAAGTGAAATGAGGAACTTCTATAGGAACTGATCTGGGGAAAAAAAGAAACATTGTGGACCCACGCACACTTAAAACCGATATATAACAAACAGCTAGATGGTCACAAAATCCATATTCTAGTATATACGGCCAAGATCCAAGTGTCTGACCTGAACCAGGTCTTCCACATGTGGTTTTGAAATGTGTTTTCTTTACTCGCTTTCTTCAATAAGAAGTTGCACAAGCTCCTTCAGACACAAAGACTTGGGCTAGGTATCTAGGTGTTCAGTTGCAATTTGTGGAAGAAAAGGAAGAAACACAGGAACACATTTTATTTTTCATCTTTGCAATGTTTGCGTGTGGAGTGAGTAGGAGCTGATCACAGTAGTTATGGACAAAAAAACCTGCCAAGCCTCTGTAATCTTTCTGGAGGGGATCCTGACTGCACCTGGCTCCAGTTCCTTTTACCTTACCTGATGAAGGGAGGCTGCCTCTAAGGCTGAGAGCTTGTCACAGCTTGTCAAGACTCCCAAAAGCCATCCAGCCACCTGCTTAAAAGAAGTAGTGCATCTCTTCAGAGTCCCCTATGGAAATTTGTTCTTTTTTGACCAAAGACTTTCTTCAGCACACTGAAAATTTAATAAAACAATCATGGTATTCAGCCTGAAATGTAGACAAGGCATTTTGGAAGCATATATCTTCCTTTTTTTTTCCACCAACCATGAAAACAATAGCGGTCAAGGAAGAATGTTTTAAATTTCCGTAATATAATTTAAACTGATTTAGCTGCAGCAGAATGAATTCTGAAGAACCCAAATAAACTGATCTTCAGCAGTTTTTGAGAACATGCATCGTTTGCTATCTTTTATTCTACAACATCTGATCATATTCTCCTTTTACTTTTTATTTTTGCTCTTACTTCAGTCCAATATTATTCTCTGTATATATATTTAAAGTATTTCATTTTATGTATATTGAGTCCAATAAATTCATCACCAGTATCTGATAATAAAACCCCTGCCTACACCTCTTGGCTGTCACTTGCCCTATGCTAGACAGAGATTTCTCCTTCTAAATGAATTCAGCACAATAAGGGATGAAACATAAAATGAGGAGTTTCACATAAAATCACATTTCAAATGCTCTGTCCACATTCCAGACATTTCTATATTGTAACCCACCAAATTCTCAGTGTGGGTTCCTACCTCTCTTCTCCTCTCCCTGAGCAGTCAGCGAACACTAGGTTCTGCTCCAGTGCACACACAATTCAGAGAGACACCCATTTCCCATCTCTACATCCACTGCACATTTATATACCACACATTTTTTATTAGCTTTCACAATTATCTTTATGCTTAGATTATTAGTATTCCTAAACTAAAGTCTATGGGTTTCAACATCACATACTTACAACCTGTAACCTCAAATAATACCACCTCCCTCTGCCTACATGGAGTATACAAAACAACCACAGAGAAAGGATGTCATATGCAGGAGTCAAGAAATAATAGAGAAAAGATGCAAAGGCCATTTTATCATTTACATGTTGCATGATGTTTCAACTCTACTAAATATAGCTCAGGACCAGAAAACATGATTGCAAATATTAACTGTATTAAAACAGATTACTTTCGAGTTACTGAAAAGCCAGTGCACTGCTGGTGGAATGTAAATTGATTGCCTGAATCATTCAGGCTGAAGGTTAATCCTAGAGGGTTCGGAAACCAAATGGAATAAAAAGCAAAAAAAGTTCCCCGAACACCAGTGAAGAACATTTTGTTAATTATATGCACTTCTACATAGCTCCCAAACTTGAGAAAAATGCTTTACAAAGAAAAATACGGTGACAGTCTAGATTATGAAGTTTATGTATATGCCATGGGGTGCAGGGTTGTGCAGAGATACTCAGCTAGCTCTGGAAGCAGCAGCAGCAGAGCTCTGCCCAGCCTGCTGGGAGAGAGCAGTACCTGATCTGGTTGCTGCGCTGCAATTACACTTAACAGCCCTTCCCACATCTGTGCTGGTGGCATAAACGCGTCAGACATCTCTAACGCGCCATGGCATTGCGTAGGCTGGCTCGTACAGCACAGGCTATGAAGGAACTGAGCAGGGCAGCAAGAACTGAGGGCAGAACGGATGTTATGAAAGACAAGTATCGCAGCAATTAGATCACACGTATGGTTTTATATATTTCATGACTATGCTGACATTATATCCCACACTCCAGCTATGTCTTGATTTGAGACCTGAATGACAACCCCTCTTCACTGCCTTTTCTTCTCCCTCTCTCCTCTCAAGGTGTACCAGTTTCCTTTCAAATAAAGCCTGGAAAGAGGCTGTATTACATGTAAAGAGATCCTCTAACGTAAAAGATTAAGAGGTGAGGGCTGTTGGCGTGTGCACGCATTCCAAGATCAGGATTTTGGGCTGTGGCACTGATGGCACGTATCCTGCAGGCATCCATATCTTATACAAGAGCAGCAAGTAGGAGATTAAAGACAAAAATGTTTGGACTTCCTTACTGAACATCTCTGTTCTCAACCTTTTGTGAGCTTATGCCGTTTAACACACGGAAATGTATCCCTCTGATGCTCTCTCAGAGAATAATCACTGAATGTTCTTTGGAATTTTACTAATCTTTTTAGAGATAATAATATTGAAGTCATAGCCACAGTGTAAGCAACATATGTTTCCTTTTATTAATTTTGAATTACTTTTTAAATAATTCTATTCCTGTATCACTTTTTTTTTTAGTATTATTTGAAAGAATAAGCGGAACTTTGTACACATGTGGTCAACTTCTGTTGACCATATTCTAATTCTCCAGTTATATCTTACTTAGAGGTATTTCATCTGCAAAACTAACTGTCCTAATCAACTAATTACTTTGTAAAATAATTAGCCTGTGTGTCAAAACACTTCTCTAGAATGTCTATCAAATCACATTCTCAAAGAACTACACACTTTCAAGCAAGTAGTTCTTTTCTCACCTGTTCCATTCTTTTACAACTCAAATGTTTATTTCTTACTGTATATTGTACAAATGTTTTTCCTGTGCTAACGCAATCTCTAGCTCTCTGCAATGACTGCTACTGAAAGAAAGCAATGGACATTACTATTCCAATTAATCTTCCCAGCATATCTTTCCTTTCACTTAATAATGCTCAAATTTGACTGCCTTTATGCTGCCAAATCATGTACCTTTGGTTGTGCTCCTAGGTTGTCTTCTTTGCTATATTTCATTATATTTCATTCAAAGTATTGGTATTTTTATTAAAGCTAATTCCTGTTTAGCTGTAATACCAGTTTTTCTGCATACCACACCTTACCATGAGCCGTCTGGCACACCGGTGCCTGAAGGACGACAGCAGCAGGCCAGTGGCCGTTATGTCTCCCCACGGTGGGAATCTGTATCTCTGACTGCCTGTCAGAAGCCAAATTCAACAAACTTTATAGCAATCTAAAAGGCTGTTTTGTTCCCTTAGCCTGCAGAAGGCACATTATTTGATTGTTTGTTTTCTTTGTTCTGGTTAGTTTGATAGCAAGGTCCATTGAAGGTTTTATAAAAGCAAAACTTCTGAACTAATTTTATGCTTTGTTTTTAGAAATTATTTATACTACTCAAATCCTTTTTTCACAATATAGTAAGTAAATATATTGATATTAATGAAAATAAGAACATAAATTACTAGCTCTCAGAATAATACAAACAGCTAAGTATTTAAATTTATTGTGACTCCATATTGAAATCTGATTTTTTTTAAATGGTCTTCTGGAATTACATGCTTATCATATTTTAGTGCGCACTAATGCAAATCTCTTCAAAGACCCTGCAAAAAAGACTTCTGAGGCTGCAAGTCAGGCAAGCGTCAGAGAACAAAGATAAAGTGTGAAGCAAAATACCTTTAGCTGCATTAAGCATAATGTGCAAAGACTCTCAATCTCCCTCTCATTCTCATCTCAGATGCATCTTATCTGTAAAACTGCATATTTGCTGAATTTAGTACTTACATTACTTGAAAACTCCAATATGAATGGTGAAAGGAAAAAAAAAATATGTAATGAGTTGTTCTGTGACCGACGGATGTAATGAAACACAGTTTCCTACAGATTTGAGTCCTACTTCTCTCATACCCCATAACCAAAATAATTTCAGCTTCTCTCCCACCACTTGTACTTCCTGACATCTCTTCTGGGCAGGAGACAGCACCTCCTGTGCTTAGCCCGGAGGTATGTATAAGTTGATTGCTGCCAAGGAGAATATATAACAGCTTTCCACTCAGTAGGGCACTGGTTTGGGTTTTTCCTCTTTACTGAGACACAGCCACCATGAAACTTGTAAGAACTTAATTATATTCAAGACTCGCAGAAGACTTCCTTCCCATGTTGTGGGAGCTCGATCAGCAGTTCAAAACCTGACGCAGAGGACTGACAGAGAGAAAGTGATTGCACAATCCTTGTTTCCATAGGAAACAGAAAATGTTGCACCAAATTAAGGCTCCATTACACTAGTGGTGCTAGCAACACAAGCTCTATGAAAATGGCGGCAGCTTATTAAATTGATTGAGGTATGTAACATAAATGCCTGGCACAATATAGTTAAATACACATGAAAAGTGTATTTTTAAATGTGTATTTTAAATTCTATATGTACCCTACACACTATAGTTTTTATATATAATGTGTGTATGTAACTATTTCTAAAGCGTGAAATAAAATCCAGAAAGTCTTTGACTTGCATTGGGTTTTTTTGGTTTTCTTTTTTAACTTTAGGACGTCATAGAACTAGAAACCAATCTAAATGGGTGATGAGATGCTTCTGATCCTCACACACCTCCGAGGCTTGGCAGTTTGAGTATGAACTGACAGCAGCTCCTACCACAGCTACATCTGAACACAGTCCCAGGACTCTGCCTAAACCAGGCAGAGCGAAGAGCTGGAGTAGCTGACAAGCCAGCTACAAGAGCCGTGCTATTAGCTACTCAATAATGAGTCTCTTCACGGGTTTGACTTTTTTCTTAAATTTTATCACCCATACAAAAAAGCTTTAGTTTTGCTCTGTATCGAAAGAAAAGGCCAAAATGGATTCTTGTCTTGCTCACTGCTGTCTCTTCCATACCTTCCCCAAGGGTGGGCTGGCCTTAACCTGAATCACAAGCCCCTGAAATCCTGCTCTTTAAGACTCAGAGTTGCTCGAATACTTTCTTCCTAAAACCCACATGACTGTTTATTCTTTTCTTAGTTCTACCCCTGACGAATAACTAGTCCACTGTTCGGTTTGAGCACTTCAGACAGACAACTCTCCTTGTTTGCTTCCCTTGGCTTCCAGCCAGTGAAACCCTCTGACACCATTCTGGTCCCTGCGCTCCCCGTGGGGAATTTCCACGTTCCCCACACTGAGAGTCGTTACTCAGAGCTGAGCACTATTGCTGGCAACCAGCTGCTTGTTACCTGTACAGTCATCCACAGTATGATTGCTCCTGTCACAATTTCCCAGATGTAGTTTGGCTATTACATGCAAATGCCTCTTATGAAATGATACACACAGATAAATAAATGCCTCCTGTCAAAACAGAGGTTGTGATAAAGATGCTGTTCACAGAACCAACATCAAATTCAGGCAGACATTCCCAGCCTCCACAAACATCACTCAATTTGAAAAGTATGGTTTTCCATTGCTCTATAAAACACAGGGAAGAGAGCTCAGATACACAGGTGGCTTCCTACACCTTAAATATGACCCTCACAACAACTTTTGGGAGAACTGGTTATCAGGAGGGAAGTAACTGACAGTCAGCTAAAGCAGCTCAGTAACACCCTCTCTAATAACTCACACGTGGTCTACTAAAGCACCTAAATCAATATGTTATTTTAATACTTGATTTTTTTTTTTAAACAATAGGCCTGAAATCTCAGTACCATACATAGTACTCTTCAAGGACCTTACAAAAGAATGCGACCAGTTGGTTCAATACTGCTCAACTGAATTTCACTACAAAAACTGAGAAAAGGAATTTTGTAAAGTAGTGCTGTGGGCACAAAAATGCATACACACACATACACACCCAGAACATACGTAAGATACGCACACCACCACAAGACAGAGCAGAGTTCAGCAGCCTAAGAAAGAGGTAGACTTCAGTTACAAGCCACAGCTTTCACCTGAGTTTGAACTTCAAAATATATTTAAAAGACAAAGCTGAATCTCCTTAACCACCATAAAACAAAACATACAAATTGTTCCAGTTTTCTATTACTTTTTAAGATTAAACTCCTTATTAACTCTAATGCGTGTTGTGGTTATAGAAGAATATTTTTATTTAGAAGAATATTTTCATCTTCAAGCTCTGTCATGAAACAGAACGAGGAACATTTTCAAGATGCAATCTCGTCTGTGGCCATAAAGCAATGTGCTGGCATCTGCTGCCATTTTCTCTTTTCCCTGTGCTGACCTGGTGGAGAGATGGGGTAGCTGGTGGGCTTGTGACCATCAGTGCTTCACGCCCGTGATTTTTTACAGAGGAAAATTGATCACTACTTATAGGATTACTGCATTAGACATTTTTTTGCTAGGGTTATGAGCAGGCTGGTAGGAACCTGTAAGAACTGTAAGGGGCAGATGTGGTGAAAGAACTCATACCTTCAGTCTGCTTTGCCTTTATTAGGCAAGCCTAAGAGAAGAGAATAACTGCTGGCGGCAGGGACAAGAAAGATCCTGCCTAAAAGCCTGTTTCTGATATCAGGTTAATGAGCACTGGATTTCAGTGGAAGAAATTACTCCAGAAGGAAGGAAACAGTGAGAGAGAAAAATGAGCTAAGAAAAATGGGGTGTTATGGAAAGGAGGACAATGAAACAAAAAATCCCAACAGAAAAATCGAGACAGGAAACACTTGTACCATCTAGATCAGTTTGTATGCCACAGAAGTATAAATACATCATCTTGCACAATTTCATACTTTGAATATCTGACAGAGCTCTTCAAGTTTCAAAATGAAGTTCTCTCTAGCAGCCCCTGCAGGCCACTGCTCCTCATGCTTCTGCAGAGAAAAGACCACTTCTAATATTTCTTCAGCCAAGCAGATTTCCTTTCACTACTCAGATGAAAAAATGTGTCCAGCTCTCCAGAAATGCTCTGCAGTCTCTGGTGATGGCAGACTAAAGTCTATCAGGAACATCAGATGATCCAGCTAACACAAATCTCACCTACAGCTGTGGAAGCCACCTTTCTGAGCCATTAACCACCCCACAGCTGATCTCCTGGGAGAACAGCCAACCTGGCTGATGTCAAAACAGACTCCCTGCTTTCCCCTGAGCTGCCAACACAGTTCTCACCAGGAGAACAGCACAGCGTAGACAGCAGATGGCCTCTCTCCTGTCCACACCTGATGAGCATCCAAAAGCTGAACTCATAACACCACTATTCAAATTAAGATTAGATTTTTTCTCTGTTACTTCAGCAGCAGCACAATGGTTCCTAATCCAATTTGCAGAAGTCATCACTGAATTCTTAATATTGTTTTGGCATTTGCAATGCTCTGCACTTAAAGTGAGATACTAGTGTTGTTGAGAAACTTTCAAAGGTTAGAACAGTAGCCAACACACATTGCATATTAGCCAAATACTTTATGGGAGATTATTGAGAATCTCCGAAGCTTATTCTGGACAGAAGAAAATAAAATCACCAAACCTACTGTATCCACTAGAGTAACTAAAATGGGTATCACCCAGAAGAGACCAGTACAATCAAAATGTACCTTCCTCATGTATATGCATGAATATATGTGTGTATAGACATGTAGATGTATGCAGAAGACATAAAAAGAGATAAGGAACAGCTAGCAACACTGCTGTTCAAATTACTGTGATTCAGGATTAGCAGAGCACATGTAACAGCGATTTGTTATATCCCATCTGCAAAATCAGGTAGGCACTAGATAATCACTTATAATTCATCTTTGGAACAAAATTTTATCTAGCTCTCAGTTACAAATAAATATGTTTCTGCCATCATTTTTCAATTTTAGAATGGCATTATTTTAAAGCATTAGCATGAAATCTTATGTATAAAATGGAGAGCTGTAGCCCAAAAAGCTCTGAAGCGATCTCAGCAAGGACCAGGAAACCAGCTGAACATGCACTTCTGCTGTGAAGTTTTAGCCATCCTTCAAGAGATAAGCAGGAGAATTACATACTAATACATAATTATCCTTAGAATTAATATATAAGTTATGATTTTGTATTTGATACAATTAGGACCAGTACATAATGTTAGCAAAGTCATTACTAGTATTCTGCATTCAGTCTTTGAATCAACACCTCAAAAGGATGTCGAAGACTAAAGAAAAATTTCTACAGAAGTTATATAGTCACACTTGTGAAACTTGCCTCAAGCTAGACCTGAAGAACTTCAGCCTATATGGTTTTTCCAAAAGAAAGCTAAGATGAAATAGCACATGCCACAAATACTGGCAGACAATAACAGATTTATACTATCTATAATTTTTTAATGGTTAATTTATTTTAAAATATATTTTAGCACAGGGTGGGATTCATACAGCCTATCACTAAAAAAGTCTCTAGAGTCAACATTTCTCTGATCTGTTTATTTGGAGTCCCTTTATAGTTAATAAGCATTTTTAATAGGGCAAATATCAACACCAGAGCATCTTACTGAGATGTCTTTAAAAAAAACCCATGCAGCTCAAATTAATGTCTATATCGGGGAAAGGTTCTGTGGTTTGAATTGTCTAGGAATTGCTTTTGTGTCTTGAAATCTATGAATAACTACTGCTTTGCATAATTCTTGGAACCTCTAGTAAGCAATTTTTTTGCAAAGTTAGTCTCCTTTTAATGAAAAGCATACACCTGCTAGTAATGCAAAGTGAAAAGTCACATATCCAAGATGTCAGAGTTCTGCAAGGCCATTTGGTACACTTTGTTCTAAGCCACATGAATCTCTTCTTGTTTACTTGTGAAAGCCAGTAACACATAAGTGCCTTAACATCTTGCCGTGATTCAAACAGCTTTCAGCACACTTGCAATATAAGTGTCTTACACAGACCCTTCCTTCCTCAAGATAAAGAGGTGATATCCATGATTCGATCCCAGCGCCAAAACCAGCAGCTGGCTGAACAAACATCTGGATAACCTTCCTTCCACTGGCCCTGCCTAGGGTGTGTGGAATGCTGACTGGTGAGCAAGGCAAACACTTTGAGCATCTGCAGGGATCCTGCTCCTAATCTGCAATAAATGATGTTGATTATGCAACAAGTACTTCTTTTGAGCAAAATACCAGCTTAATTTCCATTTGCAAACGAAGGGATATGGGTTATTCTGGGGACTTGCACACTCAGTCTCTGTCATTTCAGCTACTGTGTTTCCTCCAAGACTACCGGCTTTTGTGACCCAGTCTAGCACAGACTTCTCTCCACACCCCCAATTCCAAAATGTCTGTGATGACCCTCAGTATCTGCTGATTTGATAATGCTTCTATTCAATGCTTCGGGACAGCTACGTATATGCTTCAATATTGTTCCTACCAAAGTCAAAGGGTTTTATCATGAGCAGCAGTGGCGCTTGGGAGGTGCCTTTCAGCAGCATGCCAGTCACATTTTAACCCCAAGGGAGGTGTAACAGTTCTGAGGCATGTTAAGAAACTGGAGTGGCAACCACATTAAAACATGTACGTAGCTCCAAACACAAACTTTAAAAAGAAAGATTAATTATTGAAGGCACACAGTACTTCTCAGTAAAACGAGTGGAAGACAAATACAGTTGAATCAGGCAGTCTTAGTTGGACATACCTTGTCTTTTCACAGTTCCAATTGTGTCAACCACCAGAGGAAATTACAGCCTTGAACAAAAGTTTCTGAACAGCAAATTGGCAAGATAAATTACCTGGGCTTTCACAACGTATCAGTGTATCAACCAATAATGCAGTCTGCAAATTTGCAACAGTTTTAAAAGATACTGCTGTGCATAGTACTATTGTTTGAAAAAAATCTGTTGATTTTCTTTTTTAAAAAAATTCTGAAAAGCACAATTAACTTCACTGTTGGAAAAGCTGGTGCATATCCAAAACAGCTCACAGGTGAAGACCTTTCGTGAAGAAGACAATGCTATACATTTAGATTTCTGCCAGTTACACTGGCTGCTCCATGATGAGGAGCAGACCACTCCAACAATACAGCTCAAGGATAAGAATGTGGAGCAGCAGCAGCCAAGGCAGTTGAGTAATTCATCTCTATTGAGAGGAATAAGACATGATTGCACTCTGTACTGGCTGGCACAAACTCTTCAACAACAATCTACTATGTAGAAAACAGACTGGCCTTTGTACTTTGTTTATGCCTTTACCAAGAGCATTGCTCTTAAATTACTGCAGCAATTTGAAAATAATGCCTCTGATATAAAAGGCAGCTGCACAGTTATAGAAATTAATGTATAATAAGCAGAATGTATCCTAAGAAGGCCTTTCCAGGAAAATGTTGATTTGAACTGTTTCTGCTCATTAGAACATATTCAACTGAATTCTGCAAGATTGTTGAGAAGTATTTAGTCTGAAGCAACAGCTACATCCAAACGCAGATCTAACTCCTCTATACTTTGGGGCACTGCAATGCTTAATTTTAATGGGAAGAGATTACATTGCATCGTACAAATACAACTATACATGGAAAGCGTAACTTTTGAATGTCTGGATATTAATTAGCTCATAGCATACTTCAAAGAGCTTTGTGAGATGAGATGCTACCACTTTTGCAATAATTAACACAACACACCACCACACAACAACACACTCCTGCTGAATACTCACCGAAAAATGTAATTGCCTCTCAACTTGCTCTTTGAATAGATGAGAGTCATCATGCCTGGTCATAGCAGAGAATCATGTCTCTGAGTCAAGCTGTGGGAGAGGCACACAACGGGCACCTTGCGCTGCTTGCCCACAGCCAGACAGTGCCCTTTTTAGTGCCGAGACCCATCCGAGAGCCCTCCTCTGCTGCAGCTCAGTGCGGCTCAGCAACTCTGCCACTCCTGAACCAGACATGAACGACTGGCACGTCCTACATGAGGCTGTCTAATCCCATAAGGTCAGCGAGTAAAAGGGAGGCTGCAATGTCACGTTACAGCTGCGTTGCCCTCCCCCCAGCTTCTCTGTCATTCTACATGACAGGCAGTGTCAGAAGATGGTGATCAAAGCTGTACACTTAGCATGTGGCCTGCTCCCTCCCTGCATTCCAAGAGCTTGGGAGAGAGCCATGCAGGAGACAGGTGGCTTACTCCCAGCTGCTTCCTTCCCTGGGGAAAAGTACCGGATGAGGAACTGCACATCAGACATTACACCTAACCTGTGGGCTTGCTGCAGCTGCACAGACCCATAGCACTACACGATGGACTCGCAGGCAGGTGCCCTGTCCCAGCAGGAGAATAAGCAATGCTACCTGCCACTGCAGGGAACTGCAGACTCCTGCACTTTCACCTCCCACTCCCCTACAAGGACCTTCATCCTTCATTTTGCTTTTTTTCCAGCCAAAGAATAAAAGTAATATTCATCTTTACTGATGGCAGTTATAAATTAGAAACAGCAGGAGATTGTGGCCATTCTGAATGAAGACAAAAAGCATCAGGTATATCCAGCTGCTCCTGGGATCACAAGCTCATTTGTACAGAACAATAAGCAGGTGAATGGTCATTCTTTAATAAGCGACTAACAGCATGTGCCATGCCAATTATGGGCGTATTGGTAAGGAAAGCATGATGACATGTACATGGAAATTGAGTGTGAGGAACAGCGCAACAAAGGTGGATAAAATCTTTCTCAAACAGAAAAGGTACATAAGAACAAACTGATGGACTTCATCGCAGACACAAAACAGGTTTCAGGAATGAAAGATCTGTCTCATGAACACCTGTCCCAAGAAAAAAAAGATATAATAAGGTGTATTTATAAGTGCGGAGGACAGAACTCCTGTGAAAGTCTGCTTGCAGCAGTATGCATTGCTACAGGTTTGAGAAGCACTCTCCTCCTGCCTGCATCGCCACACAAGGATGGCTACTAGCTCTGGCAAATCTGGCGGGTAACAAGCTTCACTTACAAAGCTTCACCTGTAAATCAAAGTAAGAGCCTACGCATACTTTCTGTAAGGACTGGAACTACTACAGTCTGGTATGATGCTAAGAACAGTGCAATAGTATCCGATCATCAGTAAGGTGTAAGTGAGCTTTATCCATACTCGCCGTCACCCAAATGGAAGGTTACCCACCAAATTCCAGGAACTCTGATCAGGCAACTGGAATCACAACTATTAATTAGCTGCACTTCTGTCTTTCTTAGTGTAGAAACCAGCTTTCTAGAAATCAGCTGAACAGAAGAGTTAGCTCTCTCCAGAGATCATGTGATAAATCAAGGTCCAAAGACTGAAATCATGCCTACAACATATGCCATTTCACTAGCATTGAATAATATAGAATACAAAACTTCATGTCATTGTAATATGGAAGCAGACAAAACAGTCAGATAAATATTTGACTCTAAAACAATCAATTAAACAGTAAAAAATGGAGAATTTGGGCTGTTTTTCAGTCAGGTTAGCCAACAACTACTACAAAATTAAGTCTGATCTACATTAATTTTTTCATTAAATTAAAATTAACTGAAGCAGTATGTAAAACAGAAATGCAAGGAGGTATTTCACAAAAAAAACCCAACAACGCATAAGAATTACTGATATTTGCTTATATTGCACAGATCCCTTGGGTTCAGTACTACACAAATATTCCACAAAAGTTTGTCAATATATCAGTCAAAGACACCAAGGTTCAGACTCTGTCGCGTTAAAGGGGGGGTAAGGGGAGTCTGATATTCAACTAGCCTGCCAGAGCCCTTCCAAGGACTTTCACTGAAACAGTTTCGCAAAGTTGAAACAATAGGTAGTTTATTCAAGCGACAGTTATC
>Ga0065711_1008611_pt1 | contig 19754 bp, 15 predicted proteins | sample Hoacrofraction12_FD_59098 | JGI IMG/M metagenome (GOLD analysis project Ga0065711, IMG submission 59098) | Hoatzin crop microbial communities from Cojedes, Venezuela - Epithelial fraction 12 v2 (version 2) | ecosystem: Host-associated > Birds > Digestive system > Esophagus > Crop | place... | reverse complement strand
AAAAAAAAAAAAAAAAAAAAAAAAAAATCACAAACTTTACCCTTTTATGTTTTGAACGTAGTGATTTGCTTTGGTTGCAGACTCCTGCCGCTGTGCAGAACAGGCTTTGGGGCAGGTTTTCAGCAAGTGAGGCAAGTGAAAGCACACCTCTGAGCACTGCGCCTGGTCAACCACCCAGCAGTGCATCTGACCCTCAGCTTAGCTGGCTTTTGCCACGCAAATCATGCTGATGCTGGTGGTGGTATCGGCTGTGCCACCCCTGCCCAGCGTGGAGGGTAAGGTGTCCCTGTGGCAATGTGAGAACGGATCTCACAGGTGAGCTCGGGTGCTGCCCTCCATCCACCCAGGAAAGCTGCGGAGGTCAGGGCTGAATTACATTTCATACACCTGTTACCTCTTTCTATGCCTGTTCCAGACTCTTTTTTTCTGTGGCATCCCAAGGGGCCCAGGGCAAAATGAGTATAGAGAGACACTGCATGCATTAGATAAAAGGTTGGACCACCATTTTCTGTAGGGCTTTTTTTCTTCCTGTTGTTTTTGTGGGAGTTGATGCTTCACTGGTTGTCAGGTATGTCTAGTGACCTGCACTGCTGCTCCTTCGGGGAAAAAAGTCTCCAGAATGACAGCTTGCATTAGTGGTCAGGTATGAACACCTTTGCTGTATGACCTCCCTCATCTTAAGGAAACTCAGACTGTTCTGCTGCGTGGGTATGATCCTGTAACACTTCAGCAAATTATACAAAACATTTTGGTTATTTAACACAGTTTTTTACCTGCAGGCTATATTAAATCCAGGGCTAACTAGTAAGAGGGGTTTAACCTCTTCCACTATGGAAATACGGAAGGAAAAGCTTAAATAAATATAACAAGAAATTATAAGGCTAAATGTGATTATTTTCCATTTGTCAATAGTTATATGAGGTCAGCTGGCAAAAAGTGTGAGAAAAAAATGTGGCTACATTTAAAATATGACTAGAATTAGTTTTTCTAACAAATTGCTAATGCTGAGCCAAGTCTTGCAACCCTCACTTGTCCGGAGACATTGCTGCTCCTGCGCATGTACGACTGCAGTGCTTATCAAAAGTATTAGTGAACAGAAGGAAGGGCTGCAGGCTTTGGCACTACATTTTGTGAACACAATCAGGATTTTGTTTAAAAGAAAAAAAGGTAAAGTAAGTGATTTTTTGCATTCAAGTTAACACTTTCGATCAAAAGCACGGACCGATGTTCCCAACTTCATTTTCTCTCTGTATCTTCCAAGCACCTTCTACTTTGGCACCTTTGAAAAGAAACTTTAATAAATAAGGAAAGAAGACATTACTGAACTGTAATAAATAACAATAACTTAATCTCAATAAATATCTTCTGTATATTCATGTCTCTGAATGGATGCATTGCATCAAGTAGTCTCTGCTCACTTACAACGACCAAATAGAAATGTAGCTACACAAGTGATGTTAGTCCTTTTTAAACCAAAAGAAACACCTTTTGTGGAGGCCGGGCTTGTTATTTCTCTCACTATACTACGAAGAAGTGCTTAAAAACTCAACTTGTTTTCATAGGTAGCAGAATGAAATCCTACACTTGTTTTGAAGAAACATGAGATAGAAATAACTGAAGTTAACCAGTAAGTGGAATCGTTTTGTATTGTATTGATACTGGCCCTAGAGAACTTCAGCCTGGGAACTGTGATATTTGTCCAATATCATCTTACTTACTAAGTTAATCTTATTACAGCTTAGAAGTTGTCCTAAGAGCTTAGGAACTGCCCTTCACCGAGCAGTAGCACAATGTGTCTTTCAGTGAAGCTGAGGGCACAGGGGATGAGTGAAGGTACTCCTAAGCCACTTCTCAGCTCGGGTCCCTGGCACGGATGGTAGAACTACAACACAGCGCGGTATGGCAGGGTTGTGTTTTTAAGCACATTCCTCACGGATCCGAGTCTCCCTGATGGCGGACTGTGTCAAATGGGAAAGGCAGCGCGCATGCCATCCAGCCGTCGGCATCTCCACCCGAGCTTTTATTTACTTTCCTGTAGGATGTCAAAAGCCTCCATCCTCCTACGCCGCCTCGTGCCCCCGCCCCAGGCTCTCACAACCCCTCGTTCTGCGTTCTTGGTCCTCTTTTCTCTGCTCTGAGCAGACGCTTTCCCCAGGAACCTTGGTCCCTCTCTTTGCATCGTAGCAGGAATGCAAAACTGGCGCCGCCTCTGGCGTCCAGCCCTCAGACGCATCCACACCTTTTTGCGGAATGTTTTTTCAGTATGTGGTAAACCAGGTTATCATCCAGAAAGGACAGGTCATCATCAAATGCTGTGGGTCTGCAACAAGCTTGCCTCACTTTGTCAGTGACTAGTTTTTTCTTTCTGGTTAAGTTTTTTAAAATTTTGTCATACGTGGTCTCAGCTGCATCGCAAGATCCACTGCAATACCGGAAAATTAGCTCTTCTTTGGTTTCGTATCCCAGATCCAAGTCAGTCACGTTTAAATGTATTTCTGTTAAGACACATCCTCGATTTTTGCTCTTTTGATTCCTCCTTCCCTTTTTATTGGAATTCTCTACGTTCGTGGCTGCGTTTTGCCGGTTTCTCTCCCGCCTAGAAAAAACTGGGGTCTGTTTATCCGGTGACCTCCTCAGTCTTTTAATGGTAGCTTGAATAAAGTCCACTACCTCATCAAACTGATCTGGATAATCCTCTGGCATATTAGCTGTTTGGGAAAGAGAGAAAAGGCTTTGTCACTTGCCAGTTGCCATTAACTTTGTCCATTTGTGGCTCAAAAACATTAGACACATGCAAGCTGCTCTGCCCATCACTTCAGAGTGCGTGCTCAGGACCCTCAGAAGTCAGGGAGAATTTGCAATGGTTTAGATCACCACAGAAACTCATCTGGGGAAAAATAAATGAGATATGTATGCATCTCTGTACTTGTCTGCCGATGCTTGGCAGCACTCCAACACATCTTTCAATATTGAATAAGCCCTGTCAAAATCGAGGGAAGGAAAAGCATGTCATGACAAGAATATTAGTTAACGGGTGGATAAAGCTACTGTAGAGAGGTTATACAGGCTCTTCCCAGCAAACCAGCGAAAGGATGAGATTTCATTAAAGCAATTTTGTGATTATAATTGTTAATTGTTTTCTTTTCACACCAGCAGCAGTTAGTATTGCCAAAGCCACCTATCAATAAGGTTTTTGGCCAGGACAGAAAGAGGAATTTCCTGGGGTATCAGGCTGAGCTATTATTCCTGGCTGAATGCCTGCTTTTTACTGCTTCTAGAGGATAATTATTATCAGAGCTTTTGAAAAACTTCTCATGAAAGTATTTTGTATCACAAGATGCTGATGAGACTGAGTAGAAATAGGTCAGAATAGAAGTATTATGTTAATTTTCAAGGGAAATGTTATTAATGCATTTTCTTCTTATGAAGTTAAAATACCTATTTCATTTTTCACTTGATATATACTCTACCAGTGATAAATTATTCAAGTAACTTAAATGTTGAAGTCAATGAAATGTTTTGATACTAGCAGAATGAACCTCATCAAGGAGGTCAAACTGAACGTGTTCTGGAACGTTCTCTGACTTCAGCTTTTCAACATGATTTGGAAAAAAAATCACATTTTGAAATCTTTAAACTTCCCATGGACTAAATCCCTCCATGTGATTTGCTGTAGTAAATACAGTGATTTAATGGAGGGTCAGGCTGTCAGAAGTCCGTGTGTAGTGCCCTTATGTTGTATTATCAATGATGGTCTCTTAAACACATAAAGTACATTGCAGTATTAAAGTGTTTTTTTCCTCATTCATTGTTTCAAAAATTAAGACTTGAGGATTCACTTCCTTTGCAGTAAGACCTAAGAGGATGCTTCTTTCTGTACTTAGCTCCTTACTGCCCACCCACATAACAGACCAGTGTCACGCATCCAGCCCTGTGTGTACAGAAGCTCCACCTCCAGATGGACTGCTACAAATATCCCAGGTACTGCAAACACTGGGAAAGGCGATACCCAATGCAGTGCACCTGGCCAGGGGTTGGTACCACCACCGAGCCATGAAGGCTCTCACTGGGTCAGGTGTTGAGACAGAAACAGCTCCTTAGGCAAAGGCTCAGTGCCACATTTCCCTAATGAGCACTGTAACAGACAGAAGCTCTGACAGGAGACCAGGCAATGCATGTACCCAGCCCACACACAGTGTCAGGGAATCTTTTAATAGGGGAGAGGAAGACATGAGGCTGCCTTATATTGCCTAGCAAACGTGCACCTTCATATCCTCAACAGAAGCACCAAATAGAGAGAAGATGAGGGCAACAGGTTCTTCACTCTGTTAGTGCAAAAACCTGCTGAAACACAGTGCATCTGCACGTAAGGAGGAATATGGACCCCTTCCTGAAGCAGCCACATCCTAGAGGCCCCGCTCCATGACAAAACAGTGATGAATCAGAAGTATATGGCTTTTCATGGACAGCTCCAGGAAAATAGTATGGACTGGTAAAAGAGTAGTGAAGGCAGGCATCCTGCACCTTCACATAATGAGGGTGACACATGGGAAGCGAGATGCTATAAACTGTACAGTTTGGGACTGGGAAACGTGAGTTACACCTTATTTTACAGATATCCATGCTAAGGCAAGCATCGCGCAGACCACTGACTGTCAAAAGACATGAAGGAGGGATGGCTGCTATCTATACAGCTATATGGGACCTGAACAAGACAGGACCCTGCACCAAGCCCCATATTGCTGTGACACCAGTGGTAAGCGCACCCTTCTTGCACTCCTCTGTCATTACCTCTGTAGCAGGTACCAAAAAACTCACTATAAGCCATACCTGCTGGAGGGGGGTAGGTTGGATAGATGTGTCCATTGGATGCACCACCCAGCTCTGTTGCAGGACAGGCTGGTGGGCCTACACCGTACAAATACTGCCCTACTGAGCAAGGTCCAGGTCAAAGCGATGGGTGGACTACCTTCCTTGAAAGCAAGAAGGGACGGATATCTTGCTAGACTCAGTAAAGCAAGATGACCCGCGTTGAGCTGGCATGGCCCCCATTGCTGAAGGACAAGCTTGGCCCTGGCACAAATACAGATAGGGAGGTGTTTGGCAGGAGGCAATTGTTGCTGTGGGACTGGGTGGTTTCTTGCACAGAAACTAGGTTTCTTAGCTTCTAACCCAGAGGAGACAGCTGTGCCATTCTCCACTCTCACCTTCAAATCACCCCTCTCATTCTACTGTGACTACCCCAGCCCACACCTCTGTCACATACTCCTAGCCCAACCCTTGTAGCAACAGTATGATGCAATGAGATGTTGGCTGTGGAGAGTGAAATACAACTGTCAGGGAAGCATACTAGGGTTTAACGAAATTCAGGCAATGGCCAGCCATCAGGAAGGGGAAGTGAGTTTGTCACAGGGAAACCCAACCTATATGTGGAGATTCTTGTCTGCAGCCTTCAGCCTCATACTTATCCCAAACCTGGTATGCTGCCAGTACAGTGAGGGGAGTAAGTGTCTCCCACTGAAGACGGGAGAAACAAAACTGTGGATTACCTGAAGAGAGATAATAACCCAACTAGGCACATAATTTTTAAACTGCTTGAAATTCAGGTGAGAAAAAATCACCTACCCATGCAACAGTCCTATATGCAGGAGTCTACTTTGGTTAAATATTAATCAGACAGTTACAGGGTTCAAGCACTGTCCTGACCAAGCCAATCCAAGTATGCCCTGGAGGGCAGATAAAGAGGAGCAAAGGCCCATGTTGTGGAACATGCTCAGAGCCCACGCTGACATCTATCCCACCTATCCTGCTTCATGCGTGATCGATACCTTAACTGCTCCAAGGCATCTAATGTTGCTGAGAGCCTTCTGCGCTGTGAGTGGCTGATGACATTTAAAGTGAAGGAAACACACCACAGAAGGGCCCTAGGCCACGCTGCTAATGCAGGTATGGGGTGTCAACATTGCAGAAGGTGGAAGCAGTAGGGAAAAAAGTAGATCAAGTAATCAAGCCAACAGTGTATCTACGTAGAGAAGCCCTACTTACACACGCAGACTTGCTGCAACCAGAAAATGGGGTAACTGGCAGCACAACCGATCCTGCTAATTTCACTGTGGCTCTAACACAAACCATGCAAGAAGCACTCCAAGCTGTAACCTGGGATGAGGTGTGTGTGGCTGATACGTCTAATGCTCAGCTTATCCTCTATTGCAACATCAGGCCACTTGGGAGACTCACTGGGAGGGATGCCAGCACTTTGAGTAAGATGAATGCCAATTTTCTATCTCCAGGCTACACTTCCCCTTCAGCCAAGGGGATTGGAAAATATCCCAAGCAGATACCCAAATCTGTCGAGGACTCCTGCAGTGACTGCCAGTATTTGGAGATTACAACACTGGAGGAGGCACAAGGCATATGGGTGATACTAGGGAACTGGTGGGAATAGCAGGCACAGAGCCCCCCCCTTGAGAAAATGTGCTGTACCTACCGACCCTGGTCCATGTCTGCCCACCTACAAACACACTTGCTCTTACGCAGCTGTGTGGGTATACTGCTAACTCCATGTCAGCTGCATGACTGGACTCCTCAGTGAGTCCTTGCAAGGTGCTGTAAGCAACAACACCCTCTGCCTGTGGAGCCCCAAACTAGTCACGATCAACGCAACAATGCTCTTTTTGGTAGCTTCCAACTGGACTGCCAATGTACCACAAGTTTGCTTCCGTAATTGAGCACTGCTCGAGGAACGCCTCCAAACCCCACAATCAGTCAGCCTCTGGCTAGTACAACTCCGAATTATTACACAGTCCCACAAAGCCAAGTTCCAGTGTGCGCTGGGCGGCATTGGCCTGGGCTCTCAGCACTGCAACAAGCTCATCTGGACCCAGCAACCACTGAACTATGGACCCAAGCAACGGGGCTCATACTGATCGGATGTGGCTTGGTGCTAATTTTCTGCTGCTTAATGAAGCATAGTCATCAGCGTGACTACAGTCACTAGGAGTGGCTCACAGGCATTTCAAGCAAACCTTGACAGCCAGCAGTGAATTGAGAGTTAACTCAGCAGCCTACGCCAAGGTGTCAGTCATGACTTAGCAGGGATATTCAGCTGTGCAAGAAGCAAGGGTGCGAAGCCTGAGCCCGAAACAAATGCTGCAAAAACCTGCCGAAGTAGGACCGTGGGCAACCAAGTGGAAATGCCAGCATTAACACCAGGCGTGACAGGTTGAAACAAGGCACTAGGGGTAAGTGCTAAGGAAGCTGCGACCAGACATCACACATGAATAAGCAATAACCACTGACCAAGGACTAAAGATAGTAAAAGGCTACTGGACAGAAGGGAAGGTGGAGAAGACTGACAGTAGGACCACCCCATCCTGACGGACACTTGGTAGATATGCTCCAGGGATGCTGAGGCGTCTCTGCACCACAGCCACCACGTGCTGAGTGCTTGTTTGGTCTCTGCACTGTGGTAAGTGCTGCTGGGGGTGACGGGGGTGCTGCGCTGAGCTGTGTGGCCAGGGAACACCACTGCCATGGGGCTGCCTTGGCGTTGAGTGCTGGTCTGTAACCTGAATAAAGCCACTCTGTGGAGGGGTACTTAGTTACCCCTCTGTCTCCAGCACTGTTTATAAAACGTTTATAGTCTCACAACAAAGAACAACAGCCTGGCAGCTTTGCTTCTCTAGTACTGCACGGACTGTGCTGGCTTGACTGTGTAGCAGACAGAGCTTTCCATGGGGATTTCACACTCCTGGGAGAAGCACATATTATTATTTCTTCCTGTAACACACACAGTTTGCATGTGTGTGTATATGTGTATTGTATTTACACATACACACATACAAATATATCTAATCACACACACATATTTTTTCAAAACAAACTAGTTTACTGACAACACTTGCCTTCTGGTGGGAAAGCTGAGAGAACAAACACATGACAGATGCCTGTCACACTGTACAAAGTGCCAGCAGAAAATGCTCAGATACTATGGCAATAAAAGCAGTAAACATCTCCAAGCAGTAGTCCCTGGTCCCAGGCTCCAGGGTGTGAAGGAATTAGAATTTAAAAATCCAGAGCCACCTAGGATAGGACAGGATGAGATGGGACAGCACGGGATGGGATGGGACAGGATAGGAGGGGATAGCCCACAACATGTGATGCACCTCAATGCAGGTGTTTCCTGAGGGATAGGATCATATGTCCTGGAAATGTAAAATCCACCCTCAGGGAACACAGGGCCTCTATGTATCTTGTTCACAGCGTGGGAAACAGGCTCACAGACCCCACCGGGGCAGTGTGATGGGCTGAGCCCCACCACTTCAGCTGCGCTGCCATGAACACTGACAAGACTGGTGCAAAGCCATGAGGTTCCGCTGGGTTTTTATGTCACTTTTCTGAAAGCTGTTTCTTGGCGGTCCCTGGGGAAATCCCTAGACAGCAGTCTGTGCGTGGGCATGTGCATGCATTTTTGCATTGCCTCTGCCTAACCCCTCTCCGGCAGGAGCGTGGGGCAGGCAGTGGTGCCTGTGGGAGCTGCAGCCACCGTGCATGTCCTGCTTCTGCTCCACTTGCTCTCCTGCAGCTCCCTTCCATGCTCCCTCTTTCAGTGCCATTCCAAGGGCCTGACCACCCAGGCAGGCACAGGCAGAGTCTTTTCCTCTGGTGGTAACCAGATTTCTAGTGCTGGAGTGTCAAGAGTGGAGGGGTATGGATGACGGCCCATGTGCCAGTCTGCCTCTGGGCATCTTCTTTGTCTCCCATGTCCAGCTGAACCAGGGCCCCTGATCATGTGAGGAGTTTCTCACATGACCAGAAAATTAATAAAAAAGCAAAGAAGGAAAGAATGAAACATCACAGGACTGGTGCACATGGGAATCTAGAAGGGTGACCAGGCTAGAGGCAGAGCTGGTGAACGCCAAATGTCCAGAACCCCAGGAGTCAAACAAAAAAAGAAATGAGACTCATTTAAAATACTAATTAAAACCTCAAGAATATTTGCAACTTCTGCTTGCTATTTGCAAGCTGTTTGCTTGCTTTCTGAACCTTTCGGGCACATTCAGACCATAGTTTTGACCCTGCCTCTTGGGTTAGGAACGCTGCAAAACCCCCAGAGCCTGCCGTTGCATTTCCAATTAATTAGAGACACCATGAGCCAGCAGGACTGGGATCTGATGCCTGTGCTTTTTAGAAGAATAAATCATAGTGTTCAGATAGACTTCTACATAAAATAGGTCTAAACAAATATCCAAACCAAACTCATCACATTCTCAAGAAAAGAGTCTCCTTTAAGAAAAAATGGACAATTTATTTCTGTCAGTTCAAATGTGATCACAATTACATTTTGTAGAACTATTCCTTTGATTTCACTAGCAACAGATTTATTTTATAAGCCAAATATTCCCCCACAGTGGCAGTAACCCAGCATGGTAGAGCAAGAAACCCTCAGTTTGTACCTGACCACAAATTGATTTCAGTGGGAACAGATGGATCTTCAGCTTTTGAGAAAAAAAAAAAAAATCCAGTTACTCATTTTGGTGCCTGGTTATGGATTTAATAAGCTAATTACAGTCTCTTCTGACCACGCTGCCTATTACGTTTTATAAGAAAACCTTAAATTCTATTAATTGCAAAATAATAATTTATGTAAGTGGGTTTTCCCTTTTTTGTTTTAATCTCATGAAACTTGACATTCAAAGTTATTTGAAACTGTTCATACTTTATAGAATAGTTTTCCACACTGATCTCAGTAAAATGTAATCACATCACTGTAGTGTCTTAAGGGCACTTTGCATATCCTGAGCTAAAGTGATGTAATAGAAGTTTCATAAGGTATACTAAAAATGATACAATTAGATTTTTCTTTTACATTGTAGTTTTTACGCATGCATTTGTGGCAGTGCATAGCTACTACATCAAAACGTCAGGCCAAACATTTAATAAAATTACCAGACATTTCACTTAAGCACAGCTGTCTTTCAATTAGAGAAGTTCAAACAGCAGCTTTCAGACTCTGGCTTAACATACAATTTCAAAGTTCAAGGGGGTTAATCCAGCTCATTATAATGGTAAGTATTATTTAGAAAATTCAGATCCAGTTCTGCGTTAGGATCAAATGGCCCTTTTTCAAAAATAGTTCTGCTACTTTAATTTGGGCCCCTGGTAACTAAAGTATTTTCATTTCCTTTCTTTCCTGGTTATTTTTTAAGTTTCCTCCAAGGTTATACTCACAAAGACATTTCTTCTTAGATCATTTGCTAGTGGGAAATAGATGATTAACGTGCCTCTAACAGTGACTGCAACAAATCATACTTACTTTTTTGTTGCTTACAAAGATTACTCCCATATACCATTTATTCATTAATTATTTTTGTATTTAGCTTGCTTTGCAGTAGTGTTTTCATGTACTTATTCCAGTGGACATGCCCTGCCTAAAAACAGAATCCCTCCATCTCACACCACAAAGATGTACTTTAGGAGACCCTCGGAGTAACCTGTTTGTGGAAATGAGACCTCAGTGAGGTTAAAGTTACTAATGTGATGATCATTCTGGTTTGCAATGTAAAAAAGCATCAACTGGGGTGGAGATCAACCATTTATTTTATTGAAAAAGAAATATTTTTCATGAAAATCAAGGTCCATCACGCAGACATCAAAGCAAGCGCAGGTGTTAAAAATAGTTATGCTGAAAGGTTTTCGGGACTTCAGCAATTAAAATGTCACCTCTCAGAGGCATGACTTTGCTTTCATGCCTTGCATGAAAATCTGTGGGGCTAAGAGTGAAATGGAAACCGGTTGGTTGTGTCCTTCAGGAAACAGAGCATCAAACACACCAGGGTCAGCTCATCTTTAAATGTTTAATACGGTTCTGGTTCACTACCTCATGCCCTACCTCACCAGCTCCCAGGACATGCTGCATCCTCCCCTCCGACTCAGAGAGCCCTCAGAAATGGAGCCTCTCACCGGTGTCACTTGTCTCTCATCAAGGTAAAGAGCTAAGTAACCTGGAGGATGACTCTGGGGCCACTCACACCGGTCAGGTACAATAAGGTAGCGCTGGAAAAAGGCACGGGGTTAACCTTCCTGGTGTGCTTGCTCCAGATGGAGCAGCCAAGTTTTGCATTTGTAGCTCACTAGATAACCCTGCCACTTCCCATGTGTTGGTCATAACAGCAGATCCGCAGAGTACTTTGTATTTTCACACTGCCATGCTTGGCAGTGCCTCCCCTTGTATCCTTTGCCCACTTTCTCACAGATACAAAACTGGTTCCCACCAAGAGAAGAAAGGGGAGAACCAGCAGGACCACCATAACTGCTGCAAGCTAGTGGAATTCCCTGAAAGCAGGGGCAAACAGCGAGGTCAGATGAACTGGGTGAAGTAAAGGAAGCTGCCTTGCGAGCTGACCTGTCCCCAAGAGTTTCTTGTTCTTCATCCAGTCCTGGCAGGGCTGCTTAGAAGATCCTGCCTGACTTTGTGCTGGCCCCTGGGGCTGGACCCCTCCTACGGCCTCTTTGGAGTGGGCAATGGAGTGCCTCATCTGGCAGTCAACCAGCAAAGGAGCAGCAGGAGGATGTGGTCTTGCCTCCGATTCAGAGCTTTGAAAAACCAGCTCTGAGGCACTGAGGAGCAGACAGCTTCAAGGCAGTCGCCCTCGAGGTTTCGTGACAGCTCCTGCAGCAGCTGCTAGGAGCCCGTCTGCACTAGGACCATATTGTGCGGGGCTGTGCGGGTACTCGAGCACCCACGAAGAAGTCTCTGCATCTGAAGAAGTTACAGCATAAAGAGTGTAAAAAAGAAAAAAGAAAAAGTGGCAATGCCCGGCCTGAAGCCAGTAATGGAGCCAGAGCCAAACCTGGGCAAGGCACACACCGGCCTGTTGTCTCCTCACTAAGGCCTTGTACCCCTCCAAACCCACGCCATGCTGAGTCAATATCCAGCTTCCCACGAAAACCTGGCTTTACACTTAATACTGGCTCTGTTCCAACCCTGCGAGAGGCTGAAACGAGGTATGTGTGAGTGGGACCCGAAACCGGCGGCCTCTGTCAGCAAGAACGCACGCAGCCAGCTAACGTGCATGGCACTGAGACTTTAATGGAGGAAATACTGTTGGTAATAAAAAGAAATTCTCTTTAGCATCCCTGGTGAAGAAGTGATCCAGTCGACCCCTCGCATGACTTCTGTAAAACCCCACATGGGTCACCCAGCCCCACTTTAGTGCCAGCTCACTGAATGGGAACAGCATTCCTCAACAAATAACAGCAACCGTTCCTGGGCTGCCTGTGCCCTTACACTGCATCTCCCATTGGGTTTTAGGGCTGTTCCCCAGGAGCAAGCACAGGCAGCGAAGCAGCAGGAAGGGGCCCTATCCTAGTCTCTTCCTGAAAGGCAGTAAAGCAGAGCCGTCTGGGCAAAACCATCGCTGATGCCCCCTCCTGTGGTAGTCTCTGCTGCGATCAGATTTTGATCTGATCTACAAACAATACGTGNTCTTNCACTNNCTNCNTTTCAATGTGTTTGCAATAGGAATGATACGAAAAGTTTTAAAGTTGCCATTTGGAAAATGCTATTATTACAATAATCAGTCCCTGGCTCTAGGGCAGGTGCCACGTGCTCCGCTGCAGAAGGTCTCACGTTGGGATGTGCGGACTACGGCCTGCCAGACGGCGCTGGCGTGTGCTCCGAAGAGGAAGCTTCTTCCCAGCAGCTACACTAGGTCCGCACCTCCCTGTCAGAAATTTCCTGACTAACAGCTGGCTTTGCCAAAGAAATCTTACATGCTTGGGACGGGAGCAGAGGTAGGCCAGATGTTTCTAGGTAGCTCGTTCGTTAAGGGGGATACAACCAGCTTGCCTCCAAAAACGTGGCCACCTGAGAGGTTGTGGCATACTGCTGTAACACTGCCTGGCCCCAATGCAGGAAGACAAGTATTTTGATTGCAGTGTTTGCTTCTTTTGAAGACTATTCCTGTTCAATAATCATTAAAGCATTTGTACAAGTCCCACTCACTTCAAAGAAATGTACCTGCAGGTTTCAGTTTAAGTGTTGTACCGATACATATAGCCTAAATATCTAAGCCATGCAATGTGGCTTTACTCCCAAAAAAGAATGCTGATATTTGAAATGCCTCACATAATTAGTTTTCCATCCTTGATCTTAAAAACAGACAGATTGTAACGTATATTTTGTGTCTTAATGCTTTGTTTGTACCTGTCTCAAATAAATCTTTTTTGTTTCTATTTTCTTTCTTTTCTTTGTAATCAGGACTGATTTCAAAGAATCATTGAAATCTTTCCTTTGGTTCCCCTTGCTGAATATAACCTGATCAGAAACTAGAGGTGGTTTTGTTCAAAAATGACCTTTCTGCAGCGTCAACCACTCCACCAGCACTAATGTGGCAGTGGCTTTTTCAGATGCCTGGTGATCCTGAACGTGGTTGTGCTGTAATATTTAGTATTCCTCACTTACCACTTGTCATTAACTTACTACCTCAGAAGTATGAGAAGCCACAACAAGTGCAGCTGTGCGGGGTTTGGCCTACGCACTACGAGTTTTAAGCTGCAGTTGCTTGACTGTGTGTGTGGGATGAAGACTGGATATTAGCACTAGATGTCCACCCCGATCATCTGCAGTTCTGGGGGATGGGACTCGATGACCCCAATGGCTTCCCTCAGCCTCTGTACCTTTAAATATTTTAAACCTACTTTATGCAGTCCTACTCAGGAACAATCTCATTTCCAAAGAAGTTACAGCCTATCAATCTGAGGATCCTCCTCTAGTGCACAAGTAATGCCTCACCCACCAATTCATCAATAGCCACTACACAGCTGAATTCTTCAGCCTTTCAAGAAGGGTTTTCCAGTTTGTCATCTGCAGATCCCGAACATGGGGACTTCCAAAATCTATTGAAGAGGCCTATGACAGGTGACCAACAAAAGCACGTTCAGGTATGTTATCTAGCAACCCACACCTGCAAAACATCTAAAAGGATCCACACCTCCACTGGGAAATTTTTGAGGTCCCTAAATTGAAAAGCAGCAAAGACATAAAACTTTAAACAAAGGATAACTCTTCAAATGAGAATAAAACCATACTCTCTTGCATTTCATTCCTTTCCTCCTCAAGTCCCAGAATACCCTTCACAGGAGTACGTTCAGTATTTATACCCGAGACTGCAGAGAAATCAGCTTCTAGGGCTACAGGCATCTGGATTTACCCAGATGTGTCCTGTTCTTTCTTTTTTTAGCATTTTGCTCATGAAAAAAAAAAGGCTACTTTGAATGCTCAAGATTTCTAAACGCCTAGATAACCTGGGCGTGCCCATGCAAACAAACTTTACTATATATGTGCTGGCCCAAGGACACCAGCACACTCAGTCTGACACCGGCTGGATGCACTGGCTGTATTGGATACACACAGATCAAATGACGCAGCGTGGCACCTGCTCGGTGTGGCAGATACCTCTGCAATGCATTGGGTCTACGGTGCACGGGCAGGTCTCCTCTAGTGTCTGGGCAGGTTACCTTCCAGGCATCTTAGAATAAAGCGCATACACCACACCGTAGGTGTGCTGAGCAGGAAAGCCTGGACAGCAACACGAGAGTTCTGGTTTGTAACGCTGAATGTGCCTAATAAATATTGTAGGGAAGGAAATGCATTCAGCTGGAAGTATAATTTAACACTGTTTTTGCCTTAAGAGCTCTACAATATCACTGCTTATTCTAGATACTTTCCATGTTATTTGATAATGTTGCAGCTAAATGCAGCAACTTAACATTAAACACCTCTTACCAGGGGTATGAAGAATTTTTAACCGACGTATAACGCACACATACCGCTGTGTGTTATAGCATAACAAACATACCAAAGGAGGTCCAACAACAAATGACCATCCAGTGGCCGTAGAGTAACTCAGACGTCATAATGCAAAAAAACACCTTTTCCTTCTATTAGGAGGGAAAAGCCCGTGGTGAGATTTTTCATTTAATTCTACACGCTTACCACTAGTTTTTACTAAAGATGCTCACTTGGTCAAGAGACGATATATGATATCCTGGGTCTTAGGATACTCCAGCCCTCACATATGTGTCGATTGTGGCCACACAGCAGCAAGCAGTTATGAAATGTATTTGCTGGGAACTGCGTACAAGTCAAGTGTTTGGCTCCCTTGCGCTGTCATGCTTCTGAAGCTGCTGACTTAGTATTTAGTTTATAACAATTTGGTTTATATTTGTGCTGTTCGCAGTTGTTATTTAAGATAATGGTGTCCTTGCCCCAGCAGACTGTAGCATGAGGGGAAACAAAGCAAGGCTTTTCTAACCTTACAAAGTCTACAGGTACTCTTCTTTGTGTAAAATAAGCTATCCCATGAAACTGATGCCTAAAACACCTATGAACGCTGGATTCATCTCAAACGCACTGCATTTACAGAGGCTACTCTCACTCCAGCCTCCAGTCCACTAAAAAATGCAGGAGATGACTGCAATTGCCAACACCCTTTGCCATCTCTAATTACTGCCCTGAACAGCGAAGTTCAGCACATTACACCTGATCAGCCCAGGAGGTTAAGATCTTGCCTGTAGGCTGGAACGAAGGAAGGTTTCAAGATGATCAGAAAGGGATGGGGTAACATGAGGTGACCTCAGAGCACTTTGCAGAGAAAGCAATCCCACCATATGAGGACGCAAAAAGTTGTCCAGGGCCTGGGAAAACAGTCCTGCGCTCCAGCAAGGTGTTTGGCCTGCCCTTAGGAGTGGGACTTGATCTCACAACCCTGCTAACCCCCACTGCAAGTGGCATATGGGAGACCCGACCTCCTCAGAGTAAGAGCAACACACGCCTCGGAGCACAACCACTACTCTGCACCCAGCCGGCATGGGGATCACTTTGGGGTAGAGCAGTGCACCCCTCCGAACACAGACAGCACCCGGTCCCTCTCAGCGCCCACGCACCGCCCGACGCAGATGAGCCAGCGAGGGTGATGTAAAGTGCCTCCTGTCGAGGCCCTTGGCGAAGCTGCTGGCCAACGCTGCTCACAGAGATATGAACACGCGGTAGGTCCACCAGCAGATGATCCGGGGAGCTGCAAGCGCGCCTGCGTGCTTGGGGAGCACTGCCATCTGCTTGTGAGAGAAACCTCGAAAAGGAGAAGGAAGTCTACACGGTGTGGACACGACTCCTCTTGTGTACATCGTTCTGTGTCTTTTGTGTGCTGCAGGGCGCGTGCCACCACAAGGAGAGCGGAGAGAAACAAGTATGTCACAGCCACTGGCGGTGGTGACTCAAACGAAGCGCTGCTGCAGTGGGAGGCCAGCGATGCGCCCAGACAGGATCAGCCTCATGGGCTCTGTGCTTGCAGATGGCTCTCCAGACACTTTTAAATCGATTAAAAACAACGTAAAAGTGAATCAAAGTATTTCACTGCTCTCTTACAGCTGCCTTTCTGCAGGTCTCCCCTGACTCATCCAACTTGGCAACTTAACGGAGAAGAGTTTCTGACTTTCGGGCGTGGGTGCTGTGTAAACCACTGCCGTGCAAAGACCACAGGAACTCCCTGGGTTTTCCTGGATTCCTGCTGTGAAGAAAAGCACTGCTTGCTTTCCCCTTTCAGCCTGGCCCATCTGTTTGATCCGCAGGGTTAAGAGATCGAGACTAAACTGTCATCCCTTTCTGAAAACACCATCCTGGTCAATAACCTGGGACTCAGCTCTGCTTGGCAAAGCCTGCGTCTATACCCTGGAAACAGAGATTTCTGGAAGAGGTTGCCTATTGATACTACCGTAGCTCAGGTAAAACACAGGTCGTCTTTCTTCCCACTTCTATCTTACCCAATCCACAGGAAAAGAGGAGGAAACAATGAGAGGTTTTGGACACTAGGAACAGACAGGACCACTACTGCTGCCTGTCTCCTCCAGCTGCTGCAGAGAAACCAGCTCTTCAGGAACCACAGTCCCAGAAGTAAGTTTCAAGATACAAGCAGGCATCCTAAAAATACTGTCACCCTGGGAAGATGGAGCTTCACTGCTCTCCCACCCTGCACCTTCTGCCAGAGCTACAAACTGACCTGCGCCTCTGTCCCCCTAATGCTCCTCTCGCCCCCGGCGCCACAGCAAGCCTGTGCGGAAGGGACCAGCGCAGCCGCCTGAAAGGCTGATCACTGCCTTTTGCAGGATGGTACCTATCCCGCCACGCAGCTCGCCATGGAGAAGAAGATCACTGCGTGTGATGGCCCTGCAGGCTTGGCGGGCTGGAGCCCTGGGACAAAGCATTTCTGGCCAAGCTCCCTGTGCAGAGGGGCTGAAAAGACGTCAGGGGCTGCTGGTCTGCGAGCTGCAGGAGCCCAGGGTGGGACAGGCGGAGGCGGCAGCCCAGGAAAGATTCCAGCAGGGCGGAAACACAAGCAAGGAAAGGAAAGAGAGAAGACTAAATGGGGAAGGGCATAGATGTGCATGTGGGGGGACAGATGGAAGAGGAGATGGGTACTGGGGAGAGGATGCAAAGTAGAGCCACGGCACGCGATTCCTGCTCGGTGCCTCCACACTGCACTAGCCCGGCTGCTCCCGGAGAAACCAGAGCGGGGCTGCCCACGGCTGGATCTGCAGCAGGCTCAGGGGAAGGACATGCCTCCAGATAAGGAGATAAAAATGAATCCCAATTACTGGATACTGTCTGCATCCTGCAATGAGCTAAACAGAGAGGGCTGAGCAAGGGCAAAGGGAGCAACCTCCAAGCTATGTCTCTGCCTTTGCTAAGTGAGTATCTCCACAATTCAAGTAAGTATTTTGCCACTTCTTACTGCGTCATATTAACTCTCACTTTAAAAAGCCACCAGAGTTAACATAACATGCACATACCGCTGTGAAAATCCTGTATCTGCTATTGTAGGAGACCTATTATTAGCAAGGCATTATTATTATCTGTCATTTGGATTGTAAGCTGTCTTACTGTGAGCTGGTTCATGTGGATTGCCCTGCATCAAGCTCCTAACTCCGCCACCACTACTCTTCCGCAAATTTCCGTGCGGACACGCCAATTTCAGGATCAGGATCCAAGGAGGATTTAATGACACTCAGCAGCACTCCAGGATGTGCACAGTGCTTCCCACCACACAGCGCAAACTCCACCAGGACTCGCGCCCACTACAGACAGTGAATAATTGCATTGGCAGGTCTGAGCAGGGAGAGGAGGTTGAAGCGGGAGGGGAGCAGTTTCAGTGCCTGCACCGCAAGGTGTGTGTACCTCATCCTCCTCCCAGCTCCTTTGCGTACAACTAACTTTCCCATCTCTCCAGGTTTTTCAACCAAGGGGATCTTATAACTGCCAGGAAGGTAGGTCTGGAGGTGGGAGGGAAGGGAAGCATTTCCACTGCAATTGCCGAGCTGTGGAGGATGGCTTGGTTTGGATTTGCTGGAGCCAGACCAGAGCCAGCGACCCTGCCTGGGGGGAGCAGTGGGGGCAGAAAGCAGGGGGTCCTTTCCTCACCCTGATGCCTGGGCAAAGGGGAGCAGGTTTAGCAAGACAGACAGCGGTGGCTACGAAGGGGAATGTTTCTTACAGTCACTGTGCACAGCATAGGGAGGCGGCAGGCTGATGGGGGAGAGATGGTCTTCAGGCCCCTCTACCACTGAAGGGGGCCCCTTGGGAGGCGTCTTACCGGCGGGCAGGGGCGAGTTGGAGACCGTGTTGAGCAGCACCACGCAGACAGCCACTACATCCCATAACTTCATCTTAGATCTCCTTCCAACACGGGCCCCTGGCAGAGAGGAGAGGCAGGGTTAGACCCCAGCTTCCACGCTCCCCCCATCCTGCCCCGAGACAAAGCCGGGCGGCCTCGCCCCCCACATCAGCCTGGTCCGCCCCGGCCAGGCCTGGGGAAAGACTGTGGGGAAACAACCCGTGCCCGGCTCGGCCTCCCACCCGCTTTGCTCTGAAGAGCGAGGGAGGTGGGCTCTCCCCAGCGAGCGGGCGGTGTGACAGAGGAAGGCGCAGGACCCCCGAGGATCCCACAGCCCCTCCATGCCCAAGCGAGCTGCTCTGGGGGATGCGTGCGGGCGGGTCCCAGCAGCCTGTGCCCAGGGACGCGGGGGTGTGACAGCAGCCAGGTCACCTTGGGCCTGTCCTCCTCCAGCGCCCGAGTGGCGCCAGGACACCTGTCCCCGGACCGGGGCTGCGCGGATCTGTCGGCTACAGGCAAAACTTCCTTTCCCTTTCCCCCTCTTCCCCTCTCCTCTCCTTTTCCCTTTCCTGTTTTTGTTTTCCCTTTCCTTCTTTTTTTCCTCTTCCCCTTTCCTATTGCTTTCCCCTTCTTTTCTTTGCTTTTCGTCTTTTTCATTTCATTTTTCTCTCCTTTTCTCTTTCCTCTCTTCTTTCCTCTTCACTTGTCACCTTTCCTTTGCCTGTCCTCTTCCTTTCTCCTCGCTCTTTCTTCTTTCCCTTTCCCCGTCTCTTCCCATTTCCCTTTCCCCTTGTATCAACATTTCCCTTTTCCTTTCCGTTCCCCTTTCCTTTTCTCTTCCCTCTCTGTTTCTGTCTTCTCCCTTTCATTTTCCTCTCCTTTTCCCTTCCCTTCCTTCCCTTCTTGTTTACCCCTTTCTTCTTTCCCCCTCCTCCTCGTCCTTTCCCTCTCTTCATTTCCTCCTCCTCTACTTTCCCCTTTCTTTCTTTCTTTCCCCGTTCCTCTTTCTTTCTGCTTCTCCTTTCCCGTTCCTCCTCGTCTCCCCCTTCCCTTCCCTTCCCTTCCCTTCCCTTCCCTTCCCTT
>Ga0065711_1037519_pt1 | contig 19755 bp, 6 predicted proteins | sample Hoacrofraction12_FD_59098 | JGI IMG/M metagenome (GOLD analysis project Ga0065711, IMG submission 59098) | Hoatzin crop microbial communities from Cojedes, Venezuela - Epithelial fraction 12 v2 (version 2) | ecosystem: Host-associated > Birds > Digestive system > Esophagus > Crop | place... | reverse complement strand
CCACCAGGACACCCAGATCCCTCTCCGCAGAGCTGCTCTCCAGCAGGTCCACCCCAAGCCTGTACTGGTGCATGGGGTTGTTCCTTCCCAGGTGCAGGACCCTGCACTTGCCCTTGTTGAATTTCATCAGATTCCTCTCTGCCCAACTCTCCAGCCTGTCCGGGTCTCGCTGAATGGCAGCACAGCCTTCCCGTGTATCCACCACTCCTCCCTTTTCTTCAGAAGCAGCCATTTAAAATACCTCATCATGACATAAAAAAAGAGTAAAATTCATCTATAAATGTTTATTGCATAAAAAAGTTAGAGAAATTAGTATCTTTGACAGCCATCTGGAATTCCTCGCTATCCTTAGATAATATAGCAGAGGGAAATGGGAAAGTTTGGACAAAATGGCCTTTCTTAAGTGCTGTTTCTCTTAAGATAAAGAAACATGAGAAAGAAAAAAAAAGAGAAAATAAAAAGAAAAGTTAGTTTAGTTTTAAATGAATCCAGCTGAAAATAGTGACGTATCATTCCTGTCATTGTCTTTTAGGCAAAAATTTATCTCAGGGTTTTATAACTATAATTTATAACTAGGAAATCATCATCTGACTTGTTGTTCTGCTGCTTCCCATTCAGCCTGTCATATCCTTGCCTCACTTACAGCATCCATATTATTTTGAAACATTTACTGGTTCAAAGGATAGTTCACAAGTACAAGAAAAAATGTTCCAACTGCAGAAGTAGTCTTAGAGAGATGACAATGTACTGTTTATTGTCTGGCAAGCAAGTAGTGGAAGGAACAAATAAATACCACAACAGACAACTCTAAACAGAACACTTTAAAGCAGTCTAACAATGTTTTATATTAAATCATCCATTAAAACTTCCACCCAGACAACATGACTCTCCGTTTGGGAGGACTGCATAAAATGATACATTGGAAGACACAAGTCAGTTTGTGGTTTCTCTGAGTTTCATGATTGAGAAAGTAATTCTGAAATAACCCTGTACAGAAAACATAAAATACTACTAGGCATCTGCATACATATACACATGACTTCAGAGACAGGGAAAATTTACTAAAATGACCTGACCTATCTTCTATTATCCTGTTATTTTTTAACAATTTTCCAAGCTAGACAATATAATGTTCCTAATATTTAATATGATTCAACCTTCATTTATGACTTCCTGGTAGATTTGCACTCCACTTTAAATGAGCTCTTCCTAAGAGACAGACTCAAAAGGATTATATTTATGCACACAAGTCTTGAAATAGGACATATCCTAACCTTTAATTATGAATCACTTCCACGGTTTCTGAAAATCAACTGAAATCCTAGGGATGTTTTAAGAAGGTAAAATCCTGAGGTTTATTTAAGAGGGTTCTGTTACTTTAAATGTCATACACTGAAAGCCCTTGTTAATAAAGACTGGCACAGGTCACACTGTCAAGGATAAACAATCATTCCTAAATCCTTTGTTTCAGGCTACAGTGAAACCTAATCCCCATGGTGTTCTTGCCTGGCCATGCATGCATGTAGATATGAACAACTTTTATAGTACTAGTGCTTTCTTTCAAGCACGTTGCTCCTGACTGCAAGGCATTTGATTTCTTGTAATTAATCAGCTCATCATACATGCTGTGTTTCTCCCTTGGGCCCAACTCAAGTTAGTGATCCAAATCTGGCCCCGGGAAAAAAGAAACCATTTATGTTCGTAGTGCACAGAATGAAACCCTGATAAACAGTGCTTGACTAAACATTGAATTCTGATGGCATTATATTTTTTTACAAGCTATAACTCTAGGCTTGGAGGTTAGGGTTTTTTTGCAAGCCAGAAGTCTGTTTTTTTCAAGGTAAACTTTAAGTCTGTTTCCCCTGTCTGCCCCTTTAGAATGGCAAAAATACCCCAGACCACTCAGTGTGCCCCTAAATGAGACATCAAGATCACTGTATTAGTTTTGAGGTTTTGTGCTTCAGCATCTGTACTCATAGCCTGAAACTTTAGTGTTGATTTTTTAAACAACACTTTGACAAATGTTAATCTTTCATTCTTTATCTTTGTGTTCTTTCATGTTTGGCTTGTCTGTATAATAACCTGGATACTGCTAACTTTATCAGATCCAGGAAACAACTTCAGCTTGTTTTGGTAATTCTTCATACCTAGAGATGTGGCAGTTCTCATTACTTTCAATTACATACCAGTTGGCCTTAACTGCCATTTGAGGAGTCATGCGTTGTTACTAAGGATCCACAAGAGCATTAGAAAACTTAACAGGCAAGCTCACACTTTGTATTTCTTATGGTTGAAATAATAACCTGTATGCCTACAAAGGCACCGTGCTCAGCTAGTGAAGACTACTGGCTCCTGCCTCTCCATCAGCTCATGGATTGCAGTACTGCTCCTTGTTCTGCTAATGCATAAGGATTTTGAGTACTTGCTTCCTGCAGTGATGAGACATACAGCCCTGCCAGCATTATTTCTTGGCTATATTTTTTTGGCACAAACTAAGCTCTGTATACCAGTTATTTTCCCTATAGCAAAAGCGAGAAACCGAAAGGAATTATTTCACTTAATAGCTCCTTGCCTCACAGGGCTGTTGTGAGACTTAATTAATTAATGTTTATAAAGTGCTTTGAGAGCCTGGGATAAAAAGGTGCTATATAAGCACTGATACAAGTGAAAATATTGTTATTCTTAATTCCCAGTCTGATATAAAGCCACTGAGTGAATGAAAAACTGCAGTCCCCAGTGCAGTAGAGATAGTTTGTCCAGCATAAGGAGGGGTGTTGCAGAGCATTATTGTTTGCAAAGACTTGTGTATAAAGATGTCTTTAAGCCATGGGTCAACTTGACTCAGATAGCTTGCAAAACAGGAAAAAAAGAAAATACCCTTTGAACACTACTACTGTGCTGTTTTTAATTTCTCTGTCTTTTCTTGTTCTAAGCACACCATCCAGATAAGGAAAATAAACCACACTGGGCTACAGATTAAGTCAAATATCAAAATCATTGCATGCTGACGGTGGAAAATCAGTCATGCTGAACATTTGTGGGTTATCAGGATCAAAGAGCACTTCAATATTTATCAAAAAGCATAGCCCACCATGATTTAGTCTTCATTAACCTGGTGTGTATTTGAATAACTCAATAGAGATAATGCCGTCCAAGCTAAAGCTGACATTTTTTGACTTAGGAAAACATTTATCCTCTTGAAGAGATATGTATTAGTTTGTAAATGTTGTGAAAGGGCAGAATAACATAAGGCTCACATATGCTATTGGGTTGTCTGAATGCAATAAGCTTTATGGAACTGAATTATGCTTTGTACATCGAGTCAAGAATGAACTTGTCATTTCTGTAATACCAGTAAAGCTTAGTTCTCGTATAATGGGACATCCCACTGTGCATAGATGATACAATTTTTCTAGTTGGATTTAAAAATATTAAAATGAAAAAGCAGATAAATTAGGCTGTGAAAGCTTGGGTATGCGTGATACGAAGGGTGCACAACCAGCTGTAGGGAGTTTTGGAAATACATGACATTAGTCCCCCTGCTACTTTTGGCTGATTGGGTTTCATGTCTGAACAAGACCGCAAGGAGTTTAGCTCATATAAAAGACTCTCCCCCTTGTACAGAATGGAATATGGATCGTAATGGGTGTTAGTTTTGATTCCCTGGCACTGCTGTTAGCCTTTTCAGTCTGTTCTTACTGTGCAGCTAATGCTCATATCCATGATGTTCAGCTAGAAAATGATAATTTGAAAACTTGCCACGCTAAAACAGTAAATCACTATTTCAAAATTAAAATAAGAGGAAGTATTTATGCATATTGATGACATATGATATACATGTATGTCAGGGAGAGAAACTGAAATGGAGATTATGGCACAGGACCTAGACTCCTAACTCAGCTATGCTATCAGTTTATTTTCGTAACTTGAGCAAGTTGCTTAGTTTCTCCAGGCCTTGACGAAATGTTGTGAAACTTTTTTATCTGTATAAAATAGCAGGAAGTGAAATGAAGGGGATTAGGTGTGTGTGACTGAGAGGATCATGAGTGTCAGCACAGGTAAAAAGAAATTGGGAATTTGATGCTTAAAGAAAAGTAAAGCCAAATGCCAGTCAACAACCTCTTGTTGGCTGGAGTTCAAGCCAGAAATGTTTCAGACCAAGGGAGTTAGGCACTGTTTAGTGCTGGTTTGCTCCATTCTGAATTCCTTTCTGAATATTTAAAAATCTTCTTCTTACATATGAAGACTTAATGGCCTAAGAAAGCTGATGAGGACTGTGGACACCCATTTCAGTGAAAGATTTAAGTCTTTTTAGAGTATCTTTAAACCGAATCATAGTAAGATCCAGAACTGGTAACCGACTCCTTCACTAGCTCCTCACCGACTGTTGAATCTCCTAGTTATTGCATTCTTGTACTACTTCTTCAATTAGGTTAATAAAGAAATTAAGTACAATATTTGGAGTGCCCAGTGATCAAAGTGGAAAGTGAAGCATTACTGTTTACCATTTAAGTTTATTTTATATTTAACATGGTTTAACACTGGTTTTTTGCATTTCATTTTCTTGTGGCTGAGGTTCAGCTCTCAAATCCTAACAGGAGACAGTTTCACCAGACACTGCCAGTAATCTGCAGCCTGTGCAGACTGCCACATTTTGACTAAAGCCAGATTCTGGGGAGCTGCATAACAATCTCATCCCATAGCGCTTGCATAGCCTCTGTCTGCACTAACAGGTTCGCAGCATATGCAGGTTTTGCCAGACCACTTCATGTCACAGCAATCAGTCAGATGCTGGGGTAATAGGGCAAAGTAACATCTCCTCACCCACAGGCTTCCTGCTGTAAAGTCGTCCATTAGTAGGGAGTGAGCTGGGCCACATGGAAGATGGGAAACCTCCGTAATTCCATGTATCATGGAGGAACACGTCAGAGTTCTGGTTGGAGACCGATCCAAAAAAAAAAGAAAGAAAAGCTGGCCATTTAGCACCACCTGCAATAGAAGCCTGTCAAGGGAAGAAGAGTGAATATCTGGATCTGCCTGTATTTAAATGCAAATTAGAAGGAAAATACCAGCTGCAATTGGAACAGAACAGTGGCCTCTAAAGGTTCAGTGGTTCAGTTTGAATACCTCTCTTGTAACATCAGTGGCTTACTTTTCAAAAGACCTGTGCACCTGTAGTTCTTATTGTTCTTTCCTGTTTGAATTGTTTATTTTTTCCAAAAATTATTTTACAGTTAGATGTAAATTGGATCTCTGTACAGAGCTAAAAATTGAAAGGAAAATAAGCAGAGAAAGAAAGAGAGTGTTACTGGAAATTTTCAGACCCTTGTTTTTTTCTGGTTTTGAAATAGAGTTCAACTGTGTATTCCCTACGAAATTATTTCCTCCATTGCCACAAAAAAGTCTGGAAATCCAAGCAGCTTCCTGAGTTAAGCAAGTAGAAGTGAAAGCACAACCAGAGTTTTATCTGAGTTTTCCCTCTGGCTTTTCCACCATACCACCCTTTTACTCCACAAACTTCCAGAGAGTTTAAAGGTTCTCTGGCAGCATAAATATAAGTGAGTTGCCTAAGATAAGGGACACTGCATGAAATGGAGAACATGAAAGCAAGCATACATCGAAACAGCCATCTGCTCAGCCTTGGAATACGAACATTGCAGAGCTCATCTGTGCATTAGTGTTGCCATTTAATACAGTTCCTAACAAAAAAAGTTAATAAAATTCATGGCTGTAGCAGACTCACATTATAATGTCCTTTTAGAAAAAGCCTGTACCATTGCTCTATGAATCTGTGCACAGAATATTAATACGTACCATAAAGCAAGCTGAAGAGTCTCAGGTTTCTATTGCTGCAGATAGGTGGACTCTGAGTTTACAAGTCCGTTGGAAAACCCTTCTGGATTATCAACAAGAAACAACCTGTTTTCCTGAAGCATACCACAGCAGAATTTGTCCCCAAGCCTGGGAGCCATGTGTTTTTAATATTCAACAACTGTGCCAACAGAGGAAGTACTGAAGAAGAGGTACAGAACAACTGTTATTTACATCACAGGAAAATTGTGAAGAAATGGGATATAAGGTCAATGAAGTCTTAAAACACCTCATCAGCATTATCTGTTTCTACTCTCAGTTATTTTGCACCTGGTGGTCCACAACGAAACCTTTCAACATCTATCTTTTACCTAAGAGTTCACTAGCTGTATTACTTACCGGTAGAGGTAACGGTAAGCTAAGTTGATAGAACGTGGAAAATACCACAGTAAAGGTAATTATTTGCAAATACATGCTGTGAGGCTGCTAAGAGCAACCATTGTATACAAATAGTACAATTTAATAGCTTACCATACAAATCATTGCAGTCATTTTAAAACTGTCATTCTACAGAGAAATATTACTTCTATAGGCTGGCTTTCATTCTAAAGCCTTTAAGGGATATATTTGTTAAGAGCTACTTCCACTTCATTTACATTATTAAATTAAGTTTCTCAAACAAATATTGTCAGTAGTATTAGTAAGCAGTCCTTGTTTCATTTGCTGAAGATGGAGCTGTGAATTCTCTGAAGGAAAAAACAGGGTGTTTTAAGATGTGCAAAAATTTGTAGGACACAATCCATTGTATCGACTATATTCTTTGTTGCTGTAAAATGATGTTTTTCCATAGACTTCCAGAGCAGTTTTATACTTTCCACAAACAGAGAGATAAGAATCCAGAAGTCTCTAAGTACCAAAACCCAATATATTTCACAGTTTACAAAACACATTTAAGATGCACTTTATTTAAGATGTTTGGAAAACTAGGTATTTAACTGCAAGATATGTTAAGTAAATGTTCAAAACAGATGAAAGAGAACTGCAAAATGCTGGAATCTGTCAGGTTTGGGGGACTGATAGGCTTTGTGCATCTATGTGTACACGCGTGCCTATGCTTGTGACATCTTTGATTCAACCGCCAGTGTAATTAACAACACTATTGTGGGAGATGGAGGTGGTGCTTGTTTTCTGAATTGCAAACTCCTAGTTGTTGAGCCCAGGATTGTCTCAACGGGGGGTTTCTAAACATCTCATGCTGACCTATTTTATTTGGCACAAATAAGTAAATAATCTGTAAAAAAAGGATTCAGACTTCACACTTTCTTCTTAGATGAGCTCGAAATGTAGAGGATGTTGAGCTTGGACAGGAAGGGTATGTTGCATTGCCGTGCCCAAGGCTTTTTCATACATTTTGTCCTAAATGGCTCAAGGACCATTAGTAGTCAATTGAAGGCTTCTTAGTGTCTAGATTGTGTTTGAAAATGAAACTCAGGCTCCTAAGCTACTTGGAACATTTTGGACAATGTGATTCTTGCAAGGATTTACGTCTGTTCAAAGTATCCCACAGATGGAGTCCCAGCACTGCCACAGGGAGTCACAGGAATTGGTATTTACAGGGGCATTCAGTTGCTGGATCTTGGGTTACATGAAACAGGGTTGAAATCACAGTCCAAGTGACACCTGTGGAAAAACTTTCAACAATTTTTGGATTTCATTGAAGGATGTGGGATGGAATTACAGGTCAAAATACCAAGCTTTCCATACCAGAGACATTCACAGACTGCAGTTAAATTCTTTCTTAGTGTAACACAAATAAATTGATTTACCTCAAAGAAAATGAACATTGACAAGTGCTTGTAACACTGGCAGTGCAGGATTTTTTTTATGAGCTCAGTATATTAGTGTTTTCTACAAAAACTGAGGAAGTAGGAGATTCAGGTTCCCTTTCTTCCTTTCTCAGGCAAATTCAGTCTGTATCTGTCATCAGTCACTAGCTGCTGAACTGGATAACAACTCTTGTTGGCTTCTTTTTAAAAGTGTAGCACAAAACACTGTGAAACTGCAATAAATGGGACCCACTTTTGAAATTAACATTAATTGAGAAGCAAAGGATAACAGAAAGAAAGCCCAGTGTAGACTTTTACGTATTTGAACAAAATTCTCTATTCCAGAAATTTTTCATTATCTTGATTTTTACCCTCCTAGCTAAGAATGGGGAGATTGATGGAAATCTAAAAAACATCCATGGAACAGAACATGCTTTGTATTCTGCAAGTACAGCTTAGATGTGAGAGGGCTGAAGAAATTGCAGCAAATCAAGATCATACAGAATCTAAACATGCAAATAGGTTAAACATATGTGACTACTGATTAATGAGTTAAACTGAAAAGGGAGACCTGAAGGTTATTCCTACTTGTAAACAGTCACCGACATAACTAGGAAATGAAGAATGTTTAATCTTTTCTCTCTCTTCTGTGTAGCAGTACCAACTGATCCACCACTGATGCATCATACTTTGCTCTCTGTCTGCTACATACTCAAAGTTTTTTCCACTATCTTCTTGCTTAAAAGCCTCACAGAAGTTTATACATCAGTCCAAACAATGTTTAAATGTGCCCAGCTAATCACTGAAGGCATTGTCATAGAACAGAGAAGAGATGCAGACATATCAGATGGTCTGGCAACAGTAGCATAATCCATTCATTCATTAACATAAATTAAAGCTACAATGCTGCAGGCCTAAGAATTGAAAAATATTTGGCAATCTGGAAGTTAAAAGGACCTGCATTTGCAGGGAACTTTCAAAGCATTGTCCTACACAAACCTTGCCTGCCTCAGCCAACGGATGGGGAATTTCATTTACCTGAAAATGGAGGCTTTAAGGAAGATGATTAATGCAGAGTTCAGCCTGGTGTTACGGACTAACAAAACAACTAGATCAAGCCTCTGTTGTGAGACTGAAATACTAATGTTGTTGCACCTTTTCACATCATCTCTTTTGTTTCTTAAAGAAAGCAGTTAGCTTCGAAGTAATTAAGGTGCTTCTCTGATTTTTGAAGCCTGCACATTATACTCAGGCTGTAGTTTTTCCTTCTGTGTTGAGTGTTAGTTGTCACAGGCTTTCAGAAACACTGAGAAGTGGTTCAGAGTGTCAGAAAGGCAAGTTTGTGCTTAAAGAATAGAAATGCCTCTTCTCATAGTGCAACATGGATCCAGTTTTGGGGGTTTTCTCTGTGTCTAAGATGTGCGATATTTGTAGCCCCACAAGAACTATGGCAGCAAATTTTTGTAGCATGTCAAGTGGGTTATACAAAGACATTTCACTCAAGCAAAGAGTGAAATTCTCTCTGCATCCTTGTGGCTTAGGATCTTTCTATTGAATCTGAAATCATAAAATCCTCTTGCAACCATCAACCTATCTGAAACACAAAATTATAATTTAGAATCAAATGAGTGAAGAAACATTTGCATTTTGAAGAGTAAACTGACTGTATGGATTTCATAAGCTTATTACATTTAATACATTTTATTTAGAAGATGCTCAATCAATTAGTTGTGCCAAATTCTACTTTTCATTTTCATGAAGAATCCAAGATTTTGTTGTGCTATTACACATAACATCTAAAGACATCATAACATCTACATTTAGTCTTTTAGGTACAAAGACTGCTCTTTAGATCAGACAAAATGGCTAGCACTTCTCTGTTTGCTGGTGTAGCAATATCTGTTTTCATCTGTTTCTGATTTCAGCTTTTATTTGCAGTTCTTGCCACTCCAATGAACCTGTTACCTTAAACAAAGTTGTATTTGAAATTATACAGAAAAATCTTGTATGTATGTAGTTTATATAAAGAGGAGTAGTGTTAAGCAGAAGAGTTAAGTTATTCACAGACTTTTTAGGAAAGTAGCGATGTTTCTCAATGGACGTGTATAAATACCTTAACCCCAGTCTGTGTGTCTTAATATAATTTAAAGTGTTAACTGAGATTTATAAAACTTCCATTTTTGCCTGCTATATGTACTGTCATGTTGCAATTGCTCTTCAACTTAGGCGAATATTTTAAAGTCTCTTCCTAACTGTATACTGTCTTTTGCCTTCCTGTTGCTCATCTAATTGGTCCTTATGAATATGTGAAAAGTGTTGTTCAGGTTGCACTCAATCAAATATTTATCATGTTATTAATTTAATGCCTTTCAATCTAACATATGCTTCAAGAGTTTTCTTCAGTTCTTTTCACAATCCTAAACTGAAAAAAATATTAAAAAGTAAAGAACATTTCTGGATCAGGAGCTCAGGTTTCTGTGCCTACTAGTTGGGAATCACAACTTCACTCTGTACTTGACCTAGAAGGAGAGCTTGACAGTACGGAAAGCCTGTATTTGCCCTTCCCAGTGGTACATGAGAACTTCCTTCTCCCTTGTTACAGAATGCGCAGCATTTGATTTGACCACAGTAACTGATTTCACAGACTCAGCTTTTATGATCATTGGCATTCTGTTATTATTAAAGAGGAAGCTTAGCTTGACTCCAAAGCAGAGTAGCCCAGAGCCTGACTTTGGATGTGCCTTATAGAGAAGACAGAGTTTTAAAGAAGAAAGCACTGCGAGTCCCAGAAGTGTGCTTGGGCAGCATTTCAGTTTTGGTAGCAGGAAAAAGAACTGCTGGTCATAAAATCAGTTCTTTCTACATGGCTCTCTGTCTAATGGTTCTCTATACGCTTGTCATCTAACTACTGATCTAACCTGACTCTGCACAGGGTATCTTTTGAAAATTGCGTGAGATGCAAAATCGCATGTATTTAGGAAGTGACAAAATGCAGTGTATTTAAGTATCTAGCATAAGACAAAATCTGCAAATCAACACTTAGCCATGGAATTTATTAATGATTATTCCAAGCATGTGTTAAATACAGAAACAAAACTATGAACTACTCAATGCAAAATGAGTCAACAATCTAAAGGAAAATGTGATTATATGAATTATTAATAATAACTTTAGCATAGGTGTCTCCTTTTCCCTGTCTTATTGCCTTAAAAAGACATGCTGTTTCATAGCTCCCAACAGCTTGAGGCTGATCAGCTGCACGTACATAACTTTTAAGCAGTTAAACATTTAAACTACCCTGTTGTTTCTTCTAGATTCTCAGCTGCCTGGGATTCCCATTTTCAGATATTAGCCCATAATTTTGATCTTGAATCTCTCTAATAGTGATGCAGTCCCCAGACCTTTTTCCCCAAAGGTGTGGAATGCATTTTTTCCCTAGGCTTATGATTTTGCTGGAGCAAGGCATCACTATTTCAACAGGAAGGCAATAAACCATTTCTGAACACTAGAAAAGGCTGTCTTCCCTGTAATAGATTCCTATTTATTTTTAACAGAATCAATAGTTGTTTGCAAGTAATTGCACACTGTAGTCTGTAAGTAAGGTAAGATTGAGAGTATGCAGCTGTCTCACGATTCAGGTACAGTAATCTGCTGAAGTCTGTGGCTACTTTCTGTGAAATCCACTGTGCCAACTCTTTCAGCAGGTTCATAAGAATGACCCTGTTGCAGATGGCTCCATGTATCCCTGATGAAATCCATCAATACAATAAACTTCCTTTGCCTAACCTCTGCATTGATTGAAGTAGTACATTTGCTAGTACAACTCAGTGAAGCTAATCATCACACAAGTGCAGCTCAATGTTTCCTATTCAACAGACTTAAAAATACCTGAATATCATCATAACTGGTCTGCAGTTGAGTATATTTCTATCTTCCTCTTAGAAGAAGATCAAGTATCCCCTTTTACTTGAGTTACTCAGGTAACTCTCACTCATCATACACAAGTAAATCATGAAAGAGTTATACTAGCCAGTCGTTTTCTGTTATGAAGGGGATGCTCGAATGAAGTGTCTTTGAATCTCAGCCTAACTCTTCATTTCCAGATGCTCCACAATACATAGTTGCTATGGCATGAGTGTTAGTGAATTATATGCAAAATATTATTTTTTAATTTTTTTTTTTCCCCTAGAATGACATTACTGCCAAAGCTGGAGCATTAGCTCTGACTGGAATTTAACTTCTATCAGCATTAGGATCTAAAAGACAGAAAGGCACAGTACTGTCAGCTTACAAGGCTTTTGCTTTCAGGAAAGCAGTCACATTATTCATTCTTATTCTAATAAGATGTTCCCTTGAGAAGGGTTGGGGTATATGTAACCCTAATTAAAATGCTGTTACTGAAAGGAACTGCCGAAAGATGTACAGCTTTCATTTATGGCAGAATTTTTATTTGTTTTGATTTATAATAAGAGGGAAAACCTACCTATTGTGTTGTCTTACAGTTTTATTATTTCAGGTGCAATAGATGTAAACATGCAATGGAATCACTGAAAGGATGTTCGTAACATAGAAGTCATGCAAACTAAATGACTTCCAAAACTAGTTTTTACCTTGCATGGAGGTAATCAAAAGGGGTTTATGGGCACCCCTAGAGTGTATGTTCTGTGTTGCATGAAATGATGTAATGTCTAGGAGAATCTGTCAAGAAGGCAAATGTTAAAAGCAATGCTGTGCTGAGAAAATGAGCATAGAACAAACTTCAGGATTAACCAAGATTCAAAACTTCTGTGAACTATGGAGCAAGATATCACCATAGTCCTTCTAGTCTCTATGTTCTGGTGGTGAAAAAGGAGTCAAGAACATTGCAAACATCCCAAGTTCATTTTTATTAGATTTTACTGTTTAACCAGAAGAAAACTCTTCCAGCATCAGATCAAATCCTAGTCAAAATTATTCCACTTTGAAAGAAGCTTTGCAAAGTCCTTTATTCAATGACATTGGCCTTTTAAAATACTTTCCAAATGAAAGGTACAAAACTTAGGATTTTTGGATAGTCAAATTCATATTTATGAAGTGGATATTTTACACACTTATCTAGCTAGTCTAGAACATAAACACGTGTGCACAGGAACAGGGAATATGCTTAACACACTAATTCAGAGTGTGGTGTAGGTACTGACTTGTGGGTGAGTACAGATATTTTGCTATCAATGCCAGTTGCTACACATTTCTAGAGAAAGAAGAGTTTTTTTAAATGAGGCACAGCAAATGTGCTTCAAGTTATATGACATCACATGAGGTCAATCAGCTAAAACTGCAAGTACTAAATTCAAGATATTTCATGGTGTCCCAAATTTTAAGAAATGGCTTATCAGAAGAGAAGAAACATTTAAAAGTTATTCTTGAAGGCTTAAGACAAGTATAGAATGATTAAGTTAAATTTTAAAATGATCTTATATCATAATAATAATTTTTTAATGAAAGTGTGATGACAAGGTATTGCAGAAGGAACCCTTTTCCAGTAAAACCCTTGTATTTCCTTATCGCTAGAATCTGCTTCCTTCCTTGCTCTGACAGAGGCCAAGTGTTGATTTCTAGGGGGTGTTAAAAAGTCTTTTTTTCTTCTTTTACAAGGAGAAATAAGATCATAGCTCAAATTGCAGGAAATCTGTGGTTTCCTTTTCTTTTTGGAAATTTTTATTTTTCTTGGTTTTGTTAAGTGATTTTAATTATAGTTTATTATACATCAAGTGAGGTGTTTCTGTTTTCATACAAATTCATGTACTGCAACTTATGAATGAAAAAAACAACAATTTATCAGCAAAAAAATTCTAGGACACAGTCATAATTCCTTTTATATGCTGCTGAGGACATTTCAAATTAAAAAAATCCCCAACAACAAAACACAAAGGCTCTTTATAAGCAGAAAAAAAATTTGTGTGGTACTGTGCCAGCAACATATCTGAAGCATCGTTCTTGGTCAAGAACTTTTCAATTCTGGACGTAATAAACCACTCTATCTCTTCTGGATAATGATTTTCCCACATAAAAATCTTCTTTCATATTTCAAACACGTGCAACCAAGCACCAGTTTAATACCTTGGTATCTATCATCACATCATCATAGTTATTTGCTCTAGTGTCAGCTGTTTCACGAGGAGTTCAAACCCACAGCCTTTCACTTGCTACCTCTGCTGATACGTGTAATGAGGCTAGTCCCATGCTATTGAAAGACAACAAAAGTGCACAGGAGTTCCAGAAATGAAAAAAATGACACTAATGAAGCTACTAACAAAAGCTATACCAAATTTCTCAGTCAAGAAAAATTTACATGCTTTCCCTTGGAATAAACTTGAGAACGTAGTGGGTGGGAATAAGATGGGAAAACTGTAGTAGTTGCAGTGTTTTGCTACTCCACTTGCTAAACTGGCAACAGAACTTAATTAGAATTCTGCATAACAGTACATCTATTTAACGCCCATATTACAAAGAAAGTGTTACTGCAGTATGCTTTTCTGACATCCAACAAATACCATAGTTGCATTGGAAAGATGAACATGAATATTCACATAATGAACAATAACAAAAATTTAACGGTAATGTAACTAACTAGAAAAGTCAGCCAAAGAGCAGGGGAAGAAAAAAGTTTTAATTCAACACTTTCAGAACTTCAGGAGTTTTTTAAAATAAAAATGGTTTTAATCAGTTACTCTGAACAGTATAGTAAATTTTCATAATCTCATGAAATTTTGAAATTTAAAGGTGACTCTCCATTATTATGTAAAAATTCATAAATTAAACAAAGGTAAGCTTTCCAGTTGATTTCACTGAAAGTCCATTACTATTTGGTAGCCTTTCAAGTACTTAGGTGCCTGAGATATGCTCAACTTGCAGAACATAAGTTGTTCAATAAATAAGCCATATTCCTTTGTAAGCCTTAGATTTGAATGACCGTGGTGTATTTATACACCTGGAAGTACAAAAAAGGAAATGTTTTGTGCAAACATTCCAATGATTCCAGTTCCAATGGTTAAGTTTAAACTATAAGTATTTGAGTACATATTTGTACTAGGTTTTGAAGAAAACAGTATCTTTTCCAATGTTTATAAACTGGGAAATATATTCCAGACTAGCCATATTTCAAAGCCATATATTATTTAAAATATACTAATTTTGGCTGTATAACTCTTTTGGTATTTGCAATATAACGGCTTTTCCCCATTCCACTTTAATATATGTTAATGAAATAACAAGGATAAGAATAAAATCATTTTAGAAAAGAGCATTCATATGCTGATTTAAAGCTATTCTTTGCAGTAAAAATACCACAATCTCAAAGAACTAGAGCCTGTCAAAAGCAAAACTATACGTCAAAGACACTCCCATAAAAAGCTGTATGCAGTGTCAGAGCTTTTTGCTTATAAAATACATTTTCAGGCATGTTAAACAGCTATGGTGTGGACAAGTAACAGAGGCATGAGCATCATATTTCTTTCTTATTTAAATTTTCAAGCATATGGCTTGTCTGAATTTAAGAGAAAAAAAAGTGTGACCAGAATATTATGAGTTAATTAGATTTAGCTTGTGTAATAGCTTAAACATTAGTGCACTCAGTATTGCTCTTTCACTCACTGAATTTCAACACAGAAAACAGAAGTAAATCTGGATCTGTTTATTCCATTTGGCCTAGATGAGAACTTCCATCAAGCACAGCCAGATGGGCTTGTGCCATCCCATGACAGAGCCCTAAGCCTATCCCACAGAGTGCAACGGCCCAATGAAAGACTGGTGAGTTCATTAACAATACTGGAGACCAAAGGCATACACCAGGGTAGGAAAGTATCCCTGAGAAGGCAGAGGTGTTTGTGTTATAGCTCAGGTCACAACGTGCACTCGATTTCTAACACAACCTCGATCCCAGCCTCCAATCTCTAATTCTTCTCACCGTACTAAAACTACATTTCTGAAGATCAGGATCCAAAAGCTGTTATATAGGTGCATGTGAAACATATAATGAGCCAGATAAAAGTGGACAGAAGAAAGAACTCCCTAATCACCTGGGTTGAATGGACAAAGGAAGACTTATTTGCCTGCCATCTGTTAATGTAAATGGTGCAGCTAATTTAACAGTATTAGAACTGAATCATCATGCTATTACTCCAGTTTTACATCACTGTGAAACTGAAAGCGAATCATTAATATCAATGAAATTATACTGATGTCAGCCATGGAGTAATCTGCAGAGGGGATCGGGCTCATTAATTTTAATAATTTATGATACAGTCTAGGCTACACATTTTACTGAATCTACTTTTATCTAATGTGACCCGCTGGTCCTTGCATGTATTACAAATCATCCAGTATATTTGATATGTCTATTATAAGCAGTTTCTGAGTAAGCACGACTTTTTTAGCAGAGTATACTAACTTCTGAATTTATCTGGAAAGGCTGCTGACCCGATCCTTGAAATGTTAACCACAGTTGTAGCTTCTATGCAATGAAGACATCAACATGAAAAGATAAACTTTTCAGGCTGCAATGATAATTTGAAATCTAAATGTAGAGCGCTATAGGATGCATCAAAATCAGTAAGTATAGGTTAAATGCAATAGATGGAACACCCAAAAAATCACTGATTTAATCCTTCATTTACCAAAATATTCAAAACAAATTTTTATGTGATATTTTTATCTTTCAATCTTTGCAAGATATAAGTGAATGAAATCTGTTTTGAATCATAATGCTTCAGTGTTATTAATGTAATCTTATAAATAACATGAAATAAATTATATAAAACAAATGATAATAAATTGAAAGCTTAAGAAGTTTTTAAACTTAACTATGGCTTAATAAGAAGAAAATTTGCAGTAAGATGCTATAGTCATACCTTTCAAAATGAGGATTTTACAGAAACTACTCAATTGTTTTCTTAATGGTTGATGATAATTGGTTGATGATAATGATGCCTTTCTTACCTGATGGTTTTAAAATGGCTGGTAAGATCCTCATGTTATAGATTTTGACATTTCTTCATTGACCCAGTAAAAATACAATAATTCCTACTAGTACAAGATCTGCTAGCTAATTTTATGAATATTTTCAGTTTGATTTCTAACCTCACTTGTCAATAGCTTCTACAAAGGATTATTAGTTCCTGTAAAAAGGAATGGAAAACCTGCTTAATTTGAGCTGATGATTATTGTTGAAACGAAATTCTGTCTCCATATCAGTTCAAATTCACAGAAAAAGACACTGCAACTAATTAAACTGCATGTCACTTTTCAGGAAATTTGACCGCTTTGAATATTTTTTGGTATGTTCCATTTTCCTTTTTGCATGAATTCTTCTGTACAGAAGGAAAAACTGTGAAAAGATCTAAAAAAGGCAGATGTGTTAAGGGGGGGACAGATATCCTAGCTGTGCAACAGAAAGAAAGGAAGACAGAAAAGGAAGAGTTTTGGCAACAAAATAGCACTTGCAGAAAGAACTAATAACTTTAAAAGAAAGGAAAAGCCAAAATGTAACCTATGCTCCTTGTTAGTACATACATAAAATAAATAAATAAATATATTCCTAGGGAATTTGTCCCTCTGGAATGAATCCTGTAATTTGTCAAACTTTTATTAGTTCCAGCAGAATTGAAGTTCAAAGAATCACATGTGAGGAGGATCCATGGTGTCCATCAAGGATAAACCCAAGAAACTTTCCTGCTTCTTTCCATTTCTTTTTCATCCTGTGCTGAGGCCCTGTAGCTGTGTGGACTCTGAGCTTCCTAGTATGTTCCATTAAAACAGAGAGGAGTGCATGGTCTTCCTTTACCTGAAACACACTGCAAAGTTGCAGATGTATATGTGGGGAAAAAGGTGATCTCCTTCCCCAAAGGTGCTGCTGCGCTTTGTGGACTTCATGCGCTTCCCTGCATCAGTCAGAAGTTGACCTGCAGCAGGTCATTTGACTGTGCATGCTGTTCAAAATTGGCCTTTATGAATTCAGATGAGTTGAATGTCTGTTCACCTGATTCCTGATTCTTTACTTCTGGCTTTGCAATGACTGAGTAGCAACATTTACTTCAGACCTGTAAATTACAGATCAGAGCTCTATGTTGTACACAAGAATCTTTGAGGTAGCAATAAATGAACTGCAAAATGGCCCAAATAAATATCTGAAAATGTGGAAACTTTCCCCAAAGGTATATGTCTGAAAGAAGTTTGAAATTTCATGAAATATTTGCCTTACTAATTTTCTGCCTTTGTAAGTAGAGCTAGCCAAATTGTTTGTGATATTCTATTGCTGTGTTTATTAATACAGATCAATAATTTTTTAACGCTCTGCATTCTTCTCAGACATGAAAGTTTCCCTTTTGTTTTTCCTCTTCTTTTTCCAGTTTAAAAAGTACATTTAAAAGGAGAGTCTGAAAATGTAAGAGAAAATAAAATATTTCAATTATTGTGGCAGAAAAAAAGGAAAATTAAATCCAACTCTTTAGACATCATCTTTACTCCCTGTTTTCTGTTTTCAAGCTCTGTTTATCACTTTTGTTATTCCTCTAATATCCTTCAAATCAGTTGCTTTTGTTTTTTTTAGTGAGCGATCTCATTTAGGCATCTGTCCTTTTGATTACAAAGTCAAGAGGTTAAGGATATTTTTGTGCCTATATGATACATTTTCCAAGTTAAATAAACAGATAAAAAGTAGACAAACCTGAAAAAGGCATGGGTTGTAGTTCAGGCAAAATTTTATTTAATATAAATTAGTTAATCCTTCCATAAATCTAGACAGAATGCAGTTATTCTTATTCACTGCAAAATTATTTACATAATAAGCATAAGTTTGAAAAGCCATTAAAGCTTAAAGTTATTTCTTAGCACCTCCATGGTTCTAAATTATCTTTTAAAAGAATTTTTCTTTTCTTTTTTTTATTAAGGAAAATTACGCAACCAATACCAGGAATTTATCCTATTAGGTCTTGTGTCTGATAAATATTTAGACATTATGGCCGTCATAGTGTCTCGGGATACCACCTTAGTCAGAGCAGTCTCTGATTCACTTTCCATCTTGCTTGGTAGAGTTAACATCAGCGCACGAGAGGGTAGAAGCTGAGGTATCAGAGCGCTATGAATATAGTTAATCAGGAGACTATCTGAAGAGTAACTGAAGACTGACTTTAATCTGTAGTAAACTTTACAGAAAATCTAGTTTCATCTTCCTTCCAGATAAAGTACAGATCATATATATACTGCTTAAGTTAAAACTGTATCTCTAATTCAGTGTTAACAGGTTGGGGTACCTAACACTGCATATGAGAACCAAATCAATACCCAAATGCTCATTCAAGGCCTTGGAAGCATCAAACAACTACCCTTCACACTGTATTGAAGACACTCATGACCTGTGCATCCCTGTATCCTAAGCATGGATATCAAGGCACAAGCTTCTGCATCTGAGCTTGAAAAGGCGGTTAGTTTGTTGTGCAATGAGTAAGTGGTAAATAGAGAAAGTGAACTCAAGAGAAAAGAGTCCTGATAGAGTACCTGCGGTGAATGGGGATTTTACTGCCATCCGCCCTCTTCCTGCTCTGGAGGAGGCTCCTGTCCTTGCAGCTGAACCATCAGAACAGATGGATGTGTGCCTGTGCTTCTGCCTTTCCAGTGCACAGCTGGGTGCCCTAGTGCACATCCATCCTCATCAGTCGTTGAAGCTAATACAAAATAAGCTCAAACATGCTTAATTATCAGCAGATGGCAGTTAACTTTTTATGCCTTAAAGCTACTGGTACGGGTGAATATTTCCCCTGAATGTGAGCAGTCTATATTTCTGGAGTGGATCTTTCTGGAAATCTCTTTCTTAGATCATATACAAAGCATTTAACTGAATATCAAGTTAGTATTCATGTGGTTATCACTCCATGGCTTTGGTATACTCAGATACACCCTGCTACTTCAACAAACGTTTAATGTAATAGGTTTACTTCCAAGATTTTTCCTTATTGTTTGGATGCCACTTCAGTAGTCTTCTCAGAATAACAGGGTAGTTACTGTCACAGTCTTGTTTATGCTGTGGAATTATTATAAATACTGCTCTATACCCTTTCTGTGCTTTGGCTGATGCCTACATCTA
>Ga0065711_1008602_pt1 | contig 19755 bp, 8 predicted proteins | sample Hoacrofraction12_FD_59098 | JGI IMG/M metagenome (GOLD analysis project Ga0065711, IMG submission 59098) | Hoatzin crop microbial communities from Cojedes, Venezuela - Epithelial fraction 12 v2 (version 2) | ecosystem: Host-associated > Birds > Digestive system > Esophagus > Crop | place... | reverse complement strand
GGCTGGGATGACAAGATGCTCCCAAGCCATCTGGCTCCTCGCACAGGATTTGGTTCAGCAAATTAATAGTAACACCGTTGGTGTGCACACACTGCGACAATCCAGCAATCCAGTCCTGTTACACAACCGAACGCGGAGGTTTTGTAATTCCCCCAATAGGTTACGTCGCCTGAAAACGCTGTTGCTAGCCTCGGAAAACATTTTCACAAAACAGTGTGAGTAATGAGTGAGCAATTCCTCTACCCGCTAAAGCTCCGGCTGCCCTGCGCTGCTCACCCCTCCGCGCTCCCCCCCGGAGCCGTCTCCTCCGGCGCAGGGCACCGAGTCGCCGCGCGGCGCAAAGCCCGCCTCGCCTTCCAGCGCTCCCCGCCAAACCAGAAGGGACAAAATATTTGGCTACTTTCATGTATTATGCAAATATAATATCTATAAATAATGTGGCTTTGTGCCTTCAATAAGTGCTATCTGGCACGTATCCGCCTATGAATTAAATTCTTCTTTCAAGACTCTCACGCTACGTACGTCGGCATGGCTGAGCAAACGCTCCTTTAGGCAGGCAGACTGCAAGTTTTATTTACAAACCAAATTCTGAACATCCAGACAGCAGGACTGTGCGAATTGAAAGGCAGCTTTAGATAACTTTGAGTACGATTCAGAAAACCCGTGATTCCGTACGAAAAAGAAAAGCTTTTTGGCAGAAGTACTGCTTACCAAAACAGACTTCGCCTTGAAAGAAGCCTGCATAAATTATCTATGTTAGATAAATTCTGTATTAAAATGTTCCTTTAAAAGATTATTTTCGTTTGGTTCAAGATGAACTTCTTACTATATTTTACATAATTCAAAGCTCATTCCCATTAAAATTCATTAGATGTGTGTATTCAAATCCACCAGGCATCTCTGGAAACACGACGCTAACATCTTTAACCACTACTGTAAATTTTCAGCTTTCTTTAAAGGTTTCTACGCAGAGTTTTTGGATGCTGCAGCAGAGATTGCCTGGCAGAGGAGACAAAAAGAGCTCTCGGGGAAACACCGTTGTGTCAAATGCACGAAAACGATGGGAACAGAGGGAATTCCAAACAGGTACATTAACTTCCAGAGCGCGCAGTGGTGAAGAGCTGCTCGGGACTGTACACGACTCAAAACACAGTGTAACTTGTAAATACAGGGAACATTAATGGGAACAGCTTTGTCTCTTTTACCAGCGCTGATGGATTTCATTACTGTGCGGTAACAAGTCGACATCGATAGGTGAAGTCTTGTACTCCTTTTATTGCTATAAATTTTTAAACCCCTTAAAGGTTCCAGAAAACACAGTATACAAAGTATGTAATAAAAAATTACTTTGCCTTTAGAGCATTAAAAGCCAAAGCTTCTACAAAAGTCAAGAAGGTGCAAGATCCTCGGGGAATATTCTTTTCCCTGGAAGCCCTGCAGTTGCAACGTGTACGCTCCGCCTAAGTGGAAGACCAACAAAGCCGTCCTGTGCCAACACACCGGCCAGGACGCTCCGAGCCACGCGCACGCGTGCTCTCGCCCCGTGCTCATGCGGAAACACCTTCGGGGGAGCCGTCTGGAGAGGGCTGCGCTGTCTCAACAGCGGGTCCCTTCCGCCGGCCGGGCTGCGCACCCAAAGTACTCGCCACTTCTGCAAACCCCGAGTTCGGGTCCTTCTCCAGAGCCGGGGTTCGCACATTCCTGAAAAGCCAGACAGAAGTGGCAAACCTCTTGCACGTGAAAGAAAAACTTCACTTTTTTTCTTTTGTAACGAGCCTCTCCCTCACCAGTTCCGAGTTCAGGTTTCAATCACTGCCACTGCCGATGCTTTTTATTTTGTGACGTGTCGGATCAGCCCGACTCCGCTCCTGCTGAAGCCAATGGAAAACTCCCACTGCTTCCAAGCAGAAGGGAATTAAGCCCTAAATGAATAGTTTCACGCTGGTGCAAAGATCAGGAAGCCCGTAAGAACAGACAGACACAGATCCAAAACGTAAAGAGACTTAACTACCCTCCCCCCAAATCACCAAACTCCAACCCTAGAAAATGTCTTACAGCCAAATTACTTGAAATACAAAAGTTTTCCTAAGTCGGGTAGGCGCCGCGGCCCCAGCACGGACAGGCTGCCCTATGTGCTGCTAAACTTAGGTTAATAGCCGATGACCCCTTCCATTCTTAACCTCGAGCGCTGACCTCCTGACCCACCCCCAGTGATGGTGTTTATAAGCATGTTGCCACTGGTGTAAATAAAAAAAGGAACACAATGTGCTGAAATTGTTACTGGTGATGACAACTGACACGCATTTTACACTGCCAGTGGGCAAAACCATCAATAAATAACTCCAAATCTGCTGTTAATGTGTTTAGAGCTTCTTGCAACGGTCATGTCATTTTTGCTAGTTTTCCTCTTTCCCTCCGCTGCATCTTTGTGGGACAAACACAGAGCTCCCAGCGAGGAAGCCAGCCAGAAATCCGACAGCTACGGACAGGGCTGAGCATCAGCACTCGACAACAGCTGGAATTTCTGCCTTCTGATGGACTCCTTCAGCTATGGAGAAAAAGTGTGAAAACGCATTGCATCGCCGATCGAGCAGAATGGTACATCTGCAATCTTCAACGGGAAGCAAGGCACGAGGCTCGTGATGAAAACAGAGGCTTTGAAAGACCCCATCCGTGGGGTACTGTGAAAACTCTCATTCTCCACCCACTCCACAAGAAGCTCACCAAAGCAAATTTTTTAACAAATTCAAAAAAAAAACCCTATAGAAATGCTTTGCATAAAACACTGGAGGAGCGCAAAGGACAGACCAACTAACCACTAACTCCCACCCATTCTTCTTTTTTTACCTCTGTCTCATTTTGTTTTTTCATTCAATCATTTGTTTCTAAATTTCTTTATTGTAAATTCAATTTTAATCCAGATTGGAATTAAAAAGTGACAGTTAAAATTTACAAAGCGTACAACCATATTTTACACAACTTCAAACACACCGTAACAGAGGCTTCTGTGTTTACTGACGGTACTGCAACGACACATATAGTTTTATTAATTTACGTAATTCGTATCCAATTAAGCACTACATAGAGCGCAAACGTCCGCAGGACTCCTTCCGCAGGAGCTGGGAGGACGCGAGGACAGCGCGGCGTCGCCACGCGTCAGCCCTCGCGGCAGGACCCGAGGCGCAGCGCCCATTACAGCCCTCGCGCCCCGCAGCTGCCCGGGACCGGACCCCTCGCGCTGCCGAGCCCCCAGCCGCTCGCCCTCAGCACCTCAGATGAAAACAGAGAGGGAAACGGAGGGGAAGCCACCAGCCAAAAACGTCAGCCAGCTTTAACCGTCTCCGAGCTGAACCAGATGCACCCCGTTCATCCGACCACCGAAAGCAAGGTGTTACGAGATGGCACGGAACTGCGGCGACGGCCCCACGAGCCGCACAAACCCCCAGACACACCAGAAACCAGGGGATTCCTGGCAACCAAGCGACTGGGAAATGCAGAAGAGAAGAATACCAAAATCTCAGCACTTCCCAGAGTCCTGCTTCATCAGCCAGGCCCGCCGCCTAGCCGGATCTCCCGACTAACACGCAGCTTCTTTCACTTTTGCGGTCAGCAGCTGAAATGTTGTTTTGCTGTTACAGTTCAATGAGACAAAAGGCACACGAGCATGTTTTTAAAATGAACAAGTTATAAAAATGATTCTAGTAGATGTAACAGCCTATAAAATACGATCAAATAATTGTCATCGATCTTTCTCAAAAAGGAAAAATTAGATTAGGTGCAATTGTAAAATCTAATTTACATTCTCCTATTTCCAATTTAAATATCCACTTTTATGAAATATTCTCTGCTTCAAAGTTGTGCGTGTGTAGAAGATGCTTTGCCATGCTTCTAATTGATTCGTTTTACACTATTGAAAGGATAACGGTGATTTGCTTTAGAATTTTTTTCTGTCTTGCACACATCTCTCATTTGCCCATCTTAATTCAATTAAAGGAAGTAAGGACGGTTTGACCGATGAATGAACCACATTTTAACTGAGGACATTTCTATGTAAACTGGAATATACCAACCACTAATTCTCAGCCAGTTACTTCCGATCTGCAACTTTTATTTTGAAAGGTCATGGCATGGTCACAGAAAAGACAGAGGATATTCAACGCTGGCAAGCATTTTGTAACGGTGCAAACCTACAGGCCGACATCACAAGCAAAAGATTTTAAACTCAAATGCAATTTCTACGCAAACAATCTGTATTTATTCGTAGCTATCAGTGTAGCTAGAAGTTAAAACTTTAAGGAACCCCCCTCCCTCCTCAGTGCATTGTATGTTTAGTCCTTGGAAGGACAGTAAAGAAAATACAATTTTTCCTTTTTCCTGTAAGCCTTATACCATACTGGTGGTAACTGGTACACCCAGGACACTAAAAATATCACTTCTGTGCATCTTGGTGGGTTGTCAAAGACATATGTGTAGCAACACTGAGTCCATCTACCAAAATCCATCTGCACCAAGGCAAGGTGTGCAGTACTGGGGGTGCTGTGACAGGTTAGCGCGTATCTGCACGTGTCCACATTAACTCGTCAGTACCATTTCTGCTACGAACAGTTGTACATCCCCCCCATTTCAGCTGCAGTCTCTACACTGACCTGGCACACCCTAGAATACCGGTATATATTTAAATCCAGCAGAGAGGTTAAAAGTGGAAGCGAAAGCAAGAGTCTTCAGCTTCAACGCTTAATTTAAACATGCTCTGTTATCTTCCAAGTATCTAAAGAAGGTGGTGTCCTCCACCTTGCACTCATCAAGAAAACTGCGAAGATAATGAGGGCATGTGTTTCAGTGTCCAGCAGAAAGTTCTCCATCCTCATCCTCTCCTCAGACACGGGCACTTTGCTGCTCCTGCACTGCAAGGTGATACAAGAAAAATTCCTTGAAGTTCAAGAACATTAACGCCGATGTGGTCAGTCTCACCCAAAGGAGCAGGAGCAGCACAATGCACGGGGGGTCCAGCAGCGGGAGTGCTTTCTGTAAAGTATTATTAGACAAAGATGACATTTCAAGGAGAAATATGTATCAATATATTTGCAGGACTGCACCCTTAGCACCTTTTGGACACTGTGCTTAACAAGAGAGGTGCTACAGTCGACAAAAGTGGAGAGAACATTACAATAAAGATAATTTTTAAGGAAATACTTGCTGACGGCAAGTTGAAATAAGGATAAACACATGCCTACTGTTTCAAAACAGCAGAAAAGGCTGAACTTTTTGAAACTAACACAGTAAACAAGCTAGCCAAAGCCCACAGGCAGGACGCTCTGGCATCAGAGAGGTGAGGATGATGAGGTGTGTCCTTGACCAATGAGTTGTGAAGCCCCCCCCTGAATCAAACAGCATCAGCGAGCACCCGAGGGGTTTCAGTCTGAATTCCCACTGAAGAACAAAGCATGGTGGGACATGTACACACCAATGACATGGCCTAATCACAGATTAATGAGGAAAACTAAAGGTGCTTTCTCTCTCTACCAAGGTGGCTACTGCTGTCTTCAAGCTCACTGAAGATCCCAGACCCTGCTGACAACAGATAACCAGCCCCAACAGCTTCACTTCAAAAACGCAAGTTGGAATATATGTAATTTGCTTTTCTTTTGTTAGCCACTATGTGGCCAGAAGACCTTCAGCTGAACTGGTGCGCACTGGCAAGTGGGAGCCATTTCTCAGCAGCCACCAGAGAAATGTGGAAAATACCAGCTGGAAGATGCACACTGGCACTCTGCTGCTGCTCTTCAGATACACGAGGGGAACACGGCACCACACTTTCCCCCGGAACAGACTGTTTTCTAAAGATTATTTTTATCTCAGCCAAGGGTTTTTTTGGTTTATTTTAGAACAGTGGTCTCAGTTACTTGTGCCTTTATCAAACACTTGGGTTAAAAGTGAACACATTTTAATTAGGATAGTCTACACTTCTTCATAAAATGAGATGCTAAAATTACAACCCCCCTGACAAGTTTTAGATCCCACATTTTAGCAACCAGGTACAATCCGAGTCACTTCTGGAAGCCTCCCATGGGCACCTCGCAGCACAGACCACCAGCTCGCATCAGAGCCGTGCTCGGGTCCAGCCCTGACCTCCTCCTCTTCCCCACCCTGCTCCCTGGCTACTCGCGGTGTAACGGTGGTCGTTCAAGGATGGACACACCATACCTACAATGTCACGCTACGAAGAGGGTCTTCTCCTGCCAAACAACTCAGCAACCAAGTCCTGGTTAAGTTGTGGCACAATGCCTAATCACATTCTTTCTTCCAAAACAGAAAGCGTTAACAGGACGAAGTGCCAAGGCCGTTTTCCAGAAGCAGACACCGACAATGCAGGGGATGGAAGCAAATCCGTTTTGTGAATGTTAACACACAAACTTGCCAAGAGCCAGCCAGAAGAACAACCCCCACTTTAAACCGTAACGGGACCTCGCGCGAGTCACAGCAGCCCAGCTCTGACCACTGCTGCCGCGTACCAGCAGAGCCCGTGCCCAAACCGCCCCAACTGCCACTGGGAAGTGACACCGACTCCTCCCCGCGACCCACGGAGCCAGGATCACTCCCGACCGGTGAGGCAGGCAGAGGGCGGCTGCTCCTTTTGGCTACCGTTATAAATAAAGCACCTCCAGCTTGTACGACGGGGTAAGAATTATTCCCATTTGTGAGTTTTTCCTGGAGCGAGAGCAAACTGCACTAAATATTCCTGTCTGCCTCCGTGTGCACAAAGAGCCCGACGCACATAAATCTGGAGTAATATTGCTCTTAGAAGGACCAAGACGCATACACCGATGCCCACACGCTGCGCAGACGATGCTCTTCCGCGGCGAGCACCGCGAGTTATTTTGGGCAGCGGCGTGCCCGAAGCCCCCGCAGCCGGCGGCAGGTCACCGGGTGGGCAGCGGAGGGGACGGGGACAGCCACCGCCGAGCTCCGGCCGCGCTGCTGCCTCCATGACCTCGCAGCAGCGGAGAGATCCAGTCCTTCTGCTTTTCTTTCTCACTGAATGATTTCCCTAAAGCCAAAGCTGGGCAAAATGCCACTAATGCTGCCGTAAAACTCCCGCTGCGTTCGGAGGGAGGCAGGCGACTGAGGGTTAGGAGGTAATCAAGCTTACAGATTAAGGCTCGCTAAAGCTACAAGATCAGCACAGCTCGGGGTGTTTATTAACTCTTTGAAAACCAAGACGTATGATTTCGTATCACACGAATATAAAGGATGTTTTCTAACAAGACCTGACAGCTGAACTCTTTTGCAAGATTAATTCTAATTTGTGCAAAGCTAGGAGTACAGAAGCAGCACTCTTTAAACCTATTTGGATCGGTTTCATTATAAAATGCGCTTCAAACTACGAGACCGCACGTGCAAAACCCTCCCGAGAACTACAGAGCAGTAATATTTACTGATTATTCTTCCATTCAGAAACATCCTTTTTTAAATTAAATAACGTAACCTGAAAGTCAACGAGTAAAACACACCTCTGCCCCCTCGGCAAATTAGAGCTCTGACCTGGGAATTACTCTTTTTTAGCAGTGCAGAATGGGTTAATTTCTGAATATAAAATGAGGCTGCTGCAATCTGGGTGTTTTTTGTTTTGTTTTGTTTGTAACACAAAGCAAAATATACTCTACAGATGCTTGATTAAAATGCAACAGCTGTTTATGGCGGTGCATTTTCCGCTAATTTACTAGGGCAGATTTTTCAAGGAGCCTTGTTTTATTGCGCCTTCATTTGCATAAACATTCACCCACCAGGGCTGGCTGTCCAGTGGTCCCTGGCTTGGCCAATCTTTCAGGTTTAAATTCGAATTCAACTCAGCCACCCACTCCCACCTAGGAAAAAGAGTTCTGAGAGTAAGGTGTCACACCTCTGTCCCACGATCTAACCTTTCATACGTATTTAACTTCTCAGTTCAAAAGATTTCATTTTTTGCCATCGTAGGCAACTAGCAGTTAATCTGCTCGTCATATCTGTCTGCCCAGGCCTGATCCCTTTTTTTTTTTATATTATTATTTCCCTTTTGTTTATTTGATCTATTACATTTCTTAAGCTTGATGACTAATCCAAATTATTAACAAATACAAAAGGGTTTATGTAAATTATTATGATGAACAAAACCAAATCACAATTACAACGTTGTTAAGTGAATTAGACAACAATGGCTGCAGCCTCCCTATCATGGATTGAGGCGGATGAATCTGAACTTTATTGACAGTAGCAGCAGAAAGCCTTAATCACTAAGCACCAGTACAGTCTGCTTTTCACAGGGTAATGACCCATCTATATATTCATAACAAGGGTCTCATTCATCATAATTCATAAATTCATAATTCAAAAAAACTCCTGCAAAACTAATGGAGGAAATGTGTGAAAAGCGATTGGATGGGTAAAACTGTGCGGGGCTGGAAAGGCCTTAATTGATTTTACCGTGCTGTGTCCAAGGCTCCTCGCACAGTCCATCGGATCTGTATCTAACTGCATTGCAATTGATTCTCACTGATAGGCTTCTTTCTTATGTCTAGGGCTTAAGTACTAAACTAATAAAAGGATAAAAGACTTTGTAATACAGATTTTGAAAATCATGTGCACACATGATTTCTATGGAAGAAAACTGTATGATATGTGTTTGTCCTACCACAGTGACTACAACCAAATGCAATACAAAAATATGCAACTAATACGAAGATGATTGGGGGGGGCAGGGAGAGAAAAAGAAAATAAGGAAAAAAATGTCTCTTCTCTAAAATCAGCTTGATTGTAAGCAGACTTGACTTCAATGGAGTTGTACCTACCCACATTAGGGGCCATTTTGACCGATATCTCAAACTTGATTGAAAGAGATTATAATTCATTTCAGATGCGGGATAGTTCTTAAAAATTTTAAATAATGAGTCATACACATTATGATAAAAGTATCAAACATGCATCTCCTGATAACATTACCTAAAGCAAACAGACCTATTTTTAACCTTGTTTTGTACCATCATAATGTATATGACACTACATTAATTTTTAAAGCCTCTAACTGTGGCAGTAACACTATGACAGACACAAAATTCCCTTTAACGCAACTGTGCGTGGACAGCACAGTTCAGATAACGGCTTCTTCAAGCTCTGGAACGTGGCTGAACTGGGCTTCACACCAACTGGCCACGACGAAGTTCAGAAAGGTGCTTGCTGCAGATAAGAAGTGATAACGCAGGTTGAATTAACTGATTATAAAAGCAACAGGTTTACCTAAAGGGAACACGTATTAAATCCAAATACCTGAATACAGGCGAAAAATATAGAATTTGGGAAGTGAAAACTTCTTCAAAAAGACAAGTTCACCCAATTTTTATTATACGTACCCCGCCACCATTTGCCAATACTACTGCAAACTCCACTATCTGTTAGTCAGATGGTTTGTAACATCTGTATGACAAATGTATAATGGTTGTTCTGGTTTTGTGTTCCTTTCCGAGGCTCGGTGTTGATAATCTCCAAAGCACACCCATGATTCTTTAAATTAAACATAAGAATCTTGTCTCACAGTACAGCTAGGTTATCCATGTGTAAGAGCCCAAGCCAAGTAATTACACATCCGCTCAAAGGATTAGACACATAAGATTTCTTTAAATTTTTAATAAAACTGCACAGCTGTTGTAGGGAAAAAACTCTTTTGTTCTAGATTTTTTAAAACCATTAAGCTCAAAGTGATTCACAGTTCTGCTTCAAGAAGAGTACTTTAAAAGTATGTCTGTTAGGCACTTTTTTTAGTAGATTTAACAACACTTTAGCCTTATGGCAACAGATCTGAGCCAGGAATAACCCAAAGGAAAGGTATTTGGTCAGGTTTAAAGAACATTTCTCTGCTCTTACCAGTACACCTGCAAATGTATTTTGCTTAGCAATACAACCATGTGAAGCGCACGTTAGCAGTGCACACAAAGCCACGTCACACTTGGCTTCGGGAAGTCAGCCGGTGGGACAGGCGGAAAGCCGACGGTTGAGCGGCATCGCACGATGGGACGCGATGGGGACAGCCTCCCCGACAGCCTCTGCTGCCCTGCAAAACGGGTCTCACGGCCTGGGGACAGGGGCCACAAGCGAGGAGGAACGGCGGCTTGGGAAATGGGCAAGGAATGGCCCAAACGCTGCAGCAGCCAGCAAGCGGATGCTGCCCCAGCGGCTTCTCCAGCGCCGATGGTTCAGTCGAGACAGAGGTGCAGGCGAGGTGCTCAGCTGCTGTGAACCCACAGATGGCTGGAATTTCTCCAGACCAGCACACGACCAACACCGCGCCATGAACGCGAGGCATTCTTTCTGCGTACCAGAAAGCTGAAAGCGGCAGACAAGCATTCTTCAAAAGATAAATGAGTAGCTGGAATGAAATCAGGACCTGGCACTGGTGACATAGGCAGATAGGGAGAGTGACACCACACAGGTGACAGCATCCAACCAAGCTCTAGCACCATCAGGATGAACTGGAGAGGACCAATGGACCATGCCAGCTGAACATGACCAAGAACAAGCCCTTCATACGGTCTTCAAACATGGTGCTCTCAGAGTCTTTAAGGAAAGAGCAGGAACAAACCCAGAGAATGATGCCAGTAACGAGGACGGACCGTGCAGAAGAGAGGGAAGCTCCTGAGGACTCCAGCCAGCAAAGGCAAAAGATGCATTAGCAGAAAGCGCGAGGTCAGGAATGCAGCAGTCCGAGTGCCTGTCAGTCGGCAAGGCTGGGGTGGAAGCCCGAGGTCTCCCAGCTGCAGGACGGTGACGGGCTAGCTGGCTGGCACGGCCATCCTCCAGGACTTCTCACAGCAAACACAGAAATGTTACGTTGGTCAGCACAGCGGTGAGATGTCACCGCAAACACGCAGACCGACACCCATGTTCAAGCTGAAAACTTGCAAGGGATACAAAGCAGGCAGGGCTTTTTCCCTCTCCAGCTGTAAGCCAGGACACGCGTCCGACCGCTTTCCACAAACGCTCCGGGGACATAAGTGCCAGGGAAGGAAAAACTACTGAAGTTAAAGGACAACATCAGCACAAGCCCAGGTGTACCTTTAAAAGATTTCTCTTCATCAAAGACGCGAGGACTGGGGTGAGCAGGGAGGGACGCGGGACGTGCGGGGCTGGGGCCCAGTCTCTCCAGTCTCATCGCCCGGGTCTGTCCCTCCCAGCCTGGTTTTCTAATCCAAATATTTTACAGGACTTTGGCTTTGCACCTTGGTGTAAATTTACTACCATAAAACTGTTGCAATAATATGCAATATTACTAAACAACCAATACGTAGGATTTACAAGATAAACTATGGTATGCGGGTATATTTACAACAAATCTAAATCTCTGAAGCTTTTAATGAACTGCAGCTGACCTTGATCAGTGATTCAAAGCCCAGAGCAGCTTCTACTCTCTCACACATTACTAACCTTTGCTACAACATTTATCAATTTACCTTCTTGATCTCTCAAGCAGGTCATGTTTTCTAATCAGCCACTACCTCAAAGACCTACATCCCAATTAAATTACTGAATGAAGACATGCTGGAATGTAGACTTCTCTTCAAAGAATTAGCACCAAATACACTTCAAGACTGGATTTAGCATGTCTGAGCTGATTTTTTTAAACATTTCTATGTAATAGGCAAGTTACACATATCCTACTCAGAATTAAACTGTTAATCTCATCCCTGAAACACACCGTTTCCTGGGATGTTTTCTATTTTGCCTTCCCCAAGTGTTCTGTGCATAAATACTGCCCTGAGCTTTAAATCATCTACGTGGAGCCGTGAGCTCTTCAGACACTGGCTTGTCTGAAACCTTTGGGTACGAAAAGCCACGCAGATGTTTATTATTAAGCATAAGAGTAGCTTCACAGACTTAAAACTACTTGCACTTAAAGTCAGACGCTTATTAAAGCGTCCATAAGATCTGAACCTATTTTTTTCCCCCTCTTCCGACGCAGCGTACATATTTACATTGCTGTAGAAAAAGAAAGTGCTGAAGGCCCAGCCGCAGGGCTCCTGGCAGCCCCTGGGGAGGACGCAGGGGGCTCGGGGCAGCGTGTCCGACGGCAGGCTCCCGAGAGGCCCCGCAGGAGCCAGATCGCGGCTGGAGCCTTCGCATCGGTGGCGGCAGCCGCCCGCGCTCAGCTCACACGAGCAGGCGGGGTGACAGCGGCCCCCAACCTTTCGGCCAGACTTTGGGCCGCTCCTTGCTTTTGTGTAAAGAGCAAAAATGGCTTTTGGGTGCCGCGAGCGGCGTGCCAATGGAGCACGGTAGCGCTGAGGCTTCCGGGACGCGATGCACATGTGGAGAATGACTGTGCCCGGCCTGTGCACAACGCGGCCACGCAGGAGGGGCAAACAGGGTAACACGGAGGGCCGAGCCTCACAGCAGCCTCGCTGCATGGCTGAATAAATATCATATGTGCTGCTGCTGCTATTTTTAACAGAGCGTTGCTGCAGACGCAGGTAATGCTAAGGAATCCCCTGACATTCGTATTTCTTTGTCTGTAATTTTTGCCACTTGCAGAATTAGCAATCAGTAATGACAAATACTGACAAGTCCCAAACACCCAACACTTCCCCAAACATACACAAGTCACATTTGCAGTCACTCAGACCGGATGAGGGATGCTCGGAGCATCAAAGCGCCACCAGCTGCAGACAAACTTCAGGTTCCAAAGGAGGTTTCCTCCGAGTCTGAAAAGCAACTTGCTCGTACTTGTACTCCTAGCTTACAAATGTCAGCACACACTTGTTCCTACCAGACTCAAGTCTTCCGCAGTCCCCTCCCTTTATCGAGCATTTCACAGCAAATTCAGACACGGTCAATAAGCCATACAAGCAATGTGGAGCCACGTTTGCATTTTGCGCAATGCGAAGAGTTTGGATTATTTCAGTTTGCAGCGAGGTGGAGGCGATGCCAGTTCTGCAGCTGCAGGCTAGCAAGAACAGCTTTGGTACTGCCGAATCCAACTCGTCCCTCCCGTAAACTGGCTTCATAGCGCCAACGTCCATCTGCACAGCACCACCTTTCCTGACTGCCAGCACTCCGATAATTAATTTTTAGGATAAAATTGTTGTTTCAAATGCAAAATACGTTAAACACACACAGTAAAACATGCTGAATTCTGACAGCAAGCAGCAAAGCTAGCCCAGGTAACTGGTGTCCTTGTTCCATCACCAGGTTATCCCACCCGTAGCTACCATGCACCAGGTACGCAACGCGCACAACCACAGCCTCCTCCCGTGACCCACCGAGCTGCACTGACACCACTGGTATTTACGAGGGGTGGGGGTCTCGGCCCCAACAGAGGTGGGGGCAGGTGCCAGCACAGCCCCAGGCTCGCAGGGGTACGAGATCTCAGCAAGGTGGAAGGGGCCGAGACATGCAAAAGGCTGAGGACTCCTGAATTTGGGAAATCCAGTCGGGTGAGGAAACTTCAGCCAGTCCAGAAAGAGACGATGTATCCAGAGCAAAACTCACAAAACTGGTCAAACCTTCTATTCCTTTTCTATTTCCATTTTCTTTCTAAATGCTAATACTTCAGTTATATGACGAGTTAAATTTTTATGTATAAAATACTTCCCATGTTTAAAAAAAGGGAGTGTTGAACCACAACACTCTGGGGACTAAACCTGCTCACATTTCTGGCCCCTTGTCCATCCTGCTGCACATCTCTGTATCATTCTGTGCATACCAGTAAAACTGCCTGCACAATTCTTATTTTTTTTCTGGCAGTAGTTACAGCAAAGATGATTTCCCTATGGTAATGCCAGGGCTCTGCCAAGGGTAACAGTTCAGGACCTCCTCCTTTAAGGAGTACTCCAGGACACAGAAGTCTCACAGGTACTGTATTTTAACGACTGACGTCACTGGAAAATAGAAACATGTTGCAAAACCAGATCCATGATACCTACAGGAAAATACTACTTGGTCCAAGTTTAATTTATTTGTTGACAGAGAAGATCTACTGTGCTTAATGTAAACTTCAATCGAAATACATGTAATACAGGTATCTAGAATCATAACTGCAATAAAATAAGCTCTGCATTTATCTGCCTGTTAAATGCAATTCAAAATTTATTGGTAAAAAGGAATCAAATTTGGTTATGGCATAAAATATATTCCTTGCCTTACAAGGGCAACCTAACCGCGTTCCATCCATCAGGACAAATCAGCGCTGTCCATCTCCGCCCCGCGACCCTGGCTGCAGGCGGCGTGCGGCAGCGGCGGGGCCACGGGCTGCACCCTCCACCTCGCCACCAGCCCCGAACAGAAAGAGCGGCCGCTACCAATCCCGTTGCCCACAGCAAACGTCAGCCCTCCAGATGGCTGGCTTTGCCGTTGTTCTCGGTTATTATTTTTTAAATAAAGACATCAGCTGACAAGCGAGTCCTGAGCGGATGCTCTCAGGTTTGCTACTCCGAGCCGATACGCAGAGACACAGGCACTACTTTTCATACAGTGATTTTTAAATGGTGACTATAATAATTCACAGTGATCATTTCTGACAAAAAAAAAAAACAAACAACAAACCACCAAACACATTTAATCTGTTCCTCTAGATGCTACTTCAGTAAGTTCTTTTCAGGAAGAATATACATTAAAGCACATTGAAGACTTCTACTTATTGTACGTATCCTCCCTAACTGCAACTTCCTAAGAGCAGGAGGATTTTCTCGGTGAGAGATCCAATACGTTTCTTTTTGCCTTTAGCTTACTACGCCAGCTACTGAAAATATAGTATACTAAAAATGAAATAACTTTCCCATTTTAATGTGGTTATAAGCTTCCTGCTAGGCTGTGACCTCACCGAGACTTTTGATCTTCGCTTTTTCCAAACACGTTGTTCTTCAGAGTCTGTAAAACATTTTAACTACGGATCTCCTGCAATCATTACTAAAAGCTACCGGGAAAAAAAATAATAAGGAAAGAAAGGGAAAAAATGTCAGTTTATCAAAGTCAATGGAAATACAAGGTATTAATTATGCTAAATGAAGAAATATGGGCATTTGGTTACTTTTGTGGGTTAGAAATATTTTAATCCGGCGCTGCCAGGCAGCTGCCTCTCGCTGACCCGCGTGCATCTCCATCAGCTGCCGGCTCACATCAAAGCAGCAGCAAGTGAGGAGAGCAGCGACCAGCGCGGGGCCCCGCCGCGGTACCAAGGTCACGGATTCGACTGAAACCACCACGTTGTTATCAATTACGATCGCCGATAAGGACGTGACCTTTTTTGAGGCACATAAATGGGGAATATTCATGCGACTGCTTTCCCCACAACCCCGCTCGGCTCGCTTTATGTGCCGATAAGGAGAATCAAACTGCACAGCAAATTTTAATTCTCAGATGGGCGTAGAGTTAAAAATATGACCCAGAGTCCACCGCTGATAAGCTCCGCTCGGATCACCCGAACGCAGTTCCCTTGATTCGGTTAACCCAGCCAAACACACGACAGAGCGCAATTAAAGCGGAGGGGAAATTGTATTTCTGCCCTACAGACAGCTCTGGTGAAGCTGCATCAAAGCAAACCCCCAAATGTCTTTATTATAGCGAGACCTACAGCAGAAGCACATGTAGCTGAAAATAAGTAGTGTTATACAGTAGTAAGTCACCTAGTAAAATAAAAATATATTTTCAATAAAGATTAGCTCTGCATTTTATTTCTTAAAATTCTTTGATCAAGTAATTTTGAACTATATAAAACCAGCCAGGCCTCCCCAGCTTAGCATTCCTTAAGAGATTGTTCTGCTGCACACAAAACACTGCAATTTCATCTAACCATACTTCAGGTGACATTCCCCTCGTTAATTTTAAATACGTAGCAGTTTTTGCTCACATTTGCTGCAGACATATTGGTCTGGAGAAAAAGAAAGCTCCAGATACAGACTATCCTATTTCCCAACCAGAATGAAAAGTATTTTTACGATAAGCTAACCACAGTATTTCAGCATTTTAAGTTTTCTCAAAAGAAGCGCTGAAAAAATTACACAGCGAGGCAGCGTGCAACTTAACTCCTTCCTGATTTAAAATGGCAAATCTGATTCATTCCCGTTGCATTTAGAACAAACAAGAAATTAATATGTTAACACTGTGAAGCATTTCAGCTTTTGCAAGTTAAAAGTTAAACGCTAACTGGTTTATTCTGTATGCTCCAAATATTTGCTAGCTGCAACTCGGATTTAAATGGTATAAAATATGATCATTCTGTAGTGCAAAACAGTTCTTACACACACAAAAGAGGTAATGAGGTGAAACTGGAAGGGACAGAGCTGTATCTTTCCAAGCTACCTACAGGTTTGGATTTTACTACATTTTTCCCTCCAAAGAGCCATATATGTTGATATGGAATTAAAGAGCTACAATTAGTTCATATACCTTTTGAATTTAGTATGCAGTTAGGTGTAGAAAATATAGTCAAGGAGACTGTTTCAGAGCCTGTGGAATGGTTAAGGGAGGAACTGTAGGACGTTGTCTTTAATCCTTTAACAAACTTCACTGTCTGTGCCAAGAGGCAGAGAGAAAAATACATTTTACATTTTATAAATAGTCGTGAACATAAGCTAAAGCATTTTGCCACTTCTGGGAAATCAATAGGCAAAAACAAGCCACTCATTTGCAAATAATTTATGTGGCTTTTTTTGCTAATGCAGGACAATCTCTCTGTGAAAACGAGGGCAGTAACTTTATTATGCTCATAAATGCAGTGCAAAGCAAACAGAGACTGATGCTGCCTCCGTATCTGCGGAACAAAAGGCCCAACTTCGATCAGGTACCAGCATCAGCGGGGCTGGGGAGGCGCACAGCTTGTTTTAGCGAGGCAAAATTACAGAGCGTGTGTAACCAAAAAAGCCACCATTATTTAAAATACAGTAGATCCGCTGCTATTTGTCAATGCTTAAGACTGCAAAATGTAACCCAGGGAGGGTGTTTCTCTGGAGGTCTGTGAAACACCTCCAGGAGCTGCCTTGCACGCCTGAACGGAAGCAGATCTGCCATCCCAAGGCTCTGGATCTTCCTGGGAAAGGAGGGCAGAATTAGGCCAATTATCTTCTAGCCTGCCCGATCCCGCTCCGGAATCCGCACAAACGAGTGCCACGGCCCAGACGCTGCTCCGGTGCGGAGCGGGGCGGGGGGCAGGGCTCGCCCCCCCAGTTCAATCATCACTAGACACACAAAGCTCCTTAGCCAGGTCTGAAGCTCGGTATGTAGGGCAGGGAAAAGAAGGGCCGTCCTCCTGTCCAGCTGCAGGGGACACGAGGCGTTAGCATTAACGGATGCTCCCCAAAGCGGCGTTCGCTCCTACATGGCGAAACCCTCCTTCGAGGAGCGGGAGCGCAGCTCCGGCGGCTCTGCTGGGCGATGCCCCCGGAGCCCACCTTCCCGCACAGGGCAGGGCGATGCAGCCTGGGCAAACCCGGCACTTGCCGTGATGGCTCGTAAGCTTACGAGAAAACAACAAGATCCTGTACCTTCCAAAGACCCAAACTTCAACAGAAATTTTGCTCTGCAGGGGAGACAGGCAGCAGCTTCCAGGTATTCTGCTGCTGCAGTCGCCCTCCAGGAACCCAGCCGGAGAGCCCATCATACCACCCAATCTGCCACACATCCCACTTGTTTTTTTTCAAAGCTGAGCTATTAGTTTATAAAAAGAAGGCAGGGAAAAAAAAAAAGTAACTCGCATCAAACTGGTATCTGACATAGGTTGTTAATGCATTGTGTTACTGCTTCGCTTGCAAATGTCTAATAAATTACAAGAGCTGCATAAAACCCTTACAGGAAACCTCAGCCCAAGTGCTGCACGAGGTAGCCCTCTCTTGAACGCCACAAAAACAACCGGCACAAAAAACAATCAAAGTGCTCAAAAGTGTTTCAGAAAGTCAAAAGACTTCGTTATGGATTTGACGGTCTTATTTCACAGGACAAAATGCTAAACTTTTCAAAGACAAAAGGGGAAAAAAAGATTTTCCATTTGTGCAAGAGAAACGCAGGGGAAAGACACAAAACATCCATGATTAAATAAAACTTCCTGTGATTGAATCTGACTACCACTTTACAATATTAATGCTAATGGATGATCATACTCTTGTTTGCATGTTCAACTTTGGTTGCCATAAAAGTCACTCGTATACAGGATCAGAAGAAAATGGCATTTTAAAAACTCAAAACAAAACACCCACTAAAAAGCAAAGGCAAGTTTAAGAGCTACCAAATCAGCAACATACACACAATAATCAGCTTCCCATGTTAGATCAGGAAGCAAGGCAGTAAAAGAAAAGATGCATTCTCAAAAGAAAAGACTTTTAGGAAACAGCAAAATTAAAACAGGAGTAGATATGTAAACTAGATGAATGAAGACAACGTCTTCCTGCACCGAGGGAGTTGTTTAAGGAGAAACAGTGTCCGTTTGTGGCCAGCGATAATACTTTCCATTCAATAGAGTTTGCAGCTTGCTGATTCATATGATTGCAGGCTGGCGCCCTGCTGGCGAGCCCCTCCGCTGAAATTAAATCCACTCTCTTCAGTTATAAATTATAATGCTCTATAAACAACACTCCCACTGGGAACAGGGAGAGAGAGAGAGCTCTCTGCATAGTCCACTCACTGTTTAATGCTCTGCTCTTCTGCCACAAACAAGGACTGTATGTCTGCCACAGACAGCACTCTTGCTGTAATTTATATACTGTTTGATGTTGAGAGCAGAGAAAGGAAAGGAGAATTGTAATGCGAGTCCAAGAGGACAAGAAGTTGGAAGCGGGTGAGTGTGCAAGAAAGAGGAAGGACGGGATGCATTTTACACACACATTTTACAGATGCATCACTGTGTCTTTGCTGCCCCTTAGGAATGGTCCCCCCGAAAATCTGGAACACCACTTAAAATAAATCAGAGGTACACACTGCCGTACGCGACGCCAGTATCATCCCCTATCAATCAGGAGCCATCTACACGACTGAGACTTGAAGGCCATTATCATAGAGAACGTAAAAACGTTAAAATGATAAGGATTTAACCAAAACTGACAGCAGCCCAGAAACTCGCAGCCCGGGCTGACGTGCCTTTCCCGGTGTGGCGTGCCCGCCGCGCCTTGATGCGGCTGCCCACGCGGCACACGGTGCTGTCGGGGCCGCAGGCAGAGCAAGACCCCGAACTAGTGCAGCTTCACACGCTTAGTCCCAGCTTCTTGAGCTGCGTTGGGTAAGGGGAGACCATTCTGGATGTTCTTCGTGGGTTTTATTAGTTATTTCTAGAGGAACACGCAACAGACACCCAACTGCTCTAAACACACACACACACAAATCAGACTTTCTTTTTTTTAACCAAATGAATTAGAAAATGCCAGTGAAAATACTTCTGCTGTGGGAAAGACACAGATTCCAAGTAAAAAGTATATTATTATCTCTAAGAACAGCCTATGTTACGCAGCAGAGAGGGTACTGGGAAATACCCCATGGACCAGCGAGAGCTTTGTCAAAAGCGTAAAGCGGTACGCGTTTCCAAGCGGAACCCCCTAATTACTGTTATGGAAATTTCTATCTAAGCTGTGTGAGAATGACAGAGTATTCAAGCAAACAGCCATCAGGACCGAGATGTCCATCACCCGAGATTTTGATGAGCGACTGCAAGTCAGAGATCTGACCCCCAACCAGAAAAGCTTGCTTCTGCTCAAACTGGCACACAGTACAGCCGGGTACGGGTCTCTGCCTGGTTTTTAGGAGTAAGTAGGA
>Ga0065711_1009713_pt1 | contig 19756 bp, 12 predicted proteins | sample Hoacrofraction12_FD_59098 | JGI IMG/M metagenome (GOLD analysis project Ga0065711, IMG submission 59098) | Hoatzin crop microbial communities from Cojedes, Venezuela - Epithelial fraction 12 v2 (version 2) | ecosystem: Host-associated > Birds > Digestive system > Esophagus > Crop | place... | reverse complement strand
CTGGGTCGGGTCCCGTCCGCTCGCTCCCCTCCTCCCGTCTCCCGTGAGGCGTTACCGGTCGGCAGTTCCCCGTTGCCTTCCTCAGCGCTGGGCAGGCAGCGGGTAGAGCGGCGTCTCCTCCACGGAGCTGTCCCTGCCGAGGGGGAGGGAGCGGCGGCGGCGGCTCGGGAGAGAGAGCCCGCGGCGGGCTCCGCGCCCCTCGCCGCGGGGTGGGCGCTGGCCTGGGCTCCGGGCGCGGCATCTCCCTGCTCTGTCGGGCTCTGAGCAGCGCGCGTTAGTCGGTGTGTCTCTCAGGTGGAAAGCTGTGGTCCGTACCAGTGCTTGTAAAAGTATGCGTGACTGAAGTAGCTGGCTTTGGGAAAGTAATAGCCTGGTAAGAATAGTAGGGCTACTTCAGAGAAGATGAAGGTGGGCATCAAAGCATTTTGTTACTGTTTTCTGTAGTTAGTCTTGTTATGCCCCTGACTGGATGTTCTCTGTATGCCTTGCGGGCCTTGGGAGTTTTCTGTGAATGCAGCGGGCATGGCAGGTGCACACCTGGATTTAGCTGTGGCGTCTTACTGAGTAAGCTCGGTTGTTGTGGTTTAACCCCAGCTGGCAACTAAGCACTGCACAGCCACTCACTCACTGCCCCTGGGTGGGATGGGGGAGAGAATTACAAGAGTGAGAAAAGTTATGGGTTGGGATAAAGACAACAGCTAAAGCAAAAGCTGCACATGCAAGCAAAGCAAAACAAGGAATTCATTCACTACCTCCCACTGGCAGGCAGGTGTTCAGCCATCTCCAGCAAAGCAGGGCTCCATCATGCGTAATATTACTTGGGAAGAGAAATGCCATCGCTCTGAACATCTTCTTTTTTCTTCTTCCCCTAGCCTTATGTGCTGAGCATGATGTCACGTGGTATGGGATATCCCTTTGGTCAGTGAGAGTCAGCTGTCCCAGCTGTCCCAGCTTCTTGTGTTTCTCCAGCCTACTCGCTGGTGGGGTGGTGTGAGAAGCAGAAGAGGCCTTGACTCTGTGTAAGCACTGCTTAGATGTAACAAAGACATCCCTGTGCTACCAACAGTGCTTTCAGCACAAATCCAAAACACAGCCCCATCCTAGCTACTATGAAGAAAATTAACTCTAGCCCAGCCAAAACCAGCACATTGATGCACACCAGTATTGAGCTTATTGCAGTCAAAACTGTTGTTAATAATTATTTAGGAAGAGAGTCCTTGGGCAGCTGCTCTCTTCAAAGCTTCTCAAAATGTTTTTCTTGGGTGAACAAAAAATACATTCGTGTGTTGCTGATAAGTATTGCTTAGTGGTCTTGTTTAATTTTTCATAATGACATAGTGCCTTTTACTTAATTGTGTTGATTCTTGCAGTTGATTCTTCAGGGGACTCATCTCAAAGTACATCTTAAAAAAGCTTTGCAAATAGTGGAAGAAAATGTCACATAAAAGCTCTAAGGAACTCAGGAAAGTAAACATTTCTAGCTCCTTGGAGTCTGAAGATATTAGCTTAGAAACCACAATACCAACTGATGATGTTTCTTCCTCTGAAGAGAGAGAAGGTACTGTTAAAATCACTAAGCAGCTGATTGAACGGAAGGAGTTGCTTCATAATCTTCAGCTGCTTAAAATAGAATTATCTCAGAAAAACTTGATGATTGACAACTTGAAAGTAGAATATTTGACCAAGGTAAGAATCGTTGTTTCTTGTGTCGTATAATCTTATTTCTGGTGCTTTTAGAGTATGGTAGAAACTTCCATGCTGAGAAGTGTTTCTGTGAATTGCGTACTGGAAGCCTACTTTGCCTTTTTTTTTTTTTTTTTAATGAGAAAAGGAGGAAACAAAGATCTATAAAACTTCAACTGATTTGTCCAAGGTTTTATACTTTTAAGTGAATGAGTGGGATTAAATTAGTTTTTCCCTTTCTAATAACAAAAGGAAAAGACCTGTATTCTTTCAGGAATGATGAATAATTTTTGCCACTGTTGTAAGCAACTTAGTAGAGCTTCTAACCTGAAATTGTGGAATACTAGAAAAAGTCATCTGAATGCTATTCAATAATCTGTTAAGAAAGATGTGACTAGAATATACCAACATGCTAATAGTAGGAGATTCAGTTGTGTACGGTTTCTACTAAGATGCATGAAATGAAGAAAGGTGTAACAGCTTTTCTGTGTCTGTGTGCAGTCAGCATTTACAACCTACTGTATACTAACTGTGGCTTGCACTGGCTTGCTCCTCTGCGTTTAAGCTTGGTTTGAAATCAGCTGAACAAGTAGCTATTAGGCTGAAAAAGATCAATTGTAGAACTAAGTCTTTTCTTTTTTTAGTTCATTAGGGCAAAATCTGTATTATATTTTATGAAGCCTTGGCATGTTTAGAGGTCTTGTTAGACAGTCATTATTGTACTTCCCAGCGCATTGGGCTCTCCACTTTTTTCTTTCAAGGTATTCTTTATGTCAAATTTGTTTTAAAAATTACCAAGGTAACTTCTTTTCTTTGTTTTATATTTATATTCTTTGTATTTAGATTGAAGAGCTAGAAGAGAAGCTTAATGATGCAATCCATCAAAAGCAGCTGTTGTCTTTACGATTGGATAGCCAGCTGGCATTACAGCAAGAAGATGCTAGGTATGATGGAATTAAAACAAAAAAACCCCTTTGTCTTTAATAACTACTTAATATGAATTCAAATTAATTCATGGACAGTTAATGGAAAGTGATGATTATTAATTGCAGCAATATGATTTGTTTTGCAGATTATATTAGTATTTACATTCTAAAAATTTAATTTACGTATTTAATTTACATATATGTAAATTTGAATTAGCACTCACTGCATTAAGTTTGTCATTTTGGTTTTATTGTTACCTGGATTCAAAGTTTAATAGGAACTTGGAGTAAGATAGTTCTTAAAACCACTGAAGAGCACAAGGAATAGGTAGAGGGGGCAGACTTTCCATCAATTTGAACTGAATTTTTAATAACTCTTCAGCCTGAATGGCTTGGGAAAGGTAGGGGGATAATGTTTAGCACTTCCAGTTAGGATTGTTTATTGATCAGAAATGCTTTCAGGTGATGATGTAGAAACTTGCTTTTCTGAAACATTTTGAGTTAATCTATAGCTGAAAATAGACTGGCTAGCAGGCTGCTCCAAATTACTTTGCCAATTAAATGTTTTAACACCTGTAATAGGGCTGTGAAGGAAGACCATTACTTGAATATTCTCCTGTTACAGTAGAGGATGCACCAGCTTACAGGATGTGACTAATTCAATGTCATATTCCGTAGTAAGCCTGGAACAAATTTAGGGATGTGAAGCCAGACCTGAGATTAGTTACAGCAAAGTCTTTCAATCAAGAGCAGCTGACTGTCAGGAAAATCTGTCATTCTGTATGCTTATTTGCACCAGAGTGGAATATTTTCGTGTTGGCCATACTTGAATTATCTGAGGAGTGTTCATTAAAAAAGTACTGATGTGCAAATTGCTATTAGTAGGCGTAGGAAAGTTGAACTACTTTCCTTTCCCCATTCTTTTCATTAGTTTTTCTGCCTGTCTTTTACCTTGTTTTTCATTGCTGTTTAACAGCATCGTACACTGTGTGCAGAATATGTCCTTATGTGACTGCTTTGCTGACCTGGGATTTTCTTTTGTCGTTTTGAAACAAGTGGGGCAGACATCGCCTTGTAGTACAAGCTAGTATTTTTAATACTACTTTTAAAATAATGTAGGAATTACTGCATTTTGAAGAATGATTTAATATGTTTTTAAGAGTTACATCTAAAACTTCCAAAAAAGGAGGTCAGTTGCCTTTGATTTAAATAAACACTTTGAAACATCTCTGTGACATGCGGTTTCTCTTGCCTTGTAATAACTTGTCACTGGTGATAATAGTAATTATAGTGTTTTAAGGCTGGAAGTAAGGCTGCTTTTTTAAGTGTAGTGGTGTTTGTGTTTTTGTTTTTTTTTTTTAAAGGGCCTTGACTATTTTATAAATTGAAGTCAGCATATGTGGACATTAATTGTCAGTTCTCAGATTCAGCTTTGTATAGTCAATGACTATGAAGTTCCTGGCTTTTTACATATACTGTGTCCGATACGATTGTGTAACCGTGGTGGTATACACTCTTGGGCTAATCTAATCTCCCTGTGAATTTTCCCCTCTACAAAATGAGCATAACTCACTCCTTTGCAAGGGTGTTGTGAAGGTTTGTCACTCGTGTTACTTGCTACTTAATCTCTTCTGTTTTCAAATCAATCTTGAAGAAAACATCAGGCTCTAATGAAACAAGAAATGGAAACTATTTTATTGAGACAGAAGCAACTGGAGGAAACAAATCATCAATTAAGGGAGAGGGCTGGAGATATCCGTCATAGCTTGCGAGACTTGGAATTAACAGATGATTGCTATGAGCAACTAAAGTCTCTTCCTGAAGATCAGCTGTCTATCCCCGAATATGTTTCTGTGAGTATTGTGTTTTGTATTGGTTTAAAATACAGCTCCATCTTGGGTCTTGCTGGGACGGAGTTAACTTTCTTCATAGCAGCCTGAATCTTGCTGCGTTTTGGATTTGGGGCTGAAATAGCATTGGTAACATGCCAGTGTTTTCACTGTTGCTGGACGGTGCTTGCACAGCATCAAGGCTTTCTCTTTTCCCCCCTCTGCTTCCCCCATTCCCGGTGAGCAGACTAGGGGTGGTCACAGCTGGACAGCTGACCCGAATTGGCCAAAGGAATATTCCAACCCATCTAACATTATGCTCAGCAGTATAAACTGGAAGTAGAGAACGAAAGAGGAGGTGGGGGTTGGCTTCCAAGGTGGTTATGGCTCAGAGGCCTGCTGGGCATCAGTCTGCTGGTGGGAGGTGGTGGGTGATTGTCTTTGCATGGCTTTTTTTTTTTTTAATTTATCTCTCTTTCATTTATTAATTAAACTCTTGAGAAAACTCAACACCTGAGTTTTCATGCTTCCTTTTTTCCCCACGCTCTCCTTCCTCCTGCTCCCACTGGAGGCACCAGGTGAGTGAGCAGCTATACGGGTGCTTGGCTGCTGACCAGGGTCAACCCACCACAGCTGAAAATTGCTTTTATTTAGAATTAAAGGGATGTATATAAAGTAGAAGCTGGTCTATACTCCTAGAGTTCTTATTCTTCCCTGACTAGAAATGAAGGACCTTCAGAGGCAGATGTACTTCTGGATCAGTCCATTTTGACTGGATTTCAGTAGAGAGAACTTTACTCCCAGACTCTGACGTCTTAGAGAGTAGAATGCTGATGTATTGTAAGAGGGTGAAGCAAATGGAGTGTTACAATTAAATGGTGGGCACACATTGATGATATGAGATACAGCAGACTGAAAACAGGAATTGGAAACTGGGCTTGCCAGAACCACAAATTGAGGTGGATTGCAAATATCCCTTACCTTTCCCTCATGCTTTCCATCTGGCCCTTTCCTATCTGACTAAATGGAGGAGATAAAGTATACTTTAAAGTACAATTTAAGACTCATTTTCTTGATTTAAGAAGTTTTTTAATTATGGCTTATGATAGATAGAGGGGCAAGGCTTGTAATAAAAAGACAGTGCCTTCTGTGGGACATGTCCAGGGCATTCTGGCTCACTTCTGAGAATGAAGAGAGTTCAGACATGTAAACCTTAATTCACCGAAGTATTAGCATTGTACTTATCTATAGAGCTAGTTATTAACAAAGCCGTAAATAATATAATCTTAAAAAGCTTAGTGTGTTTGAGGTATAAATGCTGTGTGAATCGGTTCTCTTGCTGGGTGAAAATCATGGTATACTGTGCTCTAGATATGTACAGAGAATTTATGCTTTTCATCCTTATCTAAAGGGTGTTCATAGAATCATAAAATAGTTTGGGTTGGAAGGGACCTTTAAAGGTCATCTAGTCCAGCCCCCCTGCAGTGAGCAGGGACGTCTTCAACTAGATCAGGTTGGGGTATCTACCACCTCTCTGGGCAACCTCTTCCAGTGTTTCACTACCCTTACTGCAAAAAATGTCTTCCTTATATCCAGTCTAAATCTACCCTCTTTTAGTTTGAAACCATTACCCCCTGCCGTACCACAACAGGCCGTGATAAAAAGTTTGACCTCATCTTTTTTGTAAGCCCACTTCAGGTACTGAAAGGCTGCTATAAGGTCTCCCTGGAGCCTTCTCTTCTCCAGGCTGAACAGCCCCAACTCTCTCAGCCGTTCCTCACAGGAGAGGTGTTCCAGCCCTCTGATCATTTTTGTGGCCCTCCTCTGGACCCGCTCCAAGAGCTCCATGTCTTTCCTGTGCTGAGGGCTCCAGAGCTGGATGCAGGACTCTAGGTGAGGTCTCGCCAGAGCAGAGCAGAGGGGCAGAATCACCTCACCTCCCCTTATTTTTCTGATGCTGTTTTCTGCATTTCTTACCTAAGGAGGAATTGTGCATTTCTTAGGCAGATAAAATCTCTGGCTCCAGACCTATATGCAGATTAATAGTACAGTCTGTTGATACTAGAGCAAAATTCTGCTTGTTGAGAAAGAGTTCTGCTTAAAGAAAATTTGAGCAAGAAATTTTCAGACTCTTTTTTTTCTATTTATCAATTATAAAATATTGACTTACAATTCTTCAGGATAGAAGTAAATGTATGTATAATGGTTACACTATATTTGAAACCTGCTGTACTGGACAAACAGCAGGACTTGCTTAAATACAGTTTCTGTATATAGAGATATTGTGAGTTTAAAATACTAGAATTAAAACAAATGTGGGATGTTTTTCACTATTCTTCCACGAAGGGGTGCAATAGAGACATGTTAGAGCAAACACTAAGCAATGTTTAATGTTAATGATGATCACAAATGAAAAATGATGTTTTAAGCATCTTTCTCTTAAAATCACACTTTTATTTTGAACTTGTATGTAAAATTTTTTTTTAATAATTTGTAAGGAGGATTTTTTTAGAAACAGTATATAGAAAATTTTAAAGCACTTCACATCATTGAACTGGTGCTTGGCAGCTGAATCAATTTCTTCAGTAAAGTGAGCCTCGGGTGTACTCTCCTGTAAAAATTTCTCACCAAGTTGTTGAAAAATGGTATCTGCAAATTGTGTTTGATCTGTTTTTAATCATCATGTCTTTTGGTTGCACAGTTTTGCTAACTACATCTCAGTTGCTCTTTTGGAAGGCAGTTAACTGATGCAACAACTTTCACATAACTTCATTTATCAGAAGTCAACTTTGTCTTCCTCTGCACCCACCCGTTTTTTAGCTTAACTCTAGTTTTCCATAAAAAATGGTGAGCACATGCTAAGAATTTTTAAAAAATCACTTAGAAAGCACATCTATATAAATTTGTAATTTTTAAGGTATGCAGTTGTTTCTGAAATCCTTTTATGCTAAATTTTGTTTCTGCTATATTGGTTTTGCAAGAGGCAATGTGTCCTTTGACTGCTGGGTTGCATGAATGTTTACTGGCCATCAAGCAAGCTAAATAACAATTACTAAATTATTAAATTGAGCTTCTGCTACAACCTTCCCCTCATCTGCTGCATTCATTTGCACTTTCTTATTACAATGGTTTGATCTTTCTTGGGAAGGCTGTGCAGCAATGTTTATCCTTGATACATGTATCCCTTGTCACCTTGGTTTGGTACTGGGTAATCTGTTTTATGGTGGTTGCGGTTTGGGAAGTAAATGTGGCATGATGGCACAAGTTAGGTTTCCTAGAAAAATTGCAGTAAAAATACAGGAATGTAAGGGAAAAGGTAGGTGTGGTTTTAAAAAAAAAAAAACCCCAATGCTTTGAGTGGTTACCAGTTAGTGACAATCAAGGTTGCTTTTTAAGTAAAAGAAAAATTAAAAATTTTGTAATCACTTTTTTGTTGGAAGAAAGAAGATTTGATTGAAATGCAGTTGCTTGGCTCAGATGTAATCGGACAAGTTCTTAAAGAATCCAGATAGATAAAAACTAGTCAGTGGAAGCCGTAGTTAAGAGACTAAAAGTGTACTTACTGCTTTGCATGCACATTTCTAAAGTTGTTTTTTTCCTAAGGAAGTAGTTGAAGCCTGTTGTGGTTTGGAAGTTAGAAAGAACCCACAAAACTAACTTCACTGTTTGATTTCACGCAAATCCATTAGAAGCAAAGTCATTTCACAAATGGTCATGAAAAATCTCCTTAAATATTCTGTTCTGAAGGAAGAGAACACTGCAACGAAAAAATGATAATGAAACAGTAAAATAAGGCAATAATATGCAGTTAGTTCACTTCCCAGAATAGGAAGATAATTTATAGTTTGAACTGTAGCATCTGATGGTTGAGTTTATTTGGAATTTTCAGAACATGAAAAACAATTTATACCTTATTTTGGGATTATTTGAATTATAGTTTGAAAAGCCATCCTTAATTTTGTTCATTGTATGTGTAAACTTAGATATAACGAATTCAGAATCCCTTGTTACCATCTAAAAAAAAAAGTAAAATAGCAACTATGTTTTGCGAAAGCTTGCATTTTTTTTAGTAGAAAGTAACTTTACATTTGTAGCATATGTTCTATTCTGGCTTATGTTTGTTTTGTATCTAAGGGTATGAACAAAAAGTGGAGCTCTCTTGTTGAGTACAACAAATTCAAACAACAGTAGCTTTGAATAAGCACAGTAAATAAGCAAAAACCAAAAAACCCCACCTCTTCTTAGAAAATTTCACTCTTCTGCCTTACTTCTAATCTTCCAGTCATGTTGCACGCTTGCTTTATTGTATGAAGCAAACTACACCTATGTTTACATTGCAGATTTCATGGCTTCTGTGTTTTTACAATAGTATGGTGTCAATTATATGGAATATACCTGGAACTTTTCTTTGTCTTCTGATGTTTACAGGTAGCAAAACGGAGACCTGTCTTCCTTCTGCATGGAAGTATAGTACAGCTTGCTCTTGAATGCTTAGTTTAGCTGTGCTTTCTTGCTTGTGTTTCTTCTTTAATCATATATCAAACAAAGTGTTAATGGGAAGGGGGGTATGGAGTAGCTTTTACCTGAAAATTGTGCTTAATTATCTGTTCTTTTCTTTTCATCCTCCAAAATAAATATTTTAAGGTATCAAGTTAATCTGGGAGTAATAACCTCTGTGTACGTGTGTGTGGGTGTATATCAAAAAAGCTCTTTCTTCTTTCTTTTGTCTCCTTTTGTTTTTTACTACTGTGTTTTCTAGTATTTTTTCTTGTTCAGTAGAAATGTTCTGAAAAAGCTTTATGAATGTAAGACTGTGTGACTGGAGTGGGGGAAAAGAGGCGTGGGGGAAAAGAGGAGTATGTGTTATACTTTTTTTTTTAAATTCTTTTACAAAGTTTTTTTTTCAGTGCTAATTTAGCAGAGTAGATTCTTTCATAGGCTTAGTTGCACAGTGTAGCTGAACCCATGTGCTATTGCTTGAAGGTGGGGAGGGAGGTGTGCCACAGTTCTTCCTGGTTATGTGCTGTTCCCACTTCCTGTGCTTGCTCCTGCATTTTTCTTGGTGCAGATTCAGCACACTGGACTGGCAGAAAACAAAACTAATCTCTCTCCATTTCTACACACCCCATAAAAATTTATACTGGCTTGGGGCAGGTTAGCCAGTTCAGTTGGTTTATTGCTGAATAGGCTTTTTTTTTTTATTTTTACCCTGTTAATCAAATAGGCTGTAGAGTGGCACGAGTAAGAGGGTGGGACCATGCTGTCCATTAGCAGCTGTATTTTTTAATCAGATAGCCTGACTGGGAGCTCCCTTAGTTGAACAGAAATGTGTATCTTTTATTACTCTTTATTTAGTACCAAACACAAATTATTTCTGACCTGCTGATATCACAGGCTGAAGAAAGAAACTGTCTTTGCTTTAACATTCCTCCCCAGCCAGGTTCCTGGTATGCACTAGAAATCGTTTGGTGAATAAAATATGCCATAAAATATTGAGCTGATTTGTTTTGGGGATTGTAGTTTTACGATTGCAATTTTGCTAGTCTCAATTTTAAGTATCTGTCTTGTTCTCCTAGATCCGATTCTATGAAGTAGTCCATTCCTTAAGAAAGGAGCTAAGTGATCTACACATGAAAAAGGAGAGCCTAGCAGAAGAGCTAAGTGGGTACAAATCCCAACTGAAGTGTCTGATGGAGGTCTGTTCACCTTAATTACTTCAATTAAGAAACTGTGTAAATACATAGAAAAAAAATCATTTTCCAATTCATCATTCATGTATGAGATATAAAACCTTTTTTGTTCTGTAAAAATTACTGGGAGGAGAGAGACAAAGGGGAAAATGCTGTATATGTCCTTGCATAATAGCTGATTTCATGTTCTGGCTACCCTGCGCAAGATTTGTTCATAAGACTGTTCAGTATAGGTTCTTATCAGCTATGTTCTGCTTTCTGAGGGCAAGACTCAAGGCGGGGAAGCTGAGACAGGAGATCCATCCAGCACTAATGGAAGGCTCAAGGATGGTTCGATGTATAGTTTTCGAGACGGTGATGTCTTGGTAGCAATTTGCTTCACCTTTGGTTTTAATAACATAGAAATGCATTTTTTAAGAATTCTTTAGAGTTGCATCTTCTCTGTTGTGCTTTTCAGCTTTTTGTATTTTAATTTTCCTATTTATTTCTATACTAAAGATAACTTGATTTCAGGTAAGGTATAAATGCCAGAAGGAGAGAAACATATTTTCTAAATATATTTAATTTTTATTTTCAAAGAGTAAAGGAGTTGAAATGGCATAGGGAGTATGTTGTTTTTAAGGTATTTATGAATATTTGTAGTATTCTTAGTATGCATAGAGCTGGAATAATTTTTATTTTAGCTTAGTTCTGCATAAAACTGGAGTTGTGATAAGACAGTTTCAGGTGCCTAGAGTATGTTTATCCAAGCCATGGTTAGCAGGGACCTAAATGTCACTGTCATTTTACTACTTCTAAAATGATTCTTTAGTTACCCCCCCCTTTTTTTCCTCGAAATTTACTTACAGAATAATCAAGTGTAAAGAGTTATTAATTATGCAGGGTTATCTTGTGAAATTCCTATAATTTTTTTTATTGAATTAGAAAAAGTAGTCAATAAAATTTGTGCATTTATGTGCTTCAGCACTATTTTTGTGTCATGATCTCTGGTCATAATTGAGATTGAATTAATCCTGTTAACTTCGATTTATGTGAGCATTTTCCTTCATTGTACATTTAATATACTCTGGTTTAATAAAATTCTGCAGGAGAATTTCAGCCTTCAGAGATTTGACTGACATCTGTGTTAGTTCTTGCTGCAGCAGTTTAATGGGATAGTAGATAACAATAATTAAAGGTGTGCTAGAAACAATTTTCTTGGTACATTGAGTTTTCCATAATGTAGAAGCTTCTAATGTTGTTCTTTTTATACCACATGGTGGCAGTATCCACCTTTCCCACTGATTTATTTTTCAACGTTTGAAGTTTACTGTGCTTTGCTTTTGATGCTGATGAGAAAGCACTGGAATGTTGCCTGTGTTGAACTGAGGTGCTTCTTTGAATGCTTGTACCCGGTTTGCATAATCATGCTTAAAAGAAGAGTCAGTTCTCACAATTACTTAGAATGAATACATTCTTTAAAAAAATAAAAAACCAAAAACCACCAAACGCCCCCCCCCAACCAGAGAGGAGCTCCAGATGTTGAAATATCCCAAGAAAAAAAGGCCTACAGTTGTTAATAAAAATTATTCCTTATGATTAGAGTGACAGAATCATAGAATGCTTTGAGTTGAAAGGGACATCTAGAGGTCATCTAGCCCACCCCCCTGCAGTGAACAGGGACATCTTCAACTAGACCAGGTTTCTCAGAGCCCAGTCCAACCTGGCCTTGAATGTTTCCAGAATGGGGCCTCCACTCCCTCTCTGGGCAACCTGTTCCACTGTTTCACCACCCTTATCGTAAAAAATTTCTTCCTTATACCTAGTCTAAGTCTACCATCTCTTAGTTTAAAGCCATTACTCCTTGTCCTATCAGAACAAGCCCTGCTGAAGATATTTTCCACATCTTTCCTATAGGCCCCCTTCAGGTACTGAAAGGCTGCTATAACGTCTCCCTGCAGCCTTCTCTTCTCCAGGCTGAACAGCCAACTCTCTCGGCCTTTCCCCATAGCAGAGGTGCTCCAGCCCTCGGTTCATCTTTGTGGCCCTCCTCTGGACCCGCTCCAACAGCTCCATGTCCTTCTTGTGCTGGGGGCTCCAGAGGTGGACGCAGGACTCCAGGTGGGGTCTCGCCAGAGCAGTGTGGAGTTGCAGAACCACCTCTCTTGACCTGCTGGCCATGCTTGTCTTGATGCAGCCCAGGATACAGGTGGCCTTGTGGGCTGTGAACGCACATTGGTGGCTCATGTCAAGCTTTTCATGTACCAGTACCCCCAAGTCCTTCTTGGCAGGACTGCTCTCAATCCCTGCATCCCCCACCCTCTGCTGATAGCGGGGTTTGCCCTGACCAAGATGCAGGACCTTGCACTTGGCCTTGTTGAACCTCAGGAGGTTGACACAGGCCCATTTCTTGAGCTTGTCCCTTCCTTCTGTTCCATCAACTACTCAAATTCTCAGGTTTCAGATGAGACCAGTTACTGCAGTTCTTCCATATGTACAAAAAAATCCCAAACCCAAGTCTTCACCCTACCTGTTACTCATAGAGATGACGTGTTTTGGATATTTAATGAAATGTGATCTGATATGAGGTATTCTGTGTATGGAGAGACTTAAGAGTCTCTCTATTTTGCTGCTGGCAAGTTCAGATTTGACCCTAGTGACTTGATGAGTGTCGCTGTAACAAGGTACCTCGGGCTGTTTCAGATAAGGTAAGAGGAGCATCATCAATACGTGAGGGTACTTTAGATAATCTCTAATGTGCTCAGTACACTAACGCTAACATACCTATGCATCTTTAGCGGTTTGTGAAGAAGCAGTTTCAAGGTGTACTGTTGATAACTTGCTTATTTGAGCTCCTTCAATAAGGCCAAGCTTTATTGCAAAGAAATTTATCAGTAGAAAATAAAGCAAAGTTTCATTCAGAGTCTTACTTAAGCTCTTACACTTTTGTTTTACTGTTTTTCTGGTATTCCAATCGTTCTTTATTTCCAACTGCATAAAACATAGTTGCTGAAGTTTCTTGCCAGTTATTTCATAACTTACACTCTTCAAATCCTTCCTCACGTTTCCCATCCAGCAGTCCTTACATTTTAAGTTTTCTCCAACAGTTGCAATATTTCTGTTCTCTACATAGTTTATCAATAAAGTGTCTGTTCTGGGTTTAAAACTTCTTTAAGAAACTACTAATACACACATTTGAAACACATTTCTAACTCTGAGAATAAACCACTTTGTACAATAAGCATTCCTTTTTTCTGCTATTGCTGATAATTAAGGCTCTTCCTAATGAGTTTCAACATGGTTTTTTACCTCTTTGTGGAACACAGAAAGGAACTAAAACATACACTTAGCCCAAATCTTTGTGTTAACTACTAATGACTTGGAGGAGGAGGATTTTGCTGGCATTTCTGTTTGTTCATGGCTGACAGACTACGTTTGAGTAAGTTTTATACATACGGATATTCACACAGAAATAAAGTCATGAGAAATGTGGGAGAGTTATGTATAGGCTCGTAGGAAAGTCTAACTAGCCAACAAAGAATTGAAAAAGTTTAAAGAAAAATCCAAACTTGTCTAATATGTTATGCTAACTCTAGGAAAATTTAACTGTGCAATGAATTCATTGAATAAGATAACCATTGCCTAACATCAGCTATGTTATTTTGTGACTGGATGGCTGTAGTCCTTTAATTTGGTCAAAAGAAATGAGCTCTGATTTTACTGTTCTTGTTTTGGAGTGTGAACGTGAGACACTGAGATTATTTTGTTTTCTCTGCGTGTGACCCTTTATATACTGTTTTGTGGGAGAGCAAAGCAGCGCAGTTCTGTTCTCTGAACGCTATTATGATAAGCCAGTATGTCTGAATATCAGCTATATAAAATCAGGTCTTCAGACCCGCTAAATCTTGTTTAGCTACATGCTGACGTGTTGTTCTTGTTGTGGGGGGAAAACCTTACCAAACAAAACTTGTTGTTGGCGCAACAGACCTAGCGTGGCACAAAACTGAGTGCAGTGGCCTCATATTGTGGCCTCTCAGCCAACTGAGTTTATCAGTATCCAGCTGTACCATCTAGGAAGCTTGGTTCTGTAAAATTTGAATTGTCGTTGTAGCCTTGTAGAAACTAATTTGTATTAGAATAACTTTTACCGGTGTCTTCAGAGCATAAAAGACATCTTTCAAATGTTTGTCACCTGTATGTTTACTGTAGGTGTATGAAAATAAGTTTTGTTTGTTCAGAAGAGGCAGAAGGTCCTAAGTGTGTATCAGCCTCAGTTAGCACTCATTTAATTCTTAGTATGCTGAGGAGTAAGACCACTAAAACTCTACAACTTCTGTAACAAAAGTTCTCTTGTTGATTGTATGTTGCTGCTCTGAGTTAGCACTTAATCAAACCCTGCTGAATCTGTAACACAGATCCAGTAGGGAGGGGAGCTGCTTCTGACAACTGGTAGCAAAGAACTGTGTGTGCAGACTGATTTGCTGGAACATAAGCTGATAATCGCAGCTAGTGTCAGAAGATTTTTGTCACTACTTTCTGTTTTTTTAAGTGGTCAGTATAAGTGGTTGTGCAGTACTACCACCAAGTTAATGGCTCTCTGTACATAATTCTTGCATCTGTGATTTAGACTAGTGTGCTTGCTCTGATTCTAGGTGCAGCAGCAACACACAGGGGGGAGGCAGTGGAACTGGTAAAAGCAGTGTTCTTGTATTGCAGTGCTGACTGGTCTGTTACCAAATGTCAAGTACAGACTCGTTTCTGTCCTCCTTTTGCAATGCTCAGTACTTTAAGTACAAATAATATTGGTGCCACCACCTTTGGAGGTACAGATAAAGAAGAATGTCCAGATGTAGTGTTGTATTACCAGGAGCTTCCCAGAAACAAAATGAACTTCTGATGTGTGTGTTCTCATGCTGAACATCAGTGTACTATTTTCAGAGTTGTTTGCTTCCAGAGTGGTTAGAAACCTTCCCTCAAACAGATGTAATTTACTACTTGTATGTTTCTCTCAAGGCTGGGAGAGTGTATGGGAATGAAATTCTGTGCTTTTTTTTGTAGCTCTAGAAGATTAAGTATTGCTTTCTTCTTCTGGCTATGAGTTTCTTGGCAACGTTTTTTCTGGAATATGGTCTTGATACAGTTTTATCAGGGCTTCCTTTTTTTTTCTTTCTGTAAAGTTGCCTTCGGGACTTGGAATCAAATTTATAGTATGGCAGTTATCTAAAAGCTATGGTTAGCCTAAAGACAAAACTGGATGTATGTAGGACAAAAATCTCTTCTAAGACCTTGTCTCTGAATCAGGGTTAGTAGCTGTCAGGTTTTGCTAGACATACCTAACAATTTTCTCTGTGATGATGTTTCCCAGCTGGAGGAAAAACGTTTCTGTGGTCTTCAAAGAATGAACTAAGCTATTGAACTCAAAGGATCAGTTGGCACTAGATGTATCTGAGTGTTGTAAAATTGAGGCTACTGTTGCTACTCCAGACGGGATATGTTCCCGAAGATTTCTTCTGAAGTTTGCACATCTATAATTAAAGACTGCACTCTAGAACCCTTCCTTAGCCCCCTGATACCAATTATTTCAAGCAATGCTTTGATTACTTGGTCTTCACATCTCTCTCTAAAAAGGACAGGTGAGGCCTCAGTCTTAGGTGAGATATGTGCCTTCTTTCCTCCATTATTTTCAGTATTTATCTTCAGGAATAAAGCTGCAAAGAAAAATATTCTACCAATAATTATTTGCTTGGGGCAGCAGTTTGACATTTCCAATACTCAAGAAAACTTATTTGTGTGTGAAAGTTCCCTTTTCTATCTAATGTGTTTCTACCTCTTTTGATATATAGCTATGGCTCCTACAGACTGCTAGTTGTTGTTCAGAAGGACCAAATGCCTGAATTCTAGTCTCTAATGCAATGATCTGAAGGATCCTTTTTAACTGGAGAGTATTTTACTGAAGATTCTTGTCAGCTCAGATCCAGAGAGAAAGATCTTCTTATTCCCCACCCTTTCTTTTGCATTAGAGGCACTTATGCGAAAGCTTTTCTTTCTTACCTTTCTTGCAGAGCTTCCCTGTTCTGGAAGTAGCTCGACAATTTTGTTTATAACTTTTAGTGGCAGATAGTGCCTCATCTACAGTCCTTAGCAGATTACCAGTTTCATATCAACATACTAGAAGAGATGTCTTATTTATTCAGTTATGTATAACTTCTGCCTGACATTTGGGCAGTCGTATTCAAGGAACTAGTATATTGACCAATAATTTTTGAATGCATACTATGTAAACAGATTGAAGGAAAATGTCATCTCTACGAAGTAGCAGCACCTCATCCAAATAACTTGAGGGAACTGATTTTCACATCACAGTAGTATAGTAGCTTTACATTTGCCTAGGGCCTTGAGGTACCTTAGGATACGAACAGAAAGTGCTGGCTTGTGTAAGTGATCCTTCAAAGATGAAGTCATGCTACTTCTGCTTGATTGGCTGATTAATCTTTCCTTGCATTTCTGTTGTTATCTTCTTATCCCCAAAGACTTTTTGGAAGATCAGCTAACCACTACCATGTTTTAGGTGTCACCAACTTTGTTCAACAAGTATGTCACCCACTTTTTGTACTTGAAATTTAGATACGTGTTCATTTCAGTGACTGTTGCCACTCGTTCCAGAGGGAGGCTAGCAGTGAAGCTTAGTATCATAAAACTGAGGTCTGGCATTAGATCTTTAGTTTCTCTACCAGTTTGGGTTTTAAATGGTGCAGACCAGGCAAGTTCAGAATATGCTTGCTTGAAACATCTGTCTGTGCACAGTGTTTGTAAACCATATGGAGGCTCTTCTTGATAGGGACTGCTTCACGTGTTCTATAGAAACCGCCTGTGCTGGTTGTTACTGGGTCTCTTGGACAGCTCCATTAACAATTTCTTTACGCAGTGTTTGGCTACTCGTCTCGCACAGGAGGTGTGTGTTTGTTTTAACCACCTCGTCTGTCTGAGTTGCTATGCTCTGCAGTAGCAAAAATTAGTAAGAAGCTGAAGAAAAACCATGCATTGTTGGCAGGATCATTGCAGTCATGTTCCATGTGAGGAAGTATTGTTTGTCCCTTAATATTTTAAGGTTTGTGGACTTCCTTAAGGTATTTTTTTTATTGTTGTTATTTCGAGGACTTCATTCATGTCCTTGAAAATGCTCTTGGTCATTTTAAAAGCCCCCTTTTTGCTTCAGCAGGACAAAGCTGTTCATGAAGACTTCCAAGCTATCTCCTGAAGATAAATTGAAAGATAAAGCTGTTCCATTGCAGAGATCTTAAAATCAGTTCAGGGTATATGTACATTGTTGTAAACTAAATTGATTTCATCACATGCAAAGCAAGGCTTATTCTTCCTAAGCACAGGCAACTTAATTGTGTGTCTTTAAGATGTATTGCTGTAGAAGTCCAGAAGCTTGTGTATCTGCTACCTGGAGATATGGATACCATATAGGGTTTTTTGTGTGTTACCCTATAGACTGTTAATTAACTTGCCTTGTCGCAGTTCTTCCTGTGATTAAAATACAACTTTGACACCGAAAAGATTAGGTTGTTGGAAAACAGTGGCCTATGCAGTAGCAGTAGTATTTCTTCAAGAATTATACTAAGTCTTTAAAAAACACACAAAACAAACCCCCTTTCTTTAATTATCTGTTTAACAGTTTGATACTTTCGGTATGTCTTAGTAACACTTTTCAAAAGTAGAATTTAACTTCCTTCCCCTTCCCTAGAGTTATCATGTTGTTACATGACATGAACAACCAATTTGTTAAATAAAATTTAAAACCTAGTTTAGGTCTTGGGTATTAGAAGGAACTAATTTTGTAGATCTTTAACTGTTCTGTTAATTGGTGCTTTAGAGCTGTGTCTGACAAATTTTTCCAGGGGTTAACCAAATTAATTTTATAATTTTGGTAGTTGTCTTCTAGCTGCTAAATGTGTAATACTGTAGGAGATTCAATAGCCCACTCTGTGAAGGGCACATGAATTCCAGCACAGTATTAACAGCAGAATGGCACAGGATATCCACAGAGGAATTGGATTCAAACTTAATCTTTCAATTTGCACTTAAAAGTGAAGTGCCCTTACCACCATTTCCTATTGCAAGATCAGTCACGTTTGCACTGTATAACAGGGTACTTTCACCTGTATCTTACATATTTGACTCTAGAGAACTTGTAGACAACACCTCTAAAAACATCTGACAGAGGCTGTACCATTATGACAATGCTGTCTTTATAAATGATGGCATGTTAATTAGTTTAACAAGAAAGTGTTCTATAGTGTTAATTTGCTTAATGCATATCCATTAATTAGGGTAAAAATAAAAATAAGCCAGTGTGTTGATGAATAACAATCACATCTTTAAGTGACATGTTCTTAGTGATATATTGTACAAAATCCTCATGAAAACTTACTCAGTATCGTGATCTATTGTGATTTTAGTGAAAGTGAAATTTTTATTTGTAAACAGAATAGTTACAATAGGTTTAGTAGCTCAAGGAGCTTTTCTGTAGTGTCTTACAAGGATTTAGGTGTGTTTTTTCAAGAAGACATTCTGTCAATCTTTTCAGTTTATGGTGCCTATGAATTTCAATGTTCTTAGTGTCTTTCCATCCCTATCCTAGAGTATTTTCCTTGTGTTCATTCCTCCTAGAAAGCTGTATTTAGGAGTCATCCACTCTATATATGCTGTTGTCTATATATTCTTGTCTATTAAAAACTGGCCGGACACAATTAATCCTCTCTTATAATTGCATAAAGCATTGCTTTCAGGTTATTTTTGAAAAATTATGCACTCATACAATGTTCCTCACTACAAAATAATTTTAATTTGCAGTGGTTAAATGGTGGTTTCAGTAATCACATCTTAAGGCAATGATTTGATTTTGTGTTTGCCTTCAATCAGCAATATTGTGATGTCCATTTGGTATAACCAGATGGAGTTATTGTTTATCAAGCATCCATTATTGAGCCTGCCATGTATCAACCATAGCAGAAAAAAAACAGAACTCAGCAGTATTCAGAGAAACAGAATATGGAAAAAATGTAGATGCCCCAAGGATATTCTTAGATTTTTAACAAGCAACTCTTTATTTGCTGTCCATTAGTTTTCCCTAGTATAGGTGGATGAGCATTATTTTTTGGTTGTTTTTGTGAAGAAATTGTTTAGTAGTACAGCATTTAGGACAAGCAAGTAAGGTAAGTTTGTGAAAATAAGTATCTACTTTGTAGAACAATCTGAGAAATGGAGTCTAGATTGGGGATCAAGGTACAAAAGTCTGCTGTTCCTGTGGGGGCTTGGAGGGAGGAGTGTGATGATTAGGAAATCTGTTTATGTTCAAAAGGAATTACCAGTGTTTTAAAAGCCAGATGCTTTCTGTGTGTTCTCTTGCTTTGGTCCCTTTTTTCTGGTTCCCATAGTAGTGTCTCCAAGTCTATGAGGAGGAAAAAGAAGAAAAAATGGAAATTAATGCTGATAGACCATTAAATAAGCACCTTTGGGTTTGTTTATAGTTCCTCCCCCTTTTTTTTTTCCTGTTTCCCCTGGGTTTTTTCTAGGGGTTTTTTTCCCCTTTTTTGCCATGCTTTTGTCTGTGTTGTCCGTGTGTTTTCCCCCCCCCCCCCCC
>Ga0065711_1007707_pt1 | contig 19757 bp, 11 predicted proteins | sample Hoacrofraction12_FD_59098 | JGI IMG/M metagenome (GOLD analysis project Ga0065711, IMG submission 59098) | Hoatzin crop microbial communities from Cojedes, Venezuela - Epithelial fraction 12 v2 (version 2) | ecosystem: Host-associated > Birds > Digestive system > Esophagus > Crop | place... | reverse complement strand
TAAGTCCACATTTGATCAGGTGACCAATTGTCTTGTCCGAATAAAAAATTGAAATTTCAAGACAATTTGGTAGCAGATATCCTTCCTTGCTATATCAGAAACAAATAGTGAATGAGTCAACTCAAATCAAAATTCCAAATCTGACCACTTCCTAGTTTTGAATTTAGCTCTGAAAACTACAGTTCAGGTTTTCAGGTAATGTCAACAAGAAGCTTTTCACATCTTTGTCTCTCATCAGGTTTTCACTGACCCAAAAATTGTGCTCCAGGTTAGGCTGAATAGCTCTCCACACCGTGCTAATCATATTGAATTCTCCACTGGGTAATGAGAGCTTATATAAGCTAGCTTTTTGTGTAGACATTTTATTATGCAAACTGGATCCCACCCATGAACCTTTACTTAGCGAATGCCTATGTGAAGAAGTTCCCTACATATTACCAAAGTGGAAAAAAAAAAAAAATTTTGAGGAATTTGCCATAGCTGAATGTGGCATATTCAATCACTCACATTTTTCCTTTCTCTCTGTGGTGAGACAGACTTTTTCATGACATCACTTTAAAATCTTCCACTGTTCTTCATCTGAGTTTTTCTTTGTATCTTAGGATTTGGCAAAGAAATAGCTATCTATCTTACAGTGTACTCTAAAACCTTGGATACTGTACATATCCAGGTTTAGCTTTTTTTTATGTTCAGCATCTGACTTTAGCTTTATCCATGGTGAGGCAGTAGAAACTCTCAGTAGATAGATATCTTGTTCCCCTTAACCCTCATATCACTGCTAACTGAAAAAAAAAAAGAAAAGAAGAAACAAGAATCTGACTATGCTCTCAGATTACACAACAAAGAAATTGATGTCAGTGGAATTCTTGCACGGCTGAATAAATCTTTCTTTGTATGTTTGTAAGAGATTAATTTCTGAGTTCTCTAGTATTCTCAGATCCAATACTGATGTTCCTGGACTAATTTTATAAATAGTTATTTAATTTTTACTTAACCCTCAGAATTTATTTCTGTCTTTTTCTTCCTTACATTCCTCTTCCACTTGCTCATTCAAATAGATGTTCTCAGTTTTGATGTTTGGGGACAAGGCCCTCTCTTAACTGAGTCACTCCTTTGAGATTGATAGCATATCACTAATTACATGTTGTATGTCAATATTTTAGTGAGAAATTTGAGGAAGAATTTTGTACGTTAAAGTAGACAAAGTTTGGACACAGTCTAATTTCTTCAGTAAGAGGGAGACATTGTCCATTAACAGGAGAAGTCTTACTGAGCTGAAAGATTAGTTGCAAGCTTCTGTTAGGAACTGTGACAAGTGTTCTTGGCAGCATAGATACAATTAATACATAGATCCATTAATTGCCACTAAGAAAATATTTGAGTGCAACCACAATCTCTCTTTGTTTAATTGGCTTATCCAGCAATTCCCTTTCATTTATAAAAACACAGATAAATTGATTAGATATTTGGTATGTCACCTCTGGGTTCTGACCTACATACATTTTAAGGGAAGCTCTTAAAAATTTGACTAAGACATCTATTAATGTTGCTGTTGGAATAGTGCCCAGGACAACTCATGACTGGCAATTCTGGGTGCTATAGTAATAGCAGTATGTCTTCCTTCTGCAAAATGACTCTTACCTGATACTTTGTTCATTATACAGTATTACATTATCTGAGTCTGTTGAATTATATTTAATTAAATCCTTGAGCAGACACTGGATTTGATGATGTGGTTAAGCATAACCCTATGTTGAACAGTCCTCCCAAACATATCTTGTTTATTGCATTTGGAACATTCTATTCCCAGTGCCTTATTTTTTTTTTTTTCCTCAGAGACATTAAGATTGAAGGGAGCAGGAGATAGGATGCCTCTTCTATTTCACCTTATGGTGTGGCAAGAGGGGAACTCATTTAGTGAAGGTCTTCATGTGTAATCAGCTGTTAAGCAGTTTTACTTTGGATCCATCCCTATGTTTACTTCAACAATCAAACATCACCTAATAACAAAGTACTCTTTCAATAGTTTCCGTCACTTGGTAAAATTGTCTTACAGATTCTTCACTCTGGAGTGTCTTTCAACAGAGGCTGTACCTCTGTTGCACCATGTCTGTGATAAGACAAACTTTTTGGACAGTACAAACTTCAAAGGGAAAATACCTGTCTAGACACCATCCTGGAGAAGTTATGGGGATTTTGATTACACCAGCTACTGAACAAAGATTCCTCTTGTTTTCATGGGCTCATTCATGTTCTATAAATATGTATATATCTGTTTGATTTCATCCTGTCCTTGGTTAATATCTAAGGACAATATAAAAAGGGAGCATATACTGTGAAATAATGAGCTTTACTCTGTTGTCCCAGTGTAGATTCAGTCTGCCATTCATACTTAAGCTCATTGAAAGGAAATCAAATAAATTCCTTATGTTGAGTCTTGGAGCTGAGTAACTCAGGAGATTTATCTGTCAGTGTTTCTGATTCTGGCTTGCAGAGTAATCATGGAACCGTCTTTACCATTTGGCGTTTGAAACTATGCCTATTCCGTTTAAAATGCAAATACGTTTTAGTTTTCTGTTGCAAATGCAGTTTCAATTTCAGAGCCATGGGGAGTGAAACAGTGTAGAAAAGACTGTATGTAACTGCTCAACTCTGATATGTTGAGATCTGACAATACATTATCTAAAATACTTATATTGAATAGAATTTCTGCTTAAGAATTCAGGTTTTCTTTTCCACCACTGTTAAATACAAGCTGGTAATATGGGCCCAACACAGCTTTCTTTCTCCTTTAGTTTATTTTTTGTTGATTTTTTTTAATTTATTTTTGAAAACATTTTTTCCCTAGAGATTTATAGGATTACTAGTGATGCTAGAGTTTGTGATTAAAATTTAGATATCCACATAGACAATCCTTTGAGCAATATCATAATCTAATGCAATTTGTGTTGAAACAGTTAGAGAGATTAGAAGTAGTCTCAGTGTTTTTCAGTTTCTTTTCAACCTGTCTCCTTTTTATTTAATATTATTCATTTTTTCAAGGTGGTGAGAAACAGCCATTTCTTTACAGAAATTTGGTTATTTTACCCTTGAGATAGTTGTAAGCCTTATTAGAACTTTTAAACTCTTTCTTGAACCTATTATAGAGAGGTTAAATCTTTGCATCATTAATATTTAAGACAGACTAAGTGGAAGGAGATGCTTTATAAAGTCCAGACATCTTTGTCATTGATATAATACTACAAAGAGACAATATTCTTCATAGGAACAGGAAAATAGTTCTGTCTGTTCCATGTTGGATCATTTGTCTCTGTTACATTGATGAATTCATTTTGGTGACAATACTTTTTCTGAATAATGAAAAGCTGGATAAGATAGCTTGATGGTCAAGATGGAGTACTTACATTTTCTCCTAATTACAGGAAAGCTTATTTTTAAGATTCACTGTTCGGATAATCCATCTCATTTTTCTCTCTGCTTCTTTTTTTTTTTTTCTCTGCACATTCTGGCTCTTTCACCATGCTTCTAGAGAATCCATTGCCATAATGTATATAGCCATTTGTTCACTATTTTGTTATACAACAGATCACTTTCATTAAGTAGTAGTTTTACCTCTGCTATCAGAAATTCTTCAAAACCAGGTATTTTTCTGGTACACATTATTTTGTCAGTTATACCAAGTTTATCACTACAACACAGAGCATAGTTTGGTGGAGTTTTTTTCCTTTGAAGAAGATAACACTTCAGCAGAAGTGGTAACCATTTGATTTAATGGGATGATAAATAGATTTATATAGTCAGTGAGTGTATAATTCTTAGAAGACACAACTGGGTTATATAATTTCACTTGCTGATTAACATGAATTGTAGAATTGGATGCCTTTAGTCTTGTGTTAAACTGAGTTATGCATGAATAAAACACTTCAAAAAAGGACATCTGTTCATAAGTTAAAGATGTCAAAAGCTATATAATTGTTCACAGTTTGAGTAAATGCTAGTTTAGTAACTGAATTAAAAAATTGCTTCTATGTGAATTTGAATCATAGAATCATTAAGGTCGGAAAAGACCTCTAAGATTAACAAGTCCAACCGTCAACCCAACACCATCATGCCTACTAAACCATGTCCTGAAGTGCCACATTCATAAATTTTTTGAACACCTCCAGGGATGGGGACTCCACCACTTCTCTAGGCAGCCTGTTCCAATGCCTGACCACTCTTTCAGTAGTGAAATTCTTCCTAATATCTAATCTAAACCTCCCCTGATACAATTTCAGACCATTGCCTCTGGTGCTATCATTAGTCACTTGGGAGAAGAGACCAACACCTGCCTCACTACAGTTTCCTTTCAGGTAGTGGTAGACTACACTACCAGACTAAACAGCCCCAGTTCCCTCAGACACTCCTCATAAAACTTGTTCTCTAAACCCCTCACCAGCCTCATTGCCCTTCTGTGGACACTATCCAGAAACTCAATGCCTTTCTTACAGTGAGGGGCCCAAAACCGAACACAGTACTTGAGGTACAGCCTCACCAGTGTTGAGCACAGGGACATGATCATGTCCCTACTCCTCCTGTCCACACTATTCCTGATACAAGCCAGGATGCTGTTGGACTTCTTGGCCACCTGGGCACACTGATGGCTCATGTTCAGATGGCTGCCAGCCAGCACCCTAAGCTTGTTTTCTGCCAGGCAGCTCTCCAGCCACTCCTCCCTAAGCCTGTAGTGTTGCATGGGGTTGTTTTGATCCAAGTGCAGGACCTGGCATTTGGCCTTCTTGAAACTCATACAGTTGGCATTAGCCCATCGATCCAGTCTGTCTATATTCCTCTGCAGAACCTTCCTACCCTTGAGCAGATCGACTCTCCTGCCCAGCTTGGTGTCATCTGCAAACTTAGTGAGGGAGCACTCAATCACCTCATCTAAATCATAGATAAAGATGTTAAACAAGACCAGATCAAAAACTGAGCCCTGGGGGACACGACTCTTCACTGGTTGCCAACTGGATTTAACTACATTCACCACCAGCTCTCTGCACTTGGCCATCCAGTCTGTTTTTTGTCCAGCAAAGAGTACTCCCATCCAAACCATGAACAGCTAGTTTCTGCAAGAGGATGCTGTGGCGAACAGTGTCACAGGCCTTACTAAAGTCCAGATAGATGGCATCCACAGGCTTTCCTTAATCCATGAGGTGGGTCACCTGGTCATAGCAGCAGATGAGGTTGGCCAAGGAGGACCTGCCTTTCATGAACCCATGCTGACTGGGACTGATCCCCTGGTTGTATTTCACATGCCCGTTGAGAGCACTCAGGGTGAATTTCCCCATAATCTTCCCCAGCACTGAGGTCAGGCTGACAGGCCTGTAGTTCCCAGGATACTCCTTCCGGCCCTGCTTGTAGATGGATGTCACACTGGCAAGTCTCTACTTTCACTTTGTTATGCTTTTCTCTCATTGACTAGATACCTTTTCAGTACTCAGATTTGTCCCTCTGTAAAGGTACTGAGTACTAGTAAAGTTATTAAATGTATTTCTTCAATGAAAAGTGGAGTTGTCTTGAGAAGCTATTTTTTATATGCCAAATTATTTGAATTGCTAAAACTGAAGACCTAGAATAAAAGAGACCATGTTAAGAAGTGAGTAGAAAAAATTACAGATATCCACATCTCCCTATTTCCACCGATTTAAATCTTGTGGGGAGTTCTTCGCATACTGAAAAAACCCCATAGTTTTCATATTTGGTAGTATTTTAAATCCATCATTTCCTTACTGGGACAAATATATATCTTCTGTAAACCTTAGTAGCCCTATATAGTATATACCTATGTAGTTTTGCACACTCTTAGCCTGCTCAGTAATGACAGAAAGAGACTGCCTTGCCTGATGTGGCAATTCCCTTCCTCTCTTGAATTAAAGTTTCAATAATTTTAATGAAAATAACTTGTCATCATACATGTTTCTGTATACAAAGGGAACAACCGCAACTGAAGAGTTGAAAACGGAAGAGGAAGCTATGCATAGACAGAGTGAGAAAGAAGGTAGAAGAAAGGATGATTTACAGATGTTTATATGCCTCCTGCAGTGTTGAAATGATAGTGCTGCTAGTGGGATTGAAATGTACAAACTGAAAGTTTTCACACATCTTAGAACAAATCTTTGTCAACAGCAACTGTCTAACTAAATGAAATCACCCATAGAAAATGAGTTACAAAGTTGTTTTTGGAAAAAAAAAAAAAATCACTCAATCCAACCATCTTAAACTCAATGTACTTTGTATAAGATTACCACTGTGGTTTTAGTTTTAAATTGAAGCAATTCTTCAAAATAGAAAACAAATTCTGCTTCTTATTTTTGATCAAATGTCTAGTGATTATAAGCCTTCTTTTACTGTCACCTGTTGATTTCTTCTTGTCTATGTACCCAAAAATATGTTCAGTAGATAAAGAATGTTAGTTATTAATAGAATGAACTCCTGGAAAAAACCGGACAGAACAATCTTATGTTAAAACCTGGGTTTAGCCAAATATGGCTAAAATATGGCTCTTGCTCTAGGCTATTGCAGAGTACTCATGTGGTCATTAGGATAATTCAGATTCTCTGCCAAATGTAATCCTAACTGCTCTTTTATGTTGAGTGATTTATAGTTCCATATTACTGATGTGCTCTCTCACTGCTGATACTTCATGAAAATGGAATTTAAACATATGAACGAACATCTGCAACCTGATAAGTAACCTTTAACCAAATTTACTGAGTGTGAGCTTGTGCTTGATAGGCTTTCTGGTCTATACTTAAAAAAACAGATAAACTTCACCTCTAGGAAACTGAGAACCTGAGGTATTTTAGATAACACACTAAACTACGAACTCAGTTTTTTCTTCACAAACAACTATTTCTCTTGTCCTTCAGCCTAATTTATTTAGAAGAGCCAGTTCTCCAGGAAGTGTTTTTTAACACAGTGTTTTAGAATCCTTTTTCACTGGATAGTAGGAGATAATCTCTAGTTTTTTCCTAGTGTATAAAATAACCCTAAAATCAAAACCCAATAAGACCTCATTATCTTCAGTTCCTGCTGTGATGTGTCATCATCATTGGTTCCATCTATCTCGTCCTTTGCAGCTGTGCCCCAGTCTTCAAGACTTCAGCATCAACCTGCAGACTGGGTTGCAGCCACTTGTGTAAGTCACTTGCTTGTAACTTCCTCCTATGAATTTTAAGTAATCTCCTTCCACCACTCCTTTTTGGGCTCTAATCACTATACTTAGATTATATCTTTCTGGCATGCCTAGAATCTACAAATAGAACTCTTATCTTTCATAAGCAAAGTTTTCATAAATATTACATCTTTCTCTGATATGTTTTCTTTAAATGGAATTTTGCCAATTCCCATTAAATTAAAAAAAATAAAAATCAAGAACAGCATTAAAAAGGAAAAGGAAACTTGTTGTTATCCTTCCCAGGCATGTCCTATACTTATCTCTTTCAAATAATTTTTATTTGCCTCTATTATTTTTTCTAATAAGATTAATGGGTTTTGTTGGCAACTATAGAAAAATACTTTAAAATAAGGACATTGTTGTCTATACTTATTTCTAATGTTAATGTAGCTTTTATGCTTGATTTAACTATAAAGCTTCAAGTTACAAAACCCAAATTTAGACTTTTCTTAAGTGAAACTTTAAAGTTTCAACATCAATTTAAAAATTCAAAAATTTGAATTCAAAAATTTCAAAAAAATTCAAAAATTCAAAATTCACTGCAGAACCAGTCTCCTCTGAGAGTAGATATAAATTTAATCTCAGGTAAAGGCAGTGATTTACTTCTGAAATAATCGCCCTTTATACTTTTCATAATTCATTGTAACAAAGGAAATTTCATACAAAGATTTAAATATAACAATGTATCCTTGCCAATATTCTGTATGACATGTATTTCCTTTTTATTGATATTGTTATACAGCGTATAACTAATGCTCATTTTAGGTATATTCATGTGAAGTAATTTAGCATAGGTTCCTACAAAATGATTATAAGCAGAAAGAATAAATCTACTTTGAAGATTAATTTTTTTATTTCCATAATCTGAATTTGTCTTATGCTTGTAATAGTCATTATTAATATAATTCAGAAGTTGGATTTAGCAAAATTTTGACTGAAAATCCATTCGAACTGTCATTTTAGAGCTGAAACAAGTACTTTCTCAAAATATTAAGAACGTAATGGAAGATTGAGTAGAGCTTGTTCTGCAGTGGTAAATGGCTTGCTTGGTTTTCTTCTAGAAAATGACAAGTGTTTTAGTCAATTTAGGGAAAAGTAGCATATGATAACATACTAGTCCTCGTAACCTCTTTGGTTTTCAAAATATTTCAAAAATATTGCGCACATACTAAGACATGTACAAACCCAGTGACAGCTAAAACAAATCTTCAGAAAAGATTTAGAGCGTAACTCAGGCAAGGGCAAATTGGAGGTGGAAAGCAAAACTTGGACTTTTTTACCTTGTGGATAAACAACTTATTCTGCAGCAAATCAATGCATATTGATTTTTAAAAGGTCTGAGAATGGCGTAACTCATGCAGTCGCTACCACTGTACTGTGATTCCTGAACTTGTCATGCCTTCATGCTCATCTATATGAAGATCCTGCTGTATGGTTTGTCAAAAAAACCTAATTTTCCTGTTCATTTTCCCTACAGCAAACAAAGACTGCATTCCTTCCTCAGAGAGACTGAATTGACTACAGAGGAATGGCTGTAGATCTAGGTTTTAAGTTGGAAAATGCTTCTTTTTTTGCCAGAAAGACAGGGAACTATACCTATAATAAGCTCTTCTCCCCCTCCCCCTCATTTATTTCCAAAGTGAGGACTTTGTCTAGATATATACAGGAGAATCAATTTGACTAAATTGCAGGAGAACAAAGAGCTGTACTTGGATAGTATGTATTCTACGTGCAGGTCATGCTAGTGACATACATGCACGGAGCCATGAAATAGTTTCAAAGCACTACAGATCGTGTGCTATGTGTAACATATGCATAAATCATCATAAAATGGAGTTCCTCTGTCCAAAACAACTCAGCTGTTTGCAAGAATTATGTGCTAAATCTTAACAGAAAAAAATACAAAGTGGGTTTTCATGTAGCTGTTGGTTTTTTTGTCTTTTTTAAAAATGGTTTTCCATTTGAACCATCATTCAACACCTCTAACATCACCGACAGCCCTGTCAGTCTCAACAAATGAAATACACTGTGTCTGCCAACGTGCATTTACAAAGGGTCAGTATAGAAAATGATATCAATTCCTTAGATGTCACTGCTAAGACTGTCTCAATAAAAAACTATCAACTTCTTGATATCTTCTGCTCAACGATCATATTTTAAAATAATTTTATGATGTGTCTCATCATGCTACTGCTTCATTTCTTACTGCATAATTTTGACAGAACCATTTTGAAAATCAATGCCTCAGAGCTGTGTTTGGATTTATTGCTAAATCCAATTACTGTGTATTATCATAAAACGCATCAAAGTGGAATTTATGGATGATGCTTGTATGGTGAGTGTGAAACTCAACTCTAAATATAACTATTTTTAATGGCATGTTTTCTCATTACAACAAAAGAGCAGAGAGAAATAAACTCTCCAATCTGGCACAACAAACCACTTAGTTTTAGGTATAAACAAAGACCTTAGGAACATTGTACTAGACAAAGGTCTACTCTTATCTGACAACCTTCCCAGACAGAAACACATGCCTTAAAAATGTTAGTGTTATTATTTTTTTATTATTACTGTTACTGATTTTATCTAAATAAGATACATCAAGTATATGCTATTATTTATATCACTGAAAAATCACTTTTAGATATTTATAGGTTGAAGAACTCTTGAAGCAATGTAATTTGCCTGTCCAAAATCTCAGCTGAGACTGATATCTTTCTGCCTCAGATAGCCATCAAGCTAATTGCTATTCCAAATTAAAAATCCGCTTATGAGAGTCAGTCATTTTTACATTAAGAAGTTAGACTATTGAATTTGTTTTCATGTACTTCTGAAGTGCCTCAGCAGTCCGTGCTATGCTATCTTCAATTCTGCGTATCTCTGCAAGAGAACAAATAATCTTCTCAAATAATCATACACAAGTGGTGTCCCCCAGGGGTCAGTACTGGGCCCAGTCTTTTTTAACTTCTTCATCAATGACCTGGACGAAGGGACAGAGTGTACCCTCAGCAAGTTTGCTGATGACACCAAACTGGGAGGAGTGGTGGATACACTAGCAGGCTGTGCTGCCATTCATCGAGACCTGGACAGGCTGGAGAGCTGGGCGCAGAGGAACCTGATGAAATTCAACCAGGGCAAGTGCAGGGTCCTGCACCTGGGTATGAACAACCCCATGCACCAGTACAGGCTCAGGGAGAACCTGCTGGAGAGCAGCTCTGCAGAGAGGGACCTGGGTGTTCTGGTGGATGACAGGTTAACCATGAGCCAGCAGTGTGCCCTGGTTGCCAAGAAGGCCAATAGTATCCTGGGGTGCATTAAGAAGAGTTTGGCTTCTGAATGTCCTAAACACAAATAGCTGAACTCCTTAAATGTACTTTCTACTTTGTGTAGGAGTCTACTTTCTCATCCATTATGAATACACAAAAATTTTTATTCAGTTATCAGTTGAGAATCAGCAACTTGAAACAATGCCCACCAGGCAGTATTTATTCATTAAAATTGCACTACAAAACCACCGCACATGTCACACCGCTTCTCGTTACTTCCTTTGCAGTGCCACATAACAATAACAAGTCAATGCATCTATCACAAATGAATCTCTTTAATTCCACCAAACACAATCAGCAGTCTCAATGCTGATGTCAGCAAATATTTAATACTTCGTGGGATTCAGTGATGGATCAGAACTTAGAATTCATTTAAATTCCATTAAGAAGTACCAAGTGAGTGAAATTCAAAATTATACAAGAATGACAGCTCAAACTGAGTAAAGGACACAGAAAACATTCACCATCTCTGCAAAAGGGTCTGCTTTTATTTTCACACCAAAGAAAAAGGAGGAAGATACTCAAATTTTAATGGTCTAAGGTCAATGACCTTTCTCCCTCTCTTTTTTTTGTCTAAAATTCATCTAATTACAGATGGTCCTAGTAATTAAAATAAATAATGTCTATACAGTTGCGCGTGATAATAAATACTGTTGAAATATTCCAAAGTGAAAAGAAAGATAGAAAGAGCAGCAGGCGGTTCCAAGGACAAAATTTTAAAAGTGTCATTCATTCAAAGAAGAATTGGGATATCATACAGGAAGTGCTGGATGACAACAAAAAAGCTGTGGTATTAAAGTAAGTATTATAAAATATAGAAAGATGTATTTAGGGAATAATAATGAAAGTTAAATTAACAGCTTGGAGTGTCATGTTCTTACGCAGGTGGTTCTTGGACAATTTCAGTACTCAGTACTTAGTATAATAAATAAGATGAGTCTTTAGGGCACAATATTTAGCCTAACAAACGTTTAAGAAAGATTTTAGTCAGGGAGGAGCTGGATCTACAGGTCTTGTCACTTCAAAGGTCAGCATATCTCTGCAAACCCACCAAACTAGTCCACTAGAAATTTTGTAAAGATGTTATACTTCTGTACTAATGAACATTAGCAGCTGATAACAACTAAGACCTCTGAATAGTAACCAATTAGTAAGTTATCATGAGGCACAGTCGCAACATGTCTGTGGGAAAGGCAAATGCAGGCCTATGTTTTATCACTGGAGGTGTTACTACAAAGGAACTTACAAAGCCATGTCACAAAGCTCAATGAGATCTCATCTTCCAGAAAGATTACAATTCTGCATCTGCAGAGGTTAAGCTGGAAGACAGAACAATGCTGGATTATTTTCATTTTAATTAAATACATTCTCACAATGTTTACAGACTAAGCTTTTAAAATAAGAAAACTTCTCACTCATGCATAACTTGCAGTTGATGGAAAGCCAGTAACAAGTCTAATAATATATTTTCGATATCACTGTATTTATATCAGCTTTGCCTGGCCTCATCTAATTGCATGTTATGTATTAATAAGATGAAAAACAGGGGTTTTTCTCCTTTCATAAAAAATACTTCACTATATATGGTATACTAGACTATAGTATATATTCTATATAGCATACTGTAAGCATAAACCAAATCTATTCTAAAGGTGCAGAGGTAAAAATGTCTTATCCTGTGATGCAAAAATCAGAATCAAAGTTTGTGGAACTGGGAAGTATGGCAGTACGGCACACAAGCTGCCTCTGCACAAGTCACTTCAGGAACAGCAAGAATGTGGCTCTAATGATGTTTTTGTCTGTTCTGAAGCGGAAGAAAATGTGTTTTAGCCAAACTGTATGTGCTAGTACCAGGAAAAGTCAGAGAGAGGATTCATATTTTGCCCAATATCAGTGTAAGGACAGTGTTAGAAAGCTAGTAATCTCATTGAGATACCTTTCATTAAAAATATCATAATGCTTGCAGAAATATTTGCCCTCTTGACTTGTTGCACAGATAACCAGATTTGTGTGTAGTTATGGAAGATTACTTTGCTAAGAACTGGTTTTGTCTCGACATTGCCATTGTTGCCTCTTCCTGGACTCTGAAAAAAACGCCGCAATGACCTGCAGGAAAGCACTTGTGCACAGAGTAGTGCGTGGACGGGCAAGAGCAGACTTGTGTAAGCGGGCAGCACGCATGCCCCTATAAAAGGGCAGCACATGCTCCTCGGAGCTCGCGCTCTCTCTCTCTCTCTCTCCTTCTCGCTGCCATGTTCCACCCTCACCGGAGCTCCACGCCTGCACAGAGACTGAGCTGACTGGACATCGCTGGACATCGTCGAATTCGTGGTGGTGGTAACTGATCCCTTCCCTCCGCACTTCTTTTCCTCGCCCGCTGGGGTTTTTCCAACTTTACCTTGTTTTATTTCTGTCTCGTCTTCTCTCCCCACCCCCGCTGCCGTCCCCGCCCGACCTCTGATTCTCGGTTCACTGAAATAAAGTTTACAAGGTTGCATGGCATATGACTGCGTTTGCGTCTTAATCTCATCTCCTGGGATCATATCGAAACCTCCCCTATATCGGATAGGGACATTTTTATTGGCGTCACAGACAGGATCCCTCGGGACAAGAATGCCGTGCCTCCTTGCTGTAGTGTGCTCTGTGATCGCCTGTGAATGAGGGTGAACGAAGTGTGAGGAAGGCATGAATGGCGGTTTCCTTTTGTACTGCTCTTATCATGGACTTGTGTATTAGTATATGGTTTGGCCTCCTGGGAGTGAATAGGGGAAACCTGGACTTTAAGATGTGACCCTCTCAGGACGATATCATCTTTGTAGGAACCGTTGTAGGAACTTTGTGCTTTAGTTTACGTTTTGGCCTCCCGGGAGCATATAGGCGAAGCTCAGATTTCAAAGTGTGGCCCTCCCGGGACGACATCCCCTGTGTAGGAAAATGGCCGCCCAGTAGGCAGCTGACACGTGTGCCTGCACATCTGCATGGGCTGAGGAAGCAGAGAGAATCTGCGACTTTCTAGAGGCTCACCAAGCTCACCCCTCACTCCAGGGGCGAGGCTGGGCGAGGGACCATTGGTTTCAGTTACAGAGTGTGGTAGACAGAATGAAAGTGTCGCAAAAAGAAGCCAGAGTTAAGAGGGGGAAGAGAAAAGCAATCATCTGTGCAGTGTTGGGAGCAAGTTTGGCTGCTGTGCTGGAGGAAAGGAACCAGAGGTCTGGTCAGGCTGAGGTGGTGGTAGATTCTCTGCATACAGCGGTAGAAACGCTGCGGGAACAGTTGCAGGAAAGTAAACGACTGCTGGAGGAGGAGAGGTGCCAAAACATAACACTGAAGGAGGAGTTAAGGAATCGGCTCCTGAGGGACGCAGACTCCTTGGAGGAAACAGAAGTAGCGCAGGCAGAGAAAGGGATATGATCTATCCCCAGGGGGACTTGAAGGGAGAAAAAGAGACAGCAGGCAGCCCCCCCCACATGTACCCATTGGTTAAAACAGAATACGTATATGAAGACAATGGTGATAATCGCCCCCAGGTTATTAATAAAGAAATCCCTTTTGTGGCAACCGAATTGGCAAAGCTGCAACAAGATTTTGCGAGAACCGCGAGAGAATTGGAGACCGAATATGTCTGGCGGGTGTCCCTGTCGGGGGGGGGGACAGGATATTGTTGTCGGAAAGGGAAGCGGAAGGGTACTGGGGCCCGGGTGTGTTCTTAACCACCGGCGATCGCCGAGCCCCGTGGTCGCTGACTCAGAGGGCTGCGTACTGGGCGGGGGGTTGAACCCACTGGAGAGGGGGGATCCCCTGGCCATAACGGGCACGACAGATCAGTTACTGGAAAGTGTGCAGAAAGTGGCTTGTCTTCAGATGATGTATGACCGGGAGCTCAAGCCTAATCTGAGCTCCCCGATGCTGCTGCCGGCAGAACCCGAAAGAAGGACTCCCCTAATATGGGGGCTTCCAGATTCCCTGAAACCCATAGGGATCCAGCTGTAGGGGAGAATTCAAAACACCCCCAGCGAGGAGAGAACTGCGGCTGCCCTGGAGGGGGGGGGTGGCCCCCGACCGTCCGTGGCCGGGGAGGAAAGTGTGGACTTGGGGGGAGATAGCCCAAGAGCTGATTAACTACGGGAGGAAACACGGACCTGTTAACTGGCCATATCAAAGGGCTGAAACCAGAGCCCTGCGAGACACAGAACGAGTGAGTAAACAGTCTTCTCAGGGAGAAGCCTGGATCTGGCCGGGAAAGAAAAGTCCCTGAATCGGCAGGAACTCTGGCAGTTAGGGCTTCAGAAGGGCATTCTCCGGGACCTCATGGAGGGACTCCCGACCAAGAAGCTAGGACAGCTTGTGCAGAGATGGTCAGGGCGAGAAATCGCTTTTGGGCCAGGTCCTAGTGCCCCATCCTTGGTAGATCTGGGGGGGGGAACGAAATAGGGAAGAAGATGGTGGGAAACCAAATCCTCCGCTCCCCCAGGGTGAGGGGGGAGGCGGAGAGTGGATGTTTGTAAGACAACTCACCTGCAGTAGTGTCCTGGGTTTGGCCAGGACAGGGTTAATTTTCACCGGACTCCAGGAAGGGGCACAGCCGGGGGGTGGAGGCTGACCACACCTGGCCAAACAGAGCCCGGTATTCCATACCATGTGACGTCACGCGGGGTTCCAGTGGGGGAGGGAGTGGCGGGGACTCTCTCGCTGCTGGGGAGCGGGCGACGCCGGTCCTGTTCGGGAAAGCGGCTGTCTGGGTTGTGCAGTTCGTTGTTGTGTTTTCTCCTTATTTGTACCGTTGTTGTTCCTGTTTCCCTCTGTTTGCTGTTCTGTTAAACTTCCCGTATCCCGACCCACCGGTTTCTGCCTGTTTCTTTCCATTCTCCTCCGCACGACGGCGGGGGGAGGGGCGGCCGCGTGGCGCTTTTGTTGCCGGCGGCAGCCGAAACCAGAACAAGTAGCAAAGGGGATTTATTGATTACAGTGGCAGTAGGGCCAAAGAGGAGACCGGTAACCTTTTTGGTTGACACCGGAGCACAAATTACTGCTCTAAGCTGGGTCAAGGAGGAACGTCATGGAATTTCGGTCCCGTCCAAACGCCTGATATTTTTAAACAACTTGGGGAAAATCCAGACAGTGCCCATGACTCCGGTGACATTATGGCTGCTGGGGGAGGAAGACCCCATGGACACCATGGTAGCTGTGGGACTTTTCCAAATGAAACTTTTAGGCATGGATGTTTTAAAGGGTAAACAGTGGCATGATACCCAGCGAAATTCGTGGTCCTTCGATGCTCCCCAAATTAGACAATTGGCTAAAACCCCCAGCGCGGAGGTGCGTTTGCTACAAGCGGCGCCTGCCCTCCCCCCTTCTAAATTAACGAATGTGAAGCCCTGCCCCTTGCCGTTGGGAGCCAGGGCAGGCACTGCCTCGGTGCTGGCAGAGCTGCGGGAACAAGGAGTGGTAGTTCCCACCCACTTGCCTTACAATTCCCCGGTCTGGCCAGTGCGAAAACCTAATGGAAAGTGGCGGTTAACGGTCGATGACCGCCGTTTGAATGCTAATACGGGACCGTTAACTGCTGCTGTGCCCAACATTGCCGAGCTCATTAGCACCATTCAGGAACACGCGCACTCGATTCTGGCAACTATTGATGTTAAGGATATGTTCTTTATGGTTCTGCTTCAACCTGAAGATCAGAGTCGTTTTGCTTTCACCTGGGAAGGACAGCAGTACACTTCCACACAGCTTCCCCAGCGTTATAAGCACTCCCCCACATTAGCTCACCATGCTTTAGTGCACGAATTAGAAGCGATCCCCATACAAGCAGAGGTGAAGATTTATCAGTATATAGACAATGTGCTTGTGGGAGGGAGTCAGAGAAAGGAAGCTGGGGAGATGCAGCGGGACGTTATCACCCATTTAGAAAGCATAGGATTGACAATTCCACCCGAAAGGACACAAGCCTCTGCTAGTGAAGTGAAATTTTTTGGGAATCTGGTGAAGGGGGAGAAGGACTTGTATCCCCCCCGATACTCTGTCCTCCCTTGACCTAATTAAAATGCCAAAATCAAAGAAAGAGCTACAACATGCATTAGGACTACTCGTGTTCTGGAGAAAACATATCCCTAACCTTTCGATTGTTGCTAGACCTTTGTATGATTTACTGCAGAAAAAGGCCCAATGGGAGTGGACCCATGTTCACGATGAGGCGTTATGACTGTTGGTGTTTGAGGCAAATGCCTACCAAGCCCTTAGACCTATCCATCCAGTGGACCCAGTCCAAATCAAATGGGGGTTTGCCCGAAACGGGCTCTTGATTCATTTGTGGCAGAAGGGGCCAGAGGGGCCCTTTTGGCCCATCAGGTTCTATTCATGTAGTTTCAAAGATGCTGGAAAAAGATAAACAACTTGGGAAAAGGGCCTATTTGTAGATAGTCTGGCTTTGAGAGAGGATGAACGAACTATCCAACAGCAACCCATAATCCTTTGGGACCCATTTAAAGTGACCAAAGCAATTTTAACGGGAACCCCACCCCCTGACAGGGTGGCCCAAAGGGCCTCCATATGGAAATGGTATGATTTATTTTGTGAGGCACAAGCTCGAAGGTGGCCAGTTACCAGGGAGGAATGCGAAACATGTATATACTCTTGTGAACAGAGTCATGTCTGTTTGAGCATACACCTCCTGGAAAAAAAACCCCTGCACTTGAGAGAAGGAAAGGGTTTGTGGGAGGCCTGTCAGGTTGATTATTATTCCTTTGTTCTAACCTGAGAAGCGAGTTTGTTTCTGTTCTTATTTTCCAGGAAGGAGCAACCAACCCGGATACACCCTCCCAGAGGAAGTAAAACGGACACAGATTGCTACTTAATCAGAATGCGCATGTTATTTCTCATCCTATTAGCTCGGGGATGTATCTATGGAAGCAATGGAAAACCAATTCCTCCACCTCCCACTGATCCCTATGATCCCTTTAAGGACAATGAGTTTGTGTTGTTAGCTAAGGCTGTAAGTCGAACTTTTAATCTGAGTCACTGTTGGGTCTGTGGTGGACCCCTGGGGTTATCGAGCTGGCCATGGATGTCTACACCCCTCACCCCAGCCCAGATTGTGAGCAATTACAGTGAGACCACGAATGACACTTTGGGTGACAGCGGAACGTGGCCAATTCAATTTCCGGCTGTCAGGCAATATTGTTTAAACAGTGTCCAGGAGGGAGGGATCCATGTTGGGGAAAGCAAGTGCAAATGGACACTCACCTGTAATTTAGTTGATAGAGGTGTCCACATATGGATGTGGCTTGACGAAGCTGGGTGCTATAGGGGATTTAAGGGATACTGGTCAAGCAAAAATGAAACATTCTTCCTCCAACGGTCCAATTATTACCCCTATAGTCAAGTCTGTGAGTGGAAAAATGATTCTGGCACCTGGTACTGCACTGGCCGCATAAACAACAGCCCCACTGAGTGTTTTAGCCCTTTTGGCGACAAGGACACAACACATTTTCAATCTCCAAAGGAGACAGCTGGACCATTTGCTTATGGCACTAAGGCAAAAAGGGGTCATTATTGGATCTGTGGACACACTGCCTATACACTGACCGGTAGAACGGTCGGGGACGTGTTACGTAGGGATTATCCGGCCCATGATTTTCCTCCTCCCAGGGATGGGTGGACCTCATTTGGGGATAAGACTATATGATGATCTGGGGGATAGAAGGGTTGCCCATAGGATGCGATGTATTGAGGTTAACCTGGGTGGAACGCAAAAATGGGGGAGTGATGAGTGGCCTCCTGAGAGAATAATTCAGCATTATGGACCTGCCACCTGGAACCCCAATGAACCAATATCGGGGGCAAGGGAACCAATTTATAATTTAAATCGGATAATTCGATTGCAAGCGGCTCTAGAAATCCTCACTAATAAAACTGCAGATGCCTTAGACCTTTTAACTCGACAGTCTCAACAGATGTGCACGGCAACCCTTCAACATCTCATGGTCCTGGATTACCTGTTAGCTGAAGGGGGGGGGAGGGGTGACAAACCGAATATTTCTAACTGTTGCTTGAAGACCGATGACGTGGGTGAAGTGGTCCTCCAATTGACCAAAGATATTAGGAGAATCGCTCACGTTCCAGTCCAAACATGGAATGGTTGGACTGGTGATTTGTGGTCCTGGTTGCCAGGGACACGATGGGTAAAACAATGACCACTATTTCTGTTATGCACAGTTGCTGGTTTAATTTTTTTACCATGTATTATTCCCTGTTTTGTTCAGTTAATCCGACATGTGGTATCCAATATGCAATTCATACCCATCACGTCACCTGACGGCGTAAGACAGATCCATGTCATTCGTCAACCAAAATCGACAACTGTACCCATAATTTAGACCCTATTGAATTCACAGACTGTCAGAGGGAAGAATTGCATACCTATATCCATGTCACACCCACCTTGATGTTCTATGTTTGTTATCATGAAAAGACTACCTCATACTTACCTGATTCCTCAAATTTTTGTTCAATAAGACATTGTTAAACTCAGCAGTGTTAAAAGAGACAGTGTTTACACTGTGTAATGTTTCAGGCTGCCTACAATTTTGCATTTCTGTGCCATACCCCTTTTTGGTTCCCCGTTCCCCTGCCGTGTCACCCATCCTCTCTATTCTGGTTTCTACCCCTATTTTTCTCTCTCTCTCTCTCTCTCTCTCTCTCACTGTCAATCTCGTGTTCTCTCTCTCTATCTCTAGACCACCACCTCCCACACCACCGCAAAGGCAGCAATGTCAAGCCACAGGGTGGTGTAGAAGACCGCTACGAACTGGTTTTGTCTCGACATTGCCATTGTTTCCTCTTCCTGGACTCTGAAAAAACCACCACAATGACCTGCAGGAAAGCACTTGCACACAGAGTAGCGCGTAAACAGGCAAGAGCAGACTAGTGTAAGCGGGCAGCACGCATGGCACGAACTGCACGTACGTGGACATGCTCTGCTCATGTGCAAATGCCCCTATAAAAGGGCAGCGTATGCTCCTTGGAGCTCACTCGCTCTCTCTTGCTCTCCTCCTCACTGCCTCGCTGCTGGGCTCCGCCCTCGCCGGGGCCTCCCCACCTGCACAGAGACTGAGCTGACTGGACATCGCTGGACATCGTCGAATCCGTGGTGGTGGTAACTGATCCCATCCCCCCGCACTTCTTTTCCTCGCCCGCTGGGGTTTTTCCGACTTTAC
>Ga0065711_1037518_pt1 | contig 19758 bp, 10 predicted proteins | sample Hoacrofraction12_FD_59098 | JGI IMG/M metagenome (GOLD analysis project Ga0065711, IMG submission 59098) | Hoatzin crop microbial communities from Cojedes, Venezuela - Epithelial fraction 12 v2 (version 2) | ecosystem: Host-associated > Birds > Digestive system > Esophagus > Crop | place... | reverse complement strand
ACCCCCACCCCCAATGACTGACAGGGAAAATGAAGGCATAGAGAGTGCAAGTGGCTGGCTAATGAGTTAAGAAACCAGAAAATTAACCCAAAATCCCGGATTACAAGTGAGACCCCAAACTGGGGTCATACTGTCCTATGTTAGTATTTGCAAATCCATTTTCTTTTACGAAATCTATCTTTCCACAAAAGTAATTTGGAGGTTACAGTAATTAAAGTGACATTTTTGCAAGTATCTGAGGATTGAAAGAGAACATTAAATGTAGTACGATAACATATCAAGAGAGAGGTGATCAGGAAAAGAGCCAAGCGATGTCACTTTAATACCAAGACAGGTAAAGGCAAAGGAAAATTTTCGGGGTTTGGAGGGTGATATTATTGGAAGCAGCAGATTAGTCACTTCTCATGTTGGGGAGGAGTTATTTATAGCTCTGTTTTCCACATGGTTTGCTGTGGGACTTCGACAGAAAACACATGGTTTTCTATGTCTGGCAAGATGGGGAAGATGACAGACTGGGCTTAAGAGCCAGACGAGACTTCAGAGCTCTTATTTTGCCAATGCAATGAACAGCTTTCCAGCTGTGGCTCTTCAAAAAACTTCCATTAAGTATCTTTAGTAGTTTGTAATAGGATTAAATAAAATGTTTTAATTTTGGCTAGAATATTCTTGGACACTGAATGGGTACGAAATTTACCCAGTTACACATGGAACATTTACTTTGGATATTTTTCCTTGGAATTAATTTGAAATTGGTCAGATTATCAGCAGGAAATCAGGATGACCCAAGTACAGACTTTTCACAAAGTCTCTAAAATTTGAACTTGTGTTTATCAACCGTGTAATACTCTCCATTCCTAAGGGACTGAGAGTATAAGCAGATGGTCTGCAAAGCAAGCCTATAGTATGTGAGGCTTGATGGGAGATGTACGTTCTGGCCAAGAGGCATATACAGTCTTGCCTGCTATTTATTTCCTCTAACGTTTAAGACACACATCCATCACTCAACAAATTCACTGCAAAATAGGTGTTCCTAGTCATCATATGCCTATCCTAGGATGGGCTTTGTCATGTAACTTACCCTGCTGCAGGACAACAAACAATCATTTTTTGGATAACACAGAGCGAAATGGTAGTTTGACAGGTCTTTCGAATATGGAGGATAGGCCTATTTCTGTTGCAGGATGGACACAAGTTCAAATTAGAAAAGGTGAGGCAGAGACTGATATCTGAAAAGCCTTTTTTTCTGAGAGATTATTTAAGAATCACAAACTCTTAAAGTCACCCACATCTGTCATGAAGGAGCTGCTTTTGCAAAGTCTGCTAAAAGGGGGCTGGCCCTGCTAACAGGCGAGGAGATGGTCTCAATGCACTAATGGTTCTTTCCATCCAAATTTCCTGTGTGTGTCACAGCTGCTGGTCTGTGCAGCTGTCTCTGGGGTTTTTTTTTGCCTACCCCATCTCATGCTTATGAACGGCTTATCATTTTATGTTGCAGATCAGGGAGATGAAGAGTAAGAAATACTATTCTGATTTCTGCAACGTATTGATCATGAAACCCAAATACCCGTCCTGTTTGTTAGTAATTCAATAGTAAATACCAACACATTCATATTCAGACAGACTTTTAAACTTGGGCTTTAGGTTTTCCTTTGTTTTCTTTTTGTTCTCCAGGTACATATGCTGAGGGATTTATCCCCTGCCAAAGGTTTTAGAAGGCCTTACTCCTCGTGAACTCCAGTAAGCACCACTCTTCCCCCTGTAGAGATGATTTACAGGAAATGCATAGAAGAGTACAACCAGTTTGCCTACTTCTTCGCGGGGTTCAACAAATTTCAATTCAGATGTGGGGTGATGTGAGCTTTTAGTGATGGAACCTTATGGGAGCTGCCACCAGCCTCTGAGTACAATGAATATATCCCCCTTGGGGCATGGGGGGGCCACTGGTTTTAGTCATGAGTGCCTTCCGGCAGACAGAAACAGGTGCCATTACCCTCTGATTCCTTCATCTTTCTCTCATTTCATTCAGCATGGTTAGTCAAATTCACTTCTCATCACCTAAAGGTGAAGGTAACAGATTGAGACAAAAAGAAATGACTGAGGAAAAGCCCATCCCAACCACTCCAAAACTCTCACACTGTGGCAGGTATTAGATTGGCACTGGTTTGTAAGAGCATTGCTCCGTAATTGTTAGTCCTCATGCTGCCAACCCATCTTGTGTTCATGTTATCTTCCTTTTCCCTTTCCATTCTTAGGGCAGATAGACCTCAGTTGCTGAGTGTTGCTTCAGTGTAAAATAACACGTGGTGCTTGTGGTGTGGGAAGGAAGCTGGCTGTGAGAGATAAAGGCTGAGGTTAAGAGCAGACCGACTGTTATGCTCCTGGGGCTTTGCTGCTCTTTCTATAACCTTGGTGTGGCTGAGCGATACAAATCAGCCACCACCTTTACTGATAAAATCCATCTACCATAGGCAAGAAGCAGCCATGCCTCCACATCTTTTTGGAGTTTATTACAGCCTTGGTGTTCCAAAGGGACTGGAGGGCTCAAAGATTAGTTTTCCATTGTATTACCGAAAGAGAATGACCAAGTTTTGTTGGGACTCAGAGGCTTATGAGAGAAACCAGAGAAAAAATATGTCAGAGGAGCTGCAAGAAACAAAAGCCTTCTGGGAAATTCCAAGATTGCCACAGAAAAGAACAGTCACTGACAGTCTGTGCAAAACCACTATCTTCTCCTTCCTTCCCACAAGGACTAGTGCAACTCACTTTGAAAGAGAAAGAAAGAATCAAGACAGCAAGCAGCATTTCACCCAGCTGTCCCACTCTGCAAAGCCCCACTGCTCTACTTCACCCAAACCAGCAGGCAGGCAGAAATGCAAAATCATGCCATTTGTGACCTACAGAAACAAAACTCAATGTTTGCATGGGTGGAGGAGAGATACAGTCAAGCTTATCACCAACTGGAACAAATGCAGAGTAGAAGTGTTCCGGTTGCTTTATCTCCCCCCTCTTCCACCACGCAAACCTTAATTATTTTTCTTCCTAGGAAATGCAAATCCTAAATGAATGCCCAGCTTCATTGCACATAATCGTAGAGACCAAGACTGACAGTTTTGCAGGCTAGAGACTGAAACTAATGGTTCTGGAAGGTGCTGCACCAAAATGAATATTTAACTCTTCAGTGGAAAACAATAGTTTAAAAAAAAAAAAGACAGGAAGCATTGAAAAAACAGACAGGATCTGAGCTGATCTCCTCAAAGTGGTCCTTAACCTGTCTTAGGGAGAATCTTCTACCTGATCTTCTGAAGTGTTACGCAGTAAGAAAAGTGCTTACATTCCTGAGGGCTATAGAATAAGCAAACAAGGATTTACCTGGCAGGTCTATGGCAGCTGCAGTCTCTCCCTTTGCAATGTCCAAAGCAGAACAAACCTTGTCCTTGGAAAACCTTGTCCAACCATTCTGTCATCTGATTTAGACTCAAGCTGTCTGCTCAAAGGGAAAAAGTACTGTGAGCATCACATAATTGAAACCTGGGACAAGCATAATTTTAAATAAGGCTAAAACTGCAAAAAGATTTTTCCCTTCACAAAGAAGGGAAACAAAAATCTGCTCTTTCTCTGAGGTCAGCTCTATCCTGAACATAGCTCTAGCTCTGTCACATAATCCAGACTTAAGCAAGTTACTCCCTATAAGAATATTTGGTGGAATCAGAATGGAATTAGCATATAGAAACCCTCTGTCATTCAAAATACACAATTTGCATATTTTAGATACTGATTTTATTACAGCAAAGATAAAGCATTTGCTTTAAGCAATAAATAAAGTTAATGATGCTGTATCACTTTAGCTCTGATCATATCAAGAAAAGTTGAAAGTATTTTTCTGCATTGGTTTAGCTTCTTTAAACTTTTAACAGATCATATACAACTCTGAAGAGGATTAGATTATTTATAGGTAAAATATCTAGTAGTCTAAATGTTCTAACAACTGCAACTGAAATCAAGAGAGCTCAGGACTTATGAAAATCAAGTCTTAAGTGTCTAAGAGGAGATCAAACTTTTTCCCTTCCACACTGTAGAACTGTAAACAGACTCAGAGTTTGAATTAAACAAAATTATGCTTCAATTAATGCAATAAAAAATATGTTTTGACTGAATGTTTACTTGGGAAATTGATGGACTAAAATATACGTTAGTTTGAAAGAGATGAAACTGTGTTTTGAGCTTTCAGCCTTCCATTCATTTTTCTCTTTCTCCATTGCTCCAATTTGTTTTTGGTCTGTCAATTTTGTCAGCTAATACAAACAACCAAACAACAAAATAACCAAATAAACCTAAAGCATATTTCACAAAATGAGTTCTAAAGAGTTCTAGCTTAGCACAATTAGGTTATGAGGAGTTAAAAGAAGCTGCTGACTGATGAAAATACAGTACAGATACAGAACAACCAGAGTGATTACCTTGCCAGTGAATTTAAGAGAACAAATGAAGGGACAAAGTAAATTGTGCAGAATAATTCCCAAATTACAAAAAAAAAAAATCAAAACAGATGGTCTTGAAGCAAGAAATATGTGTTATAGCGTGGCTACGGGAGAAATGATGCTTCCTCTTGCTCTCAGAGAAGGCCTATAAATCTACACAATAATGGTCCATACCTGAGGACTTCTATAATCTTGGTAACAACAGCCGAAAGGAAAACTAGAGGAGCCAGCTCAGGCAGTGTCATAGGCAGGAGGGATACCAGCAGCTTGGCATTTTGAAAAAGTTCTCTCTGAAAAAATAGTAAGAAATAATTGATTGAAATATAATCAAACATAACTAACTTAGCCTCCCGTAGGACAGATTTGGTTCTTCAAGACACTGCTCATGTCCACATTTTAAAGACTCCTTTCCACTTTCCATTTTCAAATCTGCACCCACATGATACAACTTAGTACAAGTTATACCTTTGTTCATAGAGGGTGATTTTTCTAGCTTTGACGGCAATTTTGTACCTACTTCACTTGCAAAGGGCTATGTCAAATCCCACCAATCAATGCTTTCTCCACTGAGAGACATGGAAAAAGTCTTTCTGACTACATGAAACTCTCAGCTTCCTAAGCACGTAAAAGTCACTAGTCCTGAACACTTTCTGAGTTTATTTGCATAAAATGCACCCCTTTCCTTCTATTTCTTGCCTCACACAGGAGATTATTTTCATACCGCATATTAGACCACTAAAAAGGTACAAATTTCAGAGGGCATGATCTAGTCTAACAAGCACATAAAATTTCAGAGGACTGAAAGCCGCTGGTTTCCCTGATCATCTTCATTGGCTCTGTGTTTTAATGCAATGAAAATTAATTATAATGTGTGATTTTTCCTCTCAGAACTTAAATATTTCTCTGCAGAAGTTAATAATACTCACTTTGGCTAGGTCATAAGGGAAAAATCAGTCTCAATAATTGTTAAGCTAGAAACAGGTTGAGCCAAATCATTAGACCTCTGGAAAAAATCTGGAAGCAAACTGTGAGTTGTGGTCAAAGTTGAATAAAGTATATTAGGAAGAACTGGTGGAATAGTTTGTTTCTGAACGTTTGGTTTTCAGGATGGATTTGCATAGTAACAGGTGTGATAAGGATCTCTTCCTTGCTCAGGAGAGGCTATTTTTCACATATACATGGCCAGGAGATGGAGTCCCAGAAGTCCAATCTTAAGTACATGCACAATATTCCCAAAGGGACAGAATTCGATGCAGATCTCAAATTCAAGTGATTTGTGTGTGTGTGTAGATACAGAGTGGTAAGCCATAGCATGGAGTTTAAGCATATGCTGATTTGTCCACCAAAAAAATAATTAATTAAGCCCTCCGTGGAAAAGCTGTGACCAGCGTGTGAGCTGGGACATTTTACTAGAAACAAATAGGATCACCCATATATTTTGCCTAGTCTGCCACCAAGAGAAAAGTTTGACTGTATCACAGTTTTCAGGAGAAAAAAGACAGCAGTATTCTGTCCAGTAAACTTCATTATTTTATTGATATTTTTAGAACTTTGAAAATAGCAACAGACAGAATAACCACCAGGAAGAGGGAGATGTTAGATCAAAATGAAGAGAATATGGATGTGTTAATATTGGAACTAGTCATGCTGCTAATCTCTGTGCACACTTGAAATGAAAATGTATTTCACAGCAGGAAAAAAACCGGTTATGATCTTTAGAAAAATTCCAAAGCGTGTGCTGTTAAGAGAGTTAACGTAATGAGGGGAGTTACAAGATAAACTGAAGTTGCCTGCTGAATGACTGTGCAAAACAGAAACAATCTGTATAGAACGAGTTACTTCAAAAGGCAGTATTATGAAGTTTTCATCTCAGATTAAGTATTTTCAAAAATAAGCTGTGCTGAAAGTGTTATAAACTCCATTCTAAAACAATTTGGAGAACAGAAATCTGGGTAGAAGACTCCTGATAGTGACAGGAGCAGATAATTTTTTTTTTTTTTTTGTAGAACTGCATTTCCATTTGCCATAGAGTACAATCAATTGAGCTGTGACAGAGAAGACACTTAGGAGCTAGTGTTTAAAGACAAAGAGATAAAGCATTTATCCACTCTGCTGAATAAGATCTTTGTCTGTAATCCACATTCAGGCAAGATCGCTTAATGATTCTGCATACAACAAGAAGCAAACTTCCCAGGGATATTTGTCTAATGTTCTGATGACACTGTCTTCAAATATACGTTTACTCTCTGTGTTTTACTGTCTTTCAGCGCTCTTGCAATACAACTCTTAATATTCTCCATCTTCTGGTAACACTGAAGACCAGATTTCAGGAATCTGACTGCTTTTCTCACTTTCGTTGGAGTTGTGGGAATAACTGACTTTTACTGGCTGAATCAAAAAAAGGGAAAAAAAAAGGAAAGCTAGGGAATTCATTTTCACCCTACAGAATTTTTACAATTTTCTTACAAAACTGGAAATCCTCCAAGATTTAATTATGAGTTGAATGAAACATTTATTTCAAACCAAAATTACATACTTCTTAACTGCTATTTTTGTTAAATTTTGAAACAAAAAAAAAGTCCAGCTTTCAAAAGCTGCAACTTTTGACAAAACAATTCAGAGAATTTAACAAGAATTTACAGATAGTTTGGTTTCCAGGACCAGATTCTCAAATCCACATTTATTGGACAAATGAAACATCTAGCAGAAAAATAATGCCTACATCTAGTCTCAATAGCTAACATCACCTTCCATTCCTGATCCTCTCTTGCCTTATTATTGCACTTCTTTTGCACAAGCTTCTCTAATTCACAGATACTGCTTTTTTTAAATTTAAAAGCCCCTACTAAAATTTTACTTGCCCATCATCCAGAATATAAACTTGCATTTTTTCCCCTTTGATTTTGTAGAATAAATTTTCAAGATTATTTCGGATTCCAAACACAACAAAAAACCTTCTCAAATTTACTATTTTTTTGCATATTGTATCTCTCTTGTCTCTTTTGTTTGTTGTGGAATATCCTGTTCTCTTCCAGCCACTCCTAGTTCTATTCCATACCCCATAACACCCCCAAAGAAGGGTGTTTCCTACTTATAGCTGTTCATTGTCCTCCTCCTTTTACATGCAGAAGGCACCTCTATTCTCTGAAATGTTATGGTACAGTCCTGTCTCTGCAACCATGCATGTGAGAAATATTTTTTCTTATTTAATATGAGAAACATCCCAATCACAAGATATACATATAATTCTCCACCCTAAAAACACCCATTTCTTCCATGTTGCCAAGGAAATGAGTACATAGTTAATCATGCTGAACTAAACACAGCCCTCTCCACCTCCTCTATTTCTATCTTTCAGTCTGTCAGCCCTCCAGACAAGAAGCTTCTTACTGCATTTGTGTACAAATTTTGGGGATGAAACAAAATTATTAAGAAAAAGTCTTCACGTTCTGGATAAGAGCACCCTACTGTAGGGGATTTAAGCTGCAATGACTGAGAAACACAGGACATGTTGGTGACTGAGTTAGGCTATTGGCCTGAGAAATTGAAGCCAGGAATTGCACAGGCACACAAAGGTCAGCAGATTTCTCATCTCTTTCTCTGTGTACCCTGCAGTGTTCTGTTAACATTTTGCAATAGGTTCAGCAGCTAAGTTTTTGGGGTGGGTGTAAGAACGCACCACTTCCTGTGGTGGCCGTTGTGCTTCCTGTTTTCTCAAGGCTGATGGAGACGAGCTGGCGCGGCTGCTGATTTTGAAACAGCAGCAGCTGCATGATTGTCTTGTGAGAGCTCAGAATGAATCACCATCCCATCCTTATAGAAAAATCCCGAATATTTCCAGAGTTGGAACTCTGACTCTGGTGGCATTGGGCTACCTGCTTGTGCATTAAGAAGAGGGTGGGGAATGCCCAGAACACCAAACTGTCAAAAATCAAGAGCCAGACCACAACAGATCATGAGCTTGGTTCAAAAATCATACAACCTTTGGAAAAGATTTTTTCTGTTCAGTCAATTTCCATTCTTTGAGAAACAACCCGTTCTCTACAATAAGAGAAAGAAATATTTTTTTAACATCAAAAACACAAAGTATCACGAGACTTTTAGTAAAACCACAAGTCAGTAACAGTAGATGGACAGGAAGCTTACTGAAACATAGAACTACCTTTACACAGACTTTTGCCCAACAAACATTCAAACCATTGGAGGGTTGAAGGATACACTAAATTAAAGTTTGTTGGTAAAAGAAGGCGACTTTTTGGTAAAAGACAGGAAAGGAAGGGAAAAGAAATTGACAAAAAAACCCACAATGTAGGATAAAAGGTGCAGAATAAATCTATCCTGTTACAACTTTATCTGGTTACTATCATTAAAACTTTTGTATCAATACAAGACATTCTCCATACCTGTTTACAAATAACTACAATATAACCAGGATTTCAGAATATGCTTCCCTGATCAGGACACTCTTAAAACTAAAATGAATATCTGAAGCACCTACTTGCAAGAACAATCCCCCCCCAAAAAAAAAAAAAACCAAACCACAGTTAGATTCACACTGTACTTTGAGCTCGACTCACATCAGCCTCTAGATTGTCTAGAAATTTGAGGCTAACACCTTTTTAACTAACATATGCTAATAAATATGCTTGAGAAATCTTGCATAGACAAGGCAGTGTGCATTTTACCGTGCACTAAGCTCACTGAATTAAATATTAGGCTTTCCTCTATGTTTTAAGTTATCCATCACAGCACTAGACATTTTTGGCAAACATGATTTTTTTAACCTGTTTCAGTTCAGCAACAAGCTCCCCAGCCTGCTCCAGATAGTTTCATGATTAAAGCCTGAATTCATTGCTGTTGTCTTCAGTGCCATACCCAAAAGCAGCCCAGGTCTACACTTTCAAAATAAGACCCACGCAAAATGAAAAGGACACAGTGAGAAAATAAGAGCCTAGACAATTTCTCTTAAGGCTGAAAGGAGCTGTGGTAAAAATAGCTCTGTTACTCCTTGGTCTTATTGTAAGTCTCATGTCTCAAAGTGATTGTGTGTTCAACCCAACTGACTGTCAAAAGTTTACATTGTGCTGGATGCATTTAACACACATACTAGAGAATGCTTTTATATTTCATTACCTGTATGCTAACACCTCTGCTTTTAACCATCTATTTCAACCACATGCTACATTGTCTAAAATACTCCCAAATATTTGCACGTCATTTTCCATTTCCTGGACCTTCACACCCTCTTATTCTTGCCTGGTCGTCCATAATCTTAGACTGTATTTTACATAAATATTCAATATGGATGAATGTCCGTTTGCTTTCTGAATTCTTGTCATGGGCCTGCCCTGAGCTTTCACAGAGAAGTGAATACGAAAGAGCTTGAGTTCCTCTCCCCACGCTGCATTTGTTTCACTTTCTCCTCTTTTCACTCACTGATTTAATCTGAAGCTCTCTGAGCTCAAGTATAGGGTTCCTGAGTTCCCAGTTCATAGGATGAAGACACTGGCACTGCTGAAGGACGCAAGAAGTGAGGACACACTGTTAGATATCTTCCTGATCTGGCTCAGTGGCTCTACCTTCAAGTGTCCAGTTCTTTACTCACATTCTTTTCTGAAAATCTCATCAAGCCTGCTTAGTGGTATCAACACAGGGTTTTGCATATAAAACACTAGAATAAGAAAGGTTGCATTCCAGTTTCCCTACAATACCACCAAGCTAAACTCTTCTGAGAATCAGTCTATTGTGCATTGTAAGGTAACTTATTCATTTTTCCTTCCTGGCTTTAAAAGCAGAATGACTGCAGTCTCCAACCACATACATCTTTAACAGTCTGGCACGCAGCTCACTTTGCAGCAATACAGAGCTCGCATGGTTCTTGCAGAGCAATTCCTTATAACCTCAGCTGAGGTGTTCACAAACTGGAGAAGCACTGTAGGGAGGTGCAGACAGGTCTTGGAACTGGAGAGGAAATGCAATGCTAAAAGACATGGAGGGTGGTAAAATGGACGTGGATGGTGGTAAAAAAGACCAGGTCTAAGGATCTGTCATCCATGGATTTACCAGTGTCCATCATTTTGGATGACATGATGAATGATACTATTTTTCCCAAAATGTCCAACAGTGTTTTCTGGAACTGAACTAACACAGAGGATCAAATCATGTCACTTTGTGGTTGCTGATATACAATAGCAGCTCCAAAACTTCTGCATGAGGAAGCAGGCCTTTTCAGACCTGTGTGATAAACCTGCCCAGTCCTTTGGAACCACATACCATGAGTGACAGAGCCCATACTGACCAGAGAGGCAGGCTGCTATCTGGAAACTGGCTACCCAAGACTGCTACAAGTCCGTGGCTAACCATGAAGTCAACTGTCAGACTGCTAGGTGGGGATGGGGGGGTTGCAGTGTTGTTATGAAAGCTGTTTATCCACTGATTATCAGAAGCAAGAACATACATGAAATAACAGCAGGCTTTTACAGAAAGAGCCTCTAAATTGCATTATGGTAGCAGATGATGCATTGTGTCCATGGCTTGTGCTCCAGCATAAGCCAATGAATAAGTTAACTAAAAACAGTCCTACTCCTCTCTTCTTAAAGGCTTGATAAACACAGACTGATCAACACCCATGTGGACAGCGCTAGCAAAGTCCAGGAGTGAGAATTCTAGGGAAATCGTGTATATGCAAAGTTGGGCAATCTGGAACCATGTTCTCTCCCATAGAGATAATCATCAGCAGAGTCCACTCCAGACACTGCTAGACTGTAGTCTTGTCCTTTAACATAACATCAGTGTTTTCACTTCAGATGGTCAGGTGGTACGGGCAGGAATACAAGCTTCAGCCTGCGGCTATCAGTTAGATAAATCTTAAGTCTGTTAAAGAGGAAAAGTTGCAGTGACAGAATTTCACAGAATTTAACAAATTCATATCACTGCATAAAATAACATGTTTGTGAGAAGTTACAGTGCTGGGCTGGATGACAATTCAGAAAGGAGTAGTTAGGAATTGAGGGCCCAGTTCCCAATTTCCTTGTAAGCTCTTTTCTCTGCTCAGGGTCAAGACAATGTGTGTATATCAAACCTATAAGGGTTTTTAATTTGGATAAAATGGCACAGAATATGGAAGAACAACAAAAGCTTCTGTTCTTAAGCAAGAGGCCTGTAAAATATACTACTACTTTTAAAAAGAAAAGTCCTTTTCTTTGTCTTGGTTTCACAAGTCCTTTTCCTAATCAAAGTGGGAGAACAAGTAATATGCTTTCAACACAGTAATAAGAAACTAGTAAAAAAGAATAAAAACCTTCCTGCAAAATATGAAAGGAGTAGCAAAGCTCAGCAACAAACAGTTCCAAGTATATTTTTTATTGTCTTATGAATATTTTTATATGTAATTTGAGGAAACTGGACCCAGGGGGAAAATTACTATAGAAATACTTTGTGGAAATTCCTTGCATTTCCAGTCCAGTCAAATACAACAAACATGTTACCCTGAAATATATACATAAACCCTAGAGATAAGTCATCTATGGATTTACCAATATCCAGAGAAGGAGAGGCTCTGTTGTAAGAAGGAAAGAAAATTCCTCACCAGTGCCAGGCTGGTGAATGTAGATCATACTTGTGGTGCATGTGTATGTGTGAGAGGCCTTCAACTTTTTGTCCAATAACTGGTACTGAACTGGATGTATGCCCTTTATCCTTCTACAGCTGGTAGAAAAATGACATAGTACCTTGTCCTAACAGCCATATGTTCCCCAACATCTCATAGGTAAAAGGCATATAACAAAAGTGAAGGAACAAAGTGGCTTGGGGATCCATGCGCACAAAAATAGAAGAACCAGAAACTACAGAAGTACATAATCACTCTAAAACTGTTTCAGATGTTTTGTTCCTATTGGTTCCAAGTGGATTCCCTAATGACAAATTAGCAATTTCTGACTGCTGGGAAGATGATCACTGGAGTCCTCACTACAGATTCTAGATGAGGTCTTCCCCAAATCTAACATCTAATTTGTCCGTCAGGTCACAGAGTAATGTAATGCAAATGCAATACATCTAAGACAGGCTAAGAAAACAGTTTTAGCTTCAGCGGAGTGTGCTAAAATGATAAAATGAGAGGAAGGACCTGCTGGCTGACAGAGTTTGTGTGAAAATTGTCCTAGGACTGAAACAAATTCGCTGGGGAAGATTTTTTTCTGGTGTGCTATAAACTGTCACAAAGTATGTCTATCCTGAATAATATATTATTGTGCAGAGATATTCAAACTGATGCCTAGGGAAGGTATGTGACATACAGTGGCATGGCCAGAAGTTTCTTCTTAGTGCCTTACTATGTAGGTATACCAGTTTGCCTGGAGGATCTTGAAGATGCTGCTGCATTCCGGGATGTAGATAATAGTACTGTGGCCCTCTAAACTAGTTATTCTGAAAACAGAAGGCCCTCAATGTCTAAGGTATGTATTTAGCATCACAACACACAGGAATAAAGCTTAAGGAAAAATCCCTGAGAGATTGTAAACTCACCAACATTTAAATTAGCGGCTATTTTAGTTACTCTTGTATGAGGCTTTATTGCCACAAGATCACCCTGTAAGAAGGATCTGCCAAGAGAGCTTATTTTTGATCAGCTCCTCTTTTCTGAAGTGATAGACACAATAAATAGTTTTTGATGAAAAGGTAGTATACAAACAGGCTGTCACAGATGACAAAATTTGATTCATCATATCTTTGGGTTTCCAAAGTGGATGTAGTTCTCTACAGGAAAATAACATGAATCAGGCTTAAGAAGAATATAATGCATTTTAAACTTACAAGGACTACAGACTAACATATCTAGTTGCAAAAGTTAATTGATTGTTTCAAGAATGTAAAGAATAAAGATTTTGAAAATTAATCTGGGATGGGTTAAGACTTTACTTGAAAAAAACAGCTGAAAATTGTTTACATTTAATTTTGTTGAAACAGCATGATAAGGACTTCCTGATTTGTTTTTGGTTTTTTTTTTTACATTTCCAGTCTAGCGCCTTTCTTTGGTGATGTTCCCAACACCAAGCCAGATGTAGTCCTTTGGAGTCAAGGCAAAAAATTTGTCCTTTTTTCTTTGAAAGCATATCTAGACTATTTGGTCATGACTGACCACGAAGGTGTTGAGGATCTGTTCACTCTTCTTGTCTCGGGAATCATGGTTTTATGAGCAACTACAAGAGCTGCATCCAGTTTCGATCTTCCTAAGAAATGACTGGATCAGGAGAATAAACAGAATAGTATTCAGGAAACTTTCTTTCCATGATAGCAGAAAGGCAGCTGCGAGTGATCCAAGACTTGTGCACGCTGCAAAAGAACTAAGTGGATGGAACTAAGTTGGATGGAAAGGGAGCTACGCAATGTCTCTCTCCAAGCCTACGCATACTGGCCATAAAGAAAAGCCTGATCTCTTCTGACCTCATGCAAAACAGGAATGGAAAGGAATAAGGAATGTTCTCTGAAGGAGATTCTGAGGAAGAATACATATCTGTTAGGCCATCTTTTCATCGTCAAGAGGTAACTTGTGAAAGGAAGTAATTTTAGTGCTCTCTTGAAGGTTTGATGTTAATAGTTCAGCAAGAAAAAAAAAAAAAAGAGCACTGCAGATCCCTCTACCAACTGACAGCTGTTGGCTAAATATAAAGGGCTCTGGCACCAGCTTGAAAGCACCTTGGCATATACTGCTATCTCAGGCACTACAGGCAAATGTGCTAATAGGTTTGGTGCCAAAAAGTCAATGATAAAGGGAAATAAATAATTATTATGAAGTTTGTGTGCTTAAACAACCCTATGCAACTATTCTCAGTGTCCCAGCTGCTGGGAAGTCATGGGATTCACGTGCTCTGTTACTGTCTTTTGCCTCCCACTTACAGAAGAGAGTTGGCTAGTGTTGTGACCCATACTGCAACAGTATAGGTTGACTGCAGATTAAACACGTCCTCAGTTTATCCTCAAGGATCATGTCCCATTGTTCCAGGGCATGCTAGTGGCAGCCGTCTTCCTAAGACTAGCACAACTACTGAAACAGATTGTGACATCTTTGTATGGTTTTCATTTTGGTTCTTTGTGTTCAGATTCAGAGCAAGGAACATGCAGAGGGACTCTGCCAGGTCCTTCTCTGAGAGCGCTAATTATATAGTGTAACCAGTTAACCTGCAGAGCCCCTCAGGTCTTTCCCTCTGCAATGTTTTCTTTTTCCTGAAGCCTTCTGACTAGCTCTGCAAAAAGTTAATCCCATGTCAATTAAAATACACAGAATCAAAGCTGTGATCCCAGCATGACATAAAATAGACTCGAATCCAAATAATTTTAACCATCAGTCCTTCTCACATTATTCCTCTGCTTTCTGGGTTTACCTTTCCAGTTTTACTCTTCCGCCACCTGGCTTAGCGCTTGTAATAAGACCCAAGGTATAACCTCACAAGAGGCTTGCCTTCTGGCTAGAGAACCTCTGATCAGCTAGACTTCTTTTCCAAAGTGAAGGGAGTCAGTCTGTGCCCCAGTCCCCAGCTGAGCTCTTCAACAACACCTTCCCATAGTCCTAACATCTAGTACAAGACAATGCAGTCAGTAGTGCCTTAGATGATTTACTGCTACTGGTGGTTTGAGGATGAGAAGCAGTCTCTCACTTTTCATAGGACAAGAAGAATAATCAAGTGAAATCCACAGCCTGAAGTGGATGAGAACACCAGGAAACAATCTCAGGAGAACAGTTCAGCATATCATGCAAAGGAGGAGTAAAACGGCAAAAGCTGTTCTACTAAATCTCTATTTACTGGCATGCTATTGAGCAATGGCTTTGGTAACATGGTGTATATTCATACTTACATACATACACAGATTCTCACATATATACACAAAACCATAAAGAAGTCCCTTAGAATTGGGACGTGATTTGCTGGTGGTATTCAGAAAGGGATGAATATTGTGGGGTTCTCTGTTTGTGAGGTTACCACTGTTCTTCACAACAGCCTCAACAGCAACTTAGAGCCAAATCTATTTAAAAACAGTAAAGGCAGAGAAGTGAAGTTGCCTTTGGTTGTTTTTTTTTTTCTCTTTCCCGTTGCAGCTTCCTCTTTCTCTTCACCAGCTCAGCACTGCTGGCAGCTTTTTATAAACCACGATTCCTACTGCTGTCAGCTTGTTTGGAAACTAAATGGTGAGCTCAGTCCAGCAGCTACTGCTGTGGGTTTGTGTTTAATTGCAGACCGGATTTGCTTTAAATTCTGTACCCACCACCATAATTTTAATTCCAAAACACTCAAAGAGCTCTGCATGTTCAAAAATATTCAGTACAAAGCAGAATTTTGCACTAAATGTGTGCAGTTGTGTAGCATACACTAAAAGTGGAAATGCATTCCCATAAATAAGTAGTAAAGAACTTCTGCACAACACATATGGGAGTGATGGCCTTTAGAAGGTTAAACCATCGCAGGGTAATCAGTAATGCTGGGTTACTCTAGATTGACAGTAATCTGCACTGAGCACGCAAAGTGATATCATGAGCAGAACAATAGCTGTGAAGCAAAAAGCAATATTGAGATCTTCATTTGTAGAGGCCTCTTCTACAATGCCTCAGACATCTTTAACACCAGAGACAGGGTGGATAGGTGAGTAGAGTGCTGTCCAGAAAGATTATGATTACATCAATGATTAGGAATAAAACAGTGAAAAAGCTTCATCTAGCCAGGGAGATTGCTAGGAAAGCAGGCAGAAGCAACAATGGGGACGAGCAGGAGCAAGACTGAGGAAACACTGTGGGTTGGGATAGTAAGATAAACAGCACCAGCACTCCTGAAGTCTTTCCTCTGCCTGCTGCTCCAAAGGCAGACTTTGCCATTGGTTTTGTGAAGAAACTAACTTGGGACAGACACTTTATATTTCTTCTCACCACAGCAGAAATCCTACAGCCCGTTAGGGACTGGGGATGATGGCAAAATCTTGGCTGGAGACAAACAGTACTCAGAAGAAAAGCTATACAAAGAAAATAATATTGGAGGTTCCTCTAGGTCACAGAGTTCAAAAACTTTTTTACTTGCAGCTCTCGAAAACAATTCCATGTAGGTGCAAACATATATGCAATTTACATGATCGGTTTAAGCCCACTGATAACAGGGTTACTTTTTGTTATTTTTCTCAGATCCCTCAGAAATACTCCACGGACTTGCAGAGGCCTACAAACCATGAGTTGAAAATATAGGTATAAACATAGTACTTGCGCTAGTTAAACTAAATTTAATTTCTGTATTACTGATTTAAATTAAAACAACAACATCGGTAATAGTGTGCTGCAGCTGTAAACTATGTTAAATTTAGTCAATGTTTAAAATACACAATCTAATACTGAAATTAAATTTAAAATAAACAGTTAAGGCTTTGTATGTAGGTAAGGTCTGTGACTGCAGAGACAAAAAACTTGGGCAAGCCCAGGGGCATAGGCGAGGGAATAAGGTGACTGCAGAAGAGCTGAAGCTCAATTTATCAGCAGAGCACATTTTATCAGCAGCTTTACCTATATTTGCCCATGCTGTACATAAATGCATGTAGTATTCCTAATAGAAGTGTAACTATCTCAGCCTGTGATGTTATCTGTCACAATGGGTCACAATGATTACTAACAAGACCCCCCTCAACAGACAAAGCCATCAGAAAAGTCTGTCCCCTTCTCAGCTGGCAGGAATCCTGCAATCTGGGGACAGAGTCAGCTGAGTTATAAATATTCAGCCGTGGCTCTGTTTTGGTGTCTACTCCTCTGTCTCCTACCATCTCCTACTCAGAAAAGAACCATTTCCCTTTTCTTAATGACCACTGAAATCATATAGGGAATTTCCAGCTCACGGTGTGCAGATTCTGATTCACTTTAACCCCAGAAAATGTTTAACTCCTTCTGGGAATTATCGTGAATTGATCCAGTCCTAGACACTGAGATACCCCAAGTTCCTCTTTCATTTTTTCCCATTCAGCCATATACGAGCACTTAGCATCCAAAACATTGTGCTTCTCTGCACCCCTCTGTCACTGTGGTGAAATCTTCTTAGTCATCAGACCTTAGGTTCTCCACACTGTTAATTGGGTCAGATTTGTGGAGGTCTGTTCTCCTAAAATGGGAAGATAATTTCATTATTCTCATTTTCTGAAATACATACATACCTCTTAGCTTATTCTTCTGTAACATTCTTTAAAACGTTTCACTGGTACCCCTAATATAACATGATCAAAACAAAACCTCCGTGTTTTCCTTCCCTTCTACCTCCTTCTTTTAGCAAAGCTATTCTTCTTACTGTCACTTGGGTGTTGTCTCTGACACTACTCCAGTCTACACAAGCAGGCTTTATCAAAGATGTGCAGCTTCCTCTTGCAGGACACCTGTAAGATCAAACTTCTTCACTTTCCTCTCATTGCCTAAATGCTCACCCACCAATGGCCTGAACTATGGCAATTTCCTTCTCTCTGGCCTTCCTGGCTTCAGACTCTCTTTTCCCTTTTTCTCCTTTCTCCAGCGTAAGGGGGGGATCAAAATACTGTTCAAAGTATATATTCCACTAAATTCCTCTCAATTACTGTATCAAAAACAAATTTTTAATTCCTTTGAAGACCCTTCACAAAATTGGTGCTTTATTTAATGTACAATGTAATGCAATAATATAATTGTGCAATGTTTAATGTACTACTCCTGGCACAAGAAGAAGAGTTAAATACAGTTCAGTACAGTCAAATACTAGACTGTAGGTACAGAAAATTGCTTATCTTAAAAAAAAAAAATTGCGAAATTAGAAGACCAATAACCAGAGTCATGAGAACAACAGTAGGGAGGAAATAAAGTATAAATCTAAATATTGTTAGCAGAACAACTTTACAAAAAACATAGTACCAGAATACAGAGCAAAACAACAGCAACCAAGCAAAAAATTATCAATGGGCCTGCAGGCTTCACATGTCTGATGTAGCTTTTGTCAAAGCAGTAAGCAAACTCTGCTTCTATAAAACTGAACAGCTTACAATGGAGCTACTTTTCTCTAGACCGTTAGTTTTTTCTACCAGAAGATTAGTGAAAGACGTCATCATTTTACTAAACCCTGCAGATTCAAGGCACCTGAAAAAACCCACAGGCAAGAAAGCCAAAATGAAGACTAAAGAATCTAACTGCTTGTGACTTATAAAGATGGTCTAAAGTTACAAAAGAATGAAACATAATTAATTCTGACACGATTTTTCTTATTAGTAACTACTCCTGGAAGAAAAAAGTTTCTATGGATAATATACTACAGAGCGTGTCATGCACCAGTCATACACACCTATCTGAGTCATACGCATAAAGCTGTGACATGCGGCTTGTGTGCATGCTTTGCCTCTTATACAGCCAAATGTCTACTGTGAGGGTGTATAAAGAACACTGGCTTCTAGTACTGCAGTTCGTCTGGTTATGCAAAATTCCAGACAAAGTCCTTGTGAAAGTGGTGGCAGAGAACAGGAAGTGCACTTGTAAACCCACCAGCCATCTCAAGACATGTTCATTCGTGAGTAGTGTTTTTCTCTTTAGAATTCTGAGAGATTACTAAGAGGTATAATCCTAACAAGATGCAAGTCTGGAAAGTATTATTTACATTAGGAGAGCAAGACTTCTTCCTAGATACAGCTGCACTCTCAAGAAAGAACTGCTGCCTAAATATCCAGATCAAACTCCATATAGCAGAGATATTTCTGACACAGCTTGGTGGAGGTCACTACAGACCCAGGGAAAGAATCATCTCTAATGGTGGATGTAGGTCAGCAATTCAGATCATAAGCACACTTCCAAAATTAATCTCCTGATCCTCCCCACTTACCGTGCTTTAATTTGCACCACATAGCAGTATTAGAGCACATAAACTGGATTCTTTTCACATGAAAATGAAGATGTGGCACAGGACTCCAGCTGCAAATGGGAATTCAGTCCATGGCATCAGACTAGAGCCAGTCTGAAGTTAAACCCCCAAAGGAAATACAGGGTGGTTGTTGAGCCTTCAGCAACAACAATTTTTTTCTCTATAGATATGCTCTTATTGAGCCATATCTCAGCTGCACCTCATCCTTATAGTTTAATTTTGACTATTAGAGTATTTGATTTGTGGGGGGAAAAGTCAACTGAACTGTATCACAGAATCACAGAATCGCAGAATGTTTGGGGTTGGAAGGGACCTCTGTGGGTCATCTAGTCCAACCCCCCCGCCGAAGCAGGGTCACCTACAGCAGGCTGCACAGGACCTTGTCCAGGCGG